>WBZX01003007.1_pt1 | contig 11037 bp, 8 predicted proteins | sample 5204211 | NCBI WGS metagenome assembly WBZX01 (sample SAMN12344362, study PRJNA552823) | activated sludge metagenome | biome: Activated sludge suspended growth; feature: Nitrification reactor; material: Wastewater; isolation source: activated sludge from nitrification reactor of wastewater treatment...
CACGCGGACGTGAGCCCCAAGGGAGATCCCCCGGGGCTGATCCGCCAGGTCGACGGAGGGGCGATCCACCACAAGTTCCTCCCGAGCGGCATCCGCACGTCGACCAAGGTGCTCCGGGACCGCTTCGCGGTGATCAAGAACAAGATCTACTTCTCGCTCGTCAACGGCCTCGAGGACCATTCGGTCACCGACGTCCTCGCCGACGACGCGGAGTTCTGCCAGCACCATCGCAACGACGCGAACTGGCACCTGGAGCAGGGCAACATGACCGCCGAGGAGGCCGCCAGGTCGTTGGCCTCGATCGACCGCGGGTGGACCGCCGGGCTCGCCGCAGGCCTGCGTGGTCGGGTCGCGCTGGGCTTCGGCCCCGGACGCGCGCCGGCGGTGGAGCGCACCGCCTTCCTGGAATTCCCGCTGCGCCCCCTGCCGGCCCACCGGCGCCGCGTCTGTCTGGTCACCCAGACGCTGCCGCCCACGGTCATCGGGGGGATCGGCCGCTACGTGCTGGACGTCGCCCGCGAGCTCGCGGTGCGCGGCCACGAGGTCCACATCGTCACCACCGCCGACGCGCACGCGACGGTGGACCTCGAGGAGGGTGTCTGGGTGCACCGGATCCGCAAGGACACCGACGCCGGCGCCGAGGTCGTCGAGATGGAGGTCCTGCGGGGCCAGGACCTGGTGGTGCCGGACCGGTTGGCCGACAACGCGCTCGCGGTCCTGGCCGAGGTGCAGCGCATCGCGGAGCGCCAGCCGCTCGACGCGGTCTATGCCGCGATGTGGGACGTGGAGCAGCTCGAGGTGCTGCGTCGGACCGACATCCCGGTCGTCACCGCCCTGGTCACCACGTTCGCGATCACGCTGCGGACACGACCCGAGTGGGCGGAGAACACCGAGTTCATGACCCACTTCGGCGACCCGTTGCTGGAGCTCGAGCGCTGGGTGCTCGGCCACAGCCGCCGGCTCCACGCGATCAGCGAGGCGATCCGCGGTGACGTCGAGGCGACCAGCGGCGTCGCGCTGGACCCCGAGCGCGTGCTCGTCGCCCCCATCGGCTCGCTGGACCGGTTCGCGTCCGCGTCGCTCGCCCAGGCGAACGACCGGCCCTGCACGGTGCTCTTCGTCGGTCGGTTCGAGAAGCGCAAGGGCATCGACCTGCTGCTGGCCGCGGTGCCGACGCTGCTGGGTCAGGTTCCCGGGGCGCGCGTGGTCATGGTCGGGCGCACCGACCTGGCGGGGGAGTCCGGCCGGCCGTACGCCGACGAGTTCCTCGACCACCACGCAGGTGCCGACTGGCTCGACCGCGTCGAGATCCGTGGCGAGGTGGACGACGACGAGCTGTGGGAGCTGTACGGCTCGGTCGACGTGCTGGTCGCGCCGTCCCGCTTCGAGTCCTTCGGCCTGATCTACGTGGAGGCGATGATGGCCGGTCTGCCCGTCGTCGCCGTCGACGCGGGTGCGGCGCCCGAGATCGTCGAGCACGGCCGGACGGGCCTGCTCGTGCGACCCGAGGTCGACGATCTCGCCACCGCGCTCGCCGCGCTGGCGACCGACCCCCCGATGCGGGCCGAGATGGGCCGCGCCGGCCGGCGACGCTACGAGGAGCTCTACAGCGTCGAGGCCATGGCCGACGGCCTGGAGCGAGTGCTCGACGGTCTGGACCGGATCGTGGTGCCCGCACGGTGACCGACGTGAGCCCCGCCGCCCCCCGCATCGCCATCATGTCGGGCATCTGCACGCGCCACGACGCGATCTCCAACGTGGTGCGCACCCAGGAGGAGCTGCTCGCCGCAGCCGGCTACGACGTGCGTGTCGTCGTGCAGCACACCGACTTCCCCGGCGGGCGCCACGTCACCGTCTCCGACGCCTGGCTGCTCCAGCGCGACGACTGGTACGCGAGCGCCGACCTGGTGATCCTGCACTTCGGGATCCGCTACTCGCTGTTCGACTCGCTGGGCCTGTCGCACCGGGGTCGGCGAGTGGTGCACTTCCACAACGTGACGCCGCCGGACCTGCTCACCGGCCACGCCCGACATGCCGCCGTCGCCGGGATCGACCAGGCGAGCATCACGTCGCTGGCCGACGAGGTGTGGTCCGACTCGGACTACAACACGCGCTGCCTGCTCGAGTGGACCGACGTCCACCCGGACCGGGTGCGCCTGATGCAGCTGTGCACGCCGTGGGCCGATTCGGAGCACCTCGGTGACCCCAGGGACGCCCGTGGACCCGATGGCGGCGCTCGGATCATCGCGGTCGGCCGCCTGGTGCCCGCCAAGGGACAGCTCGACCTGGTGGAGGCGGTCGCGCAGCTGCCGGCGCAGTGGCGAGAAGGGCTCGAGGTCGACCTGATCGGAGCGACCGACGCCTCGGACCCCGACTACATCGAGGATCTGGATCGCCGCATCGACGAGCTGGGCCTGGGCGACGTGATCCGGCTCGAGCTGGACCTGTCCGACGAGGACCTGCTGGCGCGCTACCGGCTCGCCGACGTGTTCGCCTCGACCTCCCGCCACGAGGGCTTCTGCGTGCCGGTGATCGAGGCCATCGCGAGCGGGTGCCGCGTGGTCAGCACCGATGCGGGGGCGCTCCCCGAGACGGTCGGGCCCTGCGGGCAACTGGTGCCCGTCGGCGACGTGGCCGCACTCGCGGCGGCGCTGCAGGTCGCGATCGAGTCGGGTCCTCTCAGTCCGGACGAGCACTCGGTCCGCGTGCGGCATCTCGAGACGTTCTCGCGCCGCCGGTTCTCCGAGCGGCTCCTGGATCGAGTGGCTGCGCTGGTCGGGCCACCCGCGGTCGACTGACCGCCGCGTTCAGATCCCGCACTCCCCGCCGGGAGCTCCCGCTCGGACAGATGTCCGGACCCACACGATGATGTCGTCGTACCGGCTCAGGTAGCACCAGTCATCGCCGGGGGCCCCGGCGGTGTAGCGGAGCACGACCATCTGGTCGTTCGGCGTCAACGTCGCGCCGACCTCGGCGGAGGAGCCCGGCACCACTTCGAACTGCCAGCCCTTCCCGGCGAGGGCGTACTGCTGTGATGCCATGTTGAAGCTGTAGGCGAGGCCGTCGAGGGTGTCCGTGGCCACCGGCACGCGGCTCGGTCGCGTCGGCGCCGCGGGGTAGTCGGCGTACAGGACCGAGTTGTCCCAGGCCCGGTGTTCGCTCACCGCTCGCACCGAGCCGGTCACGCCACCGAGGATCACGATCGCGGTGATGGCGACGGCGAGTGTGATCCGGCCGCCGAGACGGGAGAGGGTCAGCACCGCGATGGCGGCCAGTCCGATGACCGACCAGCGGACCAGGTCGAGGCCCGGTCGGTCGAGCGGGAAGGATGCGACTCCGCTGATGACCCCTTCGTTCACCGCGAAGCGGGCCTCGTCCAGTCCGTTCAGGCGCCAGCGGACGACAGCTCCGGTGGCGATGAGCAGGGCCGCAGCAGCACCGAGCAACGCCATGGCGTGACGTCGGGAGGCGCCCAACAGGTATGCCGCGCCGCAGGCGGCGAATGCGATCACGGCCTGCTCGCCGTACCTGCCGTACACGAGGTAGTCGAGCCGGTCGGGGCCGGGGGCGGTCAGCGCGCCGGCGACGAAGAGCACCCCGATCCCCCACACCGAGAGCAGCCCGGCCAGCGCGACGCCGCAGAGCTGCCGCTGGACCGACGAGAGGCTGGCGGTTCGGCCCGCGATCGCGCCGACCAGGGCGATCACACCGATGGGCGCCAGGCCGAACGTCGAGCTGGTGGCGTACCAGATCTGCCCGACCGCCTCGATGATGACGGCTCCCCAGTAGTCCGGGTCGCCGACATTGGTGAGGATCTGCGTGTCGTTCGCCAGGTCGGGGCTGCTCCACACCGCCGACAGCACCGAGCTCCGGAACCGTTGTGCGAGCAGGGTCCCGGCAGCGGTGATGACGATGACGCCGAGCGCGACCGGAAGTGCGGTCGCAGCGGAACGGGCCGCACCACTGCGTCGGGCCGCAGCGGCTCGCACGACGACCGCCAGACACCAGATCGCCGGGATCAGGACGACTCGTCCGTGCACCAACGGAGCGGTGCAGGCGAACAGCGCGACGAGCAACGTCGGCCAGATCGCATCGGAGCGCCACGCCCACGCTGCAAGTGCCAGCCACGCGCAGAGCCACACCAGCACCAGCGGCTCGGCCCAGGTGAAGGTCGACGTGAAGGCCACGGCGGTGATCGCTGCGGTCACGCAGAACGCGGACGCCGCTTGGAGCGGCCCGGCGTTCGACGATGCCCGCACGAACCGGGCCATGCACCACCCGGCGACCAGCGAGCTCATCCCGAGCAACGCCACCGCTGTTCGGTACCGGGCGACGGGGTCGTCGATGAGGGGGACCAGGGGTGACAGCAGCACCCCGAGGCCGACGCTGTACGGCGGCAGGTCGTACATGTCGATGTTGATCGGCGCCCGGGCGATGTGGAACGCGATGGCCCACGGGCCCACCACGTCGGGACCCTTGGGCATCTGCGCCTGGCTGGCGACGTACAGACGGCAGATGGTGACGGCGACCGCGGTGGCGACGACGAGACAGCGGGCCACCCACCGATCCCGATGGTCGTCCTTGCCGTCGTCGGTGGGCGGCATCGAGGGTTCGACCTGTTGTGGTGGAGTGATGTCGGCCATCCGGAGGGTGCTTTCGCAGAGAGGCCGCCAGGCCGGCGAACTCGTCGCCGCCGGGCGCTCCGTAGCGTTCCTGCCTCTGCGGACGACTGTAGCCCGCCCCGCGCTCGGTCCGGCCCAGGCTCCGGCGGGCTCCGGCGACGCCCGTGCCCGTCACCCCAGGCCGGTGGGGCCCGCAGGTACGATCGCCCGGTGTCGAGTTCCGATGACGTCCCGTCCGCCGAGGGTTTGCTCCCCGCCGAGGTCCACCGCGACGTTCCGCTCGGTCTGTTGGTGATCCAGATCCCCTGCTTCAACGAGGAGGCGACCCTCCCCGCGACGCTCGCGGACCTGCCCCGCGAGGTGCCTGGGTTCGCTCGCGTCGAATGGATGGTGATCGATGACGGCAGCACCGACCGCACCGTCGAGGTCGCCCTCGCCGGCGGGGTGGACCACGTCGTGTCGGTGCCGGTGAACCGGGGGCTCGCGCACGCGTTCATGACGGGTCTCGACGCGGGGTTGCGGGCGGGCGCCGATGTGATCGTGAACACCGACGCCGACAACCAGTACGACGGCTCGTGCATCCCCGACCTGGTCGAACCGATCGTCAGCGGGCGGGCCGACCTGGTGATCGGCGAACGCCCGATCGAGGCCGTCGACGACTTCTCGCCGGTCAAGAAGCGCCTCCAGCGGGCCGGCAGCAGTGTGGTCCGGGCGTTCTCCGGCACGAGTGTGCGCGACGCGGCCTCCGGCTTCCGAGCGTTCAGCAGGGACACGGCGATCCGGACCCAGGTGTTCGGTCGCTACTCGTACACGATGGAGACGATCGTGCAGGCCGGCTGGGAGGGCATGCGCATCGTGGGGGTCGACATCAGCGTCAACCCGGCCACCCGGCCGTCCCGACTGGTGAAGAGCATCCCCAAGTACATCTGGCGTTCGGGCACGACGATCGTCCGCTCGTTCCTCCTGTACAAGCCCTTCCGGTTCCTGTTCCTCGTCGGTCTGGTGCCCTTCCTGGTCGGCGTCGTGCTGGTCGCCCGATGGGTCTACTTCGAGACGTTCACCGATCCGCTCGGCAGCAGGGTGCCATCGCTGGTCGCTGCGGCAGTGGTGCTCCTGCTCGCGGCGCAGATCTGGGTCGTCGGTCTGGTCGCCGACCTTCTGTCGGTGAACCGCCGGATGCTCGCCTCGATCCGGGTCGGGCAGCGCCGCGCCGAGGTGGATGCCGCGGTCGCGACGACCCGCTCAGGGGCGACGGGCGACCGCCATGTACCCCAGGCTCACTCGCCGGGCGGAGCGGGGGAACGGGTCGGCACGGGAGCGCACGACCAGCAGCCCGGTCTCGATGCCCTGGAGCAGCCGTTGTAGGGCGCGGCCCGACGCCGAGGTGCCCCCGCGCCGCATCCCGGCGCGGAGCCCGGCGCACAGGGCGGTGACCACGACGTTGGCGACCAACGTCGGCGCGCCGCCCTTGGCGCTGAGGTCGGTGACCTCCAACCCGCGTCGACGCAGCGCCGCCTCGAGCCCGTGGGAGGTCAGGCGCCGATGGTCGTGCGGTGCCTCGTGGATCGGGTACAGGAACGGCACCGTCACGACCAGGGTGCCGCCGGGCGCGAGCACACGGACGATCTCATCGAGGGCCGCCTCGGCGTCGGTGACGTGCTCGAGCACCTCGGTGGCCACCACGGTGTCGAACGAGTGCGACGAGAAGGGCAGGGACTCGGCGGTGCTCAGGGCAGCGATGCCGTCGTGCGGAGCGATGTCGGTGGCGATCGACGTCGTGCAACGCTGCGCGTACCAGTCGGCATAGGGCTGGTTCCCGGCGCCCAGGTCCAACAGGGTGCCCCCGATCCGGTCGGCGTGCCGGCGCAGGTACTCGCCCACGATCACGCCGGGCAGCAACGAGGCGGTGGTCGCCGGGTCCGGGCACGGCGCGCCGTCGATGATCACCGATCTGCCCTGCCGGGACCGCAGTCGGTCGTCGCCCGGCATCGACGGCGACGTGTCGCTCACGGGGTGAACGACGTCACGGCGTGCACGACGCGGTCGAGCTCGGCGCTGCCCAGGTCCGGGTAGAGCGGGATCCGGGCCAGGCGGGCCGACACCGAGTCCGTGACGGGCAGGTCGCGGCGGTGGCCGAGGCGTGCGGCGAGCGGCGTGGAGTGCAGCGGCACGTAGTGGAAGGCGCAGCCGACCTCCTGGTCGGCCATGTGCGAGAGGAAGCGATGGCGCGCCTCGGCATCGGGCAGCAGCAGTTGGTACAAGTGGGCGGCGTGCGTCGAGTCGGCGCGTGGCGCGGGTTGTCGGACGCCGTGCTCCGCGGCCCAACCGGCCAGCTCGGCCTGGTAGGTGGACCAGATGTCGTGCCGTCGGGACTGGATCTCCTCGAACGCCGACAGCTGGGCGAAGAGCATCGCCGCCAAGATGTCGCCGAGCAGGTAGCTGGACCCGACGTCGACCCACGAGTAGCGGTCGACCTGGCCTCGCATGAAGGCGCGTCGGTTGGTGCCCTTCTCCCGCAGGATCTCTGCCCGCTGGACCAGCTCCGGGTCGTTGACCAGCAGCGCACCGCCCTCGCCGCACTGGAAGTTCTTCGTGTCGTGGAAGCTCACGGCCGCCAGGTCGCCGAGGGAGCCCAGCGGTTGTCCGAGGTAGGTGGCGCCGAGGCCGTGTGCGTTGTCCTCGATCAGCCGCAGTCCGTGCTGCGTGGCCAGGCTCCCGAGCTCGTCCATGTCGCACGCGACGCCGGCGTAGTGGACCACGACGATCGCCCGGGTCCGCGGGGTGATCGCCTCGGCGACGGCCTCGACCGAGATGTTCAGCGTCCCGGGGTCGATGTCGACGAAGACCGGCGTCGCGCCGCGCAGGACGTAGGCGTTGGCGGTCGAGACGAAGGTGAACGACGGCATGATCACCTCGTCGCCGGGCGCCAGGTCGAGCAGCATCGCGGACAGCTCCAGGGCGTGGGTGCACGACGGCGTCATCAGCACCGTGGCCGCCCCGGTCCGCATCCTCAGCTCCGCCGCCGCCATCTCGGTGTAGGGCCCGTCGCCCCGGTGATGGCCCGATGCGAGTGCCTTGGCGATGTGCGCCTCCTCCGTGCCCGTCAGATAGGGTCGGTGGAACTGAACTGCTGGCACGGGCGGCCTCTGAGTACTCGTGGCGGTGCCGCGCAGGCCGGCGACCGAGCAACGATACCAAGGATCCCAGGAGGCCATCGTCACCATGCCGGTCCCACAGCGGAGGTCGGCGAGGGTCCGGCACGGCGTGTTCCTGGTGATCGATCGCTCACTCGACTGGATCCCGAGTCCCACTGCCCGGGCCCGGGTCCTGCGGCTCCTGGGGGCCACGGTGGGCGCCAACGTGCGAGTGCACCAGGTGCGGATGTTCAACCTCGGTTCGGGGTACGCCAACCTCCGCGTCGACGACGACGTGCACATCGGCACCGGCTGCCTGCTCGACCTGAGTGACGAGGTGCACATCGGCGCGGGTGCGGTGCTGGCGCCGCGAGCGGTGGTGCTGACCCACCAGGACGCCGGCTCCCACCACGACTCGCCGGTCGCGGTCGTGATCGGCACGAAGCAGTCGCCGACGACCGTGGGGGCGGGAGCCTTCATCGGTGCGGGTGCCACGCTGCTGTGCGGTGCGGACGTCGGGCACCACGCGGTGGTCGCGGCGGGCGCCGTGGTGACCGGTCCGGTCGAGCCGGGCGAGTTGGTGGCCGGTGTGCCGGCGGTTCGTCACCGGTCGCTGAGGGCCGAGTTGACGGCGCTCGGCGTGGACTTCGACGACGCAGGGGCGCCGGCGCCCGAGCTGCACCGGCCGTGAGTCGCCGACGCCCGGATCGACGTCCGAGCGGGACAGCGACCGGCTCGCGGCGCATCCTGGTCGTCACGAGCTCGTTCCCCGAATCCGCGGAGGACTCCCGCAATGCGGGTGTGTTCGTGGTGGACCTCGCCGCCCTCCTCGCGGAGGAGGGCTGCGAGGTCGTGGTCATGTCCCCGCAGCGCTCCCGGGTCCGAGGGCCGTTCGCCGTCCGTTCGTTCCCGCGCCTCGGCGACGAGCCGAGCCTGACCCATCTCGACCCGCGCACGGTCGGCGGGCTGGTGAAGCTGGCATCCGTGGTGCTCGGCGGCGCGGTGAGCGTCCCGTGGACGGCGCGGCATCGTCGCATCGACCACGTGCTCGCGTTGTGGGCGGTGCCCTCGGGGGTGTTCGCGCTGCTCGCCCGGATCCTCGTCGGCACGCCGTACTCGGTGTGGGCGCTGGGGTCGGACATCTGGCGCATCCGCGACTATCCCGGAGGACGGACGGTGCTGCGGGCGGTGCTGCGTCGATCGTCCCGCACCTATGCCGACGGGGTCGGCCTCTGCGCGGATGTCGCCGCCATCTCGGGGCGGCCGTGCGAGTTCCTGGCCACCAGCCGCATCCTCCCGGCCGAGGACCGGCGGCTCTGGGACGACGGCGCCCGCCACGTCGTCACCATCGCCCGCTTCCACGAGCACAAGGGCGTGGACGTGCTCGTCGAGGCGCTCGCGGGGATGGACGCGGCGGAGCTGGACGGTCTGGTGGTGCACGTCTTCGGCGACGGCCCGCAGCGCGGGCAGCTCGAGGCCGCCGTGGTCGCGGGAGGGCTGGACAGCGTGGTGGTCCTCGAGGGCTTCGCGGACGAACGAGTCGCTGCCGCGGCGCTGCGCTCGGCGGACCTGGCGGTCGTGCCGTCACGGGTGGAGAGCATCCCGTTGGTCCTGTCCGACATCTGCACCGCGTCACCACCGATGGTGGTGGTCACCGATGCCGGCGACATGGGTGACCTGGTCGCTCGTTTCGGCGCCGGGCGAGTCGCCCGGGCCGGTGACGCGGCATCGTTGCGCGCGGAGCTCAGGGCAGCACTGCGTGGGGACGGAGCGGGCGACGCGACCGGGCGTGCGGACCTGGCGGAGCACCTCTCACTGCGGCGCAGCGTGCTCCGGTTCCTGGGCGACATCGGGCTCGATGTCGGCACCACGGAGGATCCGACGGCCGTGGGGCGTGACGGCGAGCACGGCACCGATCAGCCCGAGGCCGATCAGGAACGCCACCCGGTCGACCGCGCCGATGAGGATGCCGAACGACACGGGTAGACCGACCAAGGGGCTCACTGCGCCGGAGAACGCCTCCCGGATGCCGAGCCCGCCGGGGAAGATGCCCGTCGCGGTCGCTGCGACCGATGCGACGGTCAGTGCAGCGACTGCACCCGGTGTGAGGCGTTCGCCCAGCACCGAGGCCGCGGCCCAGATGCGGACCGCGGTGACGGCGACCACGAACAGCTCGCCGACCATGAGGCGGGCCGCCCACACGAAGGGTCGGTCGGTCACCTTGGACATGAAGCGGGCCGACGCCCCCGCACAGAACACGCCGGTGGCGAGTGCAGCGGTGCCCAGGACCGGCGTGCCGGTGGGGATGAGGATCGCCCCGGCGGTGAGGCCGGTGACGGAGAGGAACGCGACGCCCTGTCCGCCCATCGCCGCGCCGAGCTGGCGGTACCCCGCGCCCCCGGCGCGCAGGCTGGCACTGCGCACCAGGATCGATCCGGGGATCGGCAGCAGGTTGGACGCGGAGGAGAGGAAGCTGATCCGCATCGTGGCGGCGAACCTCGGGCGCTGTCCCAACGATCCGGCGGCCAGGCGGTACTCGACGCCGTTCGCCGCCAGGTTGAGCAGCGTCCCGATCGTCACCAGTGCCACCATCGGCGGCCAGGACAGCTGGGTGTCGGGCAGGTTGCGCACTGCGAGGACGCACTGGAGCCCGAACAGGCCCAGTGCGATCAGCAGGGCGATCCACCGGGTGGGGCCGCGGGAGAAGGACCGGAGCCGCTGGAGAGATCGTTCCGCCGCAGGTGCCAGGCGGCGGAGGAATCGTGTCAGGGCGTCGAGCAGCTGCATGGAGTGGCGGCGGGTCCACGCTCTGGTGGATCCTCGACCGGCGTTCCGTATCCTCGCACGTCGGCAGGCCCCGGGACGCGATCGGTGTCGTCGCGGCGCTCGTTCAGCGGCGCCAGACGGTGGCGTCGCCGAACTCGGCCACCTGCTGCCAGTCGGTGCCGGGACGGGCCCCGTCGCGAAGGATCAGCAGGGCCGGCTGCTGTTCGTCACCCGTCGACGCTGCCGCGGCGAGTTGTCGCGAGGACCGAGCGTCCACACGGATCGACCAGCCGACGGCGGCGAACTCGCGTTGCTGCGCGTAGATCCCCAGCCTCCACAGCGGGAGGGTCTCGACGTCGTCGGCCAACGTGGCCACGGTCCCGTGCGCGGGTGCGGGACCGATCGTCGAGATCAGGTCGGGCTGTGACCGCTGGGCGTGTCGTTCGAGCGTGGTGAATGTGGCGCCGAGCACGCCCACGAGCAACCAGGCGAGCAGCACCAGGGCGACGTCTCGT
>WBZX01003010.1_pt1 | contig 11033 bp, 7 predicted proteins | sample 5204211 | NCBI WGS metagenome assembly WBZX01 (sample SAMN12344362, study PRJNA552823) | activated sludge metagenome | biome: Activated sludge suspended growth; feature: Nitrification reactor; material: Wastewater; isolation source: activated sludge from nitrification reactor of wastewater treatment...
CCGCGCGCCCTCTGTCAAGGCAAGGCCGTGCCCTCGAAGTAGGTCTTTGCCTTCGTCGCCGCGTCGATCCCGACGAGGCTGCCCAGCTCGCGGCCCTGGCCGTCGTCCGGCCAGATGTGGATTCCACCCCAGATGCGGGACTGGCCCGCTTGATCGGCGGCGTCGTAGTACGTGCCCCACTGGAGGCGGACATCCACGCTCGGGCCGTCCTCGAACACCAGGTATTCTCCCTTCGGGGCCAGGAACTCGCCGAGCCCGCCCGGGAAATAGGCGCTCCCCGTGAACGTCGTCAGCACCTCGGCGGCGGCGCGGCTGAACGTGCTGTGCCCGGAGATCAGGCCCGGGAACGCCGGGGTCACGAAGGTGCGCCGCTGGTAGGGGATCCAGTCGACGCCGCGCATCCAGCCCACGTGGCCGACGTCGTGCGCGCGATCACCCGGCTCGCCGAGCCAGGAGAGCACGGCGATCTGGCCCTTCCAGTAGCGGAGATGGTGGTGGCGCTCCCCGGGGGCCGACGACGCCTCCGTGATGAGCTCGATGAGGCCGGGGACGAGCGGGATGCCGTCCGGGTCGTAGGAGGGCTGCGCCGGATCCGTGGACTGGCCCTTTCCGGCCATCCAGCGGACGAGGCTGATCGGGCGCGCCGTCGTCTCCGCGCGCTTGATGCCCCAGGCGGTGATCGCCGCGTCGTGCACGGCGGCGTCGAGCGCGAGGTAGAGCTTCACGTCCCACTCCAGCCGATCCACGACAGGCCCGGTACCCCAGAGTCGGTGCTCCAGGAGCGGGGAGTCGGACACCTGGTTGGCGAGCACGTTCCAGTGGCCGGGCGGCGTCTCCGACTTGGGGCCATCCGCCCAGAACTCGGCGAGAACGCGGGTGAAGTCGCCGAGCGGGACGACGTTGGACGCGTAGGCCTCGCCCGTGGCGGGGTTCTCTTCGTGGCCCTCTCCGTCGTTGGTGCCGAGGGGGTTGTTGCCGAAGGCGCCGGGGGAGATGTCGATGGTGGCCTCGTGGTCCGGATCGAGGATGGATGCCTTCTGGACCATCTCCACGACCCAGCCTTTCATCTCGGGCATCGCCACCTTGGGGACGAGCGCGACGGGGTGGTGGACGCCGTCGCCGTCCACGTCCTCGGGCAGCGCGAAGGGGCGCACGAGCCCCCAGTTGGGGCCGATGTACTTCTGCACGCCGGACTCGACGATGATGCCATTCTGGGTCTCGGCCTGCGCGAGGTTGAGCTCTTGCCACATGTCCGGATCCGTCAATGTCGTGCCGGGCCTGTCGACGAGGAGCGGGGGATTGACGGACTTGTAACCCGTGGTGTCGGCGTAGGCGTTCGCCTCGTTCGCGCCGTCCTCGACACACGCCGCCACGACGGCCGCGCCCACCCTGTTTCCGACGGCGATCGGGTCGTCTCCCGCGTCGTGGGTGTCCGCCGGATCGAGCCCGAGGACATCCATGAACGCGTCGTAGCAGGCGAGCGAGATGGGCCCGCCGTTGGCCTTCTCGTAGCGGTGCACCATCACCCTGTAAGCCGCGTACGAGATGGCCACTCTCCGCGCCTCGGCGACGTCGTCGGCCATGGGCTTCTCGGTGAAGGCGAGGCCGTCCGCCACGGGGTCGTAGGCGGCCCAGGCGTCGTACATCGCGAGGGAGGTGTGGAAGAGGTTCCTCGCGTGGACTCCGGGCTTGGGGATGTCGCGGCGGATCGAGTCCAAAAGCAGCTCGTTCCACCGGCGCGCGATGGAGCCCTCCGGCGCGATGTCGGCGCGGCCGTCCGGGCAGACGGGCGGCTTCGGCGGGTCGGGGTCGAGGCGGGCGATCGTCGGGACGCGCGGCCCCAGCTTCCAGAGGACGCCCTCGTCCAGGGCGCTCGTGAGCACGTTGCCGCCGACCGTCCACACGGAGCCCGCAGGATCCGACCAGATCGCGTGCAAGGACTGCGGTGCGCTCCCGATCCCCGTCTCCACGATCTCCCACGGATGCCCGGGAGTCTGCCTGTAGATCGTCCCCTTTTCGCCGGAGACCCAGGTGGTGTCGTCCGCGGCCTTGGTGACGCCCTGGAGCAGCGGCGCGAGCTCGGGGCCGATCGACTTGCCCTCTCCGTCGAGGACGACGCCGTTGCCGCCGCCGCCCACGACGACCACCTCGTCCGCGTCCCCGCTCACGGTGAAGAGCGTCTCCTTCGTCTCCGTCGGGATCACGCTCCAGGCGGAGCCGTCGTAGTGCAGCATCAGCCCGTGGCCGCCCACCGCGTAGACGTCGGTGGGGCTGCGGCCCCAGACCTTGAAGAGGCCGGGGAGCTCGCCCGTGGCGTCCAGCGGGACGTCGTCCGGCAAGGGCACGTCGGACCACGCAGAGCCGTCGAAATGCCAGAGAAAGCCGTACCGCCCGGAGCGCCCGCCCGCGGCCCACACGTCGCTCGGGGAGGATCCCCAGATCCCGAACACCGTGGATGCGGCGAGCCCTGGGGTCCTCTGGCGGGTGAACGAGGTGCCGTCCCAGAGAAGGAGGGTCCCGCCGGCCCCGCCGATCAGCACGTGATCCGGCGCGAAGGCCTGGACCCACCAGAGATCGTACGCCTGGCCCGAAGCGACACGCGTCCAGACAGCGCCGTCATAGTGGAGGATCACTCCGCCCTTGCCGGCCTCGGCGCCGACTGCCCAGACGTCGTTCGCCGAGGTGCCGGAGACCGAGAGCAAGGCCACCTCGAGGCCCTGCGCCGCGGGGGCCCACGTGGGCTGGACAGGCGGAATGGGATCTTCGATGTCGGCACATCCCGTGAGGAGGACCGAGGCAAGGGCGGCAGTGAAGGAAACCAAGCTCGCGCGGAAACTGCGTCGCATAAGGCTGTGCTCCCGGGAAAAGAGTCGAGGAGGCGAAGTCCTAGCAGTCCGCGTGCCGCCCCCGAGTACCCGGGCCCGGGAGGCTCAGAACACGAGGGCGGGGCCGCGCGCGTCGAGGCGAAGGAAGGGACCTTTGCCCCGTGCGCCTGGCGGATCCAGCACCTGCACTGTCCTGGTGCACGTCACGGCGGTGACGATCAGCACCAAGCCGAGGGCCTGGCCAATCGACCCGCCGGCGAGGAACCCGAGGGCCACGTCCCGCAGACGCGCGTCCTTCAGAAAGTCGCTCTTGCCCGCCACGTAGAGCGGGCCGACGAGCGGGATCAAGCCGGGCACGGCGTCGGTGTTCGCCTCGACCAAGGAGATCGCGGCGACCGTGAAGACGGTGCTCATGTACGACGCGCCGGAGAGGCTGATGCCCCCGACGAGCAGCGGGAGACGGGGCCGCTGCTCGAGATGGTAGCCAGTCCGCAGCGGCGCCCCTTCCCCGTATTCCAGAACGACAGGTTGGGGCTCCGCCACGGCCTGTCTGGGGCCGGGAGGCCAGGGGGCCACGAGAGGGCGGGGTGGGGGCGGGGGCCCCCGGTCCGGGCTCAAGGTGGGTGTGTCCTGCAGCTCCCCTGCCGCCCCGGCGGTTGTTGCGGTCCGATTCGTCGCCGACGGGCTCGGCTCCGCGGGCGCCTGCGCTGCCGCGAGCGGCGCCAGACTGGAGACCAGGAGCGTCAGGGCCCAAGGGAGGGCGCGCCTCGCGAATACGTGCTGTCCTTGGCCTGCTAGCATGGGATTTTCTCCTTTCCAGGAGCATGCCAATCAGACCACCGACGAAAAGTCCGCCGGGCATCGACGCGCAGGAGCTCGCCGCCCGCACGCCGCGCGGTCGAGCGCCGCTCCGGCGCCCGCGCGCCGTCAGCTCGCGGGCGCCCCGTCGGGGATCGCGATGCCCAGGCGGCGGCGCAGCATCGTGCTCCTGTCGCTCGCCAGGAACACGATCAGATCATCCACCTTGCTCTCGCGATCGTCCGCGTTCGCCTCGCCGAGCATCTTGTCCGCCGCCCACAGGCTGCTCGACAGGAGGAGGCCCGCGCGGCACGCCGTGCGGTCCGCCGCCGCCGTCCAGCGGTTCAAGTTCGTGCGGCCGCCCTCCTCGACGAAGCGGAGGAAATGGCCGCGCAGCCTGTCGATCTGGGGCGCCTCCAGGAGGGGCTCCAGCGCCTGCGCGATGGGGGCGACGCGCTTCTTCACGTCGCCCGTGAGGGGCAGTCCGGGGTTGCCGATCGTGAGCGCCGCGAGGAAGACGTCCTCGATGTCGAACAGCGAGGGCAAGAGCAGTCGGACGAAGTGCTCCTCGCGGTAATACGACAGGTGGAGCCCCGCCACGAACGCCAGCTCCTCCGGCGAGCGCCCGGAGAGTGCCAGTTTGCCGATGCGCGACGCGGGCGGGACCCCCGGGAGGAGCTCCACGAGACCGGGGTACGAAGGATCGGTGTAGAGCGGCGGGACGGGCATCCCCAGGATCGACGCGGCCCACGCGAAGCACCGCGCCGCCTGCACCGTCGTGGTGCGCGGATCGGCCCGCTTCTGCGGGTCCAGCACGGGGAGCGCCTTGGCGTGCCGCAGCGCCGCGACGCGGCCGAGGAGCACCGCCGGCACCACGGCGGCGAAGATCTCCCCCGCGAGCACCTCCTCGTCGGGGTGGAAGAGGAGCCGCTTCCAGGAGTCGCGATCCAGCGCCGCGGAGGGGCGCGGCAGGCCCTCGGGGCGGTGCGCCCTGTAGAGGCGCTCCTCGTCGGCGTTCGCCGCGCCGAGGAAGGTCAGGGCGTGCGCGGCGCAAAAGGCGCGATCGGCCTCGCCTGCGCGGGTCGCGGCCCGGAACAGCGCGCGCAGCGAGCCGACCTCGCGCGGGGCGTGGCGGATGCGGCGGAAGATCTCGTTCAGATCCTCCGTCTCCTCGGCCGGCGTTGTGTCGACGCCCGCGAAATCGACCTCGACGGCCACGTTGGCGTTCGCCTCTTCGAGGAGCCGAGTCAGCTCGGCGACGCGGGCCTCCAGGTGGGCGATCCGCCGCTGGAGGGCCTGGAGCTTGGGGTCGGCCGAGGGCGCCATCGGCGCGAGCGAGGCGGGCGCCAGGTGGTCCGAGGGGGGCTCGTCGTCCCGCCGGACGGGCACCCTGTTGCGCGTCTCGTACGAGGCCGTGAGGGCCCGCTCGAGGTGGGCGATCCGCGCGCGATCCAGTCCGAGATCCGACGCGGCGCGCTCCAGCCGCTGCCGCTCCTCGGCTGTGATCACCCCGTCTTCCAGCACCTCCGCGAAGAGCTGCTCGTAGGCGGCCTCGAAGCGGCCGACGTGGACGTGGCCGCCGACCTGACCGGCGTCGAACGACGAGGAGTGCTCGAAGAGAGGGGTGCTCGGCATGGGCGCGGAGCATGGCCGAAGTCGGCGCCGCCGGGAAGAGAATCGCGCGGCGCGCCTGGAGCCCCGCTCGGCTCCATGCAAACGGGGGTGGGAGGTGTCGGAGGCGCGCCGTGGGGTGGCGGGGGAGACGGGGGGCCTGCCGCGGGGACCGAGGAGAGGTTACCAGCAGCTCGCCGTATTCAAAGCAGGATCCGTGGGGAGGGTGCAGTGGTGCCACAGGGGGTCCGCGGGGGCGAGGCCGAACCTGTCGTCGAGGCAGGAGCCGTGCTTGCCGCTCGGGGAAGCGGGGCAGTCGGAGTCGGCCTCGCAGGTGTCGGGGTAGGCGCCGTCGAAGCAGCCGCGCATGCCGTCCGCGAGGTCCGCGCAGGCCCAGGAGGTGCCCTTCTGGCCGCAGTCCTCGTCGCTCAGGCACGGCTCGCAGAACTTGGCCTCTGCGCCGATCCAGGCGCCGAAGCGCGGGAGACAGGCGCCCTGTGTCCCCTCGGCGGCGCCGGCGGGGAGGTCGCATTTGGTGTCTGCCTGGCAGTCCGCGTCGGCCACGCACGCGCGGGTGCAGCGCTTGTCGCCGGCCACCTCGCGGCACACCTGGCCGGCTGTCCACGAACAGTCGATGTCGCCCTCGCAGGGGGCCGCCTGCTGGCGTTTCAGGCACGAGCGGCGGAGGAGACACAAGGACCCTTCGAAGAGGGATGTGCCGCCCTCGCCGGGCGATTTGCAGGGCTCGTCGGTCTCCCCGCAGAAGGCGTCGTCGCCCTTGGGGGGGTTCGCGCCGCAGACGGCGTGGGGGTCGCGGACGACGCCGCAGTAATAGCCGCTCAGGCAGTCGTCGTCGGTCGCGCAGTCGCGGAGGGTGCAATAGGCCGTGGGGTCCGCCTCGCCCTTGGACTCGCAGGTGAGCCCCTGGGCGCACTCGTCGCCGATGGGGCAGGCGACGCCGGTGCCGGCCGGTCTGCCGCTGTCCTGGCACACGAAGATGGCGGCGTTCGTGTCGTCCTCCGTCGCGGGGGCGCAGATCTGCGAGCCGTCGACCTTGCAGTCGAGGTGGGAGTCGCACTTGAGCACGCAGGTGTTGGCGACGCAGGTGTTGTCCTCGAAGGCGCACTTGTCCGGCGTACACTTGCCCTGACAGACTCCGTCGATCACGACGCCGCCGACGCAGTCGCCCCCGAGGGCCTCCTTGCGGCACCCCCCGGCCCAGGCCGGCGCGAGCAGGACGGCAACGGTGAAGAGGGCCGCCGAGAGAGCGTAGGAGGGGAATCGAGGGGCGGGCGTGCGGCCGGAGGAGGGGGATGAGCTTCGCAGGAGCATGCGTGAAGGACCTCGCAAGAGGCCTGCTTACCACATCTTCCGGCGGGAACGGGCGCGGGCGTGATCCGGCGGCGCTCAGCGGGCGAGGGCGGGAGTCAGGGAGGGCGCGGCGCGCTCGGGTCGCGGCGCGCGCCGCGCGGCGAGCTCCGGCGACCGGGCCTGCGCCGCGGCGCCCGGCTCGTGCAGCCGGAACTGGCCGACCATCGCGCGGAGGGTGTGGGCCTGCCCGATGAGGAGATCGGCTGTTCGGGAGAGATCGTCGGTCTGCGCGGCCGTGGATTTCACGACGCGATCCATGAGCGAGACCGAGCGGTGCACGGTGTCCATGCCGGCCGCCTGCGTGCCGCTCGCCGTCGCGATGTGGCCCACGAGATCCGTCACCTGCCGGACGGAGGAGACGATCTCCTGGAAGGTCTTGCCCGAGGTGTCGACGAGCCTGGTTCCCCCTTCGACCTTCTCCATCGAGTCGCTGATGAGCGCCTTGATCTCCTTGGCCGCGCTCGCGGAGCGCTGCGCCAGGGCGCGCACCTCGGCGGCGACGACGGCGAAGCCCCGCCCCTCGTCGCCGGCCCGCGCCGCCTCGACGGCCGCGTTCAGCGCGAGCAGGTTCGTCTGAAAGGCGATCTCGTCGATGACGCCGATGATCTCCGAGATCTTCCTGGAAGCGACGTTGATCTCCGCCATCGCGGAGACGGCCTTTCCGACCACCATCCCGCCCTCGTCCGCCGTGTCCCGCGAGCGGGTGGCGACGCCGCTCGCCTCGGCGGCCTGCTCCGCGCTGCGGTTCATCGCGTGGGCGATCTGCTCCAGAGAGGCGGCCGTCTCCTCGATCGAGGACGCCTGTTCCTGCGTCTCCGTCGCGAGCAGCTCGGCGCCGGACGCGAGCTCGGCGCCGGCCGTCTCGACGTGCTCGCTCGCGTGGGCCACCTGGAGCATGTGGTCGTGGAGGCTGTCGAGGAACGCGTTCATCGCGAGCGCCGTCCGGCCGAGCTCGTCTCTCCCGAGCACCTCGGCGCGCGCTGTGAGATCCCCCTTCGCGGCGGCCGAGAAGACCTTCATCAGAGCGGCGACGGGCTTCGCGATCAGGTGCGCCAGCGACAGCCAGAGGGCGATCCCGAGGACGATGGCCGCGCCCACGGCGGCGCCGATCCAGAGCTGGCTGGCCCTGTAAGCGGCGTCGGCCTCTGCCACGTGGCTCTGCGACATCCTCACGTTGAGCTCGTACGCCGCCTGGTAGCCCGCGATGGCGACCGCGTGCCGCTGGCGCTGCGCCCCGAGGACGAGCTGGAGCGCCTCGTCGCTCTTGCCCGCGTGGACGAGGGCCCGCAGCTCGGTGCGCCCGTCCGCGTAGCGTTGCCAGGCCTCGCCGGCCCGCGCGAGGATCTGCCGCTCCTCCGGCTCGACGACGGTCGCCGCGTACTGCTTGGCCAGCTCACGCACGTTCACGTCGAGATCGTCGAAGGCGCGCTCCGCCTCGGCCACCTGGCTCGCCTCCTTGGCGGCGACGCCGAGCAGCTGATAGATCTCCGCCTGTCGCACCTTCGAGCGAAGGGTCGTGAGCCGTCCCATGTGAGGCATCCAGACGGTGTTGATCTCGTCCCCGACCGCCTGCACCTGCGCCAGCCGGTGGAGGCTGAAAGCGCCGACGAAGCACAGGATCCCGAGCACGACGAGGAACGCCCCGGCCAGCTTCGTCTTCAACCGGACATCCATGATCCATCGCATCGTTCGAGCTCCTTTTTGGTGCGGACCGCGGCGTCCCCCCGGGCCGAGGCTCGTCGGGGGGAGTCCTCGTGCCATGCAGTCAGGGGTGCGCGAAAGCACGATTGCACGGAGCGTTCCAGACATGGAGTGACGCAATGGCCCGGAATCGCTGACCTCCCGATGGACGAAGGGGATCCGCGGGGGTGGCGCATTCTGCGAGGTGGACCAGAAAGAGGCGATCTTGGAGGTGGCCTGTCGCGAGACTGCCTCGCTCCGGCGTGACACCGTCAGGCCGGTGGAGGGACGGCTGTCTCGGGGTGGAGCGGCGGAGGAGCGGAGTCACCGGTCGGCCGTGGGGCCGTGTCATTGGAGGCAGTTGGACGGGGGAGCCACGGTGTCCGGGCTCTGGCCGGGGCACTGGCAGATGCCGTATCCGCTGCCGGCGCTGGCGCCGCAGACGAGGCCGGGCTCGCAGTCCTCGTGGCGGGCGCAGACCTGGCCGGGGGCGCCGTCGCCGGGGAAGGGCCAGGCCCGGCAGTCGAAGCCGTCGATGCCCGCGCAGCAGGCGGCCGCGTGGACTTCGGGGGGCGAGCACATCCAGCAGGCGCCGTCGCGGAAGCCCACGACCTCGCCTTCCCCGTCGCACGAGGTGTCCGCGTCGACGTAGGTGCAGACCCCGGAGCCGCCGCTCGTGAGGCACGCGCCGCCGTCGCAGTCGGCGCCGCTGGTACACGGCGCCGGGAAGAGGGGCTCGGCGCCGCAATCGACGTCGCGCCAGAGGTCGAACGCCGGTCGGCCACTGGCATCCTTGTGGACGTCCGGCAGCTCGGGCATCGGGGTCGGAGCGACCGACTCGCAGGTCCAGTGTTTGGAGCCGCACTGGCCGCTCTGGCCTTCGTTGAGGTGATCGACCGTGACATCGCCGCCACAGCCGGAGGCGGCGAGCATGGCCGCGGCTGCCCAGAAACAAGGGCTTTTGACGAAAGGATCAAGCATGCATGCGGGCCGAGCAACGGCCGGGCCACCGGGCGGCGGCCCTGGAGCCCGGAGGCTGCGTGCGCGCACCTGCCCGCGCTCGGGTGTGGTACAGCCATCGCGTGCGACCCCTGCTCCCTCGCGCTCCGGCCGCCCCGTTCGTGATGACGCTCGCCTCCGTCGTCGCGGCGACGGCCTGCGGGAGCCAGGGCTCCGTGGGCGATCCGCGTCCCCCCGGCCCGGCGGCCTCCCTCGCGGCGCCGGCCTCCGCCGAGCCGGAGCCTCCGGCGGCGGACGACGGAGGGGCCTTGTTCCTGGCCGTGCAGGGGGTGGGGATCGTGCGGCTCGACGGGGTGACCTCCACGGTCGTGCTCTCGACCAAGGAGACGCTCATCGACATGGCCATGGCGCCGTCGGGGGCGCTCTGGGCCAGCTACTACGAGGTGGGCACCCTGCGGATCCGCGGCGGAGAGGCGGAGAAGGTCTCCGCCGATCCCTACGACCACTTCGTGTTTCGGGGCGCCGGCGAGGTGTGGGCGACCACGGCTTCCATCGGGTGGGAGGTCGCGCGGTTCGACGGGACCGCGTGGACGAAGCTCCGCAAGCGCGAGGATTTCAAGGGCACGTACGACGACAACAAGCTCAACGATCTGGCCGTCACGAGCGACGCTGTCTGGGTGTCGAGCTGGAATGGGCTGTTCCGCTTCACGGGGCAGGCGTGGGAGGTCGTCCCCGGACCCAAGGACCACACGTCGGGCCGCGCGCCCTACCGGCTGATCGGTCGCGGAAGAGACCTCGTCGCCGAGTACTCGGACGGCTTCTTCGCCTTCCGTGACGGCGCGTGGCGGCCTGTTTCCTGGCCGGCGTCCGGGTCGATTGTCGCGATGAACGGCAAGGGCGCCGCCGCGGGGCAGAAGTCCGGCGCGCGGGGCGTCGTCCTCGGCGCGCCGCTCTCGGGGGCGCCGGCGAGCGCGATCCCCGTGGTCCCCGGCGGCGACCCGAACGACATGGCGTTGGACGAGAGCGGCCGAGTCTGGATCGCCGGCGAAGACGCGCTCACCGTCCTCGACCCGAAAGGGAAGGTCCTCGCGACGTGGGAGCCCGGGACGCTCGCCGGGGTGACCGGGGCCGTCCGGCGGATCGGCGTCTCGGGCTCGGGGCCCGCGCAGCTGCCCGCCAAGCAGACCGCCGCGCGGTGGGACCTCACGGGCAAGGTGGAAGTCTACAAGTCGGCCACGCCTCTCGCCTCCGCGAAGATCGCCCTCTGCGCGAGCCCGCGCTCGAAGGCGTGCGAGGGCGCCTCGTTCTCCCGGACGGCGACGACGAAGGCGGACGGGACGTTCCGGCTGACGGACGTGCCGCCGGGCGATTTCTGGATCCGCATCGCCGTCCCGGACGGCACGGCGGGGTGCGACGGGCTCTTCCGGGAGAGCCCGGGCGCGACGATCTCGATCGCGCGCGAGTGCCATGTCGCGGAGGGGGCGCCGCGCGTGTGCGCCGTCCCGACGATGCACGCCTGCATGCCTTTCGAGATGCCGCCTCCACACTGAGGGGCAGAGTTGCGAGGAGCGGACCGCGATCCTCCGCTGGTGCGCCCGCGCCGCCACCCTCTCTCTCCCGAGCGTCGTCGACGAGAGGCGGGCGGCACGTGGAAGTGCGCTGGCTCGAGCGCGCCATCCTGGCGGCGTCGATCGCTGAAGTGCTCGACGAGCCCAGTTGATCGGCGTGACGGCTACCCCGGGAGTGCGCCGAGGGCCGCGCGCTCGTCTCAGCCGGGGTCGCTCGCGG
>WBZX01003011.1_pt1 | contig 11031 bp, 10 predicted proteins | sample 5204211 | NCBI WGS metagenome assembly WBZX01 (sample SAMN12344362, study PRJNA552823) | activated sludge metagenome | biome: Activated sludge suspended growth; feature: Nitrification reactor; material: Wastewater; isolation source: activated sludge from nitrification reactor of wastewater...
CGCAATGGCCTGAATGTCACGGTCGAGAACGGCCCGTGGACCGTGGGTACTTCCCTGCGTTCCGTGGCCGGCTTCTACGACTCCGACCGCGACTACTCGGTGGCCAAGAACGCCCGCAAGGTGGGTGCGCACGAGGAAGTCGACCTGCTGGTCCAGTACTCCGGCATCAAGAACCTCGACCTGAGCGTCGGCGTGAAGAACCTGCTGGACAACGACCCGCCGTTCAGCCTGCAGAACGCCAGCAGCAACGCTTACACGCAGATGGGCTTCGCCGAGCTGTACACCGCTCGCGGCCGCTACTTCTACGTGACCGCGAAGTACGCGTTCCGCTGATCGCCTCGGCGACCAGTGCGAAGGGTGCCCCTCGGGGCGCCCTTTTTCATTGGCGGCTGCGGTCGGTGTGAAAATCCGGCCCCAGATGACCGACGCAGCCCCTCGCGCCGACGCGCTCCGAGAAGCGGCCGCCCGCGCCCTGCGGGCGGGTCGCCATGCCGAAGCATTGGCTGCACACGCGCAGGCCCTGGAGGCCGATCCGCGCTGGGCCGACGGCTGGTACAACCTGGGCTACCTGCAGCAGCAGGCCCGGCAGTTCGAGCACGCACTGCAGTCCTACGATCGCGCGCTGGCCGAGGGGGTCTCCGGGCCCGAGGAAGTGCACCTGAACCGGGCCACCGTTCTTGCGGAGCATCTGCGCCGCAGCGAGGACGCCCTGGCCGCGCTGAAGGCGTCGCTGCACTGCAACCCGCGCTACGTGCCGGCACTGGTCAACCTGGGCAACCTGCACGAGCAGCGCGGGCACCGGGACGACGCGCGCGGCGCCTATGAGGCCGCACTGGCGCTGGACCCTGGTCAGTCGCTCGCGCTGGCCCGCCTGCCCAACCTGACGCGCACCTCGACCGCGCAGGACCCTCTCGTGGCCCGCCTGCGCCAGGCCATCGCACGGCCGGGCACCGGCGCGGCAGAGCGGGCCGACCTTGGCTTCGGCCTGGGCAAGGCGCTCGACGACGCCGGCGCCTACGACGATGCCTTCGCGGCGTATGAGCAGGCCAATGCCGCAAGCCGCCTCAGTGTCGGCCCGGCGCCGGTCCGCTACGACCGAGCCGCCCACGAGCGCTTTGTCGACCGGCTCATCGCCTTGTTCGACCGGCCTGTCGTCGGGTGCGAGGCCGATGCCGCTGCGCCGGTGTTCATCTGCGGCATGTTCCGGTCCGGCTCGACGCTGATCGAACAGGTGCTGGCGAGCCACCCCCGCGTGACCGCCGGCGGCGAGATCGACCTGCTTCCCGAAATCGCCGCGCGCACGCTCGGCCGTCATCTCGGCCCGCCGCCGGTGCCGCTGGACGACGCCGTGCTGCGGCCATTGCGACAGACCTACCGCGACGGCATCGCCCTGCGCTTTCCCGGCGCCGACGTGCTGACCGACAAGCGCCCGGACAACTTCCTGCACATCGGTCTGATCAAGTCGATGTTTCCGCGCGCCCGCATCCTGCACACCTGCCGCAGCGTGCTGGACAACTGCCTGTCCGTGTACTTCCTGCACCTGAGCCATTCGATGCCCTACGCGCTGGACCTGCAGGACATCGCGCACTGGTATCGGCAGTACCGGCGCCTGATGGCGCACTGGAAGTCCCTCTACGGCGATGACATCCACGATGTCGACTACGACGCGCTGGTGTCGGACCCGCGCCCGGCGATCGAAGGGGCGCTGGCGCATTGCGGGCTCGACTGGAGCGACGCCTGCCTCGACTTCCACGCGACGCCTTCGGTGGTGATGACGCCCAGCGCCTGGCAGGTGCGTCAGCCGCTCTACACGCGATCGTCCGGGCGGTGGCGCCACTACGAGCGGCACCTCGGGCCGCTTCGCGAAGCGCTCGGCGACCTGGGCGGCTGAGTCGGCCGGCTAGCCGTGCCCCAGCAGGCCGCCGGCCTGCAGGCGGGCCAGGACCGCGTCCGCGGCGTCCTCGGGGCTCAGGCTCGCCGTGTCCAACCGAAGGTCCGGCGCTTCCGGCGGCTCGTAGGGCGAGTCGATGCCGGTGAAGTTGGTCAGGTCGCCCGCACGCGCCTTGCGGTAAAGCCCCTTAGGGTCCCGCGCCTCGGCGACGGCGAGCGGCGCGTCGACGAACACCTCGACGAAGCGACCCGCCTCGAACAGCTCCCGGGCCATGCGCCGCTCCTCGCGGAAAGGGGAGATCAGCGCGGTGATGACGACCAGGCCCGCGTCCACCATCAGCCGGGCCACTTCCGCCACGCGGCGCACGTTCTCCACCCGGTCGGCCGCAGTGAACCCGAGGTCCTTGTTGAGCCCGTGGCGCACGTTGTCGCCGTCGAGCAGATAGGTGCGCACTCCCTGGGCATGCAGGCGCTGCTCCAGCAAGTCGGCCACGGTGGACTTGCCCGCGCCCGAAAGGCCGGTCAGCCAGACGACCGCCCCGCGGTGACCGCCCAGCGCCTCCCGTGCCGGGCGATCGACCCGCGTGGCCTGCCATCGAAGGTTGGCGCTTCGGCGCAGGGCGAAACGGATCATGCCCGCCCCGACCGTGCCCATGGTCTGACGGTCGATGAGGATGAAGCCGCCGGTGTCGCGATTGGCGTCGTAGGGATCGAAGGGCACGGGCCGGTCGAGTTCGAGCCCGGCCACGCCGATCTCGTTCAGGCCCAGCGTGCTGGCGGCCGACTTGGCCAGCGTGTCGATGTCCAGGCGGTGCTTCAGCGGCGTCACGGCTGCAATGGCCGTGCGAGTGCCGATCTTCATCAGGTAGCTGCGTCCTGGCAGCAGCGGGGCGTCGGCCAGCCAGACGATCGTGGCTTCGAAGCGGTCGGCCACCGGCGCGGGTGCTTCGGCGCCGCACAGCATGTCGCCGCGCGACACGTCCAGCGGCCCGGACAGGGTCAGCGTGACCGACTGAAGCGCGGTGGCCTCGGCGAGGTCCTCGTCACCGCAGCGCAGGGTCTGCACCGTGGCGTTCTGGCCCGAGGGCTGCACCTGCACCACGTCGCCGACGCGCAGCCGACCGGACGCCACCATGCCGGTCAACCCGCGTCCGCCGGGCGACGCGCGGTTGACCCACTGCACCGGCAGGCGCAGCGGTCCCTGGCGCAAACGCTCCTCGTCGATTTGCACGGACTCGAGCCAGGACATCACCGGCGGGCCTTCGTACCAGGGCGTCTGCGGACTGCGCGTCACCAGATTGGCTCCCAGCAAAGCGGACACCGGGATCGCCTGCACCTGTGCGATGCCGAGGCGGCCGGCGAAATCGCGCACGGCGCGATCGACCTCTTCGAAGGCCTGGCGCGACCAGCCCACCTGGTCCATCTTGTTCACGGCCACCAGCACGGACCGCAGCCCCACCAGCGAGGCCAGCACCAGATGGCGCCGGGTCTGGGCCACCAGGCCCTGCCGCGCATCGACCAGCACGAGCGCCACGTCGGCCGTCGACGCACCGGTGAGCATGTTGCGCGTGTACTGCTCGTGGCCGGGCGTGTCCGCCACGATGAAGCGCCGATGCGGCGTGTGGAAGAAGCGATAGGCGACGTCGATCGTGATGCCCTGTTCGCGCTCGGCCGCAAGGCCGTCGAGCAGCAGCGACCAGTCCAGGGTGCCATCCGGCCAGCCGCTGCGCCGCGAGTCGGCGCGCAGTGCCGCGAGCTGGTCGTCCGGGACGTTGCCCGTGTCGGCCAGCAGGCGGCCGATCAGGGTGCTCTTGCCGTCGTCGACCGAGCCACAGGTGACCAGACGAAGCAGGCTGGCGTTGCTGCCACCCATGTCAGAAGTAGCCTTCCTGCTTCTTGCGCTCCATCGACGCGGAGGCGTCGTGGTCGATCACCCGGCCCTGGCGCTCCGAGTTGCGGCTGCTGCGCATTTCCTCGATCACCTCGGGCAGCGTGCGTGCCTGCGACTCGACGGCGCCGGTCAGCGGATAGCAGCCGAGCGTGCGGAATCGCACCCATTGCAGCCGGGGAGATTCGCCGGGCGCAAGCCGCATCCGGTCGTCGTCCACCACGATGAGCGCGCCTTGACGCTGCACCACGGGCCGCTCGGCGGCGAAGTACAGCGGCACGACCGGGATCGATTCCGCGGCCACGTACTCCCAGACATCGAGCTCGGTCCAGTTGGATAGCGGGAACACGCGCAGGCTCTCGCCGGGGCGCTTGCGCACGTTGTAGGCGCGCCAGAGTTCGGGACGCTGCTGCTTCGGGTCCCAGTGGTGCCCCGCGCTGCGCAGCGAGACGATGCGCTCCTTGGCGCGCGACTTCTCCTCGTCGCGACGCGCCCCGCCGAAGGCGGCGTCGAAGCCGTGCAGATCGAGCGCCTGCCGCAGGCCCTCGGTCTTCCACAGGTCGGTGTGCAGGCCCGAGCCGTGGTCGAAGGGGTTGATGCCGTCGGCCTGTGCCTGCGGATTGCGGTGGACGATGAGCTGCACGTCCTTCTGCTGCGCGACCCGGTCGCGCATGGCGTACATGTCTCGGAACTTCCAGGTCGTGTCCACGTGCAGCAGGGGAAACGGCAAGGGCGCCGGATGGAACGCCTTGCGGGCCAGGTGCAGCAGCGCGGCCGAGTCCTTGCCCATCGAGTACAGCAGCACCGGGCGCTCGCACTCGGCCACGACCTCGCGCAGGATGTGGATGCTTTCGGCCTCGAGGCGCTGGAGGTGGGTCAGCATGGCGGCGCGTCCGCAGCGAGGCCGGGTTGCCGGCGCCGGGTCGGCGGGCCGATGCGGCTGCGAAGGGTGCCTGGGACCGCGACGCGAGCCGGCACGTCTACCGCGGTGCGAGCCGGATCGCGCCGTCCAGCCGGATCACCTCGCCGTTGAGCATCTCGTTCTCGATGATGTGGCGCGCCAGGTTGGCGTAGTCCTGTGGCGTGCCCAGCCGGCTGGGGAAGGGCACGCTGGCGGCCAGCGCGTCCTGTACGTCCTGGGGCATGCCGAACATCATCGGCGTGCCGAAGATGCCGGGCGCGATGGTCATGCAGCGGATGCCGTTGCGCGCCAGGTCGCGCGCGATCGGCAGCGTCATGCCGACGATGCCGCCCTTGCTGGCCGAGTAGGCCGCCTGGCCGATCTGGCCGTCGTAGGCCGCCACGCTGGCGGTGTTGATCAGCACGCCGCGCTCGCCGGTGGGCTCGGGCTCGTTGCGGCACATCGCCTCGGCGGCAAGCCGGATCATGTTGAAGCTGCCGATCAGGTTGATGCCGATCACGCGCTGGAACTGCGCCAGCGGGTGCGCGCCTTCCTTGCCGACCGTCTTGACGCCGATGGCGATGCCGGCACAGTTGACCAGGCCCATCAGCTTGCCCAGCGAAAGGGCCTTGGCCACGGCCGCCTGACCGTCGGCCTCCTGCGTCACGTCGCACTTGACGAAGGCGCCGCCGATCTCGCGCGCGAGCGCCTCGCCCTTGTCGGCCTGCACGTCGGCCACGACCACCTTGCCGCCGGCGGCCGCCAGCATGCGCGCCGTGCCTTCGCCGAGGCCCGAGGCCCCGCCGGTGACGATGAACACCTTGCCCTGGATCTGCATCGCTTCGCTTCCTCAGTTGAGCGCGGCCAGCGCGCGCGCCGTGATCTGGTCGACGGACCCGGTGCCGTCGATCTTGCGGCAGCGCGGCGCGGCGGCGTCGCCGCTGGCAGCCCAGCCCGAGTAGTACTCGACCAGCGGGCGGGTCTGGCTCTGGTAGACCTCCAGGCGCTTGCGCACCGTGGCTTCCTTGTCGTCGTCGCGCTGGATCAGCGGCTCGCCGGTCACGTCGTCCGTGCCGGCCACCTTGGGCGGGTTGAACTTGACGTGGTAGCTGCGGCCCGATGCGATGTGGAACAGGCGGCCGCTCATGCGCTCGATGATGGCCTCGTCGGGCACGTCGATCTCCAGCACCACGTCCAGCTTGACGCCGGCGTTCTTCATCGCGTCGGCCTGCGCGATGGTGCGCGGGAAGCCGTCGAACAGGAAGCCGTTGGCGCAATCGGGCTGGGCGATGCGCTCCTTGACCAGGCCGATGATGATGTCGTCCGACACCAGCGCGCCGGAGTCCATCACCTTCTTGGCGGCCAGCCCGAGCGGCGTGCCGGCCTTGACCGCGGCGCGCAGCATGTCGCCGGTGGACACCTGCGGGATGCCGTAGTGCTTGCACAGGAAGCTGGCCTGCGTACCCTTGCCGGCGCCGGGCGCCCCCAACAGGATGAGTCTCATCGCGTCCCTCGTTGTGGTCTGTTGAAATCGATTATCGGGGCTCGGCACCGACGAGCCGGCGCACGCGCTCCAGGTCCTCGGGCGTGTCGACGCCGGGCCCGGGCTCGCTGTTGCTGACGTGAACCGCGATGCGCTCGCCGTGCCACAGCACGCGCAGCTGCTCCAGCGCCTCCAGGCGCTCCAGCGGCGCCATCGGCAGCGCCGGAAAACCGCGCAGGAAGCCGGCCCGGTAGGCGTACAGGCCCACGTGGCGCAGCGGGGTCGGGTCGGGCAGGGTGGCCAGGCTGGCCAGCCCCGCCGCATTGCCGTCGCGCCACCAGGGCAGCGGCGCGCGGCTGAAGTACAGCGCGCGACCCTGCGCGTCGAGCACCACCTTGACCACGTTCGGATTGGCGTACTCCGCCACCGAAGCCAGCGCATGGGCCGCGGTGGACATGACGCAGTCCGGGCGGCGCGTCAGCAGGTCGGCGCAGGCGTCGATCAGCTCGGCGTCGATCAGCGGCTCGTCGCCCTGCACGTTGACGACGATGTCGTCGCCGTCGAGCCCGAGCAGCCCGCACGCCTCGGCCAGACGGTCGCTGCCGCTGGCGTGGTCGGCTCGCGTCATCAAGGCGCGCACGCCGTGACGGGTGCAGGCGGTCACGATGGACTCGTGGTCGGTGGCCACCACGACCTGGGTCGCCGACGATCCGGCGGCCCGCTGCGCCACGCGCACCACCATCGGCACCCCGCCGATGTCGGCCAGCGGCTTGTCGGGCAACCTCGTCGACGCCAGCCGTGCCGGCACGATCACGGTGAACTTCACGCGCCGGCCCTCTCAGGACACCGCAGGACGCGTTCGCAGAGGGGTCTCAAACCGCGCGCTCCTGTTCCGGGTCCCAGGCCTGAGCCTCGCCCTCGAGCATCACGGGAATACCGTCGCGGATGGGAAAGGCCAGCCGGTCGGCGGCGCAGGCCAGTGCACGCGGGCGATTGGCGTCGTCGCGCAGCATGACCAGCCGACCCTTGCAGACCGGGCACACGAGCAGATCGATCAAGCGGTTGTCCAGTGAGCTCATCGTGAAGGTGGCGGTGGCAGCAGTCGGTCGATCGCGTCGGTGAATCCGGGGGCGGGCTCGAAGTCTAGCGGCGCGACCCACACATGAGCCTTACTCGTTTGCGAGCCCCCGAGCTTCACCGCGTCCTTCTCGGTCAGCACCACATGCAGGTCGGAATCGCCCGGCCAAGGCAGGGTCGAGAAATGATGGTGGTCCGCCAGCGGCAAGGCCTCGAAGGCCAGTCCGGCCGACTGCAGCATGTCGAAGAAGCGCTGCGGCGCGGCGATGCCGGCCACGGCGAGCAGCTTGCGCCCGCGCAGGGCGTGCGCGATGCGCGGATCGGGCGCGTCGCCGCGGCGCCAGGCCTCGAGCGGCAGTACGCCGGCCAGGCTTCGCCGGCCCAGGAACCCCGGCAGCGCCGTGCTGGCGATGCCGGCGCTGTACAGCACCACCGTGCTTTCAGGCACCGTGGCCGGCAGGGGCTGGCGCAACGGGCCGGCGGGCAGGCACAGGCCGTTGCCCGCGCCGCGTTCGTCGAACACCAGCACCTGCGCCTGACGGGCCAGCCGGTGGTGCTGAAGCCCGTCATCGCTGACCACGATGTCGACCTCGGGATGGCGCCGGCACAACGCCTGGACGGCCGCCACGCGGTCAGCGCCGACGGCCACAGGCGCACCGGTGCGCCGGTGGACCAGCAAGGGCTCGTCGCCGACCTCGCTCGCAAGGCTGCCGGCTTCCAGCACCATCACGGACCGTGCACTTCCGCCATAGCCGCGCGACACCACGCCCGGAGTCCATCCACGTCGGCGCAGATGGGCGACCACCGCGAGCACGGCCGGTGTCTTGCCGGCGCCGCCCACCACCAGATTGCCCACCACCAGCACCGGGCAGGGCCCCTGCACGGGTCGCGCAGATGCCCGCGCCACGCCGGACAGGGCACGCCACAGCCAAGCCATCGGACGCAGCAATGTCGCCAGAAGGCCGGGTCGGGGCTGCCACCAGGCAGCCTGCAGTGCTGCGACGGCGCCACGGCGGCCGTCGCGCGGCGCGGGCGCAGCCGCCACTGTCAGCGGGCGGCGCCGTCGCCGCCTGTCTGGGCCGCGAAGGTCAGTCTCGCCAGGCCGGCGCGGCGCGCTGCGTCGAGCACGTTCACTACCGACTGGTGCGCCGACGTTGCGTCGGCCGACACGATGACCACCGGATCCTTCTGACCCTGGGCCGCGGCCCCGAGCGCGGCGGCCAGGGCTTCCACGCTGCGTCCGTTGATGGCGGTGCGGTTGACCGCGTAGCGGCCGTCGCCCGACACCGCCACGATGATCTCGGCCGGACGCTCGCGCATCTTCTCGGCCTCGGCCGTGGGCAGGCTCACCTGCAGTTCGGTGAACTTGGAATACGTGGTGGACAGCATCAGGAAGATGAGCACCACCAGCAGCACGTCGATGAACGGGATAAGGTTGATCTCCGGGTCCTCGGCGCGGGGCTTGCGGAAGTTCATGCGTTGCCGGGATGCGCGGTGGCGGGGGCGCTGCCGCGGCGCACGGCGAAGCGCATCAGGTGCGGCACCAGCCGTTCGGCCGCCTGCTCCATGTCGACGGTGTACTCGTCTACCCGACCGCGGAAGTAGCGGTAGAACATCAGCGCGGGGATGGCGACGATCAGGCCGAAGGCGGTGTTGTAGAGCGCGATGGAGATGCCCTGAGCCATCTGAGCCGGGTTGCTGCCGCCGGTGGGCGACTGGGACCCGAAGATCTCGATCATGCCGACCACGGTGCCCAGCAGGCCCAGCAGCGGCGACGCCGTGGCGACCGTGCCGAGCGTATTCAGGTAGCGCTCGAGGCGGTGCACCATCACGCGGCCGGCGTTCTCGAAGGCCTGGCGCAGTGCGTCCTCGGTGATGCGCGGCTCAGCCACCACGGCCCGCAGGCCGGCGGCCAGCACCGACCCCAGGGCCGAACTGTTGCCCAGCTTGCTGACCACGTCGGTGGACGGCAGGCTGGTGCGCGTGAGGGCCACCACCTCGTCGAGCAGCTTGTCGGGCGCCACGCGCGACCGGCGCAGGGTGATGGTCCGCTCGATCACCAGGGCCAGGCCGACGATCGAACACAGGATGAGCGGCCAGATCGGCCAGCCGGCTGCTTGAATGATGGAGAGCAAGGCGAGTCTCGAAGTCGGTCGAAGTCGATGGAAGTAAAGTGCGCCGGGCACGCGGATGCCAGTGCAGGGCGCGCGGATTATCGGCCCTGAACGGGGCCGTGGACGGTTTCCAAGGGTGCGCTCGTCGCGTCAGTGCGTCGACACGTCACGCCCGGCGCAATCCATCCACCTCCGCTGTGGACAACTGTGTGGGTATCCTCGCCCGGCCGACCGCAGAACCGCATGGTTGCTGGCCCGGATACAGTTTGCTCAAGGATTCAGCAGGAAAAAACCCTTGCAAATCAAAGAGTTGCATGAAAATTACAGGCGCATGACGGGCGCATTGCCCTTCCGGCCCAGTATTGGCGCGGCTGTGGAGTTCTGGACCCGCGCCAGCATTGGGCCTGCCGGTGGCTGAGACCTCGGCACCCCGGCTTGCGCCGCGCACCTGGAGCGTGGGTGCGCTGCTGATGGCGGTGGCCGATGCGCTGGCCGCCCGCTTTTCCGCCTGCGTGGTGCAGGGCGAGCTTTCCGGCGTGACGCGGGCCGCCAGCGGCCACTGCTACTTCACGCTGAAGGACGCCGAGGGAGCCCAGGCGTCGGTGCGTTGCGCGATGTTCCGGCGTGCCGCTTCCCTGCTGGACTTCGTGCCGCGCGACGGCCAGCAGGTCGAGCTGCGCGGGCGTCTGGCGGTGTACGAGCCGCGCGGCGAGATGCAGCTCGTGGTCGAGTCGATGCGGCCGCTGGGCGCGGGCTCGCTGTATGAACAGTTCCTGCGCCTGAAGGCCAAGCTCGAGGCCGAAGGGTTGTTCGGCGCGGGGCGCAAGCGCGAGCTGCCGGCGCTGGCGACGAGCGTGGGCATCGTCACGTCCTTGGCCGGCGCGGTGCTGCACGACGTCGTCACCACCCTGGCGCGGCGCGCGCCCCAGGTGCGTCTGATCATCTATCCCTCGCTGGTGCAGGGGCCCGAGGCGCCGGCCGCGCTGCTGGCCGCGCTCGCCGCGGCAACGCAACGCAACGAGGTGGACCTGCTCATCGTCGCGCGCGGCGGCGGCTCGATCGAGGACCTGTGGGCGTTCAACGACGAGCGCGTGGTGCGCGCGGTGGCGGCGATGCCGATGCCGGTGATTTCCGGGGTGGGTCACGAGACCGACGTGACGCTGACCGACTTTGCGGCCGACGTGCGCGCGCCCACGCCCACGGCCGCGGCCGAGCTGGCGGTGCCCGCGCGCGACGAACTTCTTGCCGACCTCGACGACACCGCGCGCCGCCTGCGCACTTTGCTGCGGCATCGGCTCGAATCGCAGGGCCAGCGACTGGACCGCATGGCGTTGAAACTGGCGCGCCCGGCCCAGGCCCTGGCTCGGGCGCGGCAGCAATTGCAGGCGCTGGACCATCGGCTGGCGCGCTCGCTCGGGCGCGCCCTCGACCCGAAGCCGGCGGCACTGCGGCGCCAGGCCGACCGGCTGCGGACGGCCGTGGCGCGCTCGATGTCCGCCCGCAGCGCAAGGCTGGACACCCTGCAGGCTCGGCTGACCGCGCTCGACCCGGCCCAGGTGCTGGGGCGCGGCTATGCCTTCGTCCTCGATGCGCAGTCGCGCCCGGTGGTGTCGGCGCGGGGCGTCCAGCCCGGGCAGGCGCTGGCGCTGCAATGGCACGACGGGTCGGTGCGCGCCCG
>WBZX01003012.1_pt1 | contig 11030 bp, 9 predicted proteins | sample 5204211 | NCBI WGS metagenome assembly WBZX01 (sample SAMN12344362, study PRJNA552823) | activated sludge metagenome | biome: Activated sludge suspended growth; feature: Nitrification reactor; material: Wastewater; isolation source: activated sludge from nitrification reactor of wastewater treatment...
GGTAGGATTAGTGTTCGCTTTTCTATCTGTAGCGTGTGTAGTCCTGGGGTATGGCCTATATTATTTTAAGGAAAAGGGATGGAGGTCAACCATATATTTTTATTTAGCTGAGGCGGGTAAACTGATACTATGCAGTGCTATTCCAGTTTACTTGTTTATTTCTTTTTATCTCCGCAGGGAATGGTCGCAGGAAGCCAACACAGCATCAATGAAGGTGATTGCCAGTGAATTGCTTCGCTTAAAGTCACTGATTCTGCTGAGTACTCACGAAGAGCCTGTTATTATGGTATTGGTGGCACTGATCTTGCTGATTGCTGTTTGGTTTCTAGTAAGTCGTATCAGGTCAGGGGGGTGGAAAGTTTATGATGGGTTGCTGTTGTTGTTCATTGCGTCACTTGTGGTCATCTTCAATCCACCTAGCAGTATTTCCGGTGGACTTGAGATAGGGGTCAGGCTCGGCATGTTTCCTTTTTTCTGCTTACTTTTTTGGTTGGCTACACTTGATTTTCCTCCACAAGCGCGTGTGACGGTTTCTTTTATCGCGATATGTATTGCCGGAGTATTGATGTATGTAAGGCTGCCCATACACCAAAAGGCTTCGGATTACGCATCAGAGATTTTTACCGCCGTTGATTCTATCGAGGACAAATCCACTGTTTTGGTCTTAAATTATGATTGGGCAGGCAAGACACCAGATGGAGGGATCATTTCCGACCGCGCCTGGTTGTTCGTTCATGTCGATTGCTACCTTGGGGCTTATAAGGATTTGGTGCTCTCAGACAACTATGAGGCCAATTTCTGGTATTTCCCACTGGTCGAGCACTGGGAAACTAATATGTATACGCAGACGGATAAGGATCAGATCAATTTTGACCACCGTCCCCCACGGGCAGATATGAACAGCTATAAGCGGAGAACAGGTCAGTATATTGATTATGTCCTCATGTTATCCTACAGCGACGAGTATGCGGGACATCCATATACAAGCGAGATCTTTCAGCAGCTGGCGGCTGAATACAAGCCGCAGTTTACTTCCGTAAACCGCAGGGCAATCTTGTATAAAAGAGAATTGTATTAAAGGCTCTTCCGGAAATTCCTACCTGAACATTTCCATTCTGGAGAAGTGGAAAGAAGCCTCGATCGCAGCATTTTCATCAGAATCTGAGCCATGAACAGCATTTTCACCAATGTTCTTTGCAAAAAGAGCCCGGATTGTGCCAGCAGCAGCCTTGGAAGGGTCCGTAGCGCCGATCAGTGTGCGGAAATCTTCCACAGCGTTTTCTTTTTCAAGGACGGCGGCAACGATCGGACCGGATGACATGAAGTCGACCAATTCCCCAAAGAAACCTCTTTCGCTGTGAACGGCGTAGAATTCTCCGGCTTTTTCAGCGGACAATTTGGTATATTTCATAGCGACAATCTTAAAGCCGGCCTTGTTGATTTGAGCCAGGATAGCGCCAATATGGCCTGCTGCTACTGCATCAGGCTTGATCATCGTAAAAGTTATGTTATTTGACATGGGTCTTGAATTGTTGTCTTTTTGTCCCGAATGGGGCGCAAATTTAGCATATTTGTTAGTATCACAATAAAATAAGACCTTTGCGCCCTGAAAAATTCAAGGACAGATACGTGGATTCATTATATCATTTGATCAGGCAGCCTGCACGTGTGGTGATTGTCACCCACAAGAATCCTGATGGGGATGCATTAGGATCCACGCTGGCGTTGGCTGCGGTGTTGAACAAACTGATGCATACGGTTACCGTAGTGCTCCCGAATGATTTCCCACCCCTCTTTAACTTTTTACCCGGGATCGACAAAGTCATCATCGGGGAGATGAATCCGGAAGAAGCCATGGCCGCCTTCGAAAAGGCAGATATCATCTTTTGCCTGGATTTCAATTCACTCGACCGTATCGACAGGTTTGGACTTGATGTTATGGCTGCTCATGCTGTCAAGATCCTGATAGACCACCATATTGACCCGGAACCTTTCGCTGATCATATCGTCTCCAAGACGGAAGCCAGCTCTACAGCAGAATTGGTTTACGATTTCCTGGTAGAACATGCCCTTGAAAAGTATATTGATGTGCAGATTGCCGAGGCACTGTACACAGGCATCCTGATGGATACCGGCTCTTTCAGGTATGCGACTAATCCACACGTCTTTGAAATAGCCGCTGCACTCAAGCGGTTAGGCATGGATGATTATATGTTGCAGATCCGCCTGTTTAACAGCATGACCGAAAAGCAGCTTAAGTTGCTAGGCCATTGCCTTGCCAACCGGATGTTGCTGATGAGTGAATACCAGGCCGGCATTATCTGGCTGGATAAGGATGATTATAAAAACTGGTCTATCGGCCGGGGCGATACAGAGGGCATCGTCAACTATATCCTCATGGTGCGCAATATGAAGATGGCGGTATTCATTTCTGAACAACAGAATGTGACCAAGCTTTCTTTCCGCTCCAAGGGCAATATCAATGTGCAGGAGATCTGCCATACCTATTTCAACGGCGGTGGTCACAAGAATGCTTCCGGGGGACAATTGAAAGCCTCTATGGAAGAAACCATTGCCAAAGTCAAAGAGATTATTCCACTAACAATGAACGCATATCAATTACAACATGAACAATAACATCTTCTTTTCTCTGCTCTGCGTCCTCTTAATTGCAGGATGCGCTTCTGAAGGCCGTCGTATCAAATCGGAATCAGGATATGAATACCAGGTTGTCCGCAAAGGGGGTTCAGACCCTATTCCGGTCAATAGTTACGTTTTCTTCAATATGTCGCTGACACAGAAGGATTCCGTTTTACAGACTACTGCTACGATGGGCAAGCCATCAGTGTTGAAACTCATGGAAGACAATAAGAGCTATGGCCAGCTCAAGGCACTCGTGGATATCATGGGCACCTTGCATGAAGGCGACAGCTTGAACTTCTTTTTCCCTGTAGATTCATTTGACCGTGTACCTCCAGGGTTTGAGGCCTTTACTGAACCAATGGTTTACCATGTAGGTATCGTGGATGTGATGGATGAAGCCGCTTTCGAAAAGTACTCGGATTCTATCCAGCAGGAGCAGGAAAAAGTAAGGCAGGTGGTACGTGACCGCTTACCAGAAATTGAAGCACTGACCAAGAGCAACTGGGATGCATACAAGAAAGGTGATCTAAACAGCCAGATCCAGACGACGGCTTCAGGTCTCCGTTATATCATCCATGAAGCCGGCCAGGAAGGAACCAAGCCTGCGAAAGGTGATCAGGTATCTGTTCATTACTACGGTATGCTTGATGCTGATGCTAAGATGTTTGACACTTCCTTCAAGGGAGGCCAGCCTTATCAGTTTCCACTCGGTATGGGTCAGGTGATCCCGGGATGGGATGAAGGTATCATGTTGCTGAACAAAGGAGCTAAAGCTACCTTGTTCATTCCGGCAGCACTTGGATACGGCGCAGCAGGTTCACCTCCGGTGATCCCTGAAAATGCGGATTTGATATTCTATGTTGAATTAGAGAAATAATTAACAGAGAGGGGGCTTTTGCCCCCTCTCATTTTAAACCTATCATCATGACCGTAGATCAGTTTACAGATCTCAAGACCCGCGTGGGAGTTTTAGGGAGGTATCTTTGACGTCGCAAGGCGCAAACTTCAATTAGAGGATAGAGAACAACTCACCTTAGACCCTGAATTCTGGAATGACGCCGAAAAAGCCGGTATCGTCCTTAAGGAAATCAAAGCACACAAGCACTGGATCTCCAACTTTGAGGCCATCGAAGCTGTCGTGGATGACCTCGGTGTTCTCCTTGAGTTTTTTGATGCAGGGGAAGCTACTGAAGAAGAACTTGATGCAGCTTATGCAAAGGCTGTCGATATCGTCGATGACGTAGAATTCCGCAGCACTCTCAATAATCCTGAGGACGAAATGTCCTGCATCCTTGAAATCAATGCCGGGGCAGGGGGTACAGAAAGTTGTGATTGGTCTGAGATGCTCCTTCGCATGTATGTGATGTGGGCTGAGAAAAACGGCTATAAGGTTTCAGAACTCAACCGGCAGAATGGTGATGTAGCAGGTATCAAAAGCGCTGAAATCGAAATCAACGGAGAGTATGCCTATGGTATGCTGAAGGGAGAGAACGGGGTCCATCGCCTGGTGCGAGTCAGCCCTTTCAACTCACAGGGCAAACGCATGACTTCCTTTTCTTCTGTTTTTGTGCATCCGATGATAGATGACAGTATCACTGTCGAGATTAAAACGGATGACCTGGAATGGGACACTTTCCGCTCCAGTGGTGCAGGAGGCCAGCATGTCAATAAGACAGAATCTGCAGTTCGGGTACGACACCTGCCATCAGGTATCGTTGTTGAATGCCAACAGGAAAGATCACAACACCAGAATCGTGAGAAAGCTTTGCAAATGCTGAAGTCGCGTCTCTATGAAAAGGAGATCGAAAAGCGCAATGCGGAGCGTGACAAAGTGGAAGCCGGCAAGACGAAGAATGAATGGGGGAGCCAGATCAGAAGCTATGTGCTTGATGATCGACGCGTCAAGGATCACAGGAGCCAGTTTACGGTACACAACCCTGACCTAACCCTTAACGGTGATCTCAACGGATTTATCAAGGCCTATCTGATGTGGAGCAAGAGCGGGGATGCCGGACAGAATTAACTTGCTTTAGACAGGCACTCCTTTATCCACAAGCCATACTCATCATTGACATCGACCTCCCAACTGATGATACAAGGCACTTCATACGTATGTGCAGATATAATCCATTCCCGCAAAGTTGCTTTGTGCGTTGGCAATGTCTTCAAGAGAAGAATAAATTCTGATTCATTTTGAATCTCCCCGAGCCATTGGTAGGTGGAATCGATTGGAAATATATTAGCACAGGCAGCCAGTTGCATCCCGATAGCTTTTTCACCCAGCAACTTTGCTTCTGCCGATGTCCCAACCGGAATATAAAACAAGGTGATTTCCACAATGACTACAAGGAAAGGATTTCAGCCATACGCAGCAGGTCCTGATCGATATCCTTGCTTTTGTTGATTGCATCTTCGAATGGGATCAGTACCATCTGGTTGTTTTGAATACCTACCATCTTGTTGGTATGGCCTTCAATGATTGATTCCACAGCTTTGTAGCCCATTCGGCTGGCGATAAGCCGATCCAGTGCAGATGGAGCGCCACCGCGCTGTAAGTGGCCTATGATCGTCACCTTTGGATCATAATCCGGAAATCTTGCCCTGATCTCACTGGCCAGTTTTTGGGCATTTCCATTTTCATTTCCTTCAGCGACTACAATCAGGGAAAATAACTTCTGTCGTTTAGCTGTTTTTTCAAGATGCTTGATCAGGGTTTCGACATCGATCGAAGATTCCGGGATCAGGATGGCTCCTGCTCCGCTACCGATACCGGTATTCAGGGCAATATATCCAGTATCCCGGCCCATGACTTCCACAAAAAATAACCTGTTGTGCGAATCGGCAGTATCCCTGATGCGATCGACCGCTTCAATAGCCGTGTTTACAGCGGTATCAAAACCAATTGTATAGTCTGTCCCGTAGAGGTCATTGTCAATGGTGCCCGGTATTCCGATGACAGGTATTCCATATTCTTCATAGAATATTTTACCTCCGGTAAACGTCCCATCTCCTCCGATAGCGATCAAGGCTTCAATGTCATTGGCCACTAAGGCATCATAGGCTGATTTCCTGCCTTCCGGAGTACGGAAGCGGGTACTGCGTGCTGTCTTCAGTATAGTGCCTCCCCTGTGGATGATATTGCCCACATCTCCTTTGTCCAATCGTACGATATCCCCATCGATCATTCCTTCATAACCTCTGTATATCCCAAAGACATGCAGGTCATAGTAAGAAGCTGTCCGGACCACTGCCCTGATGGCAGCGTTCATCCCGGGGGCATCACCACCTGATGAGTATACAGCGATCCGGCGTATTTCAGTTTTCATTTTATTCATGAGCAAGGTGTCTTTCAAAAAGGCGGTGTGCAGGATCTTTAATGAATTGGCCTGCCGTCAGTCCGCTTTCTTCCAGTTCGTGTCTGATTAAGCGGGCAAATATACAGCCTATAGACCCAACAATGTGCACAGCCTCGCCCGGGTTGAGTGGGACCAGGTGTCTCTTTACAAATAATTTAAATCTGGAGGCCACCAGGCTCTTGATCCATTCGTGCTCCTGGAATAAGACAGCAACCCTGGCAAAATCTGCCAGGTATTGATTAGGAGTGGCACTAGCTTGCAGTTGGTGCAGGAATCCAACCCGTCCGGCAGGAAGGCGCTCATCCATCTCTTTCATGATGACTGCCGGCATCTCATTGTAAAAATAAGATTGAAGCAGCGCTTTTCCGATATCACATCCGCTTCCTTCATCCCCAAGGATGTACCCTAGTGAATTGGCTTGCCTAACAACCTTATGGCCATCCCAGACAGCAGCATGGCTTCCTGTCCCCAGGATTGCAACGGCGCCTTTGTCATATCCGCAAGCAGCAACAGCAGCGCCGGTGAGATCTGAGGCGACATGTGTCACTGAACCAGGAAACAGGCTTTGTATTTGCGTTCTGACTGTATCAGCTACTTTGTGATCGATTACACCTGCTCCGTAATACCATATCTCTGAAAAACTTATTTCACCGGTTTTGGAACGTAAATCTTCAAAAAGCTTTCTGCCTGATTCCAGGTTATGCACCAATGGGTTGTAACCCCCCAAAGAAAGTTCCTGGCTGGCAGGTGAATTATACCACCATGAAGATTTTGTAGATCCGATATCCCCGACCAGTATAGTTTTGACCATGCAGGGGTGAAAATAGGGAAATATGGTTCTTCGACCATTGATTTACCCAGGATATCATCTATCGTGTTCCCAGCCGACTTTGTCTAATTTTTAGGAAGTTACCTAACTCCTTACTACATTTGACATGAATCTGATCACTAACTAAGCTATGATGGTACTCCTTGTTTTAATCCTGATTGTCGTTGTCCTCGGTCTATACCTGATGGGCACCTACAATAAGCTCGTTCGCCTCCGCAATGGAGCTGAAGAAGCATTCAAATCAATCAATGTCTATCTCAAGCAGCGCTATGACCTCATCCCCAATCTCGTCAATACGATCAAGGGGTACACACAGTATGAGAGTGGGACACTTGAGAAAATCGTTGAGCTCCGGAGCAGGGCGATGAATGCAGGCGGTAAAGATGGTGGCGCGGCTGAACTTGAATTGTCCGGTGCATTGAAAACAGTTTTTGCATTGGCAGAAAATTATCCTGACCTGAAGGCTAACCAGGAATTCCTCAATCTGCAGCAAACACTCACTGGTCTTGAAGAAAGCATCCAGCGTGCCCGCAGATATTATAATGCTTCTGCACGGGATATGAACAATGCAGTAGAAGTGTTTCCAAGCAACCTGATTGCAGGCCCGTTTGGTTTCCACAGGATGGAATACTTCGAAGTGGATGCTGCTGAAACACAAAATGTAAAAGTCCAGTTCTGAGACTATGACCAAGCGATTTCTGCTGCTTTTATTGCCCTTATGGATTTTCGCCATACAGGCAAAAGCAGAGTATTTTTCCATTGCCAGGTATGACATCAATGTCACCTTTGCAGCCGATGGATCAGCCGACTTTGTTGAAACCATAGAAGTCAGGTTTACAGAACCGCGCCATGGCATTTTCCGGTTTATACCTTATCGGGACAACATCAATGGACATCGACTCGACAGGCTCATCAAGGACATCAGCGTGGATGGGTTTAAGTTCACCACCTCCAAGGTTGAAAACGACAATATCGAAATCAGGATTGGAGATGCGGATACCTATGTGGAAGGCACACAGGTCTATCGTATCAGGTATCATGTAGTCAATCCATTGAATTTCTTTGATGATGACCACAGCGAGTTTTACTGGGACCTCCTCGGGATTAGCTGGCCTGTCGAAATTGACAATGTGACCTATCAACTTAATTTTCCGGACCAGGTAAGACTAACCAATGACCAGGTCAAAGGATTTACGGGTTCGTCCGGTTCTGCGGGTCAGGACATAAAGTATATGGTCAGCCCAAAGAAAGTGGAGGGTAGTACAACAAGGAAATTTATGCCGGGTGAAGGATTGACCGTTGCCGTGTTATTTCCTAAAGGGACTTTTCAGGCCATGAGCGACTGGTCTTATTTCCTCGAAAGGCATGGCTTGTTGCTGGCTCCTTTCTTTTTTCTTTTTAGTGGTCTTCTGGCAAGGTTTATTGCGCGCAATAAGAAGCAAACCATCATGACCGAATATTTTCCTCCGGAAGGTGTTTCACCTGCTGTAGCCGGAGGTTTTGTGGATGATAGTGTGGACAATAATGATGTCCTCTGCCTTATTCCTCATTTGGCTAATCATGGTTACCTGAGACTGGAAGTGAAGGAAGGTGGTTTCCTCCGAAAGGATGATATTACCTTTTTCAAGCTAAAGGAAGCAGGGCCTGAGTTGTTTGCTTTTGAGAAAGAGTTTTTTAATGCACTGTTTTCCACTGGAGATCAGGTTCAGCTAAAGAACCTCAAGGATAAGTTTCATACCCACATGACTGGCGTGAAATCCTCTGTCAAGGATTGGATCATGGCTCAGGGCTGGTATGAACCAGACCAGAAAGCCATGGGCTGCACCACTGGTATTGGTGGATTGATAGCTTTGGCATGGGGAGGGTATGCTGTATTTGCACGGCAGAATATGGATGGATTTGCTCTCATCGCAACCGGTTTTATTCTGTTCTACTTCGCGAGCAAGTTCAATAAGCGTTCCCCCGCAGGTAATGAAACCTATAGGAAACTCGAAGGGTTCAGGCTTTTTGTCAAGAAGGCAGAAAAGCCTGTTATCGAAAGATTGATGAAGGAGGATCCACTATACTATGATAAGACGATGCCCTTTGCGCTCGCCTTTGGATACCTCAAGCAATGGAATACACAATTCCAGGGGCTATTGACACAACCACCTTCATGGTATGGTTCACCTGGTATGCATGGCGCAGCACTTGGCCAGTCCTGGGGAAATTTTTCTGAAAGTTTCCCTTCAGAGATCAACAGCATAGGCTCCGTTTTCAATAGCGCACCTAGTAGCAGTGGTTCAGGTGGTGGAGGCGGCGGCTTCAGCGGTGGCGGTAGTGGCGGCGGTGGTGGCGGAAGCTGGTAATTTTTTTGGATACTCATACTCTTTTTCTGGTAGAGCAGGACATAGGTGTTATTGATTTCTGGCTGCAGGTTCCTTTTAGCCGTTGATGAGTTCTGCGTTTTACCTATTTTCGCCTTCATGTCAGATACGATAAAAAACCAAACCATAGCGGTGATTGGAGCAGGCACTATGGGCAATGGGATTACGCATGTCTTTGCCCAGTATGGTTACAAGGTCACCATGATAGATATTTCAGCTGAAGCGTTGAGCAGAGGAATGTCGACGATCACCAAAAACCTGGATAGGATGGTGGTGAAGGAGAAAATAACTGCTTTAGAGAAAGACCAGACTCTAGCTCGTATAAATACCTCTACGGAGATACAGGCAAGTGTTCAGGATGCTACCATTGTCATTGAGGCGGCCACAGAAAATGTGGACCTGAAACTCAAGATATTCAAAGGGCTCAATGAATTCTGCAAGCCAGATACGATCCTGGCTACTAACACCAGCTCTATTTCAATTACAAAAATTGCAGCTGTTACAGATCGACCTGACCGGGTCATCGGAATGCATTTTATGAATCCCGTTCCCGTCATGAAACTGGTGGAAATCATCAGGGGATACAGCACTTCAGATGATGTCACCAACTCGGTAATGGCTTTGGCTCAAAGCCTGGAAAAGATACCTGTGGCGGTCAATGATTATCCGGGCTTCGTGGCCAACAGGATATTGATTCCGATGATCAATGAAGCCATCATAGCTTTATGGGAAGGTGTGGCTGGAGTAGAAGAAATTGATAATGTGATGAAACTGGGAATGGCTCATCCAATGGGCCCGCTGCAGCTAGCTGATTTCATTGGCCTTGATGTAGTGCTTGCGATCACAAGAGTACTCCAGGATGGTTATGGGCAACCTAAGTATGCACCATGTCCCTTACTGGTCAATATGGTCCAGGCAGGTAAGTTGGGTGTGAAATCAGGGGAAGGATTTTATATGTACAATACAGGAGACAAGCAACTTGTGGTGAGCCCTTCTTTCAGGTAGATTGCAGATGTTTATCCATCATTTGTCTTTGTTGGCAGATGCATACCACAGATGTAAATAAAAGAGGCCGCATTCATGTGCGGCCTCTTTTTATTACATCTTCACGATTTTCTTCGTGGCCCGTTGTCCGTCTTTTTCAATGACGACAAAGTACAAGCCCTGAGGATAAGCATTCAACTCCCCAAATTGTAGATCAGTCAGTTGATTGGCAGTGGCGGATTGCATCCTGTGCTGGATACGTTGGCCTTGCATATTGTATAGAGCTACTGAATATACTCCACTCGTCAGGGGCTGAAATCTAAGGGAGACAACGTCCTGGACCGGATTAGGGTAGACGACAAATGAACTCAACAGCGGATTGATTTCCTTGACGGCTACATCGCAATCTGTCTCGAGGAGATAATTGACATTGTAGCTGGTCGTATCAGAAAGGCATATAGTACGGATCTGAACTTCGTAGGTCTTACACTTATCAAATCCTTCAAGGTTAGCAGTGGTATCGATTGTAGCGAGTTCTTCGTATTCTGTTGTGCCCACTTCTCTGTAACGGTAGGTATAGGCAATAGCACCATAAGCACTTGGCCAGTACATGTAGGCACTGGTAAATGTTATGCCATCAAAGTAGACGGTATCAACTGGTGGACATGGATCTGGGTTGCGCAGGATGGTGACGCAATAATCTTCCACTTCACCAAAATCGACTGCCCCACAAGGCTCCTGGCTGATCGGAAAGAATGGATTGGAAAAGGCCATACTTACACGCATCCTGGTTGATCCATCCAGCGCTGACGAAGGTATGGTCATTTGACTGGTGAGAATTGGTTCGCCATC
>WBZX01003015.1_pt1 | contig 11028 bp, 8 predicted proteins | sample 5204211 | NCBI WGS metagenome assembly WBZX01 (sample SAMN12344362, study PRJNA552823) | activated sludge metagenome | biome: Activated sludge suspended growth; feature: Nitrification reactor; material: Wastewater; isolation source: activated sludge from nitrification reactor of wastewater treatment...
CTTCGGCATGCCAAAGGAGGCGATTGCACAGGGTGGCGTGGATGAAATCGTCCCTTTACCGCAGATGGCAGCCCGCATCCTGGAGCACCTGAAATCGATGGGCGCACGCGCATTCCGCGTCTGATTCCCGCCTCGAGCCGCCCTTTCAGCACTGGTGCAAAGTGCGGTGCTGCAAGGCTGGCAAGCTCTTGCGCAGGCTCTCCTGATAGGCCGGATTGATCCCGGCAACCACGACGCCGGAGCCGCGCGGCAAGCGATCAAGCACCACGCCCCACGGATCGACGATCATGCTGTTGCCGTGCGTTTCGCGCCCCGACAGATGATAGCCGCCCTGCGCCGGGGCAAGTACGTAGCACAAATTCTCGATCGCACGCGCACGCACCAGCGTCTCCCAATGGGCCTTGCCGGTAGTATCGGTAAAAGCTGACGGCACCACGATCAGGTCAACCTCACCCATGGCCCGGAACAACTCCGGGAATCGCAAATCGTAGCAAACCGACAAGCCGATCCGCCCCAATGGCGTATCCAGCACGACGACCTTGTCGCCCGCCTGTATGGTGTCGTCCTCATGGTAATGCTCGTTGCCGAGGTCGAGATTGAACAGGTGGATCTTGTCGTAGCGCGCCGCCAGCTTGCCGGTTGGGTCGAACACCAGACAACTATTGCGCACCTTGTCGGAGGTATCCGCTTCCATCGGTACCGTACCGCCTATCAGCCAGATCTGGTGCTTCTTCGCCATCTTGGCGAGAAATCGCTGAATCTGCCCGCTACCTTCCTTTTCACGTACCTTGACCTTGTCGGTATCCTTGAGGCCCATGATGGCGAAATACTCCGGCAAGGCGACCAGTTTGGCGCCCTGGGTAACGGCAATTTCGATCAGTCGTTCAGCCTCGCTCAGATTAGCCGATACATGAGGCCCGGAAGCCATCTGAATCCCGGCAATCTTGACGATGGCGCTGCCGGACGGCTGCCTGGTGGCTTTGGCTGGTTTGGTGCGTGATTTGATAGGCATGATGTTTCCGCATTTGTTATTTTGGTATTGGCGACGGCGCCGGTGTTTCCTTTTTTTCGGCAACTGGCTTAACTTCTTGAGGATCGTCCCAGGTACCAGTAATGTCGTATTCGTATGCGGCAAGCTTGTTGAACGGATCCTTGAGCAGCTTTTGCGCAACAAAGGCCGCTGCGCCGACGACCGGCCCCCCCGCCAGCGCCGCAATCGACAGGGTATCGCTCAGTAGCGGTGTTACCTTGACATGCATATTAAGTGTCTCGCGATCCAGGTTGGTTTCACCGTTGATAGCCACCTTGGCAGCCGGCCCTTCCATCTTGAAATCCTTGCTTCGCATGATGCCCCGATCAATCTGCACGGTCCCGCCGATCAAGTCGAAAGCAAAACCGTCGTTGAACAAATCTCGGAAGTCGAACATTAACCGTCGTGGCAACGATTGCAGGCTCAGAACGCCTAGCAGTCGTCCGACCCCAGGCTGGATCTTCAGAAATTGCCCGCGCCTGGCTTCGAGTTGCAGATTCCCGCCCAATCCGGGCAGATTAAACTCATGTGGACTGCCATTCCACCGCAATGTGCCGGTCAGTCTGGCTTCTCCACCCTTGATTGTTCCGGGATAACCGAACCGGTCCAGTGTCTTGCCTACATCGTCGATATCCCAATCGACATTGACCCGCGTATCGGGCTTGCTCTTCCAATGGTGCCAATCGCCATCGACATTCAATGTGCTATCGGGATTGCTGATACGCAGCCGATGGATATTCCAGTCACCGCCCTGCTCGCTCGCCTGCAGTTCAAGACGCCCCAGATTTTTACCCTTGACCTCGAAAGCCTCGGCATTGATGTCGAGCGCGGGATACTCCTGCCGCTTGTCTTCAGCATCCGGTGCGCTCATCTTGGCGGGCGCGGCTCCCGGAATCAGCAGGGACTGCAATCGCGCCAGTACCTTGCCCTTGCCCTGATTCTGCCAGCGTACATCACCGCTGATCTCACGACTCTGCACCGTTGCCATCCAGCCATCAGCAACGGCATTGGCCTTGAGATTGAGTGCATGGATACGGCGTCCGAATACATCCAGCGCGCCGACTTCAAGATTGGCCCCGGTAATTTTCATCAAGCCGCCGCTTGACGCAGCCCCCTGTTCGCTGTGCAGCACATCGCTCCACCAATCCCAGTCCAACTGTGACAGCTTGCCGTTAATCGTGACGCCAGGCTGCGTCGGGAGATTGGCCTCCTTACCGAAATTGATTTCTCCGCGGTCGATACTGGAACTATCCTTGCCATGTTGACGCAGCAATTTTGCCGCGACGACATCGCCTAGCGCTATCGAGATTACATCCTGATGCGCATCCCTGGGCTGAAAATCGAGTTTGAACGGGAGGCTTTCTGCAGCGCCCTTGTTAAAAGGCGGCGGCAAACTTGCCGACAGCCCTGCCAGTTGCGACCTGATGCTGATCTGGGTCAGGTTGTCGCGATGCGTGATTTCGGCATTCCAGTCGGTTGCGCCATGCAGCCGTCGCAACAGCGGATGATCGGCGATCTGCAGCAGGCCGCTCTCCGCGACCCGGCCATTGGCGGTTACGTGCATATACTTTTGAGCACCTGTTTCAAGGTTGAACTGCGCCGGGCCACCGTAAATACTGGCAGTCACGTTCTGCGCGGAAACCGATGCTTCAGAAAATTGCAGCTTGCCATTGATACCTTCGAGTTTCGGAAATGCCTCACCGCCGTCGAGCGTTGCATTCGTCACCGCATAACTGCCTCTGACCCGGGTCGCATCGACATTATCAAGAGGTACCTGAATATCCAGTTGCACCTTGCCCGCTCCACTGGCGGACATGCCATCGGTAAAATGATCGATTGCCCCGGCGACCGGGCTATGGTCGATGAACTTGAGCACATCAGGCGCAGCCGCCAGCACTTCGCCCTGAATCTGCAATACCGGATGCTCGGCATCCAGCACAGGAATGGAAACCCTGGCCTTGCTGATCTGCGCGCCAAAGATGCGCCCCTTATCGACCGTCAAATCCATACGGTTACCGCTGAACAACATATTCAGCCCCACCCCTTCGATCCTGGGCCAATCATTGGCATAGTCCAGCAAGGCATCGTCTAAGCGTGCGCTGACCTTGAACTCGCCATTCTTGTTGTCGGCATAGGGAAAATCGTCCAGATAGCCCTTGACCACTACCTGCACACTTTCGCCGCGACCATTGAAAATTGAGGTATCCAGCCAATCCAGGGTCGATTGGTCGAGCACCAGCGGATAGTAGAATTTGGCGAACTTGCCGTTGGCATTGGCAAAGTTGCCTTTCAAGTCGAGATAGCCGCTCTTGATCCCATCGTAGCGATAGCTGGCATCGAGCGCGCCGTTTAAATGCTGGTTGGCGATCGCCAGTTTGGCAATTTGCACATTGGTCACACCGCCCTTGATTTGCCATGCCACTTTGCCGCTGAGACGATCGGCCGGAATTGGCCACCGCAAAATATCCTTGAGATCCAGCACGGCATTGGTCGAATCGATATCGAGCTTGCCGCCCTGCTCGGTAGTATCGATCTCGCCCGACAACCCGCTAAAACCAGGGATGCCTCCCGATGGGGTGACCCCCAAACCGGAAAAACGGCTTTGTAGCCGGTACTCACGCACGCCCTGCCGATCGCCCTTCCAGTTGAACCGGGTTTTCAGCAAGCGTCCTTTGGGCGCAAAGCCGCGCAATTGATCCTGTATCTGCTGCCCTAATGGCAGGTTGGCGGCGAATATGGCGAAAGGCTCAAGATCCAATTCATCGACCGAAACTTCACCATCGAGTGACTCCTTGCCATCCGTCAACCGGCTGCTGACGCGTAGTTCGCCCTGTTGCATGCTGAAGCCTTCAGCCGTCGTCAACCGCAAGCGCTCGCCCCGAAGTTCCTGCCCACTCTGTGTGCGTTGCCAGCCCAGCCGCCCGGACAGGCTCTGGAAACGGGTTTCCGGCATATCGCTGGCAAACCGGGTTTGCACATTGCCCAGCAGGACATCCGCAGTGACTCTCTTTACCTGCCCCGCCGAAAAATCGAGCCAGAACTGCGTAGCGCCCAAGCCTTGCCCCAGGTCGAACGGAAAATCCAGCCAGGCCCGCCAGGCCGCAATATCGGTACCTTCCACCTTGGCATAAAGCGTTCCGCGCCAATTTTGCAAATCACCGACATCCTTGCCCCACAGGTTACCGCGGATATCGATGGGCTCTGATGCCGCGGCCGAAGGCGTTGCGCGCAGACCAAAACGATGATGTCCAAGCAAGCTCTCCCAGGCAGGGCTGGAAAGGCTCAGCGTGACATTCTTCAGTAACAGCGGCGGTGCATGGCGCATTTCATCCTGCCATGATACCGAAGCACCGATGATATCGACCTGAGACTGCCGCAACAGCCAGTTGGGGAATTCAGGCCGTGACGGACCGCTCATTGAAATCCCGGCGACATAAACCGTGCCATTAGCCTCGCGGCGCACCGTCAACTGCGGCTGGTTCACCAACAGCTTGGATAAGCGCAGTTCTGCCAGAGGCAGGCTCAACCATGAAAGCACCGTTTCCACATGCCCCAGTTGCAGCACCGGGCGATTCTGCTTGTCGTACAGACTCACCCGGTACAAATCGAGATATGGGTGCATGCCATCCCACCCAGCTCGAATCTCGCCGATCGACATGCGCTGTCCCGCCGCCGTGCCGATGTGATGTGCAATATCGTCGCGGAAATCATTGGCGTGAGGAAGCAGGTAATAGCGTAGCGACAGCACCACGCCCGCCACCACGATGACGATGACCCACAGCAGATAGGTGGCGACGCTGTAGAGCCAGACCAAGGATTTTTTTACCATCAAAGCCCATTCTACGCCGAAGGCCATGCTTGCGCCATGTCGCAGGCTTTAGCCGACGGGTTCTGATAAAATCACGCCATGCGATATGTTTACGGGCTTTTGACAGGCATTTTATTTTTTGCGGTACTCGGTTTTGCCGTGAAAAATGCCGAGCCTGTCACGCTGCAATATTATCTTGGCCTCTCCTGGAGCGCCCCTCTAGTACTGGTTGTGCTCGCCAGCTTTGCGCTGGGCGCGGCTTTCGGCATCCTCGCCAGCCTCGGCCTGGTCGTCCGGCAGCGCCGCGCAGCGAATGCCATCCGGCAAGAACTCGCCGCATTCAACAACGCCCACCCCAGCCCACCGGAAACCTGATAACACATGGATTTTGAATACTGGTGGCTGCTTGTCATTCCGCTGTTCTTCATGCTCGGGTGGGTTGCGGCACGCATCGACCTGGGACATCTGCTGACTGAAACCAGCTCGCTCCCGGCCTCTTATTTCCGCGGCCTGAATTTTCTCATCAGCGAGCAGCCGGACAAGGCGATTGAAGCGTTTACTGAAGCGCTCAAAGCCGATTCCGACACGCTGGAGCTGCACTTTGCACTGGGCAGCCTGTTTCGCCGTACCGGCGAAATGGATAGAGCCATCCGCCTGCATCAGGGATTGCTCGAACGTGAAAATCTGGGAGAGCCGCAAAAACTGATGGCACTGGCGGAACTGGCACAGGATTACCTGAAGGCCGGCCTATTCGACCGCGCCGAAGAAATTTTCATCAAACTGACCGAAACCCGTTACGCCAATTCGGCCTTGCGCGCGCTGCTGGAAATTTACGTGCGGGAAAAGGAATGGCTGAAAGCCGTCGATGCCGCTGAACGCCTGGAAGCCCTAACCGGCCGTCCCTTGCGCTCCGAGGTTGCACAATTCCATTGCGAACTGGCCCAGCAGCAAATTCTGCTGGGTAATACCGATGAAGCCCGGCGCAATCTAGGCCAGGCATTGGATGCCAGCCGCATCTGCGTTCGCGCCAATGTCATGCTTGGAGATCTGGAAGTCGTAGCCAGTCGACCGGCAGCCGCGCTCGTGGCATGGCGTGCCATCGAATTGCAATCCCCCGAGCATATCGAACTGGTCGCCAATCGCATGATGGCCGCCTGGCGCAGTCTCAACCAGGCCGACGAAGGTCTGGCCTGGTTGCAGGAGGTCGTCCGTAAATATACGCTGGACGAAGCAGCGCAGGTCTTGTTTGAAGCCACGCTGGATCTCAAGGGGCCTGAAGCCGCCTATCGCATGGCACACGCCGAGGCCGAGCAATCGCCCAATCTGGCCGCACTCGACCGCCTGCTGCAAGCCAAGGTCAGCGGAATGCCGGACGGCGACCTGCGCATGGTAATGGATGCCGTGCGCGAACACCTGGACAAAACTGCTTACCACCGCTGCCGCACCTGCGGCTACACTGCCCGGCAATTCCACTGGCATTGCCCGAGCTGTGGCGAGTGGGAAACTTCCCCCCCCCGATTCGAACGCACATGACAGACCCGAAAATCATCGTTGCCCTCGATTATCCCGACGCCGCCTCGGCCCGGCAGATGATCGCAAAACTCGACCCTGCCCTGTGCCGCCTCAAGGTCGGCAAGGAGCTATTCACCGCAGAAGGCCCGGCCTTCGTCGCCTCGCTGGTCGATCAGGGCTACGGCGTCTTTCTAGACCTCAAATTTCACGACATCCCCAATACCACGGCCAAGGCTTGTGAAGCCGCGGCTCGCCTCGGCGTGTGGATGATCAACGTACACGCCTCCGGCGGCCGCGCGATGCTGCAGGCCGCGCGCGAAGCCGTCAGCAGGGCTGCCAAACCACCCTTACTGATCGCCGTTACCGTGCTTACCAGCATGGATGCAACGACACTGCATGAAATCGGGGTGGAAGGAAAACTGGAAGACCATGTCTTGCGGCTGGCCGGCCTGACCCAGTCCTGCGGGCTGGATGGCGTAGTATGCTCGGCGCAGGAAGCACCGGTGCTTCGCAATGCACTGGGGAATAATTTTCACCTGGTCACACCCGGCATCCGCCCGGCCGATAGCAGCAAGGACGACCAATCACGCATCGTCACCCCGGCAGAGGCCATCCATCGCGGCTCCAGCTACTTGGTGATCGGCCGACCGATTACGCAAGCGCCTGATCCAATTTCGGCATTACAACGCATTCATGCCGAAATCGAGGACGTTCAGGGTTCGGGAATACGCACCGAACCGCTATGAGCACCTATTTCACTCGCATCCCGGGCTGAGCTCCAGAATCCGGCGACAGGATGAACGGGCCGCCTCGTTCGTCGCTGGCCGCCAGCACCATGCCTTCGGACAGACCGAACTTCATCTTGCGTGGAGCCAGATTGGCAACCATCACGGTCAAGCGGCCTACCAGTGCGGTCGGGTCGTAAGCGGATTTGATCCCGGCAAAAACGGTACGCGGCTGATCCTCGCCAATATCCAGCGTGAGTTTGAGCAGCTTCTCGGCGCCTTCCACATGCTCGGCATTGGCAATCCGGGCAATACGCAAATCGACCCTGGTAAAATCGTCGATGGAAATGAACGGCTCCCATTCGGATAGCGCCGCCTGGGTTTTGGCTGCAGCATGCTGTGCAGCTTCTGCATGGCGCTCCGGCGCATGGCTTTGCGGCACGGGTTGCAGGCTTTCCTTGTTGGCTTCGACCATGGATTCGATTTGCTTGGGGTCGATGCGTGTCGCCAGATGCTGATAGGCATTGATCGCATGGCCATCTGCCAGATGCTGCGCCACATTTTGCCAGCCCAGCGCCGGAATATTGAGAAATGCCTCCACTGCTGCCGCGAGGTTCGGCAATACCGGCTTGAGATACAAAGTCAGCAGACGGAACATTTCCAGCGCTTCGGAACAAACCACGTGCAGGTTGGACTCTTGCCCTTCCTTCTTGGCCAAATCCCAAGGTGCCGCCGCCGCAACATAGCCATTGGCCTTGTCCGCCAGCGCCATGATCTCGCGCAGGGCGCGGCCATAGTCCCGGTTTTCATAACATTCGGCAATCGCTGACGCGGCATTCCGCATATCGTCGATCACGGCATTGGCATTGCTGGCTGCAGCACGCACTTTTCCATCAAAACGCTTGGTAATGAACCCTGCTGTGCGACTGGCGATGTTGACGTATTTGCCAATGAGGTCGGAATTCACGCGGGCAACGAAGTCTTCCAGATTGAGGTCGATGTCTTCCATCGTGCCGTTGAGTTTGGCGGCATAGTAATAGCGCAGATATTCCGGGTTCTTGACGTGATCAAGATAGCTGCGTGCCGTGATGAAGGTACCGCGTGACTTGGACATCTTTTCGCCGTTGACCGTCAAAAAACCGTGGGCAAAAATATTGGTTGGCGTGCGATAGCCGGAGTTTTCCAGCGTGGCGGGCCAGAACAGGGCATGGAAATACAGGATATCCTTGCCGATAAAATGGTAGAGCTCGGTTTTCGGGTTTGCACCTTCGTTGCCTTCGCGCTGCCAATACTCGTCGAACGTCGGCCCGGGCTGACCGCTGACCGCTGAAGGCTGATCGCAATAGTTTTTGAAGCTCGCCATGTAGCCGATTGGCGCATCGAGCCAGACGTAAAAATACTTGCCCGGCGCATCGGGAATTTCGAAGCCGAAATACGGCGCATCGCGCGAAATATCCCAGTCCGACAACCCGGCGGCAAACCATTCGCCCATCTTGTTGGCGGCTTCGGCCTGCAAATGGCCGTCACGCGTCCATTGCTGGAGAAAATCAGCACATTCGGACAGCTTGAAGAAATAGTGCTCAGTCTCGCGGCGCACAGGAGTTGCACCGGAAACAGCCGAAAACGGGTTAATCAACTCGGTCGGACTGTAGGTTGCCCCGCAGACTTCGCAGGAGTCACCGTATTGATCCTTGGCGTGGCACTTGGGACACTCACCCTTGATGAAACGATCCGGCAGGAACATGTTCTTGACCGGGTCGTAATACTGCTCGATGGTGCGCACGGCGATCTTGCCGTTGGTCTTGAGCGCCTGGTAGATACCTTGCGCGAGTTCCTTGTTTTCCGGTGCATTGGTCGAGTGGTAGTTGTCGAACTCGACCAGAAAATCACGGAAATCGGCGCTGTGTTCACCATGCACACGGGCAATGAGTTGTTCCGGCGTGATGCCCTCTTTCTCGGCACGCAGCATGATGGGGGTGCCATGGGTATCGTCGGCGCATACATAATGGCACTGATGCCCCTGCATCTTCTGGAAACGCACCCAGATGTCGGTCTGGATGTATTCCACCAGATGGCCAAGATGGATACTGCCATTGGCATATGGCAGTGCGGAGGTGACGAGGATTTTGCGGGTCATGGGGAATTGTGCGCGTTGCGAAAGTGTTGCATTTTAACAAATGACGGAGCGTCAGACATACGCTAAAATCGCCTGATCATATTTACTCGGAATGTACTGCTTCCATGTCGCTTTCACAACTACAAATCCAGACCGCCCTCAAGGAAATCATCGACCCCAATACCGGCAAGGATTTCATCGCTACCAAATCCGCCAGAAATATCCGCATTGATGAAAACAACGTCACACTGGATATCGTCCTGGGTTACCCGGCCCGGACAGTGATCTCCGACATCGCGAAGCTGGTGCAGGATAAACTCGCAAGCCTGCCGGGCATCGGCAGCATATCGGTCAACGTCAGCAGCAAAATCGCCAAGCACAGCGTGCAGCCAGGCGTGCAACTGATCCCGGGGGTCAAGAACATCATTGCAGTCGCTTCCGGCAAAGGCGGCGTCGGCAAATCCACGACCGCCGTCAACCTCGCGTTGGCATTGGCTGCCGAAGGCGCCAGCGTCGGCATTCTGGACGCCGACATCTACGGCCCGTCGCAACCTCAAATGCTGGGTATCTCCGGTCGCCCGGAAAGTGCAGACGGCAAAAGTATGGAGCCAATGGAACGCCACGGCATCAAGGCCATGTCGATCGGTTTTCTCATCGACGCAGACACCCCCATGGTGTGGCGCGGCCCCATGGTGACCGGCGCGCTGGAGCAGCTTCTCCGAGAAACCAACTGGCGCGAGCTGGATTACCTGGTCATCGACCTACCTCCCGGCACCGGCGACATCCAGCTTACCCTGTCGCAAAAGGTTCCGGTCACCGGCGCCGTCATCATCACCACCCCGCAGGACATCGCCCTGCTGGATGCGCGCAAGGGCCTCAAGATGTTCGAGAAAGTCGGCATCCCCATCGTCGGTATCGTCGAGAACATGAGTACCCACATTTGCAGCCAGTGCGGCCACGAAGAGCACATTTTCGGCGCGGGCGGCGGCGAGCAGATGTGCAAGGATTACAACGTCGAATTGCTGGGTTCGCTACCGCTGGACATCAGCATCCGTGAACTGTCGGACAGCGGCACCCCGACCGTGGCAGCTGAACCCGACAGCAAGATTGCCATCGCCTACAAGCAGATAGCCCGCCGCATTGCGGTCAAGCTATCCGAGCAGGCGCTCGATCATAGCCACAAATTTCCTAACATCGTGATTCAAAACACCTGATTTGCAACTCAAGCATCTGAAAAACAAAAGGGGCGAATATCCGCCCCCAATTAGCTGCATCCTTTAGCCACCACACCACTAGACCGACATATTCATCACGTCCTGATAAGCCGTGACCAGCTTGTTACGCACCTGCACCATGGTCTGGAACGACAGGCTGGCTTTTTGCAGTTCTATCATGACATCCTGCACGCTGGCATCGGATTGCCCGGTTTGATACGCCGCAGCCATTTGCCCCGCATTCTGCTGCGCTTTACCCACTTGTTCGATGGCGCCCTTGAGCGCATCGGCAAAACTTGCCGACCCTTCTGCCGGTGCAGGCGGCGAATTGCCGCTTGCGATTGCCGCAGCAGCGTTCATCTGACTGAGTAACTGATCGATACCTTTAGTATCCATAACGCTTTCCAAATCGTAGCTGCCTGTTATCGGCATCCATACAAGAAATCAACCCACGAACAACCTAGCAATTCCCGGGCCAGATTACTTACCCTCACGATACTGCTGCAGCTTGTGGCGCAAGGTCCGCTCGCTCATGCCCAGCTTCTGGGCCGCCAGCGTGCGCGAGCCATTAACCGATGCCAGTACGTTCATGATGTGCTCTTTTTCCAATTGTTTCAACTGAT
>WBZX01003016.1_pt1 | contig 11027 bp, 8 predicted proteins | sample 5204211 | NCBI WGS metagenome assembly WBZX01 (sample SAMN12344362, study PRJNA552823) | activated sludge metagenome | biome: Activated sludge suspended growth; feature: Nitrification reactor; material: Wastewater; isolation source: activated sludge from nitrification reactor of wastewater treatment...
CCTTGATGTTGACCGGTTCCCACTGGTGGGCACCGGCCGGGCTCTTCTTCAGTTCCCAGTCGTAGCCGAGCAGCAGCTTGAAATAGCCGTTGTCCCATTGCGTCGGGTGCGTGGTCCAGGCGCCTTCGAGGCCGCTCGACACGGTGTTGTTGCCGATGCCGCGGCTGGTTTTGTTCACCCAGCCGAAGCCCTGGTCCTCGATCCCGGCGCCTTCCGGGCTCTGGCCCAGGTTGGCGGCGCTGCCGTTGCCGTGGCACTTGCCGACCGTGTGGCCGCCGGCCGTCAGGGCGACGGTCTCTTCATCGTTCATGGCCATGCGCTCGAAGGTGACGCGCACGTCGCGGGCAGTTTTCAGCGGATCGGGCTTGCCGTCGACGCCTTCCGGGTTGACGTAGATCAGGCCCATCATCACCGCGGCGAGGGGGTTTTCCAGGTCGCGTTCGCCGGAATAGCGGCTGCCTTCGCTGCCGGTGGGAGCGAGCCATTCCTTTTCGGAACCCCAGTAGGTGTCCTTCTCCGGCGCCCAGATGTCCTCGCGGCCGAAGGCGAAGCCGTAGGTCTTGAGGCCCATGGATTCATAGGCGATGGTGCCGGCGTAGGCGATCAGGTCGGCCCAGCTGAGCCTGTTGCCGTATTTCTTCTTGATCGGCCAGAGCAGGCGGCGCGCCTTGTCGAGGTTGACGTTGTCAGGCCAGGAGTTGATCGGGGCGAAGCGCTGGTTGCCGGTGCCCGCACCGCCGCGTCCGTCGGCGATGCGATAGGTGCCGGCGGCGTGCCAGGACATGCGGATCATGAGGCCGCCGTAATGGCCCCAGTCGGCCGGCCACCAGTCCTGGCTGTCGGTCATCAGGGCCGTGAGGTCCTTCTTGAGCGCGGCGAAATCGAGTTTCCTGACTTCTTCGCGATAGTTGAATCCGCTGCCCATCGGGTCGGTCTTCGTGTCGTGCTGGTGCAGGATGTCCAGGTTCAGGGCCTTCGGCCACCACTCCATGACCGACATGCTGCTCTCGGTTGCGCCACCGTGCATGACGGGGCATTTGGTTATTCCATCCATGGCATTGCTCCTCTCGTGGGTAGACTCCTCAATGGAGTGCCCGTATTGAAGACCATGAATGAGAATCTGTCTCATGAATAGTCTAGAATGGTTTCATTGAGGAAATCGAACGGTGCCGCATGACGCTCCAGGAACTGAAATACCTCGTCGCGCTGGCCGACCTCGGCCACTTCGGCCGTGCCGCCGAAGCCTGCCACATCACCCAGTCGACGCTGTCGACGCAGATCAGGAAGCTGGAGGATTTCCTCGGCGTGACCCTGTTCGACCGCAGCCTGAAGCGCGTCACGCCGACGCCGATCGGCCGGGAGATCCTGCAGGCGGCGCGCAACATCGTCGACGAGGCGGAGCGCATCCGCGAGGTGGCCAAGCACGCGCAGGACCCGATGACGCGCACGATCCATCTCGGGGTGATCCCCACGCTCGGTCCCTACTATCTGCCGCACGCGCTGACGCTGGTGCACAGGAAGCACCCCGGGCTGCGCATGCTGCTGCGCGAGGAAATGACGCCGCAGATTCTCGATCATCTGGCCGAAGGCAAGCTCGATGCCGGCCTGCTGGCGCTGCCGGTGACCGACGAGTCGCTGCGGGTGGAACCGCTGTTCTACGAGCCCTTCTTCGCCGCGATGCCGGCCGGGCACCCGCTCGCCGCGCACGACCGCATCAAGGCGGCCGATATCGTGAACGAGAAGCTGCTGCTGCTCGACGAGGGCCACTGCCTGCGGGACCAGGCGCTCGACGTGTGCGGCACGGCGGGGAGCGGACGCGAGGAGGTGCGCGCCACCAGCCTGGAAACCCTGCGCCAGATGGTCGGCATGGGGCTGGGCATGACGCTGCTGCCCGCGCTGTCGGTCGACGCGGGCCCGCGCGTGAGCAGGAAGACCGTGGAAATCCGTCCGTTCCGGAAACCTGCGCCGGGACGTACCATCGGCCTCGTCTGGCGCAAGCGCGCGCCTTTCCCCGAAACCTTCGAGCGACTCGCCGAGACGCTCAAATCCAGCCTGCCAACCGAAGTGGAGCCTGCCTGATGTCCGACCTCAACGACCCGCGCGTCTTCTTCGCCGCCGAACGCACACTGATGGCGTGGAACCGCACCGGCCTCACCCTCATGGCCTTCGGTTTCGTGCTGGAGCGCTTCGGCCTCTTCCTGCACATGCTGCGGCAGTCTGCGAATCACGCCGGGCGCGACCTGTCGTTCTGGATCGGCGTCGCCTTCATCACGCTGGCGCTCATGGTGATCGGCTTTTCCATCGTGCAGTTCCGCCGCGTGCTGCGTACCCTGAAGCCGGTCGAAATTCCGGCCCGCTACTGCACCTGGAGCGGGGTGGCGATGAACCTGTCGGTGGTGCTGCTCGGCCTGGCGCTGCTGGCCTACCTGTTCTCCGAACTGTAGGCGCGCCGGCCGTGCTAGGGCCGGCCGGGCGAACCGTTGCGCCGGACCTCGTCGCGCAAGGCGGCGATCATGGCGTGCAGCGCCTGCATTTCGCCGCGCAGCGTCTTGATCTCCTGGTGCATCTCGTTGCGCATCTGCTTCTCTTCCTTGCCGATGAAGAAGGCGGCGATGGAGGCGGTGACCAGCGACATCACGCCGTAGGTCAGCACGATGACGATGCCGGTGAAAAGGCGCGCGGGGCCGGTGGTCGGCACGTAGTCGCCGTAGCCCACGGTCATGCCGCTGTTGAAGGCGAGCCAGACGCCGTCCCAGTAGCTGTGTATCGTGGGTTCGAGCCAGTAGAGGCCGCCGCCGGAGACCAGCATGAGGGCCAGGCCGATCAGCAGGATGTAGGGGGTGGTGCCGGGCGTGATGGCGCGCAGCGAATGCGCGATGCGCGCGATCAGCAGGCTGACGATGGCCAGCCGCAGCAGCCGCAGCGTCGCGGCCAGTTCGGCCGGCAGCGCGGGAATGAGCAGGGAAACGGCGGTGGCGACGACGATGGCGACGGACAGCCAGTTATGGGCGAGGTAGCGCCGCCTCTGGGCGGTGACCGCCAGCATGATCGCCAGCTCGGCGGCGAATATGCCCATCACCAGGGCATCCATCGTATGGCCGATGCGGGCGAGCGAGGCATCGTGCGCGAATTCGCTGAGATAGAAGGCGAGGATGGCCAGCAGCGAGCCGAACAGGACCGGTCCGTTCAGCCGCTTTTCCCATTGGTAGGCGTGCGGGCTGTCGTGCGGCGGGACGCCGCCGAGCCCCAGGGCTAGGCGTGTATTGAGGGCCATGGCTTCGTTTGCGGATTCAACCTTCTCATTTTAGCCGCCGGCAAGGGAAGAAGCAGAGCAACACTGGCGGGGCGGCCATCGACTGGCCAGGAACTCCCCCGGGTTCCGGCGGGTCGAGCGGGGAGTCGATTAGAATCCCGTCATCTTGAAGCTTCTCCCGATTCTCCTTCTGTTGGTGATGGGGTGCGGTGCCGCCCATGGGGAGGCGCTCGACCTGCCCGCGCGCACCGGCGACTTCTGGCTCCGGCTCGACACACTGCCGGCCGGCCCGGCGCCCGCACCGGCCCCGCCGGCCGACGCGCTGCATTTCGACAGCCTCGCCGCGCTGACCGACCACGCATTGCGCAGCCGCGCCGATTCGCGCGCGGCCTGGCTGGGCATCCAGGCCGAGGCGGCGCGGCTCGACGCAGCGACGGCCGCCAACTGGCCGACGCTGACGGGGCAGTTCAGCTTCACCCGCAGCCAGGCGCTGTCGAGCTCCGGCGCCTCGGTCCCGGTGCTGCATCGCTATGGCCCGAGCCTGAGCCTCGCCTACGTGCTTTACGACTTCGGCGCGCGCGCCGCCGGCATCGACGCGGAACGCTACCAGCTGATCGCGACCCTGCTCGCGGGCAACCGCACGCTGCAGGACATCGTGTCGGAAGTCGAGTCCGCGTATTACGCACTGGTCGCCGCGCGCGCCGGGCGCGACGCGCTGGTGGAGCAGGTCGCGTCGCTGCAGGCCGGTCTGGATGCGGTCGAGATCCGCCTCCGGAGCGGCCAGGCCTCGCGCGCCGACGCGCTGCGCGCGCGCGCAGCGCTGGCCGAAGCGCAACTGGCGCGCGCCGCCAGCGAGCGCGACGTGGCCAAGGCCGAGGCTGCGCTGAAGCAGGCCGCCGGCATTGCGCAGACGCAGACGCTCGCGCTCGACTGGAAGAGCGCCGTGCCGCCCGCCCTCGATGCCGCCACCCTGCTGTCCGATCTGCTGGCCGAGGCCGAGCGGCAACGCCCCGATCTCCAGGCATTGCGCGCCGCCGCCGCCGGCGCGCAGCGCGAGGCCGACAACGCGCGGGCGGCGCGCTGGCCCACGCTGGCGCTGGCCGCCAGCAGCGGGCGCACCTTTTTTCTCGAAGACGACCGCACGCCTTCGACGACCTACAGCGTGGGCCTGAATGTCAGCGTGCCCCTGTTCGACGGCGGCCGGCTGGCCGACCAGGCGCGCGCCGCCCGCCGCGACGCGGAGCGCAGCGCGGCGCTCGCCGATGCGCAGCGCGATACGGTGGCGCTCGAGGTGACGCAGGCCTGGCAGGACGCGCGCTATGCGCAGGACGCGCGCGCCGGCATCCAGGTGCAGTTCGACAGCGCCACCGAATCCGAGCGTGCCGCCGAGGCGCGCTACAAGGCCGGCGTCGGCAGCCTGCTCGAATGGCTGACCGCGCAGGCCGACCTGGCGCGCGCGCGGCAGGCACAGGCGCAGGCCGACAGCGACTGGCTGGCGGCGTTTTCCCGTTTGAACCACGCGCTGGGGCGCATTCCGCCCGCGCATCCCGAGAGACAACCATGACCGGTCGCCTGTTTGCCGTCGTCGTCGCGCTGGCCCTGATCGCCGGCGTGGCCTATCGCGTCCAGCACCAGGACGCCGCCGAAAGCAAAAAGAGCGGCGCTGCGACGCGCGCGCTCAGCGTCAGGACCGTGCCGGTCGAGGTGCGCGACTTCCCGCGCGTGATCGACCTGCCCGGCACGCTGGAGGCGCAGCACCAGGCGGCGATCACCGCCCAGGTCGGCGGCACGCTGCTGAAGCAGCATGTGCGCGAAGGCGAATCGGTGCGCGCCGGGCAATTGTTGTTCACCCTCGACGCGCGTCCGGCCGAGGCACGCATGGCGCAGGGCCGGGCGAGCCTCGCCGGCGCCGTGGCGCAGACCGCGGATGCGGAACGCAAGCTGGAGCGCCTGCAGCCCCTGCTGAAGACCGGCTACATCAGCCAGCAGGAATTCGACGACGCGCGGCTGGCGGTGGAAAGCGCGCGCGCCGGCGTCGGCACGTCGCGCGCGGAACTCGAGGCGGCGCGCCTCGACGTGCAGTACGCGCAGATCCGGGCCCCGTTCGCGGGGCGCGTCGGCAGCATCGCGGTGCGGCCGGGCGACCTGGTGCAGGCGGGCGGCGAGGCGCTGACCACGCTGCTGGCGCCGGGCGCGCTGGAGGCGCGCGCCAGCGTGGCCCAGGCGGACTGGCCGGCGCTGTCCGCCGCGCGTGCGCAGGGCAAGGTGACGGCTGAAATCTTCCATGACACCGACACGACGGTGCTGGCGCACGGCGAGCTGGTGTTCGTCGACACGCAGCTTGACGCGGCCAGCGGCGCCGTGCCGGTCAAGGTCAGCGTGCGCGACCCGTCGCCGGTGCTGCTGTCCGGCCAGAGCGTGCGCGTGCGCCTGTTGCTGGGGGTGGAGCCGGGCGCCCGCGTGGTGCCCGAGGCCGCGCTGCAGCACGGCCAGGACGGTTCCTACGTCTACGTCGTGCGCGACGGCCGCGCGGTGGTGCAGCCGGTCCGGGTGGTCCGCGCGCTCGAAGGACAGCAGGCGGTCAGCGGCGACCTGCGCGCGGGCGAACCGGTGCTGGTGGAAATCCCGCAGCGCCTGAAAGCCGGCAGCAAGGTCAGGCTCGAAGGCGCGCGCGACGCGCATAAGGACGTGCAGAAGCAGGCGGGCGCCGGGACGCACCCATGAACCTGTCGCGGCTCTTCATCGAACGGCCGGTCGCCACCCTGATGCTGGTGCTGGCGATGGCGCTGTTCGGCGCGCTCGCCTACAGGGAACTGCCGGTGAACGACCTGCCGCAGGTGGATTTCCCCACCTTGCGGATTTCCGCCAGCCTGCCCGGGGCCAATCCGGAAACCATGGCGAACACGGTGGCGACGCCGCTGGAGCGCCAGCTCTCGACGGTGCAGGGCATCGAGTCTATGAGTTCGCAGTCGGGCCAGGGCTCGACCAACATCACCCTGCAGTTCGATCTCTCGCGCGACATCGACGCCGCCGCGCAGGACGTGCAGACCGCGATCGCGCAGGCCGCACGCAACCTGCCCGACGGCATGGACCCGCCCCAGTTAAGGAAGATCAATCCGTCCGACGCGCCCATCCTCTACCTCGCACTGTCGGCCGACCGTCTGCCGCTGACCAAGCTCGACGCCATCGCCGACACCCACGTCGCGCAACGGCTGTCGACGCTGTCGGGCGTGGCGCAGGTGCAGGTGTTCGGCTCGCAGAAATATGCGCTGCGGCTGTATCTCGATCCGGCCAAGCTGCTGGCGCGCGGCCTCGCCTTCGCCGACGTGGTGGCGGCGGTGCAGGCGGCCAACGCCAATCTGCCGTCCGGCACGCTCGACGGCGCGACGCGTGCCTATACGGTGAAGGCGCCGGTCGCGCTCGCCAACGCACAGGACTTCGGCGACATCGTCGTCGCCTACAAGGACGGGGCCGCGCTGCGGGTGCGCGACCTGGGCCGTGCGGTCGACGGCGTCGAAAACGACAAGGCGCGCACCTGGTACAACGGCACCCGCGCCATCGTGCTGGCGGTGCAGCGCCAGCCCGGCGCCAACACGGTCGAGGTGGCCGACCGCATCCGCGCGATGCTGCCGCAGATCGAGTCGGAACTGCCCGACGGGGTGAAGCTGCAGGTGCATTCCGACCGTTCGCGCTTCGTCAAGGATTCGCTGCACGAGGTGAACTACACGCTGCTGCTCGCGCTGGTGCTGGTCATCCTGGTGATCTTCGCCTTCCTGCACAACGCGCGCGCCACGCTCATCGCCGCGCTGGTGCTGCCGAGTTCGCTGCTCGGCACCTTCGCCTTCATGCACCTCGCGGGCTACAGCCTCAACAACCTCTCGCTGATGGCGATCACCCTGGCCATCGGTTTCGTCGTCGACGACGCGGTGGTGGTGATCGAGAACATCGCGCGCCATCTCGACATGGGCAAGAACCGCCTGCAGGCCGCGCTCGACGGCGCGCAGGAGATCGGCTTCACCGTGCTGTCGATGACGATTTCGCTGGCCGCCGTGTTCCTGCCCATCCTGTTCATGGGTGGCATGATCGGCCGCCTGTTCCAGGAATTCGCCGTGTCCATCGGCGTCGCCGTGCTGCTCTCGGGCGTGGTCGCGCTGACCCTGACGCCCATGCTGTGCGCGCGCTGGCTGGCGCACGCGCCGATCGCCAATCCGCTGTCGCGCGCCTTCGACGCGACATTCGTGCGTTTCCGCGACTGGTACGGCGACACCCTGCGCGCGTCGATGCGGCACCGCGGCCTGATGCTGCTGCTGTCGCTGGCGCTGCTCGGCGCCATGTTCTGGCTGGCCGCGCACGTCAGGCAGGGCTTCATTCCGCGCGTCGACTCGGGAATGCTGTTCGCCAGCGTGCAGTATCCGGAAGGCATTCCCTTCGAGGAGCTGTCGCGCCGCCAGCAGAAGATCGCCGACATCGTGCGCAGGAATCCCGCGGTCGAGGGCCTGATGTCGTCGGCGGGGCAGGGCGGGGGCGGCGTCACGGGCGGCAATGTCGGCCGTCTGGTGATCCGCCTCACGCCGCGCGACACCCGCCCCGGGGCAGACGCCGTGATCGAGGAATTGCGCACCGCGACCCGCAAGGTGAGCGGCGCCACGGTGCTGCTGCAGAACCCGGCCTCGATCAACGTTGGCGCGCTGTCCTCGGCGAGCGACTACCAGATCACCCTGACCTCGGGCGATTTCGAGACCCTGAAGCACGTGTCGTCCGCCGTCGAGAAACGGCTCGACGCCCTGCCCGAGATCGAGGACGTCAACAGCGACCTGCAGCTGCGCAACCCCGAGCTGCGCCTGGTGGTCGATCCCATCGAGGCGGCCCGGCTCGGCATCACGCCGCAGCAGGTACAGCAGACGCTCTACGACGCGCTGGGCGGGCGCCGCATCAGCGAGATCTACGGCACCAGCGACCAGTACAGCGTCACGGTCGAGGCCCTGCCCGAAGCCCAGCTCGATCCCGCAATCATCGGCCGGCTGCCGATCCGTACCGCGGCCGGCACGACGACCCGGCTCGACGCGATCGCCCGCGTCGAACCCGGCGTCGGCCCCATCTCGGTGAACCACTTCGGCCAGCAGCCCGCGGTCACGCTGTCGTTCAACCTGGCGCAGGGCGCCTCGCTGAACGAGGCGCTTGCCCGCGCGCTGGCCACCGCCCGCGAGGACCTGCCGGACGACGTCACGGCGCAGCTCGCCGGCGCCGCGCAGAAATTCCAGGAATCGACGGTGACGCTGCCGCTGCTGCTGCTGTTCACGGTGCTCGTCATCTACATGGTGTTGGCCGTGCTGTACGAGCACCTGGGCCATCCGCTCACCATCCTCAGCGCCTTGCCGCTGGCCGGCTTCGGCGCGCTGCTGGTGCTGCTGCTGGCCAACGAGGAGCTCAACATCTTCAGCTTCGTCGGCATCATCCTGCTGGTCGGCCTGGTGAAGAAGAACGGCATCATGATGGTCGACTTCGCGCTCACCCGGCAGCGCGCCGGCATGAGCGCCGAGGACGCCATCGTCGAGGCCAGCCTGGTGCGCCTGCGGCCGATCATGATGACGACCTTCGCCGCCATTTTCGCCACGCTACCGGTCGCCATCGGTTTCGGTGCCGGCGGCGAGGCGCGGCGTCCGCTCGGCATCGCGGTGGTTGGCGGCCTGGTGTTTTCGCAGTTCCTCACGCTTTACGTCACGCCCACCTTCTACGTCAGCATGGCGCGGCTCGAAGCCTGGCTGGTCCGCCAGCGTGCGCGGTTTGCCTGATCCATTGATGTCGTCAATCGGGATGATCCAGAATATCCGTTAGATCGAATAATCGATCATGTCTATGATCGCTCCTGTCTTGATTCATATCGCAAACAAACCAGACAGGAGTCCATCATGCAGAACACGCAGTCCCCCACCATCCAGAATCTCGAAGCCGCCTTCGCCGGCGAATCGATGGCCCACATCAAGTACATGTGGTTCGCCCGCCAGTGCCGCAAGGCTGGCGACGAAGCCACCGCCAGGGTGTTCGAGGACACCGCCGCGCAGGAGATCCTGCACGCCTTCGGCCACGCCGAGCTGCTGTTCTCGGACGAGACCATGACGCCGGCCAGGTGTCTGCAATACGCGATCGAAGGCGAAACCCACGAGTACACCGAGATGTATCCCAGGTTCCGTCACGAGGCGATGCTGGAGGGCAACACTGCCGCGGTGGCCGAGATGGACGAGCAGATCGCCGAATCGAAGGAACACGCCGAGATGTTCAAAAGCGTGCTGGAGAAGGCGGCCAAGCGTTTCGCCGCGCTGGCCAAGGTGGAGGAAAAGCACGCGAAGCACTACCAGGCGACGAAGGATGCGCTGAACGCACCCGCCGCCATCGCAGCCTGACCGGCGTCATCGACTATTTGAATCGAAAGGAAAAATCATGAAAGCATGGCAATGTATCGTGTGCGGCTACGTGTACGACGAAGCGACCGGCGACCCGGAGCACGGCATCGCCCCCGGCACCCGCTGGGAGGATGTGCCCGCCAGCTGGGAATGTCCGGATTGCGGCGTCAGCAAGATGGATTTCGAGATGGTCGAGATCACAGCCGCCTGAGCTGCCGCCGGGGCCCGGTCCCCGGCACATCTGCAAAGCCTCGCCTGTGCGGGGCTTTGCAGATGAACCCGTCAACCAGGAGCGCTTGTTCATGCAACCCATCGTCATCGTCGGCTCCGGCCTGGCCGGCTATACCCTGCTGAAGGAGATTCGCAAGCGCGACGCCGCCGTGCCCGTCACCCTGATCACCGCGGACGACGGCACCTTCTATTCCAAGCCGAATCTGTCGAACGCGCTCGCCGCCGGCAAGACCGCGGCGGCGCTGGCCGGCGCCAGTGCCGAGAAAATGGCCGCCGACCAGAATGCCACGGTGCTGGCGCACGCCCGGGTCACGGCGCTCGACACCCGAGGACAGCGCCTACGAACCGCCGACGGCGAATTCGAATACGGCAGGCTGGTGCTCGCTCTGGGCGCCGATCCTTTCGCGCACGGCCTGACCGGCAGCGGCGCCGAAGCCGTGCTGGCGGTCAACGACCTGGCCGACTATGCGCGCTTCCGCGAAGCCATCGCCGGCCGTCAGCGCATCGTCGTGCTGGGCGGCGGCCTCATCGGCTGCGAATTCGCCAACGACCTCGCGGCCGCGGGCATGGCGGTGTCGGTGGTGCATCTCGGCGACTGGCCGCTGGAGCGCCTGTTGCCGGAAGAGGCCGGACGCCGGCTCGCCGACAGCCTGGCGGCGCTCGGCGTGCGCTGGCATTTCGGCCGCACGGCGAAAGCCGTCGAGCGCGCTGGCGGCGGATTCGTCGTCACGCTCGACAATGGCGACACCGTCGAAGCCGACGTCGTGCTGTCCGCCATCGGGCTCAAGCCGCGCACGCAACTCGCGCAGGCCGCGGGCATTCCGGTTGCGCGCGGCATCCAGACTGATCGCTATCTGGAAACGGGCGCGGCCAACGTCTATGCGATGGGAGACTGCGCCGAGGTCGAAGGCCAGGTCCTGCCCTACGTGCAGCCGCTGATGGCGCAGGCGCGCGCGCTCGCCGCCACGCTCACCGGCACGCCCACGCCGGTGGCCTACGGCGTCATGCCGGTGATGGTGAAGACGCCCGCGCACCCGGTGGCCGTGCTGCCGCCGAAGCCGGGCACCGCCGGCGGCTGGAAAGTGGATTGCAGCGCCACCGGCGTCAGCGCGCTGCACGTCGACGCGAGCGGGCGGCTGCTG
>WBZX01003018.1_pt1 | contig 11012 bp, 8 predicted proteins | sample 5204211 | NCBI WGS metagenome assembly WBZX01 (sample SAMN12344362, study PRJNA552823) | activated sludge metagenome | biome: Activated sludge suspended growth; feature: Nitrification reactor; material: Wastewater; isolation source: activated sludge from nitrification reactor of wastewater treatment...
TGGTTTGGGGTGCGCCCACATGTCATTTACCTTTATACCTGGGCCGATTGTCTGCGACACAATATATTGTGTCGCTACATGTTTTACCTTAATACCCAGATTGTGCCTGGACCGCTCGTTTACGACACAAGGTCTTGTGACGCTACGTATTTTACCTGATCACCCAAATTATACCCAGACCAACTGACATGGCTTTGACATTGCTATACTTCACTTCATCACTCAAATATAAGGTGCTGCACAGGAAGGGTTCGATGGCGTGTTTATCGCCCAATTGTATATTTTTCTTCAAATAAACACCTGGACCTATTTTAATTTTTTTCACCACCGCAGGGTAGCTGACATGGATGTCTTCATGCTTTTGATCTTGTCCTATGATTATCATTTCATGCCACCCCTTGGATTTTTCGTATAACATTACACCCCCTGCTAACCCTATGCCACCACTCCATGATTTATATTGTCCGTTGAATAAGTAAGCGGCAAGCCCCAACTGCCAATAACTGTAGGATGCGGTTTTTAAATCATACCCGCCCAAGCCGCCGTTCTCTTGTTGGATGTTGCCTCCTGTATATTCAAGCGATGCCATAAACAATGGCTGACTGTCTCCTTTCAACCGGATCAGCGCTCCTACAGTTGCCCCAACCCGGGATGTTGCCTCGGCCACATTGTGTGTTTCGTTTTTGGTGTTGTAGTAATTTCTCACGTTTACCCCCACCATCGGCATTACACTTTGTGCATCGCCCGCTAAAACCACCATCAGAAAACCGATCATTAAGAGAAACTTCATAGCGTGTATTTTATACAAATATATTGTTTTTTGAAAACATAAATGTTGTGTTAGGTTCTTTGGATGAGGACCTTTGGTTTGGGGGATGTCTGCCGGTGCAATGTTTTGGGGGATGTGTGGAGGCGCAATATATTGCGCCTCTACGGGGTTTTAAATATAAACATGCTTTCAGCATGTTTATATTTAAAACTCCTCCTTCGCCCAAACCTTCACCTTCTCTCCTGTAAACGGGTGTATAAATTCAATGCCGATGGCCTGCAAATGCAATCTGTCGGCCGCATGGCCATACAAATCATCTCCCACGATAGGACTGTTGAGACCCAAATGGTGTGCCGCGTGTACCCTCAACTGGTGGGTGCGCCCGGTCATGGGAAAAAAATGGACGCGGCTCTGACCATTTGTATTTTCGATTACTTTATATCGGGTTACTGCCGGTTTGCCATACTCATAACACACCACCTGTCGTGGTCGGTCATCGAGGTCAACCCTCAACGGCAGTTCTATAATGCCGCTTTCATTTTCAACGGTTCCTTCCAACAAAGCGAGGTAGGTTTTTTGAATGCGGTGGTGCAAAAACTGTTGCTGCAAATCATGGTAAGCCTGCCAGGTTTTGGCAATGATCATCAAACCACTGGTATCCATATCCAAACGATGCACCATCATGGGACCCTGGGCTTCGGGCCAGCGATCACGCACCTGGGCGGCTACATTGTCAAGATCGCCTTTGCCGGGTACTGACAATAAGCCATGAGGCTTTTGGATAATGGCCAGGTGCTCGTCTTCTTTGATGATGGTTAGGGTTTGACCATCCTTTCTTCGTCTCGGCTCCACATTAAGTCCTGTAAGCATATGGCCCAGGATGGGTTCGCATTTGCTTTTACACGCGGGATAAAACCGTCTGTGCAACCGCACTTCGGATGGCGGTGTTTTGCCCCACCAGAATTCTCCTATGGCAAGTGGTGTGTAACCATTTTGATAGGCGAAATGAAGCAGCTTGGGAGCGCAACACTCTCCTGCCCCCGAAGGCGGTGTGTTGTTGGGCCCTGTGTCAAAGATGTCTGCCAGACTTTTAGTGTCTCCCTCTGCATTAAGAAAAGAATAGTGCAAAAACAACTTTTGCTGCAAGGCTGCCGATCGCGCCTTTCGCTCTTCCTTGAGTTGCTGTATTTTTTCGCTTGCCTTTTCTACCTGGTTTTGCGCCTGATTTACTTTTTCCTTCCAAAAGCGGCTGGCATCCTTCCATTCATAATGATGACGGGCACTTTCATGGTCGAGTTCAAGTAACCGTTTTTGATTTTCTTCTTCAGAAAGCCCCTGTAATTGGCTTCGTTCTTCTTTTCTTTTTTCTCTGGCCAGGCGATGCTCCTCTTTTAATCTTTGTAATGCGGCTTCTGCCTCCTTTTGGGTTGTTTGAAAATTCGACACTGTGTCAAGGTATGCCGGGTCGTTTTCCAAACGGATCACTTCGTGGTTGATGGCCGTTATCTCATCCTCTTCCTTGCGATAAAAACCATTTTCATCGAGCAAATCAAATACCGGGGGCACATAGCCATAATGCTGATTGCCGTCATCAAGTCTTCCGGAATAGGCAGCCAGATAGCCATACTCTCCCTGCCTGTTTTGAACCACCAATACGCCCATCATTTTGCCAAGGCCCTTTTCGCTATCCTCAAGCCCAAAATCATGATCTACTTCTTCGGATATCCTGACCTGCAAATCGGTGGCCGCCTGCTTTACCCAAGGGTGGACATCGTATTCAAATGGATTGTTTAAAATATGGGGAGCAGGACCTAATAAACCTTTCAGCGGACGAAAAACGCCCATGCCCGCTTTTTTGCCTTTTCGTTTTTGATCCATTGCTGCAAAGATACCCCTCTCAAAATAATTATAAACACTCCTGATTTGATCTTACGTCAGACCAGACAAAGACCTTTTTCGAAAAGACTCGTTTTTCAATTTTTTACAATCTGACGCCTCCCTCTGGCACTTTAAAGACAAAATAAAATTGGGAAAAGACGTCTTGGTGATTAAAGTTTCAAACTTTAATTTGGTTTTTATTGCATATAGCTGCCATATATAATTTTGAGCCTTTTGGATGAACTTTACAAAAACAAAAAAAGCCGTCCTTTTGGGACAGCTTTTTTCTGTTCATGGAGTGATTTATTTCTTTAGTTCCTTGATTTTTTCTTCCAATTCAAATTCATCGCCTGCATTATACCCACTGTGGGTGTAAACAATATTTCCTTCTCCGTCCAACAAAAAAGTTTCCGGAACGGTCTGGAAGCCGAGAGATTGCTGCAACTCTTGTTTGGTGTCTGCCAAAACCGTAAAAGGCCATGACTTGGAAGTAACGATGCCCGGAACTTTGGCCAGGCCCCTGCTGTCATCGATGGTGATGGCCAGTAATTCTACTTTGTAGTTTTCCTGCCACTCAGGAAAAATCTCGGTCATCGCATCCAGCTCTCTTTTGCAGGGAGAACACCAGGATGCCCAGAAACTGACGATTACCGGGTTGCCTTTACCAATATAATCCTGTACATTCACGGTCTTGCCATCCAGTGTTTTAACGCTGGCAGCCGGAAATTTTTTATCACCTGTAAATGCCGTCAGCAGGGTGAAGGCAAGAAGGGTAAAGAGAGCCGTTTTCATTTTTACTTTGTTTTTGTTGAATTTGGATAACGAAAGTAAGACGATTATTATGTTGTAGGGTTACCAAAGGCCAAAAATTTAAATAATTTTTAAGCATTTGTCACCAAATATCACTGTACTCTTATAATTAAACTGTCAAATGTCCTTTTGGTGGAAAATTTTTACTTTTACATTAATTTAACAACAATCTATGCTGCGCCAATTTTTACTGATCTTATTATTTATTCTTCCCGGGTTTATGCGGGCTCAACAGGGAGCTGTTATCAGTGGTGCCCTTCAGGTAAATGCCAATGTCTTCCTCAAAGACTCTGCCATTAACGCCTATCTGCAACCCCAATACCAACACCAGTTTTTCGGTGGTGAAAGCTGGCTAAACCTTAACTACAGCTATCAGGGTTTTACAGCCGGCCTTCGGTATGATATGTACCTCAACTCCAACCTAAGAGACCCCAATGCTTCTTATACCAACCGGGGCATTGGTCGCTGGTTTGTGAAAAAAACCTTCGACAAATTCACCGCAGAGGTGGGTTACCTGTACGATCAGGTAGGCAGTGGTATCATTTACCGGGCATACGAACAAAGGCCTTTGTTTATTGACAACTCTCTATTGGGGGCCAGTCTGAAGTACCAGTTTAATGATAAATTTTCGGTTCGTGCCTTTGGAGGTCAACAAAGAAATGCTTTCGATATCTACTCGGGCAGCATCAAAGGTATCGTGGCCGATGGCTTTTTTAGTTTCGGCAGTGAAGAAAATGCCATAAACCTCATACCGGGCATCGGTTTTATTCACAAAACCATTTCCGAAGAAACCATGGATAAAGTTGTCAATGGTGTTAAAACCTATTTGGACGCAGACCGTTTTGAGCCCAAATACAACTCGTATGCCACGACCATTTACAATACACTCAACTACAAGGGTTTCAACTGGTACGCAGAAGCTGCTTTCAAAACCAACGATGTGTTTTACAACCCGCGTGCCGAAAAGCAGGAGTTTGGCGGTGGATCAACCTTTGGAAAACTCGAGTTTAAATCGGGTTCTGTTTTATACACAAGCGTCAGTTATGCTGCCGGTAAACTGGGTGTAACGCTGGAAGCCAAAAGAACACAGAATTTCAACTTCCGCATCGACCCCAACCTTCGATTGCTGAGGGGCCTGATTTCTTACATCCCCCCTATGAACAGACAAAATACGTATCGACTCACTGCCAGATATAGCCCGGCTACCCAGGACATCAGCGAACAGGCATTCCAGGCTGATGTGCGTTATAAGTTCACCGATAAGTTGAGTACGCTGGTCAATTTTTCACATATCAATACCCTTGAGGGTGAAAAATTGTTTAGAGAATTCCTGACAGAAATTGCTTACAAGCCCAACACCAAACTCCAGGTGATTGGTGGTTTGCAGTTACTCAACTACAACCAGGAAATTTACGAACAAAAGCCTGATGTACCCATTGTGGAGACCATCACACCTTATGTTGATATCCTCTATAAATTCACTCGCAAAAAGTCATTGAGAACCGAGGTTCAGTACATGAAAACAGATCAGGATTATGGTTCCTGGCTCTTTGCCCTGGCTGAATTTGGCATTGCACCCAATTGGATCTTTGAGGTTTCCGGTATGTACAACATTGATCCCAAAAAGATCCTCGGCAACGATACCGCCCCTAAAAAAGTTTTGTATCCTTCTATTGGAGCTGTTTATATAAAAGGAGCCAATCGTTTTCAGCTTCGTTATGTGAAGCAGGTGGAAGGAGTGGTCTGCAGTGGCGGTATTTGTCGTCTGGAACCGGCCTTTAGTGGTGTTCGTTTTTCTTTAAATTCAACTTTTTAATTTCTTCTTTATGCAAAAGTATCTGTTGTCAATTGGCCTGCTGATTACCATTTCTTTATCCTCCTGCACAGAAGAAGGCGTGGTTATTCCTCCCTTTGAAGAGCCCGATTCTAAAAGAGTCGTTTTGCTGGAAGACCTTACCGGGGTGCAATGTCCCAACTGTCCCAAGGGCGCAGCGGCCATAGAAGATATCCTGACCAAGTTGCCCAACAACGTTGTGGCTGTAGGCATTCATGGCAACTTTCTCACCAAGCCACTGCCCGAAAGTAAATACGATTTTAGAAACCCCAAAGCCATTGCTTTGGAAGAGTTCCTCAAACCCTTCCTGGGCAAGCCTTCTGCCCTGATTAATCGCAAATATTTCCAGGATGAACTGTATACGGCTGTGGATGCTCCGGAACTTTGGCAATCCTATGTGGAAAAGGAATTGAAAGCCCAGCATGTGATGGATCTGACATTGGTTAAAACCTATGATGCCGTGTCTCGTCAGTTTTCGGTTACTGTCAACGCCACTCCTCTCATAGATGAATCCGGCACGTATAAAATTAGTCTGTACGTTACAGAAAGCGGCATCGTAGATCCTCAGGAAAATCAGGGTACCATTATTGAAGACTATGAGCACAACCACGTACTTCGCGATATGCTAACTGCTGCAACAGGAGATGAGTTTAGCAGCACCTTGGTAAAAAACAAGACAATTACGAGAACTTATGTCTATACCGTTCCAGCAAATTTCAATGATGCAAAAATGGAATTGGTGGCCATGGTTTCACGTGCCAACGGCGACGACAAATCGGTTTTACAGGCAGCCGCTACTAAAATTAAATAAGGCATATAATTATAAGCAATTTTTAAGCTCCCGTTTCCCTTTTGGGTTTGGGGGTGGTTGGCATATTCTTTACATTTGTGCCAATCAACCATATACTACCGTGAAGCAATTTGCTTTTTACTCATCTCTTTTTATTATTTTCCTTTTCAGCTGTAAATCAGATTCTACATCCTATAAAAAAGAATTGTCCAATCCCGATTGGTTGCACCAGATCATGGGAGCCTATACCGATGTCATTGTACACGATATTTTTTCCCCTCCGGTAGCCAGCAGAAATTATGCCTATACGACCATTGCTGCATATGAAGCAGCTCGCCATCTGGATAGCAGCTATGTTTCCCTGGGTGGCCAACTCAATGGCCTTTCTGCCGTTCCCGAGCCGGAAAAAGGTAAAGAATACGCTTTCGAACTGGCTGCTATCAAAGCAATGATAACTACGGGTAAAAAATTTATTTTTTCAGAAAAGGATTTTTCCGATTTTGAAAAAACATTGATGGCCAAAGTTAATAAACTCAACATCCCAAAAGATGTGTATGACCGATCCATTGCCTATGGTGATACTGTTGCCAAACACATTATAGCCTGGGCTGATGGTGATAATTACAAACAATCGCGCTCTTTTTCCAAATTTACCATCAACCTCAAGGACGCTGCAAGGTGGAGGACCACTCCTCCCGTCTTCATGGATGCCATTGAGCCTCATTGGAACCAAATCCGCCCCATGGCCCTGGATTCTGCCGGACAGTTTAAACCGGTGCCCCCTACTCCTTTCGATACCCTGCCCGGTAGTCAGTTTATGAAGGAAGCCAGAGAAGTTTATGAGACAGGAAAAAACCTCTCAGAAGAACAAACCCTGATAGCCAACTTCTGGGACTGCAATCCTTATAAGATGAACGTAACCGGCCACGCCATGCACGCCACTAAAAAAATTACTCCGGGCGGTCACTGGATGAGCATCGCCCGCATTTCGGGGCTAAAAGCCAAGTCCGATTTTGTGAAAACAGCGCAGTCTTATGCCATTACCTCCATTGCCTTGTTTGATGGCTTTATTTCCTGCTGGGACGAAAAATTCAGGTCCAACCTCATCAGGCCGGAAAGTGTGATCAACCAATACATCGATGAAAACTGGATGCCCTTACTTCAAACTCCTCCTTTTCCTGAATATACCAGTGGTCACAGTGTTATTTCTTCTGCTTCTGCGGTAGTACTGGCCTCTGTATATGGAGAAAACTTTTCTTTCAAAGACAGCACAGAAGTGCGGTTTGGTCTTCCGGTAAGAGACTTCCCTTCATACGAAGCCGCCTGCCAGGAAGCTGCCATCAGCCGTCTGTATGGAGGTATACACTACAAACCTGCCATTGTAAATGGAGTTGATCAGGGTAAAAAAATTGGACATCATATTCTAAATACCATCCGCTTTAGGAAGTCATAAAAAAATTTCTATAAAAAAACTTATTTCTACAAATGCCTTCTCTGCTTCGGCAACATCGGGCGTTGGTTGCCTACTGTGGTTTTGAATTGTGTTTTGATTTTTTCTGTTTTTTATAAATACTTCTATTTCCTGCTTTTATAGTTTGCAAGAAATCCCTTTGATTTATCTAGGGCTGCTGTAAAAAATATTTATCTTGCAGGCAACCAAGTATAATCCTGTGTATTCTTTATTAAAGTTGCTGCTATTTCGCATGGACCCGGAAAAAGCGCATTACCGAACCATGTCTCTGCTGGTTTTCATCAGCCGTCTTCCGTTGGGTGCTGCACTCCTGCGTTTTGTTTTTGCACCCAAACAACCCACGGCACCTGTCGTAGTGGATGGACTTGCGTTTCCCAATCGGGTGGGGCTTGCAGCCGGCTTTGATAAGAATGGTGAATGGGTAGATGTGCTTGCGCTGTTGGGTTTTGGCTTTATCGAAGTGGGTACCATTACCCCAAAACCCCAGGCCGGTAATCCGGTTCCCCGACTCTTTCGACTCATTCCTCACAAGGCATTAATCAACAGAATGGGCTTCAACAACCAGGGAGTGAAAGCGATGGTGGATCATCTCAAAAAAGTAAAAAACAAAAACATTATCATTGGCGGGAACATTGGAAAAAACAAAGACACTGCCAATGAAAATGCTATACACGATTATGTAATTGCTTTTGAAGCTCTCTATGACTTTGTCCATTATTTTGTGATCAATGTCAGTTCACCCAATACACCGGGTTTGAGGGCTTTGCAAGACAAAGAGCCGTTGTTGGTCATCATCAACAAATTGATTGAGCTCCGCAGTCATAAAGATCAATACAAACCCATTTACCTTAAAATAGCCCCGGATCTTACGCCGGAACAACTCGATGACATTGCAGACATTGCCAATCAAACGGCCCTGGATGGTCTGGTTTGTACCAATACAACCCTGGAGAGGGCGGCCGTGGCAGCTCATCCACTGGCGGCTGAAACCGGCGGTTTAAGCGGACAGCCTGTTTTTGATAAATCTACCGATGTACTGCAATACCTGAGAAAACAAACAAAAAAAACCATCATTGGGGTCGGTGGTATATCCGATGCCATTACCGCTCAGAAAAAAGTGGAGGCCGGTGCCAATTTAATTCAGGTGTATACCGGCTTTGTTTATGAGGGACCGTTCCTGGTCAAAAGACTGGTGAAAGCGCTGCAATAGTGATTCAATCCATCGGTATATGATGGCTTGTATACAACCCGGGTTTGATTTTATCGGACTTCTTTCGTAATATCGTAATTAAATACCTACCGTATGGACCAATTGTTGGCAAAAAACCCCTTGCTTCTCATTTTTTTGGTGGCTGCCATTGGCTACCTCGTGGGCAGGGTGCGTTTGCTGGGTGCCAGTTTGGGAACAGCGGCTGTACTTTTTGTGGGTTTGGGCTTTGGCATGTTCAATCCCAATTTTGAAGCCCCTTCCATTATCTTTCAACTGGGGCTTATCTTATTTGTATACAGTGTGGGTATAAGCTCCGGACCTGCCTTTTTTGAAACCTTCAAGAAAAATGGCTTTCGGGATATGGGCTTTGTTTTGTTTAGCCTCTTCCTTTCTGCTATGTTTGCTTCTATCTTATATCTCCTGCTCCATTTAGACAAAGCAACGGCCGTGGGTATTTATTGTGGTACCACAACCAATACACCCGCTCTGGCCGGGGTTACCGACCTGATCAACAGGATGGGCAATCCGCTTAAGGATCAATGGGTCAAAGACCTGGTCGTAGGTTATACTTATTCTTATCCCATGGGGGTTTTGGGGGTAATCATTGTGATGAAATACGCCGAAAAATGGCTAAAAGTAGACTATGAAGGCGAAAAAAACAGCCTTAGAAAACAATACGCAGTCGACGAAGAAATTGTAGGCAGGGCGGTAGAAATTAACAACGCAAAAGTGGAGGGTCTTTCTCTGCGTGATGTGGTTAAAGAAATGGGCCTCGTGCTGGGTTTTGGCCGCATTTATCACAAGGGAAATGTGAGCATTGCCAACTGGGACACCAAACTGCACGTTGGAGACATATTGATGGTTATTGGCGGGATAAACGATCTCCAAGCCGCCATCACTTATTTGGGTGTTGAATCTGATGAAAACATCCTCGACAATTATAAAAACTATGAGGTAAAAAGAATTTTTGTTTCCCGACCGGAGGTGGTGGGTCGTACGCTTTCTTCCTTGAATTTGTCAGAAAAATTTGATGCCGTCATTACCCGTATTCGCAGAGGCGATGTTGATATGCTGGCTCAGTCTGACACGGTTTTAGAGATCGGTGATCGCATCCGATTCATTGCCAGAAAACAAGACCTCAAAGCCTTGTCTAAATTTTTTGGTGACTCCTACTATGAAAGCAGCAAGGTAAATCTCTTTTCCTTTGGACTGGGTATTGCCATAGGTCTTATCATTGGTTCGATCGAATTCCAGTTGCCCGGTGGTTTGCAATTCAAATTGGGTTTCGCCGGTGGTCCATTGTTGGTGGGTTTGGTCATGAGTGCCCTGCGGCGCACCGGTCCAATCGTATGGACACTGCCCTATTCCTCCAATGTGACTTTAAGACAGCTGGGGCTCACTTTGTTGTTGGCGGTAATAGGGCTACAAAGCGGTCATAGCTTTATGGAAAGTCTCGCCCGCATTGATGGACTCAATATCTTTTTGGCCGGTACCCTGCTCAGCATGGTTACTGCTTTTGTAAGTATGCTTGTAGGTTATAAGTTGTTTAGAATTCCTTTCTCCGTTTTATTGGGTTTTATGAGCAACCAGCCGGCTATCCTTGAATTTGCCTCCGGCATGAGTAAAAATCGACTGCCTCAGATAGGATACGCGATTATGTTTCCCATATCTATGATTATGAAAATTCTGTACGCACAAGTTCTGTTCCTACTGCTATAAACAAGCTAGATCAATTCTTCTCCGTGGATTCTTTTAATATCTTCGTAAAACTTAGCATTGGTTACATAAATATAAGGTATAAACCAGAAAAATCCAATGCCAAGGGTAAGGATACACAAAAGGGCAAGACCCAAGAACCTTAGCATCAATCTAAAGTATTTCATCTTGTAGCCATCCATCATTCGTTTACTTTCATCCAATACATCCATAGCACTCATTTGTGGATTGTCTGCGAGGATAAAATAGCTTTGTGAGTAAGCCAGGGCTCTGATGATGCCCGGAACGATCAAAAGCAAGGTAAATAGAAATACAATAATGGCCATTAACAGATAGACACCCAGCGCCGTGCCAAAATTGTTGAATCCAGAGAATATTTGTTCCATTCTCGCATCTTCATCCCTTGCCAACGAAAGACTGAATAAGGCAACACCCAACGCAAATGGGCCGGCAATCAACAAGGCGCCAATCTGTCCCAGTATTGGGATAACACCAAGCGCACCAACCAGAATTAAATAAATTACAAAGGTGCCT
>WBZX01003019.1_pt1 | contig 11009 bp, 4 predicted proteins | sample 5204211 | NCBI WGS metagenome assembly WBZX01 (sample SAMN12344362, study PRJNA552823) | activated sludge metagenome | biome: Activated sludge suspended growth; feature: Nitrification reactor; material: Wastewater; isolation source: activated sludge from nitrification reactor of wastewater treatment...
CCGCTGCTCCGAAACCGGTACTCTGCTGATCCTGGATGAAGTACAGACCGGCTTCGGGAGGACCGGTACCCTGTTCGCCTTCCAGCGGTTCGCTATCGTACCGGACATATTGGTGCTGGGCAAAGCTCTAGGAGGTGGCCTACCCATGGGCGCCTTCGTTGCCTCGAGCGAGCGGATGCGCCTGCTCACGCACGACCCCGTCCTTGGCCACATCACCACCTTCGGCGGGCATCCGTTGCCCTGCGCGGCGGGGCTGGCCTCTTTGGAGGTGATCATGGAAGATGACCTTGCCGAACGCGCCGAGCGCATGGGCGCACTGTTCAAAGAGGAACTCCAGCACCCGACCATCCACGAAGTGCGTGGAGTTGGACTGATGCTGGCGGTGGACCTGGGCGATGCCGATCGTGTGCAGCGCGTGGTGCACCGTTGCCTGGAGCACGGCGTGCTTGGATTCTGGTTCCTTTCCTGCCCTACGGCCTTCCGCATCGCCCCCCCCCTCACCATCAGCGAAGAGGAGGTGCGGCTGGCTTGTACCGTCATCCGGCAGGCCTTGGACGGCCTTTCCTGAGCCAAACTGCGGGCATTCTATACGATCCCGAATCGTTCCCGCTCGACCGCCACCCGCACCAAAGTCCTTGCTGGGCGCGCACTCTCCGTCCATTAGGGACGAACGGATGCGCTCCGGAGCTTCCCCTGGCGGTCATTCCCACCATGTCACGCGTTCGGTGGCCGCTCTTATCTTGCGTGCCGCCTTAGAGAACCATCTCAACAGCACACCTTGTTCAACATGAAACGACACGTACTCGCCCTCTTGTCGCTCTTTACGCTCGGCACTGCGGCCACGGCACAACACCAGCCCGTGCTGTGCGGCACCGATCAGGAAAGAGCCCGTTTGATCGCCGAAGACCCCACGTACCTGCAGCGGGAGGCCGCCTTGGCACGTGAGATCACCGACTTGATCCAGAACAGCCGCACCGAACGCGACGGAGATCAGGTCTATGTGATCCCGGTGGTATTCCATGTGCTCCACTTGCGTGGCCGTGAGAACATCTCCAACGAGCAGATCCTGAACGCCATGGACATCCTGAACCGCGACTACGACAAGCGGAACGCGGATACGTCCGAAGTATGGCCTCCCTTCCAAGATCTGGTGGCCGACATGGACATCGAATTCAAGCTGGCCAACCGCGACCCGACCGGAAACTGCACCACGGGTATCGTGCGTCACCAGACCATCGAGACCTTTCGCGGCGAGGCTACCAGCAAATTGAAGCCCTGGCCCCGTGAGAAGTACATGAACGTGTGGGTGACCGACCGGATCCTGAGCGGTGCTGCGGGTTACTTCACCCCGGGCGGCTGGTCCGTGTTGGATGGTATCATGATCCTGAACGACTATGTGGGAACGGACGGCACCGCCAACGGCCTTCAATGGACCGGAACGGAGAACCAGTCCCGCGCCCTCACGCACGAGGTGGGCCACTACCTGAACCTCGCCCACGTGTGGGGCACGAACAACGGTGTTCCTGAAAGTGCTCCCCCCGGTCACATGCAAGCCGAGTGCGGAGATGATGGTGTGGAAGACACGCCATACACGCGTGGTTGGAACTTCTGCCCCAGCATGGCCAACTCCATGGACTGCGACCCGACCATCGTGGAGAACGTGCAGAACTACATGGAGTACTCTTATTGCTCCGTGATGTTCACTGAAGGGCAGCGGGAGCGTGCCCGTGCCGCTCTCATCGCCACCGGCTTGCAACGCAACAACCTGTGGACGGATGCCAACCTGCAAGAGACCGGAGTAGCCGATGGCTATGAGATCCACTGCTCACCGGATGCGGACTTCTACGCACAGCCCGGTCTCAACTGGCCGAACGTGGAGATCCCCTTCCCCTCGCTGGCCTGCACCAACACCGCCATCCATTTCCGCGATAACTCGGGCCGTGCCTTCCCCACCTCGTGGGAATGGACCTTCCAGGACGGCACGCCTTCCACCAGCACGCAGCAGCACCCAACGGTGCAGTTCTCCTCCTCGGGTTGGAAGACGGTGACACTGACGGTGACCAACGAATACGGGTCCACCACCAAGACCGACCCCTACGCAGTGTTCATCGGTGCGCCGGATGTGGCTTCCACGCCCTACTTCGAGAGCTTCGAGACCATGACCGGTACGGACCTCTACCCGTACCTCTCCGTGAACTACGACAACAGCGTGACCGCCTTCCACCGTACCACCAACGGTGGGTTCACCGGCAACGCATGCGCCAAGCTGAATTCCGCGGATCAGAACCAACTGGACATCATCGACCCGGTGAACGTGGGTGACTACGATGAACTGGTGACGCCTTTGCTGAACCTGAGCGGTGCCCCCAGCGCAACCTTCAGCTTCCGCTACGCCTACTACACCACCACCACGGACCTCGACACCATCGACGAGTACCTGGAGATCACCTCCAGCACCGATTGCGGTCGTAGCTGGTTGCTCCGCGGTCGTATCGACGGTACGGCACTGGTGACCAACGGCAACAACACCTCTGAGCCACCCAGCGAATGGAAGCTGAAGACCTACTCGCTCCCCGGCTCCCTGTTGGCCCAGAACGTGCGCTTCCGCTTCCGTTATGTGAGCAGCGCCTACTCGGGTAACCTTTACATCGACGATATCTGGATCGGTGTTCCAGTAGGCATGGAAGACTTCATCACCGAAGGCTTCATCTCCGTGTACCCCAACCCCACCAACGACCACTTCTCGCTCCAGGTCATCGGTATGGATGCGAGCGCCACGGAGATCACCATCACCGATCTGCGCGGTGCGGTGGTGTACCAAGGCAAGCACCAGCCGCTCGCCGGCGCCAACATCGAGATCAGCGGTCGCGAGATCGGACTCACCGAAGGCATGTACATGGTACGTGCCTCCAACAACATCGGCAGCAGCGTTCAAAAGCTGATCATGGGTAAGTAACCCTGGACGAAATGCTTGTGAAGGGCCGCCCAGTGGGCGGCCCTTCCTTTTGCGGGGTCTGTCTTCCGTCCGGGCGCACAACCGATGGGATAGCAGCCCAATCCGTAGGGCGAACGTGATCTCGCCGCACAAGCCCGAAGCGGCAGTATCCACCCTGCGTGTGCGCATGAATGCCACCGGCTACATTGGTCCCATGTCCCAACAGCGCTCCGCCACGTATCCGCTCATCGTGCTCACCAGCCTCTTCTTCATGTGGGGCTTCATGACGGTGATGAACGACGTGCTGATACCCCACCTACGCACCGTGTTCCCCGGGATGCCGTGGTGGCAGACCCTGATGGTGAACGCATGCTTCTTCGGAGCCTATTTCGTGGGGTCGCTGGCCTACTACCTGCGCTCCCGCTCCGGTGTGGACCCGGTGGCACGGGCGGGATACAAACGGGCGCTCATCGCCGGGTTGTTGCTTTCCGCCTTAGGTACCGGCTTGTTCGTTCCCGCCACCTACATCAACAGTTTCGCAGCCTACCTCCTCGCCTTGTTCATCCTCGGCCTCGGCTTCACCGTGCTGCAGATCGCGGCCAACCCTTTCGTTGCCATCATCGGCGACCCGTCCGGGGCAAGCAGTCGCCTGAACCTTGCGCAGGCGTTCAACTCGTTGGGGACCACGTTGGCACCGGTGCTGGGCGGCACGCTCATCTTCCACGTGTTCAAGGGTGATGACGCTGTGCGCTGGCCTTATGCAGCTTTCACGCTCTTGCTGCTCCTTCAGGCGGTTTGGGTGCATTTCACCAACCTTCCGGAGCCGCAACATGTGCAGCAGGAAAGGGGTAATGCATGGCGCTACCCACAGTTGCGCTGGGGTATGGTGGCCATCTTCTGCTATGTGGGCGCGGAGGTCGCCATCGGCAGCCTCATCATCAACTTCCTGAAGCTGGAGGATATCATGGGGCTGCCGGAAGAACGGGCCAAGCACTACCTGAGCCTGTACTGGGGCGGCGCCATGACAGGAAGGTTCCTCGGAGCGCTCGCACTCGTAAAGGGCCGTGCACCGGTGATGAGATACGGTGCCATGCTGCTCCTTGGCGCCGCCATGTTCGCCCTGCTACTGGTCGTGAACACCGGTACCTACACCTTCGACAGGGCGTGGGTGGATGCCATCTCCGCCCAAGCTGGCAATTATTGGCCAATGGCCGTCCTGATCCTGGGGAACTTCATCGCCTTCGTAGTGGCAGGCCCGCATGCCTCGCGTGCTCTTGGGCTGTTCGCGTTGGCGGCCATGGCCTTGCTGGCCGTGGTGGTGGCAGGTAGCGGTGCATGGGCCATGTGGGCCATCATCGCCATCGGCCTCTTCAACTCCATCATGTGGAGCAACATCTTCACCCTCGCCATCGATGGGCTGGGGAATGACACCGCGCAGGGCAGCAGCTTGCTGGTGATGATGATCGTGGGTGGAGCGGTGATCCCTCCACTGCAAGGAGCCATCATCGACGTGATGGCGACCGAAGCGGCGCCCGGCCGTGGATTCCCACTGAGTTTCGCATTACCCCTTGCCTGCTACGCCTTCTTGGCCTGGTACGGCTTCAAGGGATCACGCCCCGCCCGCACATGATCGTCGGCATCGACATAGGAGGTACCACCAGCAAGCTGGGATTGGTGCACAACGGATCTGTGATCGCACGCGCACGCATCAGTACCACCGGCCATGCGGACGACCACGCCTTCGCCGATGCGCTGGCCAAGGCCACACGCGATCTGGTCGTTTTCGGTGGCCATCCACCCATCCAAGCGGTGGGGATAGGGGCACCCAATGCCAATCAGCTCACCGGCATCATTGAAATGGCGCCCAACCTGCCGTGGAAGCACGATGTGCCTCTGGCGCGCATGATGAGTGACCGCTGCGGCGTTCCCGCTGTACTTGGCAACGATGCGAACGCCGCAGCCCTTGGCGAGTGGCGCTACGGAGCCGGGCAGGGGATCGACGATCTGTTGGTGGTGACCTTGGGTACCGGCGTAGGAAGCGGCTTCATCGTAAGCGGACGTTTGGTGCTTGGCAGCGCAGGCAATGCCGGCGAATTGGGCCACCTCACCATTATACCCAATGGCCGGCCGTGCACCTGCCAGCGGAAGGGCTGCTTGGAAGCGTACGTGAGCATACGCGGTATGCGCAAGACCTACGCCGACCTCGCCGGGACCGGTGAACGGGAAGGGATCCTCGCGCGGGAGGGCGTGCTTCCCATCGCGGAGGCCGCTCGCACGGGTGATGCCATCGCCCTACGCACCTTCCACGATACGGTGGACCTGCTGGCCATCGGCTTGGCGAACGCGGTGTGTGCCACCGGCCCTCGCAGGATCGTGCTCTTCGGTGGACTCGCTCGCAATGGTGAGTTGCTCATGGCCCCGCTGCGCGATCGGTTCCAAGAGGCTCTCCTGAACATCTACAAAGGCCGCGTTGACCTTACCGTTTCCGCCCTACCGGACGACGATGCTGCATTGTTGGGAGCCGCTGCCTTGACCACCCTGTGATCCGGGAAGCCGCTGCTGCCTAGTTTCGGGGCATGCGTTCGCTCCTCTTCCCTGCCCTGCTTTCCGTCCCCAGCCTGTTCGCCCAGACCAACACGGCACGCGACCTGGTGAACCCGTTCATCGGCACCGGCGGCCATGGACACACGTTCCCCGGGGCGTGCGTACCCAACGGCATGGTGCAGCTAAGTCCGGATACCCGCACCGATGGGTACAACGACTGGGACGGATGTGGTGGCTACCACTATTCCGATAGTGTCATCTATGGCTTCAGTCACACCCACCTGAGCGGGACAGGTGTGGCCGACCTGTGCGATGTTCTTATTACGCCCGTTGCGGGCAGTGGCGGCATGGCCTTCGACCGGCGAGCCACCGCATCACGCTTCGATCATGCCACCGAGCGGGCGAACGCAGGGTACTACAAGGTGGAACTGACCGGTCCTCCGCATTCGGCTGCGGACATGCACTCCATAGGCGCTGCACGCCCCACGCGTGTCGATGGGAGCCGTATCGTGGCCGAACTGACTGCCACACAGCGCGCGGGTGTGCATCGCTACACTTTCCCGAAGGGCGAAGCGGCGCGTATCATACTGGACCTACGTCATCGCGACCAACTGTACAAGGCAAGTACGGATCTCATCGACCGGAACGAGATCGTTGGTGAACGACGCTCCTCCTCGTGGGCCAAGGACCAGCATCTCTTCTTCTGCATCCGGTTCAGCACGCCGTGGAGTGAAGAAGAGGTCATGCCAGCGAACCTCGTCGGCGGCAGCATCGTCGGGCTGAACTTCGGGCCACTTGAGCAGGCGTTGGTCGTTAAAGTGGGCGTCTCCGCCGTGAGCATCGAAGGAGCACGGGCGAACCTTGATGCGGAGGTACCGGGCTGGGACTTCGATCTCGTTCGCAAGCAAGCGGAAGACGCCTGGAACGCCAAGCTCGACAAGGTGAACGTCAAGGGCGGCACACATGAAGAGCAACGGGTCTTCTACACGGCGCTGTACCACAGCTATGTGGCCCCCTACATCTTCAACGATGTGGACGGCCAGTACCGGGGCATGGATGGCCAGGTGCACAAGGCCGATCACAATGTGTACACGGTCTTCAGTCTTTGGGACACCTTCCGCGCGCTGCACCCGCTGATGACGGTACTGGAACCGAAGATGACCAGCGACTGGATCAAGACATTCCTACTGCACTACCAGCAGGGAGGACGCCTGCCCGTGTGGGAACTCTGGGGCAATGAGACCGACTGCATGATCGGCTACCACAGCGTGAGCGTGATCTCGGATGCACATGCCAAGGGTATCGACGGGTTCGATGTGGAACTGGCCTTGAAGGCGATGGTGGCGGGCGCCGAGCAGGACCACTTCGGCCTGAAGCACTATCGCGACCGCGGGTACATCAGCGGTGAGGATGAAGCGGAGAGTGTGAGCCGCACCTTGGAGTACGCCTATGACGACTGGTGCATCGCTCGATTCGCTGAACGCTTGGGACGTATGGACATCGCTGCACGATTCGATGCGAGGGGGCGCAACTGGCAGAACCTGTTCGACCCGAAGACCGGTTTCTTCCGTGCCCGTCGCAACGGGGGCTTCGTAGAGCCCTTCGACCCCTTCGAGGTGAATTTCCATTTCACCGAAGCGAATGCCTGGCAATACGGCTTCTTCGTTCCGCATGACATGGACCGCTATACACAGCTAGTGGGTGGCCATAGCGGCTTGGACCGCAAGCTGGACGCCCTTTTCGAAGCCACCACGCGCACCACTGGACGCGACCAGAGCGATATCACGGGCCTGATCGGGCAATACGCTCACGGAAACGAGCCCAGTCACAACTTCGCCTACCTGGCCAACCTGGGCGATCGTCCGCAAGTGGTCGATACGCGTGTTCAGCGCATCATGCGCGAATTCTACCGGGATGCCCCTGATGGGGCCATTGGTAACGAGGACTGTGGACAAATGAGCGCCTGGTTCGTGTGGAGCGCCATGGGGCTCTACCCGCTCTGCCCCGGCAAGCCCGAGTATACCACCGGGGTTCCCTTGTTCGATGAAGTGACCATCTCCCTTCCGAACGGCAAGACCTTCCGGACGACCAGCAGCGTAACGGCCGGTGATCGGTCCTACGTGGAGGCCGTTACATGGAATGGAACTGAATTGGAACGGTATCGGACACTTACACACGCCGCCATGCTCCTTGGCGGAGAACTCCATTTCGACCTTGGTCCCAAGCCAGGATCAGGCCCCTCCATCATCGATGTCGAGCAAGCGGGATCCGATGTGAACGGCGCACTCCCGGCTCCGATCGTTCAAGCTGCCTCCATGAGCTTCTCGGATTCCTTGCGGATCTCCGTGACCACCCTTGAGGGTCCGTGGACCCTGGTGACCACGGTGGCCTATGAATCCGAGCCCGATACTCCCCGACCCGTGGGCGCATCGTTCGTGATCGATCGCAGTGCCATCGTCAAGGCGTATGCGAAGGATGAACACGGCCGCAAAGGCCCCGTTGTGGAAGCACGTTACGTGAAGGTCGACGGCATGCGCAACATCACGCTCGGTAGCAACTACGCCAATCAGTACGCCGCTGGTGGCAAGAACGCACTCGTGGACGGCCTGCGTGGCGGGGCGGATTTCCGCTCCGGGGACTGGCAGGGCTACCAAGGACAAGATGTGACCGCTTTGATCGACCTGGGCAGGGTGATGAAGTTGAAACGCGCCGGGCTCAGCGCACTGCAGGATCAGAAGAGTTGGATCTGGCTACCCAAGGAAGTGGTGATCGCCACCAGTACGGACCAACGCAAGTGGAGCACCGTGACCATCACACACGACGTGGACCGCAAGAAGGAGGGCACGTTCACGCAGGAGTTTTGGACCCCGGTCCTCGACCGCAAAGCCCGCTACATCCAAGTGATCGCGCGCAACGCAGGACCCTGCCCGGACTGGCACCCCAGCAAGGGCGGCAGCACCTGGATCTTCACCGACGAGGTCTTGATCGACGTGGAATGATACAGGGACCTTACAGTCCTTATCGGGTGATGATGAGCCGCTGCACGCTCGAGCGTCCATCCACCGAAAAGCGCACCAGGTAGAGACCTTCCGTTTGGTCTGTCACATTCAGTTCCTGCAACACAGGAGCGTCGCTCGGTCCCATAGGCTCGGTCCGCAACACCCTTCCCAAGGCATCCAGTAGTTCCAGCGTACCGGCTTGCTCGTGCGCTGGCAGCGAAATGGATACCACCTCGCTCGCCGGGTTCGGATACACTGAGAACACCTCGCCCTCACCATCGAAGTCATCACCCGCGTGCTCAAGGGTCCCTTCGGGCATGGCGAACGCCGTTGCACTTGTTTCCACTATTAGCGTGTAGCACTGGGTGGCGTTGAAGGCACTTGTGTTGGCTCCCTTCACGCGGATGCGGTATGCACTGTTCACGGGTGCATTGTTCAAGATCGTGACCTCGCTGGTGGTGCCAGTGTTCGTGGAGTTCACCAGCAGCGTGCCTTTCCGGTAAAGGGTCAGTTCGTAGTTGGCGGGAAGGTTGGTCAGGCGCACGCGGATGTTGCGCTGTGCCGTACTGTTCGCGAAGGTGTACCAGTCGATATCCGTGCTGGAGTTGATCAGCGCTGTAACGGTGGTAGTGGGCACTAGCTGGGTGGCAGTGGCCTGCGTTCCATTCGGTTCGTACGCATCGGTGCAGGACGCAGCAGCGGTGTTGAACGTAGCTGAGCTGGAGTAGGATGAAGACGCACCCGAACACACGGTCATCACCTGGAAGGTGTAGGAGGTGGCAGCTGCAAGGCCACTCAGTGTGTAGCTGGGTGTGGTCAGTCCGGTAACCGTGGTCCATGAGCCCGCGCTGGAAGCACGCCACTGCAGCGTGTAGGATACAGCACCCGATACCGGGCTCCAGGATAGACCGGCGCCCGAGCTAGATAGGTTCGTAGCGGCCAGCGTAGTAGGAACGCCGCATGCGGCTGAACTAGTTGTGAAGCTTGCAGTGGTCGAATACGCCGATGACCCGCTGGCGCAGACGGTCATGACCTGATAGGAATAGGCCGTACCTGCTGAGAGACCGGTCAGCGAGTAGCTCGGCGACGTGAGCCCGGTAACCGTGGTCCACGTACTTGAACTGCTCGGTTTCCATTGCAGACTGTAGGAAGTGGCTCCGGTGACAGCACCCCACGACAAGAGCGCGCTAGAGGTAGTGACGGTACTAGAACTGAGACCGGATGGCGCAGCGCACGAAACCGCGCAGTTGGTGAGGCAGGAGGCATTGTTCACGGCATTCACGATCACGGCCGCAGGTTGCGGCCCGAATCCGTTGGCGAACTTGATGGTGGAACTCGTAAGGTGACAGTAGCTCATGATGGTGCCACCGACCGTTGAAGTGGGCAACGGACCTTGTGCGCAGCTCCCTTCCGTATAACCTGCTGCTGGTCCGCAACCATCAATGGCCGTATTGTTCCCATTCCAAGCGCAAGCGTGCGTGTGGCGCGAACCCATGTTGTGCCCTTGTTCGTGGGTCACCACTTCCACGCTCCAACTGTAAGTGGGTACGTTCTGGTAGGTGCTGTTGATGTCGCTGTACGCCATGCGAAGGCTCGTGCTGCCGCTGCACAACGTGTTCAACCAAGCGATGCCACCACCACCGGCATAGCCGAGCAGGTGGGCCAGATCCCCGTTGAAGCTGGTGCGCGTTACGCCGAACTGGTCCAACAGGTCTCCAGTGTCCGTCTGCGTGTAGGGGCTGGCCACGTCCCAAACGAAGACCTGCGATAGCAACACGCTGATCCCGTCATTGGCATAGAGGACCGCGCTTTGATTGAAGAGCCCGGTGACGTAGTTGGCCGCATTCGCCACGCTGCCCTTGCCCTGGAAGATGTCGTAGTTCACCTCCCAGTAGAACCGAACGCACTTCACGGTCTTAGGGGCGCCTTGCATGGCGAGTACGCTCGGATCATAAGGGGCACCCGCATCCAGGGTCCCGCAGGAGGCCGAATGCGCGGTCCTCAGGTCCGCTTCCCGGTAGAAGATGTGCATGCCATCCGTGCCATCGGCCAGGCGGCCAAGTACCCGCTCTCCTTCCCCATCGCTCACGAGGCCCATCACCTCATCTTCGAAGATGCTGATCGCGGCCAACGAACCCGCCACCCCACGCACCATTCCGCGGTAGTGGGCCCCACCGGTATATGTGGTGCCTGTGCCGGTACTGGCTTGTACCACACTGAAGTCTGGCGTCGTGATCTCGACATATTCCAAGTCCAAGACCATGGCACCTTCTGGGGTAGGTAGTTGCAGGGAGAAATAGCTAGGTCGTTGCACAAGCAAGTTCTCCACTGCGGAAGCATCCAACAGCAATGTGGTCGCCTCCGTACACGCTAGGTTCCAACGTTGCTCGGTCGCCGCTGTGCGCGGGGCATCCTGGAAAAGCACACGTGCCGGGAACTCCACACCGTGATCGCGCAGGGCTGCGATGCCCTGAGCTACCCTTCCGTTCGTTTGGGCGATCGCCCCGAAGCTGATGAGGGCAAGAAGTGCG
>WBZX01003020.1_pt1 | contig 11009 bp, 5 predicted proteins | sample 5204211 | NCBI WGS metagenome assembly WBZX01 (sample SAMN12344362, study PRJNA552823) | activated sludge metagenome | biome: Activated sludge suspended growth; feature: Nitrification reactor; material: Wastewater; isolation source: activated sludge from nitrification reactor of wastewater treatment...
CGCGAGCTGGGCCAGGAAATCCTCACGGAGCAGTTGGTCGGTCATCGCCCCAAGCATAGGAAAAACCCGGCGATTGCGAGCCGCGATGCGACGGGAGGAGTTCGGAAGGAATCGGAACGGTGCAACCACGAATGAACCCAAATCATTGGGGTTGGAGGCGTCCTCAGTCCTTGGTAGTTTAATAGACTACCAAGGTCCGGTCTCATTTGTGCCGATTGGTGTCCATGCGCGGTGCCGCTGAATTTCCGGCTCAGAGTTTTTTCAGCGCCTCGATGGCTTGCGGGAACTTGGGATCGACCTTCAGCGCGGCCTCGTAGGCGGCACGGGCGGCGGCCTTGTCGCTCTGCTTTTCCAGGATGTTGCCGAGGCGCCAGTGGACGGCGGCGTGCCCGGGTTGGTTCTCCGGCGGCGTGGCGCTGAGGCACTGGCGGAGCGTGGCGAGACCGCGATCGAGTTGCTGGCCGGAGACGGCGGCGAGGCGACCGACTTGATAGAGTGCGGCATAGTCGTCCGGCTTTTCCTTCAGCACAGCGTCGAACTCGGCGAAAGCCTCGGGATACTTCTTCTCGGCGAGGTATAGCCCCGCGATGGCCTGGCGGCCGCGCCCGGCGTCGAGTTGCTTGATTTCCTGCGCCTGCGCGTGGGCCTTGTCCATGCCGCCGCCGGCGATGCCGGGGGCCTGCTGGTAGAAGGCGAGGAGCGCGAGGCGGGCGTCGATGTTCTTGGGGTCGAGCGCGACGGCCTTCTCGTAGGCCGTGCGGCATTTGCCGGCGAATGACATCTTGGAGAAGAGGCCGGCCTTCTGCGCTGCCAAGCCGTAGGCGTCGCCCAGACGGTGGTGCATGCGGCTGTCGTTCGGCGCGAGGGCCACGGCTTTTTCGAGATGTTTGACTGCCTCCTCATGGTCGCCGCGCTGGAGGGCGAGGCGGCCGAGGTAGAACTGGATGTCGGCGTTCTCGGGGTTGGCGGCGGCGAGTTGGGCGAATGCGGCCTGCGCCTCGGGCTTGCGCTGCTGGTAGAGTTCGACGGCGGCGTGGTAGGCGGCCTGGTCGAGCGCGGCGGAAGCAAGAACGGTGAGGCTGAGGAAAGCGAGGACGGGGCAGAGTCGGTGCATGGGCAAGGACGGTTGAGCGCGACGCCCGTCAGGTCACTCGGTGCGCAGCGCCGTCATCGGGGCGATCCGCGTGGCCCGGCGGACCGGCAGCACGCAGGCCGCCAGGCCGGTGGCGGCGAGGAGGAAGGTGAACGCGAAATAGGTCGGCGGGTCGCTCGGGCTGACCCGGTAAAGCAGTCCGGCGAGCAGGCGGGTGACGCCGAGGGCGGTCAGGAGGCCGAGCGCCAGGCCGAGGGCAATGAGCCACGCGCCCTGGCGCGCGACGAGGCGCAGGATCTGGCTTTCGCTGGCGCCGAGTGCCATGCGCACGCCAATCTCCGCCGTGCGCTGGACGACGGCGTAGGACATGACGCCGTAAACCCCGAGGGCCGCGAGGAAGAGAGCGCCGAGCCCGAAGGCGCTGAAGACCTGGCTGAAGAAGCGCTGTTTCCAGTAGGCCGCCGCGTGCAGATACTCCATGGTATGGAGGTTGTAGATCGGGATGTCGGATTGCACCGAGAGAACGGCCTGGGCGATGGCCTTGCCGTAGGTCGCGGGATCGCCCGTGACGCGGAGGGCGTAGTTGACGAAGTTTCCGTCGGACTGGCTGGCGGCAAAATACAGGGAACCCAGGTCGTAGGGGCGATCCAGGTGCTGGGGAACATTGCCGACGATGCCGATGATTTGCGCCCACTTGCGCGGCTCCTTGTCGTGGCCATCGCTGAGGCCCAGGGAAACGCGCTGGCCGATCGGGTCCGCGCCGGGAAACAGACGGTCGGCAAACTGCTGATCCACGAGCACCACGAGCGGCTTGTCGCGGGTGTCGTCCGGGCTGAAGGTGCGGCCGCGGAGGAGCGGGATGCGCATGGCGGCGAGGTAGCCGGCGGAGACCGAGTGCGTGGTGGCCATGTCGGCGGCCTGCATGCTCACGGGCTCGGGCCGGCCCTCGATGAGGAAGACGTTGCGGTTGTCGCTCTTGCCGGGGAGCATCGAGGTCGAGCCGGCGGCCTGGACACCTGGCAGGGCGGCGAGTGCCGGGTCGAGCTGTTCGAAGAAGCGGCGGATCTGGTCCTTGTCGGTGTATTGGGAAGGCGGCAGGCCGACGCGGAAGGTGATGACGCCGGCGCGGTCGTAGCCCGGCGGGGTGGCGGCGAGCTTGAGGAAGCTGCGGATGAAGAGGCCGGCCGTGATGAGGAGCACGGCGGAGAGGGCGACCTGGGTCACGACGAGGGCGTGGCGCAGAAACAGCGTGCGCCGGCCGGCGGTGGCGGTGCGGCTGCCCTCGCGCAGGGCGGTGGCGGCGCTGCGCGAGGCCTGGAGGGCGGGAAAGAAGCCGAACACGAGCGGCGAGAGAATCGCGGCGGCCGCGGTGAAGGTGAAGACGCGCCAGTCGAAGCCGAAGTTCATCCAGAAGGGGATCTCCTCGTGGGGCACGGCGGAGAAGAGCAGGTTCTCCGACCAGGCGGCGACGAGCAGGCCGAAGGCGCCGCCGAGGAGGCCGAGCACGAGGCTCTCCGTCATGATCTGGCGGATGATTTGCCAGCGGGAGGCGCCCACGGCGACGCGGATGGCGATCTCATGGGTGCGGGCGGCGGCGCGGGCCAGCAGGAGATTGGCGACATTGGCGCAGGCGATGAGCAGCACCGTCAGGGCGGCCCCCAGCATCAACTGCATGAGCAGGGCGCTGTCATGCGTGGCCTCTTCCCGGGCGGGGCGGACGGCGAGCGACTTGCCCTCGTTGGTGGAGGGATATTGGCGGGCGAGGCGGGCGGCGAGGGTGGCGATCTCGGTGCAGGCCTCGTCGAGGGACACGCCCGGCCGGAGGCGCGCCCAGCCGGGATAGCTGTGCGACCCGCGCTCGCCGTCCTTGGCGGGAGTGGCGACCAGCGGAGTCCACATTTCATGGTTGTCGGGAAAAGCAAACCCCTTGGGCATCACGCCGATGATGGTGTGCGGGCGGCCGTTGATCGGGACGGTGCGGCCGATGGTGTCGTCCCGTCCGCCGTAGAGGCGGTGCCAGAGGCCATAGCCGATGAGGGCGACCTGGGGCGCGCCGGGCTTGGCATCGGCCGCGTCGAAGAGGCGGCCGCGCAGGGGAGAGGTGCCAAGCATGGCGAAACCCTCGACGGAGATGTCGGCGCCGAGGGCCCGGATGGGCGGATTCTTGCCGTCGGTGAAGATCATCGTGCGGTCCACCGTGGTGGTGAAACCCTCGAGGGTCTTGGAATCCTGCCGCAGGTCGTAGAAGTCGGGCAGAGACAGCTCGTAGAAGGAGTCGGGATGGCCGAGGCGCTGGGAGTTGAGGAAGACCAGGCTGCGCTCGTCCGCGATGTAGGGGAACGGCCGCAGCAGCATCGCGCTGAAGACGTTGAATACCGCCGTGGACAGGCCGATGCCGAAGCCCAGAGCGCAGACCGCCGCCACGGTCAAGCCCGGGCTCTTGAGCAGGAGGCGCAGCGCGAATCTCAGATCAGTTAGCATCGTCGTCGGTGGTGCGTGAGTGAAGGCCAGCCGTCGCCAAGCCTATGGCTGGCTCGCCCAGTCGCGCAGGGCGCGACAGGCGAGAACGGCGAAGCGGAGGTCGGGGAGCATGGGTGGGACTCGTTCTCTTTCTCTTAATCGTTCTCGTTCTCTTGGTCGGGATCGAGTGGCAAGGCTGAGAAAGTTTAGGAGAACGTGAAAGAGAAAGATTTTACTGCTCCCTCAGCGCCACCATCGGATCCACGCGCGCGGCGCGGCGGGCCGGAATGAGGCAGGCGAAGGTGGCGACGACGGCGAAGAAGCCGGCGACGGCGGCGAAGACGGCCGGGTCGAAGGGCGGCACCTCGTAGAGCACCTGCTGCAGGAGCTTGCTCGCGGCGAAGGCGGCGACGAGCCCGAGGGCGAGGCCGGTGCCGACCTGGATGGCCCCGGTGCGCAGGACGAGCCGGAGAATGTTGCCGGCGCTGGCGCCGAGCGCCAGGCGGACGCCGATCTCGCCGGTGCGTTGCGCGACGGCATAGGCCATGACGGAATAGACGCCGACGGCGGCGAGCAGGGCGGCGATGCCGGCGAAGCAGATGAGCAGGGCCATGGTCAGGCGCTGGACGCCGATGGACTGGCTGACGAGTTCCTCCATGGTCTGGGGCGTGGCGAGGGCGACGTTGGGATCGAGCTCGGCGAGGATGCGGCGCAGCACGGGCACGACGGCGGCGGAGGCGAGGCCGGGACGGGCCCGGGCAACGACCTGCATGAAGGCCCCGCCCCGCTGGTCGCGCGGATAGTAGATCTCCTCCGGCGCGGGGACGGCGATGCCGCCGGACTTCACGTCGCGGACGACCCCGACAATGCGGACGACGGTGTCGCCGTTCAGGCCGGTGAGCAGGGACTGGTCGAGCGGGTTTTCGTGCGGGAAAAGTTTCTTGGCCAGGGACTCGTTGAGGATGGCGACCAACTCGCCGCCGAAGCGGTCCTGCGCGGTGAAGAAGCGGCCGGCCTTGAGCTGCAGCCCGAGGGTGGCGAAATAGCCCGGCGTGACGGGGCGGATGCCCGCGACCGCGCGCTCCTGCACGGGCGGGACTGGCCGGCCCTTGACGCCGTAGGGCGAGATGAAGCCGGAACCGCTGAGGGGCAGGCCGGCGATGGCACCGCCACCGGCCAACTCGGGCGCGCTGTTGAGGCGCTCGTCGAGTTGGCGGTAGAACTCACGCGTCAGCTCGGGCTTGCCGTATTTCGCGGACGGAAGGTTGACCACGCCGTAGGCGCGGCCGGTCGGATCGAAGCCCAGTTCCGCTTGTTGGAGCTTGTGGAAACTTCGGACGAGGAGGCCGGCGCAGATGAGGAGGGTGAGGGAGAGGGCCACCTGCGCGACGACCAGCAGGTGGCGGAAGGCCTTGGCGGCGGCACCGCCGCCGGAACCGCGGGAGTTGTCCTTGAGCACCACCTGCACATCGGTGCGGGCCGCCTGCAACGCCGGGTAGAGGCCGATGAGAAGGCCGGCGATGAGCGAGACGAGGAGCGCGAAGGCCAGCACGCCGGGATCGAGCGTGATTTCGTCGGCGCGCGGGATCTGGTTGGCGGCGAGCACCTGGATGCCGCGCAGGCTCCACCAGGCCAGCAGCACGCCAGCGCCGCCGGCGACGACACTGAACACGGTGCTCTCGACGAGGAACTGGCGGACGACGGAGGCGCGGCTGGCCCCGAGCGACACGCGGACGGCGATTTCCTTCTGGCGGGCGCTGACGCGGGCGAGGAAGAGGTTGGCGATGTTGGCGCAGGCGATGAGCAGCACGGTGGCGACCGCGCCGGCGAGCGTCCAGAAGGTGCGGCCGAGGTTGCCGAGCACCTGCTGGGCGAGGGTGCGGACCTCGGCGGAGTTGCCGGCGTCCATGTGGCTCGGGTTGGCGGCCTTGAACTGCGCGTTCATCTCGGCGATGCGGAGGTTGGCCGCCGCCGGGGTCATACCCGGAGCGAGGCGGGCGATGGCCTGGTGGACGATGGCGTTGTTGCGCTGCTGGGGGGTGAGGAAGGGCAGCTCGGGCGTGCGCGGCACGAGGAGGGCGGTGCTGTTGAAGGGGACGGGCATCCGCTCGGGCAGGATGCCCACGACGGTGCGGGCGACGCCGTCGATCTGGACGATGCGACCGATGATGTTGGGATCGGCGTTGAAGCGGGTTTGCCAGAGCTGGTAGCCGAGCATGGCGACAAAGGGGCCGCCTTCCTTGTCCTCGTCGGCGGTGAAGGAGCGGCCGCGTGCCGGCGCGAGCCCGAGCACGGGGAGGAAGTTGGCGGAGACGTGGAGGCCGGAGACCTGCTCGGGCTCGCCCGTGCCCTCGGTCAGCGTGAAGCCGTTGCCGGCGGACATGCTGATCTCGCGGAAGACATCCTTGCGCTCGCGAAAGAGCTCATATTTGGCCCACGAGAGAGCGGGCGCCTCAAGGTTCTTTTCCTTGTTGGTGTTCCAGATGCTGACAAGGGAGTCGGGATCCGGGTAGGGCAGCGGGCGCAGCACGACGGCCTGCAGCACGCTGAAGAGCGAGGTGCAGGCACCGATGGCGACGGCCATGGTCAGGATGGTCACGAGGGTGAAGCCGGGGGTCTTGAGGAGGGAGCGAAGGGCGAACCTGAGGTCGGACATGGGGAATAGTTGTAAGCTTTAAGTGATAAGCTGTAAGCTGTCTGGCAAGGCGGCGGGAAGGGCGAGAACGAGTAGGATTATGAGAACGAGAATGATTTACTGCGCGCGGAGCGCGATCATCAGCCTTCGCGTAAAGCTACGGCTGACAGGATGAGACGTTGAGCGCAGAGGTGACACGGCGATGATGAAAGGTGTCCGTTTATTGTGCCCGCAATGCGATCATCGGGTCCACGCGGGTGGCGCGGCGGGCGGGGATGAGGATGGCGGCGAGGGAGACGAGGGTGACGAGCCCGATGACGCCGAGGTAGGGGAGCGGATCGAGCGGGTTGGTCTGGAACAGGAAGTTGGCAAGGGGGCCGCTGAAGCCCCACGCGACGCCGGCGGTGGCCAGCACGCCGAGCCCCAGGCCGATGCCGAGTTGCCAGGCCCCCTGTCCGAGCACCATGCGCAGGATGCGCGCGGCGTCGGCACCGAGCGCCATGCGCACGCCGAACTCCTGGCTGCGCTGGTTGACGGAGAAGCTCATCACGCCGTAGAGGCCGACCGAGGCGAGGACGATGGCGATGAAGCCAAAGGTGGTGAACATGACGGCGGTGAGCCGGAGCTGGGAGAGAAAGGAATCGAGGGCGACCCGCGGAGTGCCGACGAAGTAGAGCGGCAAGTTGGGGTCGACCTTCCTGACGATGTCCTGCACGGCGGCGGCGAGGGCCTCGGGGCGCTGGCCCCCGCGCGGGCGGATGACGATGGTGCCGAATTGCTGGGCCTGGGGGGTGTCGGCCAGCGGGCCGAAGGTGGTGTCAAAGAGCGGCACGTAGAAGCCAGTGCCATCGGTGCGGTTGTTGAACGGGCCGGCCATGCGGACATCGCTGACGACGCCGACCACCTGCCGCCACGGGCCCGGCTGGGTGCCGTTCTGGTTGATCGTGCGGAAGCGGCGGCCGAGGGCCTGGCCGTTGAAATGTTTCTTCGCGAAGGCGGCGTTGACCACCGCGACGGGCTGTTTCAGGTCGCTGTCCTCATCGGTGAGGTAGCGGCCCTCGATGAGTTTCTGGCCCAGCACCTCATTGTATCCGGCGGTGACATTCTCGAACTCGGAAGTGGTGCGGTCGCTGTCCTGCTTGTAGTCCTTGCCCTCGATCTCCACCGGGCCGTTGCCGGAGAAAACCATGCGGAAGCGGTAGGTGAGGGCGGCGGCCTCGAACTGGGGCGCGGCGCGGAGTTCGCGGAGGAGCTTCTCGTAGAAGAGCTGGCGGCGGGCGTTGTCGGGATAGTCGCCTTCCATCAGGCCCATGCGGGCACCGAGGATGGCGGTGGTGTCGTAGCCGTAGTCGAGGGTCTGCTGCTTCACGATGGAGCGGACCATGACGACGGCGCAGGTTATGAGAATCTGGAAGACGACGAGGCCGCGGGTGATGGCGTTGACGGCGCGGCTGGTGTTGCCACGGCCGCCCTCCTTCAGGGCGTCGATGGCGCTGGCGCGGGAGGACATCCAGGCGGGGACGAAGCCCGACACCAGCGCCGAGAAGAAGGCCGCGCCCACGACGACGGAGAGGACCATGACATCGAGGTCAAAGGTCATCCACGAGGGGATGCGGGTGTTCTGGTCGCCGGAGTGGACGTAGAGGTTGAGGTAGTCCGTCGTCCAGAAGGCGATGCCGACACCGAGGAGAGCGCCAATGGCGGCGACGAGGAGGCTCTCGGTCAGCATCTGTCGGATGAGGCGGATGCGCGTGGCCCCGAGGAAGGAGCGGACGGCGAGTTCCTTCGCCCGCAGGGCGGCGCGGGCGAACTGCATGTTCATGACGTTGATGCAGGCGATGAGGAGCACGCCGACGCAGAGGCCGAGCATGGTATAGAGGAGGCCGTTGAGGTTGCCGCCGGTGAAGGCGGCGATGAGCGGACGCACGTAGCCCTTGGTGAACTGCTTGTTCGTGTCGGGGTAGGCCTCGGCGAAACCCTTCGCGATGGCGGTGAGCTCGGCCTCGGCCTGCTGGAGGCTGACGTCGGGCTTGAGGCGCGCGATGACGGAGATGAAATTCACGCCGCGGTCATTGCGCGGGCGGACGGGGAACTCGGAGTTGACCGGGATCCAGAGGTCCTCGTTGGCGGGGAACTGGAACTTCGGGGGCATGATGCCGACGATGTGGCCGGGGCGGCCGTTCACGCGGATGCCCTTGCCGATCACGGCCGGGTCGGCGCCGAACTTGGCCCGCCAGAGCGCATCACTGAGGATGACGGCCTTGTCCACGCCGGCCTTATCCTCTTCCTGCAGAAAGTCGCGGCCGAGCACGGGCGCGACGCCCAGGGCGCGGAAGAAATCCCAGGTGATGTAGCCGCCGGTGAGGCGATCGGGCTGGCCCTGCCAAGTGACATTGACGGTTGAGCCGTTAAGGTAGCCGACGAACTCGGAGAACGATTTCTGCTGAGCCCGGATATCGGCAAAGTCCGCCGTGGTCAGGCGCGCGTTGAAATTGTTGGGCTGAAAGTTCGCGGGGTCCACCATCAGCACGTCAACCAGGCGCTCGGCATCGCGGAACTTGAAGCCCCGCAGGAGGACGCCGTTGACGACGGCGTATTGGGTGGTGACGGCACCGATGCCGACGGCGAGGACGAAGACGGCGAGGGCGCAGAAGGCCTTTTCCTTGATGAGGACGCGGAGGCCTATGCGGAGGTCATGGAGGAAAGATTCGATGAGCATGGGGAGGGGCGCTGAAGTGAGGGGGAGTGAGGGAATAAGGGAGTGGGGGCCTTGGGATCGTTCTCTTAATCTTTCTCTTTCTCTTAATCGATTAGGCTCGGAGGATTTTTGAGAGGAGAAAAGATTGCGAGTAAGAGAAAGAGAACGATTTCTAGTCGAGCGCGGTGCGGAGGATCGTTACGGTGCGGGCGGGGGCGGGGGCCTTGGTTTTCTCGAAATGAGCCCAGCCGGCGTTGCCGATGAAATCGAAGTGGTCGCCCACCACCTGGCCGAGCGAGAGGTCGCTCATGGCGGGGTGGCCGGCAGCGAGGATCTTCACGGCGGCGGCGGCACCGCTGGCGGCGAGCGCGACCCTGATGACGCGCTGCGGGGCGATGCCATTTTGGACGGCGACGAGGCCGCCGGGCACGGTGTAGATGCCGTCGATGCCGAAGAGCGTGGTGCGGGCGGGTGCGGCGAGCAGGGCCGCCGCGCGGCTGGCGACGTCGATCCGCCAGAGGCCGTTGGCGTAGTCAGCGACGTAGAGGTGCCGACCGTCGGAGCCGAGGGCGACGCCTTGGAGCGAGATGAACTCATCGGACTCCAGCCATTTTTCCAGTGCGGCGGCACCGGGCGCGAGACGCCAGATGACGGGTGCGGTGGAATCACTGGCGAAGATCGTGCCGTCGGCGGCGACGGCGAAATCGCCGAGCACATGTTCGCGGTCGTCGGTGGGGATGGGAAAAGTGGCGCGCAGCTTGCGCGTCTTGAGGTCGTAGGCAGCGAGGAAGGCGCGACCCTTGTCGGCCTCGGTGTAGCCCTTCATCTCGGGCAGCGCGGAGGAACTGGCCCAGAGTGTGTCGCGCGCGGCGTCGATTTTGAGTGCGAACACGCCGAGCAGGCCGTCGGCGTCCGAGGAGAATTTTTTCATCACGGCGGTCTCCCCGCTGGTGTCGCGATACCAGATGCAGCGGTGGTGCACGTCGCTGAAGAAAGACTCGAGCGTCGTGGGGTGGATCGCGAGGCCCTCGATAATGCCGTCCATGCCGGTGATGGCCCAAGCGGTCTCGTCGCGGCCGATGGCGGCGCGGTTGGCGGCGAAGGCGGCGGTGAGCGCGGCGAAGTCGGCGCTGGTGCGCAGCGCGGCGAAGGCCTCGTCGGCGAGGTTGACCTGCAGGCCCATGGCGGCGAGTTCGCGGAGCTGCGCCAGCGCGTCGTCGGTGCGGCCGGCCTGCATGTAGTAGCGGGCGAGATTGTTCAGCACGCGCGGGTAGTCGGGGCGCGCGGCGCGGGCGGCCTCGAGCTTGGCGATGACGAGGGCGGTGTCGCCGGCCTTCGCGGCGACGGTGGCCTCGCGCAGGAGCGCGCGGTGCGCGGGCTCGGCGCGGAGCGACACGCAGAGAAAGCAGAACACGCCGACGGCGAGAGTGAGGAAACCGGTGCCGGCGAGGCGAGCGCGCGGGTGCCCGTCGGTGGGGTGAGAAACGGAGATCAGCCAGTTGTATTCGGTGCCAAGCATCGGGCGGTGCGCGTCCTGTTTGCACGTGCGATGCCAAGCGCAAGAATAGCTGTAAGTATATAGCCGAAAGCTTTTAGCAAAACAGGCCGGGCCCCGTTTGCAGCCCGCTCAGCGCGAAGGCGGGATGGCGGCGTCCCGATAGTGGGATGAGGGAGTGGTCGCCGATTTCCAAGTCGGCGACATGTCATCGGCGCGAAAACCGACGGCCCTATGAGCCACGTCTCACTTCTCGCGGATGGAGATGCTGCCGTTGATGGTATCGAGATCGATAGCGGGCCCACCGGTGCCAATCTGGCCGGTGAAGGAGCGGCGGCGGACTTTGCCGAGCTTCACGGGCTGGTCCACGCTGATGCGGCCGTTGACGGTGTCGGCGTCGATGCGCGCGCCGGCGTCCTTGGGCAGGGTGACGGAGACCGCGCCGTTGACGGAATCCAGTTCCACGGTGGTCACGCCGGTGATGTTGCCGCCGGGACGCGACAGGCTCTCGACCAGGCCGTCGGCCTTCACCTTGTAGACGGCGACCAGCTCGCAGCCGACCTGGGTGCCGTCGGGCAGCGTGGTGGTCATGCGGATGGCGTTGGCCACCTCGTCGCCGCCGGCGTGC
>WBZX01003022.1_pt1 | contig 11005 bp, 9 predicted proteins | sample 5204211 | NCBI WGS metagenome assembly WBZX01 (sample SAMN12344362, study PRJNA552823) | activated sludge metagenome | biome: Activated sludge suspended growth; feature: Nitrification reactor; material: Wastewater; isolation source: activated sludge from nitrification reactor of wastewater treatment...
CAGCGGGCCGCCCGTGCCATGATAATTTTCGTCGCTGCCGGGAAAATCCTCGGAGCGTTTGAAATAGGGGAGGACGTCCGAATAGCTCCAGCCGGCGAGGCCGAGTTGCCGCCAGTGGTCGTAGTCCTGCGCCTGGCCACGCATGGAGATCATGCCATTGATCGCCGAGCAGCCGCCGATCACCTTGCCGCGCGGATAATTGAGCGCACGGCCATTGAGTCCCGGCTCCTTCTCCGTCTGGAACAACCAGTCGGCCCGCGGATTGCCCATCGCGTAGAGATAGCCCACAGGAATGTGGAACCAAATCCAGTTGTCCTTGCCGCCGGCTTCCAGCAGCAGAACGCGCGTCTTCGAATCGGCCGAAAGCCTGTTCGCCATCACGCAGCCGGCCGAACCGGCGCCGACGACGATATAGTCGAAATCCCCTTCGAGACGAGTGGCCGTATCTGCAGTCATCCAGCACTCCTTGCCTTTCAGGGCTAGACTGTTCCACGATTTTCAACAAGCCCACTGTACCTGGATGCACCTGGAAACTTCGAGACTACGGCTGAGGCCTTGGAAGAAGCGCGATCGGGCCGCCTTCGCGGCGACCAATGCCGATGCCGAGGTGCGGCGCCACTACTTCCCGTCGATCCTCTCCCGTGCCCAGTCCGACGAGGTGATCGACCGCTGCGCCGGCCATCTCGACCGATATGGGTTCGGCTTCGTCGCTGTCGAGCGCCGCGACGATGGCTGCCTGATCGGCGGACTCGGCCTCTCCAAACCCGGCCCCGAAGTGCCGCGTGCGGCGGACATCGAAATCGGCTGGATCCTGGGCCGCGCCAACTGGCGTCGCGGCTATGCCTTCGAAGCAGCCTCTGCCTGCCTTGCCCATGCCTGGTCCGCCCTCGGTGCGAAGAAGGTGATCGCCTACACCTCCACCATCAACGAACCCTCCCGCCGATTGATGGAAAAGCTCGGCATGACACGATCGCCGGCGGACGATTTCGACGACTCGACGGTGCCGGAGGGTAACGCGCTCCGCCCCCATGTCCTCTATCGGATCGGCAATCCCGCCATCCGATAACTGCCGATACGCGAAACGATCAATCGTTGCCCGGCCGATCAGGTGGCGCATAATTCGGCCAGAAAGCCCAAGGAACCCAACGGGAGTCAACGCCATGCAATACAAGCGCATATCGGCCGATTGCCACCTCGACCTGCCCTGGATGCCGCCCGACCTGTTCACGTCGATGGCGCCGCGCGACATGAAGGACCGCATGCCGTACGTCGTAGAGACCGACGACGGTCCGAAGTGGACGGCCAAGAACGGCGCAACCTTCGGCTTCAAGAACGGCGTCGGCCCCGCGGGCGCCAAGTATGTTCCCGGCAAGCATCATCGCGTCGACATCATGGCCGAGACGGGCCTCTACGCCGACGGCGCCAAGGACATCCGCCGCGTTTCCGATCCGCACCTGCGCATCAAGGATCTCGACCGCGACGGCGTCGATGCCGAAGTGATCTACGGCATCCTGGGCGCGTCGAGCCGCCTGAACGACAAGGATGCGTCGAACGAGATGCTGCGCATCTACAACGACTGGCTGAAGGACTTCTGCAGCCATTATCCCGACCGCCATATCGGCCTCGCCTGCCTGCCCTATGGCGACATCGATGCCGCGGTGAAGGAGGTCCATCGCGCTGCCAAGATGGGGCTGCGCGGACTCGAACTCTCCTGTTCGTGGGACATGGAGCCGATGTGGCATCCGATGTGGGAGCCGCTGTGGAAGGCGGTCAACGACGTGCAACTGCCGCTGCACTTCCATACCTTCCCCGCCGTGCCGCCCGACACGATCAGCAAGCACCCCGGCCGGGTCGGACGCTCGGTATTCTTCACCGTCGTGTCCGGCTTCCAGATGAACCTGGTGAATATCCTGGCCGCCATCATCGCGGCCAACGTGCTGGAGCGTTACCCGCATGTCCGCATCGCCTTCGGCGAAAGCGGCTGCGGCTGGATCCCCTATGCGCTCGACCGCATGGACTTCGAATGGGAGGACCGCTTCACCGACCTCGGGCTGAAGATGAAGCCCAGCGACTACTGGCGCCGCCAGTGCAAGGCGACCTTCCAGTTCGACCGCATCGGCGCCAAGCTGATCGACGACATGGGCGCGGAGAGCCTGATGTGGGGCTCCGACTACCCGCACGGCGACGGCGTGTGGCCGCACTCGGAGAAGTACATCAAGGAGCAGTTCGCCGACGTGCCGGAAGAACAGGTCAAGATGATCACCTGCACCAACGCCGGCAAGTTCTACGGGCTGATCAACTAGTCTCGATCATTGGCCCCAATCACTGGCCTCGATCAACGGTCCAGATCGCTCTTCGACACGGTATGGCGAAGAGCAAAGACCTCGGCGGAAGGCGCGTGTGCAGCACGCGCCTTTTCTGCGTCTTCGACCGACCAGAAGAAGGCGACGACCGCCCGTTCGATCTGCCGGTCGGGTGCGGGGCGCAGATCCTTCTCCGCAGTATGCGCCTGGCCGACGGATTTGTGGCCCTGCAGCAGATCGAGCCGGGCAGGTTCGAGGGCGGCAAGTGCCTCGAACGGTACGGGATCGTTCGCACCGAGACGCAGAGTCAGCGCCGCGGCAGCGATCCCCTCGCCCCACCGGCGCTCGACCGTGCAGACGGTGCGCCAGGTATTCCGGAACTTCGGAAAGATCGCGCGGCTCATTTCCGTCGGCGAGCGCAGGCGCGCGTAATAGACGTCGCTCTCGAAAGCGGCCGCCGTCTCGGCGTCGTAGAACAGGAGATAGCGGCCTGATCTGGTCACGGCCTTGAAGCGGCTGCCGCGTAGCCAGCCGGGACACCCCACCCGCTCCTGCACATGTTCGCGGCTGTGCCAGTTCTCGAAAAATGCGTCGTCCGCCGGATCGATATCGACCCAGAGGGCGAGGACGGCCTGGCCGCCGTTGTTGCTCAGGATGCGGCTCCGATACGTCTGACGGCGTTCGTAAAGGTGACCACTTCGTTCCGACGATCATGATCGGTTGCGGGCACATAGGGCGGCTGCGGGAAGGCCGCGAGAGTGACGACCACCAGCCGCTCCTTGCGGAAAATATCGATGCGCTGGCCCGCATGCCCGAGTGCTGCCATCACACCGTCGCCCAGCCACCAGCTATAACCGTAGTGCGTGATGTCCTGGACCGGTGGTGTCGGAACGGCGAAGGCGGCCGTCGCGGCGGCATCGACCCAGCCTTCGGCCAGCACACGTTTGCCCGCGATCACGCCGTCATCCAGGACGAACTGCCCGAAGCGGCCGAAGTCGCGCAGGACCATGCCGGCACGGCTGCCGCCGATCTCCTGACCGCCCTCGCTTTCCACCGTGTAGAAGGCATCGCACTCCATACCGGCGGGCTGCCAGACCTTCTCGGACATGTAGTCGGCCAGCGGCTTGCCCACGGCCTGCGTCAGGGCAGCGCCCAGGAGATACGTGTCGCCCGAATTGTAGAGAAAGGTGCTGCCCGGCGGATTGGCGCGCGGTAGCGACGCCATCAGCTTCAGCACGCCGCCCGGCACCTTGTCGGCCAGGGACTTGCTGTAGCGGTTCACGTCGGAGTTCCGGTCGGGATAGACCTCCGTCCAGCGCACGCCGGACGACATGGTCATGACATGGCGCAAGGTGACGTCTTCGTAGGCGGAGCCGGCGAGCGCCGGCAGATAGCGCGTGAGCGGATCGTCGATTGAACCGATGGCGCCGTCGTGGATTGCGGCGCCTACCAGCATGGCCGTCATCGACTTCACGGTCGACATGGTCGACCAGCGATCATGCTCGCCGAGACCCAGTCCATAACGTTCCAGCACGATCTTGCCGTCGCGGATCACCAAGATTCCCACGATCCTGTTGCGGTCCATGAAGGAGCCGAGATCGTGGTCGCGGCCGTCGGCCCGATAGACCGGCGCGATCTCCTCGCCGCGCGGCAGCTCGCGCGGGCGGTCGCCGCAGCGGATCACGCGATGGGCGAACAGGCTGTCGATCATGCGGTAGGCGTAGGGCTGGATCGACGGCGGGAGGAGCAGGAAATCCTCGCCCCTCGGGAGATGCCGTCGCGGGACGGCCGTACTCAGGAAAAGGCCTTGAAGGTGATGAGGGTGAAGGTGTCCTTCACGCCGCGCAGTGTCTGGATATGACTGGTGACGAAATGGCCGATATCGGTCTTCTCGTCGAGATAGCACTTCATCAAGAGATCGTACTGACCAGAGGTCGAATAGACCTCCGATACCTGCTCGATGTTCACCGCGTCGTCGGCGACCTCGTAGGCCTTACCGAGTTCGCACTTCACCATGACAAAAATGGTCTGCATGTGCCTCCGCTCCAGCGGCGCACACTTTAGCGCGCCGGGCGGGCGAGGAAAGCCGGGACGTGATCGCCGAGCCCCATCGGCACGGCCTCGTCGCGATCGTGACGGTCGTTGCGGTGCGAACGCTCGCGACGCTCTGGCCGGCGCTCGCGGTGAGCGCGGCCCTCACTGCGAGGTTCGCGAGCCTCCTGCCGCGACTCGGGACGGGGTTCACGACGGGGACGCTCAGCGCGCTCGGCACGCGGCGCACGCTCTGCCTGCACTTCGGCCTCGACGGGCTTCGGTTCGCGCTCGGCGCGGGGCGCGCGCGGAGCACGCTCGCCGCTGCGACCACCACGGCTGCCGCCGGGCGCCCGCCCGCGTCCGCGGCCGCGACGACCGCGTCCCTCGGACGGATCGAACGCCACGGCGTCCATGCCCGGCACGTCGACACGCGGGATCTCGGCGCCGATCAGCTTCTCGATGGCTTCGACCAAGCTGCCTTCTGCAGGCGAGGCCAGCGTGAAGGAATGGCCGGTGCGGCCGGCGCGGCCGGTGCGGCCGATACGGTGCACGTAATCCTCGGGCGAAAACGGCACGTCGAAATTGAAGACGTGGCTCATGTCCGCAATGTCGAGGCCGCGAGCCGCGACGTCGGAGGCGACCAGGATCTGGATCTCGCCCTGCTTGAACTTCTCCAGCGTCTCCATGCGCGCGGGCTGGCTCATGTCGCCGTGCAGCGCGCCGGCGTTGAAGCCGTGCTTCTTGAGCGAGCCCTGGAGGATCGCCACGTCGCGCTTGCGATTGCAGAAGACGATGGCGTTCTTGATGTCCTGCTCGCGGATCAACCGGCGCAGCGCCTCGCGCTTTTCTTCTTCGGGCACGACCGTGAGGCCCTGCACGATGTTCTTGCCGGTCGATGCCGGCGGCGCCACGGTCACTTCCTTCGGGTTGCTCAGGAAGCGGTCGGCCAGGCGCTTGATCTCCGGCGGCATGGTCGCCGAGAAGAACAGGGTCTGACGCATCGGCGAGAGCAGGCCGACGATGCGTTCGACGTCGGGAATGAACCCCATGTCGAGCATGCGATCGGCTTCGTCGATCACCAGCACCTTGACGTCGTTCAGCAGGACCTTGCCGCGCTCGAAATGGTCGAGCAGGCGGCCGGGCGTGGCGATCAGCACGTCGACACCGCGCTCGAGGGCCCGTTCCTGGTCCTCGAAGCTCACGCCGCCGATCAGCAGCGCCATGTTGAGCTTGTGGTTCTTGCCGTAGATTTCGAAGTTTTCGGCCACCTGGGCGGCCAGTTCACGCGTCGGCTCCAGGATGAGCGACCGCGGCATGCGCGCCTTGGCGCGGCCCTCGGCGAGGATATCGATCATCGGGAGGACGAAGGAGGCAGTCTTGCCTGTGCCCGTCTGGGCGCATCCGAGGATGTCGCGACCCATCAAGACGATGGGGATGGCTTTTTCCTGGATCGGGGTGGGCTGGGTATAGCCCTTTTCAGACACTGCCTGCAGCACCGGGGCACTTAGCCCCAAACTCTCAAAACTCATTTAGTTTCCGTAACTTAGTCCATTTTCCGCTGGACTCTGGGGGCGGTCTCAAAAGGGCTCGAGTTCGTGCCGGACCGCTGGGCGGACCTCATATGAGCCCGGGGCGGCCCCAAGTCAATGCGACCAGGCGCGGGGCAGCCGCGCAGGTCGATCAGGCCTTGAGCTCGATTTCTACGAAAACGAACTCGAAATCGTTGGGATTGATGACGTCGTGTTCGACCCCGGTCTGCCGGGAATACGAAACCCCGGCCCGCAGCGGCGCCGGCACGGTCGCTTTGCCATCGAAAATGTGCAGCTCGCCGGTCGTTATCGGAACGACGACATAATCGTGATTGTGACGATGCCACCCCGTGTGGCTGCCGGGCGGAAAGCGCCATTCCGTGACGATCACGCGGCCGTTCTCGGCCTGGACGGAGGGTTTGGCGAGCGGGCGGTCCTTGTCTGTCATGGCGGAAAGCTAATGAGGTCAGCAGGGTTTGTCAGGTGACAGGACGGCGCGGGCTGATATGGTGCATATGCACTTAATTTGGAGCCTCCCCTGTCCCACCCTCTCCTGACCGCGCCGATCGGCCCCAGCCTTTGGAAACTCTCGGCGCCGACGACGGCCGTCATGATCGCGCAGACCTTTGTCGCCATCGCCGAGACGTTCATCTTCGGTCGCCTGGGCACGGATGCGCTGGCGGGCTTCGCGCTCGTCTTTCCGCTCATGATGATGATGACCATGATGGCGGCAGGCGGCATGGGCGGCGGCGTCGCGGCCGCCATGGCGCGCGCGATGGGGGCCGGACGGCGCGATGACGCGCGTTCGCTGGTGCTGCATGCCCTGGCGCTGGGAACAGTGCTCGCCCTCCTCTTCACCGTGCTCGCCTGGACCGTGGCGCCGACGCTTTATCGCCTGCTGGGCGGCGAAGGCCGATCGCTCGACCATGCGCTCACCTACTCGCACGTCCTCTTTTCCGGCTCGCTGCTCATCTGGGCGAACTTCTTCCTGTCGGCACTGCTGCGCGGCGGCGGCGATGCCGCAACGCCCGGCCGCTACATGCTCTTCTCCTCCATCGCACAGGTGCCGCTCTCCTATGTGCTGGCACTCGGCATCGGCGACTGGCCAGGCTTCGGCATGGCAGGGCCGGCGATCTCCTCGCTGGCGACGTCAGCCATTTCCGCGCTGCTGCAGGCACGTGCCCTGTGGGGCGGCAAGCTGGGTTTCGTGCCCGCGCTCGGCGGCCTCTCCCTGCAGGGGCGCCTCTTCTGGGACATCCTGCGGGTCGGCCTGATCGCGTCCTTCTCCGCCTTCACCGCCAATCTCACTGCCATGCTGGTCACGGGCCTGGTCGGTCGGTTCGGCGTTACCGCCCTGGCAGGCTACGGCATCGGTGTACGCCTGGAGTTCATGCTGGTGCCGCTGGCGTTCGGCATCGGTTCAGGCCTCACCACCCTGGTGGGCGTTGCCGCCGGCGCCAACGACTGGCGGCGTGCCGTGCGGGCGGCATGGGTGGGCAGCCTCGTGGCCGGCCTCGGCATCGGTCTCTTCGGCTGGATCGTGGCGATCGTACCCGAAGGCTGGGCGAGGCTCTTTACCAGCGATCCGCAGGTGGTCGCGGCGACCGTCGCCTACATTACGTACGTCGCGCCGTTCTACTGTCTATTCGGGATCGGCATGACGCTTTCCTTCGCAAGCCAGGGGGCGGGCCGCATGACGGCACCGTTCTTCGCCGGTATCGCCCGCCTCTGCATCGCCACGGTCGGCGGCTGGTTCATGATCGAAAGCCTGGACTGGGGCCTGCATGGCGTTTTCACAGCAATCGCCATCGGCATGATCGCCTTCGGCAGCCTGATTGCCGGCCCGCTGCTCGTTCACCCCTGGCGCGCGCGGGCGTGATAGACTGGCTTCCTCAACAGGAGGAAGCGATGCAACGACCCTCCCTTGCCTATCGCACGATCCACACCTGGAACCGCAATCCTGCCGACGAAGAAGCGATGGGGGCCGCCCATGCGCCGATCTGGCGGCGCATGATCGACGTCTCCATTCACGGCAGCCTGCGCGACTCGACAATTCTCGACTACGGCTGCAACCAAGGCGGCTTCCTGCGGATGCTCTACGACCGGCATCCCTTTCGAGCGGCCGCCGGCATCGACATCGCCCGCGAATCGGTGGCACGCGCCGAGCTGCTGAAGGGACAGCGCCCGATCGACTACAAGGTCGGCCACAGCGCGGCCGCGCTCGGCAGCACCTTCCACTTCGCCTTCAGCCACGAAGTGCTTTACCTCCTGCCCGATCTCGCTGCGCATGCGGCAGACATCAAGGCCGCCCTCCGCCCCGGCGGGGCCTACATCGCCGCCATGGGCTGCCACAAGGACAGCGCCGTCTGGTCGCGCTGGCGCAAGCTGATCAGCGAGACCTCGTCGATCCCGATCTACGATCACTCACTCGACAGCGTCGCCAAGGCGTTTTCGGAGGCCGGCTTCACCGTCGGCGTTCGCCCGCTCGACCTCGACGCCTTCATGCCGGTGACGGTGGGCAGCGAGTATTTCCCGAAGGTGGTCGACCAGCTGCGTTACTACAGCCAGGACAAGGTGCTGTTCCGGTTCGTGCGCACGCCCTAGCGTGCGCCGATCTTCCTGAGTGCGCGGTCGATCCAGAGCGCGCCGATCTTCTCCTGCACGGAGTTCTGGCGCAGCCGCTGGCGCAGGCCCGCAAAGTCGACGCGGTCCAGCTCCTGATCCTGGTTGAAACAGGAGAAGACGACGGTCTCCTTGCCGGTCACCGGATCCTTGTGGAGCTGCAGACACTGGGCGCAGATCTCCTTCATCATGCACTGCATGGGGGAGTTGATCGAACCCAGCGCACGATGGTCGGCCTTGAGGTAGGGCTTCAGCGCGTTGTGACGCGCCAGCCGCACTGCGTTCATCATGCCGTCGGAGCCGATGGCCACGATGCGGTCTGCCGCATTGTAGGGGATCGGCTGGTCACCGAGCTCGCCCGATGCATAGCGGCGCATCGCTTCGACGATGTTGGCGACCAGCGCCTTGTCCTGCGGCCGGCCCGGCGTGAAGCCCGGCTCCTCGTCGCAGCACCAGACGACGACATCGGCCGCCGCCTCGATCTCCTCGACTTTGTAGCGGTCGATCACCCGCTTGTAGCCTGCGAAGTAGAGCACCTTGCTGCCGGCCTTGCGGAAGGCCTGGCCTATCGAGAAGAGCACCGCGTTGCCGAGACCACCGCCCACCAGCACGACCGTCTCACCCGGCTCGATCTCGGTCGGCGCGCCGGTCGGCCCCATGACGATCACGGGTTCTCCGGGCTTCAGCATGGCGCAGAGATCGGACGAGCCGCCCATCTCCAGGGCAATCAGCGACAGCAGGCCCTTCTCCTTGTCGACCCACGCGCCGGTCAGCGCCAGGCCTTCCATGGTGAGGAGCGTGCCTTCGCTCTGCAGCGACCGTGCCTCGTAGTTCTGCAGGCGATAGAACTGGCCGGGCTCGAAGTTGCGCGCCGCCGCCGGCGCCTCGACGACCACCTCGACGATCGTGGGCGTCAGCCGGTCGACGCTCACGACGCGGGCACGCCATTCCCGATTGGCCCTCTCCAGGATCTCGGCCGGCGTGCGCTTGGGCGCCGGCAATGCCGTCATCGCCCGCGTCAGCACCGGATAGCCCTGCTTGGCACCGCCCATCGCCTTCACGACGTTGCCGGCAAAGGACGGATGCAGGTCGCCGAAGAACGACATGAAGCGGTTGTCGGCGTGACGGTACATCAGCACCCGCACTTCGGCAGGTTTGGCGACGCGCTCGGGGGTGGCCGGATTTCCTTCCTCGTCGAGCGCTCGGAAATATTTGCCGTCGATGAAGGCGTGCGTGGCATCCTCGCGTGCCAGCACGGTGTTGGGCTGCGTACCTGCCGCCACCAGGATGGTGCGCGCCGGCAGGGTCGCCTCGACCTTGGCACCGTTCTGCTCGCCGGCAACCTTCAGCGCCTTGGCCTGGCCGACAGCGTCGACTTCGACCGCCACGGGCGAGAGGCCTTCGACGAAGCGAATATCCTCTTCGAGCGCCTTCAGCACTTCCTCGTGGTTCAGCGTGTAGGATGGCGAGTCGATCAAACGCCGGCGATAGACCAGGGCCACGCCACCCCAGCCGTTCACCAACTTTGCAATCGCCGGTTCGCGACCTTCGCGCGCCGCCGCCGCGCGCTCGGCACGAATGGCCTTGGCATGCGCGATGAACTCGTCGGCGATCTCGCGTTCTTCCGGTGTCCAGTTGCCCTGCACCGCCGCTTCGCCGCGCTCGGCGACCAGCGCTTCGTGCCGCGCCAGGAACTTCTCGACCTGCAGCGGATAGTAGGCGAGCGATTCGGTCGCCGTGTCGATGGCGGTCAGGCCGCCGCCGATCACCACCACGGGCAGGCGGATCTGCAGGTTGGCGATGGACTCCTTCTTGGCCGCGCCCGTGAGCTGCAATGCCATCAGGAAATCCGATGCCGCGCGCACGCCGCGCGCCAGACCGTTCGGGAGGTCGAGCACGGTAGGTTTGCCCGCACCGGCGCACAGCGCGATATGGTCGAAGCCCATGGCGAAGGCGCTCTCGACCGTCACCGTGCCGCCGAAGCGCACGCCGCCGAACATCGAGAACTCGGCGCGCCTCTCCAGCAGGAGCCGCACCATCTTCAGGTAGTTCTTGTCCCAGCGCACGGTGATGCCGTACTCGGCGACGCCGCCGAAACCGGCCATCGCCCGCTCGCCGAGATTCTCGCGCAAAGCCGCGACATCCTTCACTGCCTGGAACCCGACGCGCGTGCCATCCATCGCCACGCCGGACTGCGCCTCCGGCAACGGCTCGATCTTGAGCCCGTCGATGCCGACCACGGTATGGCCGTCGTTCATCAGATGATGCGCGAGATTGAAGCCGGCCGGCCCCAGACCGACGACCAACACGGTGCGGCCCGTCGCGGGACGCGGAATCGGACGGCGCAGGTTGAGCGGATTCCAGCGCGTCAGCAGCGAATAGATCTCGAAGCCCCACGGCAGGCCGAGCACGTCCTTCAGGGTGCGGGTCTCGATCTGCGGGATGTCGACCGGCTCCTGCTTCTGATAGATGCAGGCCTTCATGCAATCGTTGCAGATGCGGTGGCCGGTTGCCGCC
>WBZX01003023.1_pt1 | contig 11004 bp, 12 predicted proteins | sample 5204211 | NCBI WGS metagenome assembly WBZX01 (sample SAMN12344362, study PRJNA552823) | activated sludge metagenome | biome: Activated sludge suspended growth; feature: Nitrification reactor; material: Wastewater; isolation source: activated sludge from nitrification reactor of wastewater...
AGTTCCTGCTCGCGCGAAAGAGCCTCGACGTGGTGCGGCTCGAATATGTGCTCGGCAAGCTGCGCTGGATGTCGGATCTGATCCAGAGCGCCGACAACCAGACGAGCAACCCGGCGGCGCAGAGCGAGCTGGGGGCGGAGCAGCTGGTCCTGTTTTTGGCGAACGACCCCGAGGAAGCCAAGGCGGCGATTGCGAGCCTGCGCGAGCAGCAAGAGCGGCAGGCGCAGTCGCGGGTTCGCCATCGCTGCTGGGAAGACGTGCGGGCCATCATCAGTCGAGAGGCGGCGATTCGTCGCTCGGGCGATGACGAGGAAAAGCGCGCCATCTTGCAGCGCGAGCAGCAGGAACTGGCGGCGCGGCTTGGGAAGGTGCCGGACGCGACGTGGCCGTATGGCTGGCTGCTTGGGCATGCGCTGCGCGGTCACTCGATGACGTTCGATACCGTCTATATCGGGCTCGACTCGTCGCTGTTTCCGGTGCTGCAAGACTGGTTTTTGGCAGGTGCGATTGAGCTGGGTGTGACGAGTCCGCTCGGCTACGGCTGGCGCGTCGTCGGCTCGGCACAGTGGCGCTACTGCGATCTGTCGGCGATGACTCGGGTGTCTCAGACCGACGACGAGGATGCAGAGGACGACGACGAAGCGTCTGCCCAAGCTGCGTCGGATGATGAGTCACTTCTGCGTCGGGCGCTCTCGACTGGCTATCTGCCGAGTGAGCGTGGCGATGTCATCGACACGATTCCGACGGAGGAGCTGACTGGCGCACTGTCGGCGCTGCTCGACCGGGTGGCCGAGAGCGGAAGCTGGACGCTGCTCGGGCTCAAGTGGGCGAGCACGCGCTACAAGCAGTGGCTGGAACAGGCGTGGTGGCCCGAGCTTGTGCGCGTCGTGAAGGTGGCGCGGCTCGACTTCAAAGTGCCGGTGCGCGTCAGGGACACGTTCGATCTGGTCGAAGGCGATGACCAGCGGGTCAGGCCCGAGACGCTCGTCGGGTTTTCGACGCAGGCGTATGCGGACTTTTTTCGCTTTGCCTCGACAAATCGCACCGACTGGAAGTACAGCGACGTGGATCTGACGAGCGAAAGCTGGTGGGGCAAGCGCTTTCCGAAGGGCTTTCTGCGTCCGCTGACGATCTCGTATCGCTCGACGCGGCTTGGCAAGCGGGTGAAGACCGAGCCGCTGTTTGGCACGCAGGACTTGGCGCTGGTTCGGGAAGAAGTGCCCGAAAAGCCCTTCGTGCTGATTCACCTGCCGTCGGAGCTGGAGCTGGCGGTGTTTGCGTCGGAAGCGCTTGGCCGTCTCGCGATTGAGAAGGTATCGACGCAACAAGACTGGAGCCAAGAGTCGGCCCCGTATGAGCGGGGAGCCAAGACGACGGCGCTCCTCGATTTTCTGTCTACGCGAGTAGAGCCACCGTCGGAAGAAGACCTGGCTTTCTATACGCAGCGCTAACGACCAAAGGGGGATGGAGATGGCAAAGAAGAAGACCGAAACGGACCGAACCGAGACGACGCTGGCTCAGCTCAAGGAAAACCAAGCGGCGCTCGATGCGGCGGCAGCGTCGATGCCGACATCGAAAAAGAGCAAGAAGCTGGGGCTTGCGATTCCGCCGAAGCTGATGGAGCGGGCGATGGATCACACGTCGAAGACCCATCGGGTGTCGGTCGATCTGCTCGGTGGCTCGGTGGCGCATGTCTCGACGGAGCTGATCAACGCGGCGATTCGGGCGCTGGCGCGCTGGTCGGGGCCAAAGGGCTGGGTCGGGTCGAATGCCGACGTGCTGCAAGGCGCGCCGCATGTGCTGATTGGCTTGGCGATTTATCTGACGGAGATCCTGACGCGCGGCAAGAACAAGCTGCCGAGCTTTTCGCGTGAAGTGGCTTCGGAAGCGGCGAACGTGTTTACGCACCTTGGGCTCCACAACCTCGTGCGTGCGCTGCGGATTCGCTGGCAGGACGGCAAGGTCGATGCGCAGACGCTGGCGGCGGTGTCGGCAGAGCGGGATGCAGCGCTGGCGAAACTGGCCTCGCTGGGTGTGCAGGCGAAGAAGTGAGCCACGAGGAGGCCGTCACGGCGCTGGCAGTTGCGCTTCTGCCAAGCTGTGCGTCGGTCGAGAGGGCCTGGGCGGCGGCGGTGGCGCTCTGCGGCTTCTATCTGCGCAGCGAGGGGTCTGCGGCGCAGAGCGTGTGGAGTCCGGGGGCAGATGCCGAGGACTGGCGACGTGTGGTGGCGCAAGCGCTGGCGGGTGAGCCAGTCGCCGTTGTGCGCTGTCCCGTGCTGGCGGGCGAGCAGACCGCGTGGCTTATGGAACACCACCCGATGACGGTTGCAGCGACGGAAGCACTGGCTTTGGCGATGAGGAAGAGAGGACAGAGATCCATGTCTGGAACGGTCGATCGAGTGGCGAGGCTGGCTCGCGTAATCATGACGGCAAGTGAGGCGCTGCCGATTGCGCCCGCGACGCGCTGGACGGTGGCGATCCTGCTTGCGGCGTGGTGGCTCGACAGGCGCGACATCGGAGCGACGTTTGCGCTCAAGACCGCCGGGCTCGACCTGGCTCCGGCGTCAATGCTGTTTGAGCAGTCGAATGTGGCGGTGATCTGTGCAACGGCGATGCTGGAGCAGGGCGAGTCCGAGCCGAGCGAGACGACTCGCCGCGTCGTCGAGTTTGCACAGTCGGGCGATGTCCAGTCGCTTACTCGGCTGTATGACAGTCCGTGGTTTGGTCGGGCCGTCTCGATCGTCGCTGAAGTCTATCCACTTCCGTCGCAGCCGCAGAACGACAGGTGGCTCGCGGCGCTTCTGGTGCGCGGCTATTCCAAGGACGAAGCGCTGCGACTTCTGGCGGGTCCAGCGACGGAGGGCAGCCATGTCAACGATTGACGAAGCGATCGATGAAGTGCGTGGCTGTGCATCGCGGATGAGCCAGTCGATCGTGCGCTCGTGGACCTACCTCGACGATGCGACGTGGCTGCGCGCCAAGGACATCCTAACGATGGAAAACCTGTGGACGCTGTGTCTGGTGTTCGCGGGCTGGCTGCTGGCGACGATCATCGGCGGCCCCGTCGGTCTTGCCATTAACGCCATCCTGACGGTCTGGGGCGTGATTGCGCTGTGGGACATCGCGGGCGAGCTGTTTGAACTCGGCAAAGAGTGGGCGCTGGCGTGCTATCGCGCTCGCAGCGACGAGGAGCTGGAAGCGGCGGGACAGGTCTTTGCCAAGCTGCTGGCGACGGGCGTGCTCGATCTGCTTCAGGTGCTCGTGCTGCATCGGGTGTTTCGCTCGGTGCGGGCCAGGCTGCGCGACAAGATTCCAGTGCCGAGTGAGCTTGCCGAAGCCGAGCAGAAAGCCCGCGCCCAGCGTGAGCGCGGCAAAGTAGCAAAGGCCGCCGAAGCTGCTGCAGAGCTGGCCGTGGACACGTCGGCAGCGATCATCCCGGCCTCGCCTAGCGCGTCGTTTCCGCTGCTGGTGGCTGCGCTGGCGGGCGTCGCGGGCATCGGCGGTGGGCTGTATCTGCTGTCTCGGAGAAGCAAGTGAACTGGCCGATTCCACCGAGCTTGATCCTCGACGTGGGCGAGTCGGTGAAAGCGGTGCGCGCCCATAAGCCGCAGCCGCACAAAGGCGTCGACATTCACTGCGCGGCGGGAACGCCGGTGCTGTCGGCGGAAGATGGCGTCGTGGTGGCGGTCGTCGATGGTCGGCGGAGCCGTGACCCAAAGCGCCGAGCGGCGGGCCTGTTTGTCGACGTGAAGTCGAGCCGCTACCTCTTCCGCTATCTGCACCTTGGGGAAGTGTTTGTCTTTGTGCAGCAGCCAGCGCTCGTCGGGGATGCGCTCGGGACGGTGGCCTCGCCGTTTCAGAGCGGCCTCGCCGAACGGCCTCACCTGCACTTTGAGGTACGCCACCTGGCCAACGTGGGCTACGGCGCGCCGCTCGATCCGCTGCGCCTGCTGCCGACGCGAAGGAGCTAAGGAACGAACCATGAGTGACGATTTCGACTGGAAAAAAATCGCCGTGGCCGCCGGAAAAGTGGTGGCGGGTGTCGGCAAAGTGGCAGCTGGGGCCACTGGTGGACCCGCAGCCGCGCAAGGCGTGGCCGATGCCGAGACGGGCATCTACGGCACACTCGACGGCTTTGGCGTCAAAGTACCCGGCGCAGCCGACGCGGGGCCAGCGGCCAAAGAGACACCACAAGTGACACCAACTGCCAAAGACGTGTCACCCAAAGCGGCTCCTGCTACCTCAGCCATGTCACCACCTGCCCCAGGAGTGACACCAGGATTGGCAGCCCCATCGCTTGTGGCGACCCCGCCGGGAACGGCTGCGCTCGATATGCAGACACTCGCGCCAGAGCGGACGCCGGGCAGTCTGCCAATTCGCACAGAAGTGACACCAAGCGTGTCTGTTCAACCACAAAAAGTGTCACAAGACATGTCACCTGCGGTGCCACCGAATGCGCCAAGCCGCAGAGAGCCGTCACGGCTGGACTCGTTCGAGCGCGGTGGTCGCCTGATGGCACTTGCGCCGACGCCGCCGCCGAGGGTCGGTTCATTCCATCGCGTCGATCAGTTTGATCGGGAAGCCACGCGGTCTAGGCCACTGCCTGCGGCCCCGCCTGCCCCGACGCCACAAGAGCAAGAGTCGCAAGCACTTGTCGCTGTGCTCGTCGCGGCGGGCTGGAGCACAGCCGAAGCGCAGCTCATCGAGCGCGGACGCTCGACGGAAAGCCTGCGGCTGATTGGCCCGATTGTGGAAGATTCGGAAGTCCGGGTCAGCGCGGTTCCCATCGAGAAAGTGACCGCGCAGCTCGTCAAGGAAGTGCCGGGGCGGGTGAAGGTGAACGGCACCAGTGCGCCGTGGCTGCTGGTGTTTTCGCGCCTGTGGCACCTGCCTTCGTCGGAAAGGTTCGCGGCGGAGGACAGTCTGCTGGCGGGACTCTCCGACAACGATCCGCAGCTTCTCACCGCACGCGAGCAGCTTCCCGAATACGTGACGCTGGCCAGCACTTCTCCGGTGTCGTCTGCCGAGCTGCAACGGGATGTGGGCCGACTGTCCACCGATCAACTGTGGCTGCTCCGTGCAGCCGTCGCTGGTTCAAAGCAAACCGGGGGGAAATAGATGCATTACCGCTGGAAGATTGTCGACAAGGAAGGCCGCATGTGGGCGGGCACGGACGCGACGGTGAGTCTGTCGCTGCCGGACGACGCCAAAGCCAAGGCGACCCGCAAGGCGCACAAACCGCGCGAGGACGCAAAGGAAGCCGTCGCAGACGCGCAGAAGACCGGGGGGAAGTAGATGGCTCGATATCGCTGGGAGATCAAAACCGCCGACGTGATGTATGCGGGCACGGATGCCACTCCGTACTTGTCGCTGAGCGGCGACAAGGCGACGCTCAAGGAGACGGAGCTGAACGACCCGGATTCCAACAACGATTGGGAAAAGGGGCAGATCAATCACGGCACCATCGAAACCACCGACCTCGGGTGGCTCAAGACTGGCACGCTCAAGCACGACGGAACGGGCGCTGGCCCCGACTGGACTGTCGAGTACGTCAAGATCACGAACGACGACGACGGACGCGAGTGGCTGGCCGGGGTCAACGCCGAGCTGAAAGGAAACAATCCGTTTCGACTGGTCTTCAAAAACACCAGTCGCGGCCAGTTCGACGAGATGCAGCGCCAGAAGGAACTGGAGGACGAGCGGATTCAGCGCGAGCAAGACCTCGAAGACGCCAAGCTCGCCCGCGAGCGCAAGGTCGAGGACGCGAAGGTCGGTGCGCAGGACTGGAAGGCTGACGCCAAGGCGCGCATGGACCAGCTCAAGGTCGAGATGGAGCGGGCGAAGGTCGAGGCCGAGGAGCAAAAGCTTCGCGACCAACTGGCGCAGATGCGGGGGCAGCCCACGTCGACGGGACCAGCCTCGACGACACCGGCAGCCTCGGGACTGCGGACCTATGAGGTGTTTGGCGTCTACAACGGGCGTCCGGCCCCGCTGACGCAAGCGGTCAACTTCGACCGAGCGAGCGGGCGCGTGCTCGGCGTCAACACGGGATTCCGTGTGATGGTGACGGACCAACCGAGCGAGGGCTTTGGCCTCGCAGGCACGCCGGGTCGGTGGGCGAGCTTCGTCAGCGGCAGCCCGACGGCCTTCGGCCTGGATGCAGATCGCGGAATCCTCGCCTGGGACGGCTCGCGCGGGCAGGCACTTCCGGCAGCGTATTTGTCTCAGCTCTTTGGCGACTGGCGAGGGGCTGTTTACTAGCAACACCCGAGAGGGGGGGGAACGGAAAATGGCAAAGGACATCACGGTCAGAGTCAACGGTCAGAACCCAGACGGCAGCGTGAACATCAGCATGCCCGATGGGGCGAACAACCCGTTCATGCAAGCGGGCGGGGCATCGTCGGCCATGGTGCCGTACACGCCGTCACCGCTGGCACAAAACGTCGGTTATCGGGCGCGCATCGGCAATGTCGAAGTCATGTTTGCGTCGGAGGCCGACTTTCTGAAGGCCGACAAAGCCTGGCGCGAACAGCTTCAGGTGAACAACGTGCCGTCTCTGGGCGGAAGCCAGGGCAGCGGTGGAAGCTGGCTGCGCACGGGCGCGAGTGTCGCCGAAGCGGCGGGCGCGTACATGAATGGCCGCGCCATTCGCAAGCGCATCACCGATGTGGACGACGCACTGGAGGATTCGCGTATCGCACAGACCGCAATCAGCAATTTGCAGACGAAGTATCCGGACCTCGCCCCAGCGCTCGCCGATGCGTTCCGAGCTGAGCGTGACGCGACGATCGCGATGGTGCGACTGCTCGAAGACCAGCTCCTTGCGGTGGACATCCAGACCGGCGCAGGGGTCGCGCGGGCCGTCTCCGAAATGTGGGACGGCAGCAGCACGAGCAGCGTCCTGGGAAACAGCGGGCTCCTCGCTGGTGGCGTCGGCCTTGGCCTGGGACTACTTCTGAGCCGCGACGACAACAACAGCCGCAGCCGCAATCGTCGGTAAACCGGAAGGACGTGGGGGACAAGACAATGAGTGACACCAAAGAAGCAATCGCGGGTCTGATGGCAGTCGCGCTGCCGATGTGGGTCCGCGCCCAAGACGACAACGACCGTGAGCTGCGCAACAACCGGCTTGATCTGCGCGACCTCGAGGACCAGCTTCGCGCCTGCTGCAACCACGGCGCGAACATTCGGAGCAAGCTGCCGGTCAACCAGGACTTCGGCGTCGGGCTCGCCTTGTCGAATCCGAAGGCCGCCGTGCCCGAACTCATCCCGACCACCAGCAGCGTGACCCGACCAGCGATTGGCGACGATGCCGCGCTCGACTACAAGTGGCCGCCGCGCACCGGCACCTATACAGCGAACGGAGCCGTCTCGGAAATCGGAGAGATCACCCGGCTTGCGCTCGCGCTGCTGTTCCAAGAGAACCGGGCGTGGATTGAGGGCTTCACGCTGTCGAGTGCGCCGTCGCCGCTCGTGACGACGCAGGTGTTCAATGCGGCGCGTGCGCTATCGACGGTGATCTCTAGCCTGAACCTGAGCCGCAGCGAGTATGTGTCGGCGTGGAGTCAGCTGTTTAACGCGGGTCTGCAAGCCATCGGCACACCGACGATCGGTAGCCTGAATGCCGCAAACAATGTCGCGTCAGTGGCCTCGATTGGCGGCGCGACGTTCACCAACCGCGCGATGCGTGTCCGCATCACCGCGAGTGGCTCGGGCCTTATCAACGCGAGCACGGACGTGGCGACGGTGACGTTCTCAAAGGCATATAGCGCTGTGCCCGCCATCGTCGGCAGCAACGGTCTTCAGGCCGTCAACGTGACGACGCAGGGCTTCTCGATTCAGCTCTCAAACGCGATCGCGCCCGGCACAAGTGGCGACTTTTCGATCGTGGTAGGAGTGTAGCGTCGTGGGCAAGCTGGTCGAAGAAATCCGCCGTCTCACGTCCGACCTCGGCGCTCGGCGGCTGGCAGAGGAAGTGGAAAAGCTGCAAACGCGGCTGGATGCGTGCTGTCCACCTCCGGCGCCGGTCGTCGCTGAACCGCCTGTAACCGCCAAACCCAAGGAGCCGTAAATGCGTCGAGCGTGTGCTGCGTTGTTGCTGATGGGCTGCTTTTCCACCGATCCGGGGAGCCGCCAGTTTCCCTGCGATGAGACACACGGCTGCCCGCCTGGACAGGTCTGCCAAAACAACCTGTGCCAGGTCAGCGCAGCACCGCTCGACGGCAGCTCCTCGGGTTCAGACATGGCGATGTCCGGCGATATGTCGCTGTCGCGCTGCGCGGGAAGCGGCTATCCGCTCGGCAGCAAAGGCGTCTGGGCGTGCCTCGGCACCTTTTCACCGGCCAAGCCTGCGTCGTCACTGTGTGCGAGCGGCAAGCTGTGTGGGGACATTTCGTCGCTCCTGACCGCCTCGGAATGTAGCGGCGCGGCCAATGCGCTCTATGGCGAATCGCCAGGGAACGGCGCAACCAGCGTGGTTGCCAAGTGTGCGACGACGACGAGCACGGGCTGGGGTTCGCTGTGGTACGGCTGCGGTGTTCGGCAGAGTCCCAAGAGCGAGCCCGCGACGACTCCGTGTCGAGGCTTTACTCAAATCCACTTCTGTTCCGGCAGCGGCTTCGTCTGTGACTTCAGCACGGGAGTGCTCGACAAACAGACCAACACCGATGCGCAGGCCGGGGTGCTGTGCTGTCCGTAAGCGAATAACGATTTGTCACTTGGAGGGGGGCCAGTGACACACGAAGAACTTGAACAGTGGGTGCTGTGGCTGGCCGCGCAGGTTGGCCTTCAGCAAGCTCGGCCTTCGTCGAACAGGCGCCGAGCCATTGCAGTTCCCGAGCCGGTCGCGTCTGTGGAACGTGGCGAGCGTCGCGAGCGCGGCGAGCGCGGCGAGCGTGGCGAACGCGGCGAGCGTGGCGAACGCGGCGAGCCTGGGCCGAAAGGCGACGCTGGATCGCCGGGAACGACCGGACCGAAAGGTGAGCCTGGCCCGCCCGGTGACAACGGTGCGACGGGGCCAAAAGGTGACAAGGGCGACCCCGGAGCAGTGGGGGCTTCGGGTGCGACGGGACCAAAAGGCGACAAAGGCGATCCGGGTCCACTGTGGCCCGATGTGTTTGTCGTCTCGCCGGGCGCGAGCCTACCGTTTTTCGCATCGGTGCAGGCTGCCATTGCAGCGGCGGTGATGAGCGGCGAGCGGACCGAGGCCGACCCGGCGCTGGTGCTGGTCCTTCCGGGCGACTACAGCGGGGATGTGGTGCTGAAAAAGCACGTCGCGCTGCTTGGCTTTGACCGGCTCGGGCACTTCACCACCATCCTTCGCGGGCAGCTCACCTGCGACCTGACACTTGAAGGCGGCGTGCGTGAAAAGACCTTCACCACCGTCGCCGGGCTGAGCATCTTCCCGCCGAGCGGCAAGACCGCTGGGATCTGGTTTACCGGCGCAAACAGCCAGAAGCTGATCCTGACCGACGTGTCGATCGAGGGCTCGGTCCCGGCGCTGCTCGCGGACAACACCTTCACGACGGGCAGCGGCACAAGCCAGGTCATCGTGGCGGACTGCCGACTGCGCAGCACCAACCCGCTGGCACCTGCGCTGCGCGTCAAGTCGGGCTCCGTCGAAGCCAGCCACACCGACATCTGGAACCGTCCGGCGGTTGGCGTCACCAGCTCACCCGTCGTCGCCCAGCTTGGCCCGAGCGTCGCCCAGGCGCAGTCCTGCACCGTAGCACTCACCGACTGCAACATCGAAGGGAGCATCCAGATCGACAGCTCGCTGAGCACCGCCAGCGCCGTCGGAGCGATTGGGCTGACCCTGCTGCGCTGCACCCAGTTCATTTTGAACAACACCGCGGTGCCGATTCGCTTTGTGCTCGTCTCCCCGAACCCAACCGCAGGAGTGACCGGCCTGGCTGTCGTGCTGTCCCTGTTTCGGGCGACGGCATGGACCGCTGGCACCGCGCTGATCTTCGGCAATCCTGGCGGCGGCGTACCCGTCATCAGTCATCAAAACGGCTTCCGCGCCGACACGGGCGTCACCATCGCGGCACTCGCCGGTGGCACGGCGGTCAGCGCGTCGATGGGGGTGCTATGAGCAAGTCGCCGGTCATTCAGGAAGCGTGGTCGCAGATCGATCGCAGCTTCGACGCGCTGCGGGCGCTCATCAAGCACAAGTCGGGCGGCAATGCCCAGGCGGCGCTTGTGGCCATCAAGGTCGCGCAGAAGACCTTTGGCGAAGCCAGCACGCTCCACCAGGCGGCGCTGACGAACATCAAGACCCAAGGCGAGCACCGCGAGCTGGTTGCGCAGAATCGGGTGCTGACGAGCCACCTCGGGCCGCTCATTGCGTCGTTCGCCGAGTGCATGCAGCCGCTCGGCGAGCGTCCGCGCAAGCCCGAAGGCTTTTCCAAACAGCTACTCGCCGCAATCGAGGAGCAGCTTCGACTGGTCGAGCGGCAGCCAAGCCTGTATCACAAGCTTGACCTGTCGGTGCTGACCCCTGCGAACCTGCGCCTGGCCCTCGATCGTGCCGTCCAGCCCAATGACGCGGGCGTCGCCATCGCGATTCGTCTGCTGCGTGACCTGTCGCGGCATAGGCCCGACCTCGATGAAGCCGTGAAAGAGTCGATCCTTGTCCACGGACGGCTCAGCGCCGACACCGACACCGTCGAGGTTAGGCCCGGTACGTCGCTCGGCATTGGCGAGATGCCGACGGCATCAGCGCGTATCCTCCTGGCCGCTCGCTATCTGGAATTGAGCGGAGAGCTGGAGCTATAAATGAGCAAGACCACCAAAGTCGAGCTTCAGGTATATCAGCAGAAGATCGAGCAGCGTATCGCGGCCTGTTACGCGATATCAGCACGAGCGTTTATGGCGCACATGACCGGCGGCAAGCAGTATCTACAGCTATTTAGCGACTGGCTGAGCAATGACTATCGTGATCTGGTTGTTGAGATCGAGCAGCTCGATTCAATGATTCGCAAGCATGACAAAGACCTGTTTCCC
>WBZX01003024.1_pt1 | contig 11003 bp, 5 predicted proteins | sample 5204211 | NCBI WGS metagenome assembly WBZX01 (sample SAMN12344362, study PRJNA552823) | activated sludge metagenome | biome: Activated sludge suspended growth; feature: Nitrification reactor; material: Wastewater; isolation source: activated sludge from nitrification reactor of wastewater treatment...
CGCCGTGGTGGCCGTGTAGCTGCTGCTCGTGGCGCCACTGATGGTGGTGCCGTTGCGCTTCCACACATAGGTGTACCCGGTGCCGGTGCTGGCGCTGAGCAGCACACTACCGCCCGTGCAGAAACCCGTTGCTCCGCGAGCGGTGATGGTGGCCGCGGGTGCCGCCGTCGTGGTGACCGTGGTAGCCGTGGAGGTAGCCGTGCAGCCGCTGTTGGAGACCACCACCGTATAACTGCCCGCCGTGGAGGCTGTGTAGCTGCTGCTCGTGGCACCGCTGATGGTGGTGCCATTGCGCTTCCATATATAAGTGTACCCGGTGCCCGTGCTGGCGCTGAGCACCACGCTCCCACCGCTGCAGAAGGTGGTGGCACCGCCGGCGGTGATGCTGGCCGTGGGTGCACTACCCACTGTCACCGTCGTTGCCGCGGACGTGGCGGAGCAACCGCTGCTGGTGACCGCCACCGTATAGCTCCCCGCCTGTGTTGCGGTGTACGATGCGCTGGTGGCACCCGAGATGGCCGCACCATTGCGATACCACACGTAGGTGAGCCCCGTTCCGCTCGTTGCCGAAAGCACCACGCTGCCGCCCGTGCACAGCGCCGTGGAGCCACTGGCCGTGATGGCGCTCGCCAAATTGGTGGCCGTTCCCGCGCATTGGCAGCCGGTGGTCCACACATCGTTGATGGTGCATGCATTGCCATCGTTGCAGCTGGTGCCGGGCAGTGCATTGCCACCCACCACGCCTTGGCAATCGGTGGTCGCGGTAGCAGCGGCCGTGGCGAAGACACCCAAGGAGAGGTTGTAGTAGCTGCCGCTGGGGTCCGTCTGCAGTTTCACCGCGCGCACCATGTACTCGGTGCCCGCAGCGTAGGGAATGGCTCCGTTCGTGTAGGTGGTGTTGGTGACCAGGTTCGTGGTCAGCCGCGTGATGACGCCGGTCGAAGCCTCCACCCGGTAGAGATGATACCCATCCACCGCCTCGGTGGAAGGCGACCAGGAGAAGGACGCAGCACCGGAGACGTTCGATACGGAAAGGTTGGAGGGCGGCACCAGGAACTTCAGGCGAAGGCTCGGATCACCCATCAACCCCAGGTGCGTCTTGCCCATGGTGCTCTGCCATCCATCGGTGAGCGGCGTGTACAGGCTGGTGTTGTTCATGCTCACCAGGGTGCTGTAGCCGATGTTCTCGCCCATGGCCATGTGGTGGAAGTACCACGCCGGGATGGCGGCCCAGCAGCTGGTGAGACCGTAACCGCTCGCCAGGGGAGCGCGCAGGAAATTGTTCTTGTTGTCCCAGTCGCCGAAGTAGCTACCGAAGGACATGTTGAAGACCCCGCCCATGTTGGAGGTGCTCGCGAAGTCCTGCGTGGTGCCCACACGATCGGCGCCGTTGTAGGTGAGCGTGCTGCCCACATAGGCCTGCAGACCACCACCGCTGGAGTAGGTCCACAGGTAGCTCTGGTCATCCACGAGTTGGTGGAAGAGGGTGCCACCTTGGTTGGCCGCCGTCACGTTGGCCGCACCCACCAGGGGGCCGATGTTGCGCCATGCACTAGCAGCGAGCGGATTTCCCACCCATTGCAGGTTGTCGAAGACAAGACCGCGCGCCGTGGGCGTCCAGTACTTCATCTTGAACCCATGCAGCTTGTTGAGGTATGCGCGCGTGAGCTCGGTCTCGTTCGCGCTGAAGGCGGGCATGTCGTAGAAGTCCACACGCCCCACCTGTAGCTCCAACGCGGAGGGGAAGCTGCTCTGATCGAACTTCCCGTCGCCGGGCACGTTGCGGTTCTCCGGACGGGCAGCGCCGCTGTTGTTGACGCTCGCATCCGTCCACGTGCCGTTCATATCACCGTAGTAGCCATCGCAAGGCCACGCACCCAGGTGCTCACTGTGCCCATCGGGATTGATGTTCCCCGAATAAGGGACCGCGAGGTGCCCCACGATGAAGACGGCCTTCACGTTGGTGGCGTCGGCATTGTAGTACCCAGCGATGGTGCTGCGCACGGTGGCGACGGAAGCGGTCCGAGCCAGGTCCGAGCGCACCACCGCCCAACCATCGGCCCGCAGATCGTTCTGCAGCGTGGTGAGTTCCGTGGAGAGGGACGTGCTGAACGTGTTGTCCACGAGCAGGATCATCTTCCCCCGGTAATCCACCGGTGGCAATTGGATACCAGCGCTGATATAGCCGGACCCGGTGACCCCGCCCGCCACACGCACCACTTTGTACTCGTACGCAGTACCCACAGCGACACCACCATCCATGTATGACGTGGCGGTGGTGGCCGGTGTGGCGATGGCCGAGCCCCACGAGGTGGCCGTCTTCAGTTTCCGGTAGATGGTGATGCTCGTGGTGCTGGCCATGGAGGTCCATGCCAGCGTGATGGACGGGGTGGCGGCCTGGCCTGTGGCGCTCAACTGCACCGCGGCTTTCTGGGAAGCGGTCTGGGCCACCGCCCCGATCATGCTCGCGGAGAAAAGGAGGGTCAGGAGGGATCGGCGCATCGGCGTCTGGTCTGGTTGGTTCGTTTCAGCTCGTCTCTTCTATCCGCTTTCTTCTTTCCGGGGCGACGAACACCACATGAGCGCCGCTCCCGCGAAGCGCACCCGGTTCTTTTCCCGGGCGATCACTTCGGCGCCGAAACTAGAGGAGTGGGTACATACGAGTAAAGGGGCCAAAGCCAATAACGGCGCGGTTTCCCGAGCGTCCGACGGGGTACTTTCCCGATCGGTCGGGCATGATCCCCCACTCGGCACCCAGATGTCCCGTTCCGTCGGGAGAATGACCTTTTCTACGAACCCCCTCGTTGGATCGTCGAATGCCTCACATGGCCTGAAAGTCAGCTCGTTAATACTTGATAACGGACCGGATCATGGTCGCAGCCCAACCATCGTATGCGTGCATACCAAATTACCTTTGCCGCCATGAACAATGCTCATCCCCAATTGATCGATACGCGTAGCGCGACGATCGAGCTCGTGGAAAGCGGGATGGTGGAAATACGGTTCAAACCGGATGTGAAGCTGGATCTGGAGGGGATGGGTGAGGTGGTGCGCGCGAAACGTGCGCTCTGCCATTCGGAGGAACGCGACGTACTTGCCATCCTACCCCACGACGTGGATTTCGAACTGAACGTGCTATCCGTGGACCATCACCTGGTGAACGGGGGCTGCGGGTTGGCTCGCAGGTTGGCTCTAGCGGCGCAAAGCCCTTTCAACGAGCGCCTGGCGAACATCTACTTCCGCTATCACCCGCGCGAGAACGAAACCGCCGTGTTCCTGGAGGAAACGGACGCACGCAAGTGGCTTACCACTTCCGCGCTACACTCGCTCTCGTAACCGTGATCCTTACTCCTTCACGAGCTTATAGAGCTCCTGAAGGTCCGGTGCCAGGATCACTTCGATCCGTCGGTTCTTCGCCTTGTCGGCGGCGTCCACTGGTACGTATTCACCGCGGCCCGCTGCGGTGATCCGCGTGGGATCCACTTTGCTGCTCTCCTGTAGGATGCGTACCACACTAGTGGCGCGCATCACGCTCAGGTCCCAGTTGTCCTTGTAGGTCCCGCCGGGTTGGATCTTGTCCGTATCCGTGTGGCCTTCCACCAGGATGCTCAGGTCCTTTTCCGACTCGATGGCCTTGGCCAGTTTGGTCAGCGCTTCGCGCCCCTTGGCATCCACGGCCGCACTGCCGCTGGGGAACAAGAGCTTGTTGTCCATGCTCACATAGATGCGCCCGTTGCGCTGCTCCACGGTGAGCCCCTTGCCCTCGAACCCGGTGAGCGCAGCGCTCACGCGGTCCTTCAGCGCCTTCATCGCCGCATCCTTGGCAGCTATCTCCGCCTGCAACTCCGCAAGGCGTGCCTCCCGTTCGGCCAGTGCCGCCTGCTTCTCGGTAACGCGCTGCCCCAGGGCGTTCACGGAATCCTCGCGGTTCAACAGTTCAAGGCGCATCGCCTCCAGGTCCGTGAGCAGCTTGCGGTTCTCGCTGCGGTCGCCGGCCAGGAGCTTGTTGTACTTCTCCAGCAGTTCGTTGTTCAGCGCATTGATCTTGTCGTACTGCCCGGTCATCTTCCGCAAGGAGGTGCCCATGACGGTGGTATCCTGCTGCAATCGCTCCAACCGCTTCTGCATCTCGCTCGTGTTGGAGCGCATCTCGTCCAACGCAGCTTGTGCATCGCGCGCCTTCGCATTGGCCGCATCCACTTCTCCTTGCAAGGCCTTGGCGCGTGAGCTCGCCTCCTCGTATTTACGGGCGGGTACACAGGCGAGGAAGAGCGTGCTCATCAGCAGCGCTGCGGGAACAAGGGATGGGATGCGAGGCATGGTCGTTGTCCTAAGGGCGTGTTCAAAGGTGGGTAGCCCCTTGTGCGCGACCGCCTGCGGGCAACATTAGTTTTGAACAACACGTTCCGACGACAAGACCATGGAACAGACCGTTCTTCCCCTCGACTGGGCCTTCCGGCCCACCCTGGATGTGGAGATGAAGCACTACATCCTGCTCGGCTACCTGCAACGCGTGCAAGCCCGGTTCTCCGAACGCAAGCTCTATCCCCACCTCAACGAATTGCGCGCGCACGTGGATGAGCTCGCGCGACTCAAGCGCGAAAAGGACGAACTCGAGCGCGCCTTCCACGGCGACCTGCGCGGGTTCGACCCCAGGACCGGCGAAGCCTTGCACGAAGCACTACCACCGGACCCACGGCTCCAGGTGGTGGACGAAGTGATCGACATGGCCCTGCCCGACCTGCGCCGTGCGTGGCGAAGTGGCCGCGAGTTGAAGGAGGAGATCACCTCCGGCATCCGCTTCGCGCCGGTGGGTGTGTTGCCGCTTGCAGCACAAGAAGGCTGGTTGCTGCTCCGCTCCGGTCGCGATGCACGCGTCTATCACTACACCATCCCGTTGTTGCGTACCACCGATGTGAGCGATGGGACGTTGCACGTGCGCACGCGCTATGTGACCAGCTCTACGGTCACCCTGTCGAACACCATCGACCATATCAAGGGTTCATTGATCCATACGTTCCGCGCACTGCCCAACCCAGCGGTGTTCGCCTTCGAGACGGAACGCTCGATCCCCTACATCGAGACCTTCATGCCACTGGCCAAACAACTCGTGTACGACGAGGTGTTGATGCGCGCCTAGGGTTGTGCCCGCGCAGCGGGGTCGAACCACACCGTTGCCAGATCGCGATACTCCATGCCGTTGATCGGCAAGTCGCGCACCCATGGTTGTAAGAGGCGAACGGAACGTTCGTGGTACAACACCAACACCGTGGACTCTTCCATGAGGCGTGCTTCCGCTTGGGCGAGCAGGTGCATGCGCACTTTAGTGGCATTGGTGCGTACCGCCAGGGTGAAGAGTGAATCGTACACTGGATCGCGGTGGCGGGTACTGTTCAGGTAGCTGGGTTCGGCCGGGTCCAACGGTGCGTTGCGACCATAGAAGAGCGCAAGGAAGTTCTCGGGATCCGGATGGTCGGCGATCCAGCCCTCGCGCCAGAACATCGCTTCGTTGCGCGCCACCCGCTCGTAGTGCTGTTCGGCCGGCAACACGCTGGAGATGACACGGGCCCCGAGTTCCCGCTCCAGCATGGCCTGTGTGGCTTCCGCCACCTTCACGTATCCGAATCCATTGTTGTTCACCTGCAGGAAGACCGTCGGCAATCCACGTCCGCCAGGATATCCGGCTTCCGCCAACAGGCGGCGTGCTGTTTCCGGGTCGAACGACTGCTTGGGGACGATGTCGTAGGGGTAATCCTGGAACCCGCTCGCTACCACCCCGTGTTCCGCCGCCACGGCAAGTCCGTTCAGTACGCTATCCACCAACAGCTGCCGATCGATCGCGAGCGAGAAGGCTTTGCGCACACGCGGGTCCGTGAACGGTGGCTGGCTCGCATTGAAGCCGTAGAACTGGATGGTGAGCGACGGTGTGGTCTGCACCACGTACGCGTGTTCACCCTTGAGCACATCCGTTCGATCCACGGGCAGCTCATAGATCACGCTCAGGCTCCCCTTCTCGAACGCTTCCAACTCGGTGACCTTGTCCGACTCGAAGGTGTAACGCACCGCATCGAGGTACGGCAGCCTGGACCCGGTGGAGTCCTTGCGCCAATAGGACGGATTGCGCTCCATCACCATCGCCTCCCCCTTGATGAAGCTCTTCACACGGAAGGCCCCGGTGCCCACGGGATGCCACAAGACCTCGGCCTTGTAGTGGGCCTCCAGTTCGGGTGGGTGGATCCAACACCCCTGGTGCGCCAGTACCTGCAAGAACCCGGGCCAGGGGCCGGTGAGGCGGAAACGTACCGTGCGCTCGTCCACGGCGGTAACGCCGGTCAGCACTCCGCCAGCATCCGTTCCGGCGAAATGCGCATTGGCCCCTTCCAGCCGGTCCTGCAGCAACCAGAACATCTTGTTATCCGGTGTGTTGGTGCAGATGCGCGTGAAGCAGTGCACGATATCCGCCGCTACGAGTGGTCGGCCTTTGCCCTCGGGGAAGCACACATCATCGTGGAACACGGCGTCCGTTCGCAACGTGAAGGTGTACTCCGTGCCGGTGGGGTCCACCACCCACGACTCGGCGAGGGCGGGTACCACGGCCAGGCTCGCCTGATCCAATCGGACCAATCCCTCATAGACCTGCGCCCCGATGCGGTGCGCGGCCGCCTGCGTGAGGCTCAGCGGGAACAGGCTCTGCAATTCTTCGCTCTCGTTCGCGTTGAAGACTCCACCGTAGTACTTGCCTGCGGGGGTGCGTCGCTCGCGGGCCTCCTCCGGGGAGGAGCAGGCCGCCAACAGGAGCAACAACACCGGAACGAGCGTGCGTGACATGGTGATGGTCGGTAAATGTATCCGGGGCACTCCTGCCAAGTGGGCTCCCCTGCATGCGCCATCAACAGCACCTTGGTGATGAGCGATCTCCAGGGAGAAGGACGTGGGATACTTTTCGGGCGGGGAAGCCCCCGACCCGGCGTGCCGCGCGGAACAACGATAGAAGGATCCGGTCCGGGTGCACAGCGCTCCACTGCCACACGCGCGCGCGCCTTCCACCTGCTCGCACTGCTGCTTTGTGCCACGAGCACCCTCGGACAGATGGGACCGAGCAACTGGCGCACACGCTGGGTGAAGCCCACGGGAGACACCTTGCGTGTCGACACGTTGAGCATCGCTCCGGGGAGCCTGACCCTGATGATGGACAGCGATGTGGTGAACCCCGCCACCTATCAGCTCGATCCATTCACGGCGATCGTCGTGTGGCGGAATGCGCCGGACTCGGTGCTGGCGCGATACCGTGTGCTCCCCCTGCTTTTGGGTGGCACCGTGGCCCACAAGGACGCCAACAGGCTCACCACCAGCGGCGACCGCCCAGACCCGTTCAAGTACATACCTCCGCGACAAGCCAACGACCTCCTGGAAATGCGCGGGCTCAACCGGAGCGGCAGCATTTCACGCGGCATCCTCTTCGGCAACAACCAGGACCTCAGCGTCAATTCGACATTGAACCTGGAGCTCGGCGGGCGCATCACCGACAAGATCCAGGTGCTTGCGTCCGTCACCGACAACAACATACCCATCCAGGCCGGTGGCAATACCGCGGAGTTGCAGGACTTCGACCAGGTCTTCATCAAGCTCTTCGAAGAGGACACGCAACGGCCCGGCAACAAGTGGGAATTGATCGCCGGCGACTTCGTTCTACAACGGCCCACCAGCCATTTCCTCACCTACCTGAAGAAGACGAAGGGCATCAGCTATGATACGCGCGCTCAACTGGGCACGGGCGGACGCATGACCATCGGTGCCAGTGCCGCCATCAGCAAGGGAAAGTTCGCGCGCAACGTCATCCAGGGTGTTGAAGGCGTGCAAGGTCCCTATCGACTGCGCGGGAACGATGCGGGTTCGTTCATCGTCGTGCTTTCGGGCAGCGAGCGCGTGTTCATCGATGGGCAACAACTACAACGCGGCCAGGAGAACGACTACGTGATCGACTACAACACCGCCGAAGTGGTGTTCACCGCACGTCGCCTGATCACCAAGGATCGCCGCATCGTGGTGGAGTTCCAATACAGCGACAAGAACTACGCGCGTTCCCTGGTGCGCTTCGACGACACCTACGAGCAGGGGAAAGGGACCGTGCGCCTGCATGTGTACAGTGAGCAGGACCACCGCAACCAGCCTTTGCAGCAGGAGGTGGGTGAAGCGGAACGCGACGTGCTGCGCAACGCTGGCGATGACCCATTGGCTGCGCGGCTCACCGGGGTGGACAGCACCGGCTTCGCTACGGACCAAGTGCTCTACTTGCTGACGGATTCGCTCGGGTATGACACCGTGTTCCTGTACAGCACCGATCCGGCGAACGCCGTGTTCCGCGTGAACTTCACCGAGGTGGGAACCGGGCGCGGCGATTACGTGCTCCAGGAGTTCACCCCGAATGGCCGGGTGTTCCGGTGGTCGCCCCCGGACACCTTGGACGGAACCATCGTACACACGGGCACCTACGCGCCCATTCGATTGCTCATCGCTCCGCGCTCGCAACAACTCGTGACCCTCGGTTACGACCATCGGTTCTCATCGCGCACCACGGCCACCGTGGAAGCCGCACTCAGCAACAACGATGCGAACACCTTCAGCTCATTGGATGAGAGCGACGATACCGGCCTGGGCTTCATGGCACGGCTCGCTCATTCCATTCCCATCAGTGAGCTCGACACCTCGTTGCACCTCATCGTGGGTGGCGAAGCGGAATCCGTATCCAAGCACTTCCGTTTCGTGGAGCGCTACCGCGCTGTCGAGTTCGAGCGGAATTGGAACGCGCTGGGTGCCGACCTCACCGGTGATCAGCTCCTGGCAGGGGCCACGGTCGGCGTGCGCGGAAGGAAGCTCGGACGCGTGAGCTACGGGACCAACACGTTCCAGGTACGGGACAAGTACACCGGCTGGAAGCAGGACCTGATGAGCGACCTGCACCTCGGCCGGGTGGATGTGGCCGGCACCGGCAGCTGGCTCCTGAGCAGGGAGCCCCGCGTGAGCGACTTCCTCCGGCACAAAGGATCGGCCAGGTACCGGATGAAGCTAGTGTCCCTGGGTGTGCGGGATGAACATGAGCGCAACATCTACAAGGTCGATAGCACCGATGCCTTGCAGACGGGCTCCTACGAGTTCCATGATTGGGATCTCTTCCTACAAAGTGCGGATAGCGCGAAGACCAAGTGGCGTGCGAGCGGAGGGCAGCGCCGCGACCGCGCCCTGCGCGAAGGCCGGTTGACCACGAGCACACTGGCCACCACGTATTCGCTCAATGTCGACCTCGCCAGCAATCCGCGCAACCGACTGAACACCACGTTCACGTATCGCCAACTGGACATAGCCGATAGCACGCTTACCACGCAGCGCCCCGAGAACACCTATCTCACCCGCGTGGACTATGACCTGTCCTTGTGGAAGGGCGCCGTGGTCATCGATCTCTTCAACGAGTTCGGCAGTGGTCTTGAGCAACGCCGGGAGTACATCTATGTGCAGGTCCCCGCCGGACAAGGGCTGTACATCTGGAACGACTACAACGGCGATGGGATCAAGGACCTGAACGAATTCGAGCTGGCCAACTTCAGCTACGAGGCCGACTACCTGCGCGTGTTCGTCCCCAGCAACGACTACGTGCGCACCTTCAGCAATCAGTCCAGCGGATCCATCGACCTGCGACCCGCAGTGCGTTGGGCCGATGCCGCCGGAGCGAAGAAGTTCATCGCCAAGTTCAGCGACCTGGCAAGTCTGCGCATCGATCGCAAGACCGGCACCAGCGATGTGCTCATCGCACTGGACCCCTTCGCCCCGGAAACGGCCGACACCAACCTGCGGGCGTACACCTCCTCCGCACGCAATACCTTCTTCTACGACCGCACCAGTCGCACCTGGAGCATGGACCATAGCTGGCAGAACGACCGGTCGCGCAGCCTGCTGCTCAATGGCTTCGAGTCGCGGTCGCGTTTGTTCAACACCGTGCGCGTGCGCTGGAACACCACCCGGCAATGGACCGTGGACGTGGAAGGAGAACGCGGACGCGTGACCAATGCCTCCGACCTCTTGAGCGGACGGACGTGGGCGATAGAGCAGCAAGGGTTGAAACCGCGTGCGACCTGGCAGCCCAACACCGCCCTGCGCGCCATGCTCTCCTTCAAATACACGGAGAAGAAGAACCGCGAAGAGTACGGCGGTGAGAGCGTGGTGTTGAAGGACCTCGGCTGCGAGTTCCGTTACAACACGGCCGGCAAGGGCAGCATCCTGCTCACGGCCAACCTGGTGGACATCACCTTCGCTGGCCAGGTGAACTCTTCACTGGGGAATGAACTGCTCGGCGGTCTGAAGCCGGGAACGAACGCCACGTGGAGCGTGGCCATCCAGCGCAACCTGAGCAACAACCTACAGGTGGACCTCACCTACAACGGACGACGCAGTGAAGGCGTGCCGGTGGTGCACGTGGGCGGGGCCCAGGTCAGGGCCTTCTTCTAGGGCCTACTTCAGATCGAACTTGGCCGTGGAGACCAGCGCGCCCGACTCATAGATCTCCACGATGTACTGACCCGTGCGCAGCTCTTCGCCGCCGGTCCAGAAGATGCACACGTCCACCGCCTGGTTCTGGTAGTTCACATCGCGCTTGGCGCTGTACTCACCCTCCACCCCGTTGAATTGGAAACGGTTGTTACCATCGCTGGCGGGCAGCACCTTGCCATCCGGGCTGATCACACGCATGTACAGGGTCTTGTCTCCGGCATCGGTCACGTTGTTCACACCCAAGGTGAAGCAGCACTTCACCAGTTCGGCCTTCTTCGCACGGTCGGTGTCCACTTGCTTGCCGTTGCTACGCATGAACAAGCCGCCAGCGGTTATGCTCGTGGTATGCAGCACCGCCCCCTTGGCGATCTTCCCTTGCAGTGCTTCCTTCTCCGTGGCCAGCGCATCCTTCTGCCCTTTCACCTCGCCGAGCTCCTGGGTAAGACCCACGTTCTCCGCCG
>WBZX01000243.1_pt2 | contig 10987 bp, 10 predicted proteins | sample 5204211 | NCBI WGS metagenome assembly WBZX01 (sample SAMN12344362, study PRJNA552823) | activated sludge metagenome | biome: Activated sludge suspended growth; feature: Nitrification reactor; material: Wastewater; isolation source: activated sludge from nitrification reactor of wastewater...
CGCCATGCGGTAGCTGCAGCCTTCGGGCGGCAGGTAGAAGTCGACGATCTCCGGAAACTGCTTCTGCAGGATCGGCACGAACACCTCGTTGAGTGCCACGCCCAGCACGGCCGGCTCGTCCGGCGGCTTGCCGGTGTAGGTGGAGTGGTAGATCGGGTCGCGCCGGTGCGTCAGCCTGTCGATGCGGAACACCGGAAACCAGTCCTGCTCGTTGTAGTAGCCAGTGTGGTCGCCGAAGGGGCCTTCCAGCGCATGCAGGTAGCCGCCGCGCTCGCACAGCTTCACGCCGTGCTCGCTCTCGCCCTGAAAGCCGGGCTCGGCGGGCGGGATGTGGCCCTCGAGCACGAATTCGGCGCTGGCAGGGGCCTGAAGCCGCAGGTCGCCTTCGCCGACCGAGGTGTCCACCACCTCGGTGCGTCCGCCCCGCAACAGCCCGGCGAACTGGTACTCGGACAGCGTGTCGGGCACCGGCGTCACCGCCCCCAGGATGGTGGCCGGGTCGGCGCCCAGGGCCACGGCGATGGGGAAGGGTCGCCCGGGGTTGGCGCGGGCGAAGTCGCGGAAGTCCAGCGCGCCGCCGCGATGGGCCAGCCAGCGCATGATCACTTCGCGCCGGCCGATCACCTGCTGACGGTAGATGCCAAGGTTCTGGCGGAGGCGGGGCGATGCCACGGATTGCGGGCCGCGCGTGACGACCAGGCCCCAGGTGATCAGCGGGCCGGCGTCACCGGGCCAGCAGGTCTGCACGGGAAGCTGGCCCAAGTCGATCTCGTCGCCTTCGACCACCACCTCCTGGCACGGCGCCGAACGCACCCGCTCGGGCTTCATGTCCCACAGCGCACGCACGAGCGACAGCAGCCGGCCGGCGTCCTTGAGGCCCTTGGGCGGCTCGGGCTCCTTCAGGCTGGCCAGCACGCGTCCGACTTCGCGCAGGTCCTCCACCCTGTCGGCGCCCATGCCCAGGGCCACCCGCCGAGGCACCCCGAACAGGTTGATCAGGGCGGGAATTTTGTAACCCACTGGATTTGTAACCAGTATGGCCGGGCCGCCTGCCCGCAGCACCTGGTCAGCGAGCGCTGTCATTTCGAGCCGCGCCGACACAGGCTCTGCGAGGCGAACCAGCTCACCTTGGGCTTCGAGCTGCCGTATGAAGTCGCGCAGATCCCGATATTTCATGCTCAATTGGAATGAAGAGTCATAGAAACATTGTTGACTGGTTATTAGCGGGCTTTCTAGAATCCGCCCGCCCTGACAGAAACCAGGGTTAACCCGCGACGCCTGCAAGAGCAGCGATCCGGGAACGCTGCCCGCCGCGACCCTTCGCGGCCCATTATGACTGTCGACCCCTCGGGTGCCTCTGGCGCCGGAGTCGATCGATGGCCGGAAAGGACCCTCGTGACAGCGCTGAGTTTCTTGAAGTCGATCGGATCGTCATGTGGCGTGTTCCTGCGCGATGTGGGCAATGGCCTGCTCGAAGTCAGCCACAACGGACTGGCCCTGCTGGGCCTGGCGGTGGCGGCGGCGGCCATGTTCGTGGCCGGCCAGCCCGACGTCCGGCACCGGATCGAGCTGACCACCCTGGGCTGGCTGCAGGAACGCCACGAGGCCCGCGCCGAGCGTGACGGCAATCTGCTGGTGGCGCTGGCCGAGCCGGTGGCCGTGAACCGGGCCACCGCCGCCGATCCGCGCGAACTGCCTCGCCAGCAGGCGGCCGTGGCCACGTGGCTTTCGCGCCGCTACAAGGTCGCCCCCGAGCCCTTGAGCCGCCTGGTCCAGGAAGCGTGGGCCCTGGGTCAGCGCGCCCAGCTCGACCCGACCCTCATCCTGGCCATCATGGCCGTGGAATCGAGCTTCAACCCGTTTGCCCAGAGCCCGGTGGGGGCCCAGGGTCTGATGCAGGTGATGACCCGCGTGCACGACGACAAGTACGAAGCCTTCGGTGGCCAGCACGCGGCGTTCGATCCTCTGACCAATCTGCGCGTGGGCGTGCAGGTGCTCAAGGAGTGCATCGCCCGGGCGGGCAGCCTGGAAGGCGGGCTGCGCTTCTATGTCGGCGCGGCGAACCTTCCGGAGGACGGCGGCTACGTGGCCAAGGTGCTGGGCGAGCAGGCCCACCTGCGGCTGGTGGCCTCGGGCCGGACCGTTGCCCTGAACGTGCCCCAGGCCCCGGTTGTGGTGAAGGCCGAAGAGCCTGTGCCCGCGGGCGACGCCACTGGCTCGGACAAGGCCGACACGGCGCCGCAGGCGTCGGCGGCCGGCCTGCAGCGCGTCGCGCTGGTCCGCTAGCCGGCCCGGCCCGCGCGGCTACACTCGTTTTCCTGCGCGACTGGCGATAACGGCCGAGCGGGCTCCGGCCCGAGGCCCGAGGTGGGACACCACCGGGAAGCGCAGACGCGGACGGTCCTTTCCGGCCGGCCGCGGTGTACGCCGTGCGCCTGGGCAGCCCTGCGTTCGTTCTGCGCCGTGTCGCAGCGCGCCCGTGAAGGCCCGTCGTTCCCCTGAGGACTGCCATGTTCGACCGTTCCACCCATACCCTGGCCGCGATCGATCCCGAGATCCACGCCGCCATCCAGGCCGAGAACCAGCGCCAGGAAGAGCACATCGAGCTGATCGCCAGCGAGAACTACACCTCGCCGGCCGTGATGGCCGCGCAGGGCTCGCAGCTCACCAACAAGTATGCCGAGGGCTACCCCGGCCGGCGCTACTACGGCGGCTGCGAGCATGTCGACGTGGTCGAGACGCTGGCCATCGAGCGCTGCAAGCAGCTCTTCGGCGCCCGCCATGCCAACGTGCAGGCCAACTCGGGCTCGCAGGCCAACCAGGCGGTGTTCTTCGGTCTGCTTCAGCCCGGCGACACCATCATGGGCATGAGCCTGGCCGAGGGCGGCCACCTCACGCACGGCATGGCGCTCAACATGAGCGGCAAGTGGTTCAAGGTGGTCAGCTACGGCCTGGACGCCAACGAGGCCATCGACTACGCCGCGATGGAGAAGCTGGCCCACGAGGCGCGGCCGAAGATCATCATCGCCGGCGCGTCGGCCTACAGCCTGCACATCGACTTCGAGCGCTTCGGCCGCGTGGCCAAGGCGGTCGGCGCGCTGCTGATGGTGGACATGGCCCACTATGCGGGCCTGATCGCCGCCGGCGTGTACCCGAACCCCGTGCCGCATGCCGACGTGGTCACCTCCACCACCCACAAGAGCCTGCGCGGCCCGCGGGGCGGCATCGTGGTGTGCAACGATGACGACATCGCCAAGAAGATCAACAGCGCCATCTTCCCCGGCATCCAGGGCGGTCCCTTGATGCACGTGATCGCCGGCAAGGCGGTGGCCTTCAAGGAAGCGCTGGAGCCTTCGTTCAAGGTCTACCAGCAGCAGGTTCTGGCCAACGCCCGCGTCATGGCCGAGACCCTGATGGCGCGCGGACTGCGCATCGTGTCCGGCGGCACGCAGAGCCACGTCATGCTGGTCGACCTGCGCCCCAAGGGCATCACCGGCAAGGACGCCGAGGCGGTGCTCGGCCGAGCCCACATCACCTGCAACAAGAACGGCATCCCGAACGACCCGCAAAAGCCCATGGTCACCAGCGGCATCCGGCTGGGGTCGCCGGCAATGACCACCCGCGGCTTCAGGGAAGAACAGGCGCGCCAGACCGCGCACCTGATCGCCGACGTGCTGGAACATCCGCAGGACGACGCCGCGATCGCCCAGGTGCGGGCCAAGGTGGCCGCGATGGCGCGCGACTTCCCGGTCTACCGCTAGAGCGGCATCGCCGGAGACGCCCCGCTTGCGCTGCCCCTTCTGTGCTCACGAGGAAACGCAGGTCGTCGAGACCCGCGAGTCCGACGAGGGCGACGTCATCCGGCGGCGCCGCCGCTGCACCGCCTGCGACAAGCGCTTCACCACCTACGAGCGGCCCGAGATCGCGCTGCCGCAGGTGGTCAAGAAGGACGGCGCGCGCGCCGAGTTCGACCCGGCCAAGCTGCGCGCGTCGATGCTGCTGGCCTTGCGCAAGCGCCCGGTGAGCGTGGAGCAGGTCGAGGCCGCGCTCGAGCGCATCCAGGACAAGCTGCTGACCAGCGGCGCCAAGGAGGTGCCGTCCACGCGCCTGGGTGAGCTGGTGATGCGCGAGCTCAAGCGCATCGACAAGGTGGCATACGTGCGATTCGCGTCCGTGTATCGCAGCTTCGAGGACGTCGACGAGTTCCGTCAGTTGATCCGCGACATTTGATCCGCGGGCCGGCGCGGTGGGCGGTGTGCCGCCGCCACGCGGGTCTGCTCGGCAGCCCCGCCGCCAGGTCCCTGGCAGGTGTGACCGCCCCGATCCGGGTGTTGCACCGATGGTTCTCCCAGGCCGACATTCCCCGCAGCGTGGGCTGACGCTCGTCGAGCTTGGCGTCACGCTGGCCGTCCTCGCGCTCGTGGCGCTGGCCGCCTGGCCTGCCCTGGCCGACCTGCTTCAGCGGCGCGCCCTGTCCGGCCTGGCGGCCGAGATGCGCGCCGACCTCCAGCGCGCCCGCAGCGAAGCGGTCGCGCGGCGCCTCGGTGTGCGTGTCGAAGTGCAGTCCGTCGCCGACGGCAGTTGCTGGCTGGCTTACGCCGGTGCCGCCGACGCCTGTCGCTGTGCGGGTGGTGCCGAACCGGCCTGCGACAGCGGCGCGCTGCTCGTGTCGCACCGTTTTGTCGAGGCGCGATCGGGCCTGTCACTGTCCTCCAGCGTGGGGGCATTGCGCTTCGACCCTCGCCTGGGCACTGCCACGCCCTCGGGCACGCTGCGCGTCACGACTGCCGGGGGTGTCGGTGTCCATCATGTCGTCAACCTCACCGGCCGCGTGCGCACTTGCAGCGTCGGCGGCGGGCTGGCCGGGATGCCGGCGTGTTGACCAGGGGCGGTGCGCCCGGCTTCACGCTCGTCGAGGTGCTGGCGGTGCTGCTGATCGTCGCCATCCTCGCGGCGCTTGCGCTGCCCGGCATTGCTGCGCAGGTGCGCTCGGCCCGTCGGGCCGAGGCCATCGCCGCGCTGGTGCAGGTGCAGCTGGCACAAGAGCGCTGGCGCGCGCAATGCCCTTGCTACGCTGCCAGCCTGTCTGCCGCGCCGCATCGGGATTCGCCAGGTGGCTGCCCGCCGGTGGAATGCGACACCTCCCACGGCCTGGGGCTGTCCTTCGCCAGCGTCCGCTATGCGTTCGAACTGGTCGCGCTTCCCACCCAGGCGGCCCCGGACCACTTCGTCATGCAGGCCACGGCCCGCGGCGACCAGGCCCAGGACAGTGCGGGCAGTGTGTCCTGCGCCGCGCTGCGTCTGGTGGTCGCGCCCGGCCGGTTCCGGTTCGAGCCGGCAGCATGCTTTCGCCAATGAGCGCGCGACGCTTTCGCGCCCGATCGCGGCGCCTCGACCGGTCCGCTGTGGCCGGTATGTCGCTGCCGCAGTTGATGGTCGGGCTCGCCGTGGGCTTGCTGGTCACAGCAGCGGCGTTGGGGCTGGTGGCGGTGTCCGGCACCGAGAACCGTCGCCTGCTCGCCGAAGCCAGGCTGCAGCAGGATCTGCGCGCTGCCATGGACATCGTCACGCGCGAGCTGCGAAGGTCCGGCCAGTGGCCCGACGCTGTCGGCGGGATCTGGGCTTCGGGTCCGGCGCCGGAGACCCCGCCCGGTCAGGACGCGCCCACCGTGCCGACGGCGGTCAACCCCTTCGGACACTTTCTCGGCACGCCCTGCAATGTCGCGACAGCGGCAGCCCTGTCGCCGATGCCGCCAGCGTCGGCGGCGCATGCATGCCACCTGACCGCCGCCGTGGCCGATGCCGAGCCGGCGCGGTCGGGCTTTCACGTCAGCCGCGGCGTGCTGTACGCGGTGCTCCAGGGAGGCACGCCCCAGGCCGTGACCGATCCCGCGGCATTCACGGTGCGGCGTTTGACGATCACGTCGGCGGGGCACGACCCGACGCTGGAGTCCTTCTGCGCGCGTCCCTGCGGCGAACGGTGTCCGCGCGCTGCGCTTCGCGCCGTCGTGGTGGAGCTGCAAGCCGCGCTGCCCGACGAACCGCGCACGGAGCGTCGGCTGCGCGGCGCTGTCCGGCTGCGCAACGACCTGCTCGCCGGCCAATGCCCTGCATCATGAACGGTGCGCAGCGTGGTGCGCGACGGCATGCCTGCACCCGCGGCCGCCAGCGCGGCGCCGTGGCGCTGGCCGTCGTCGTGATGCTGTATGCGGCCGCTGCCTTGGCGGTGATGTTCGTGCATCGCAGCCTGGTCTTCGAGCAGCGCGCAGCGGCCAACCAGGTCCGCGCTGCCATCGCACACGAGGCAGCCGAGGCCGGCCTGGACTGGGCCACCGTGCGCCTGCGCAGCCCGTCACCGATCACGGCCGACTGCCTGCCCACGACCGACGGCAAGCGCTTTTCCGAACTCCATCTCGCGCAGACGCCGGAAGGCGGCACCTTGCTGCCCGTTTCTCCTGGCCGCGCCGTCGGGGCCTGCGTCGCTCCGCCCGACGGCAGTGCGTGGCGATGCCAGTGTGCACTGGCGGATGCCCCGCTGCAGCTTCCGGCCGGCACGGGCGCAGGCTTTTCCGTCGCATTCGAGGGCCGCGCCGGCTCCAGGGTGGTCGACGTCGTGTCCCACGGCTGCACCCGGACCACGCTCGGGCCGTCGTGCACGGGTGACGCGCAGGCCCGGCTGCGCGTCACGCTGGCCGTGCGGCCCGCGCTGGCGGCGTCACCCGGTGCGGCGCTGACGGTGCGAGGTGATGTGGCGGTTGGCGATGCCCCGATGGGCGTGCACAACCCGGACGCGGCCTCCGGCGGCGTGGCGCTGCGCGCAGGTGCCGATGTCGACGCGGCGGCGTTGCGGGCGGCCGGGCCGGCGGGGTCGCTGCCGTCCGACGCCGTGGCCGCGCATGACGCCGCCCTGGCGGCGGTCGAGCCGCAGCGCCTGTTCCAGGCCCTGTTCGGCTTGCCGCGCGATACCTGGCGCGAGTCCTTCGCGGACGAAGTGCTGTCCTGCCCTTGTGGCGCCGAAGCGCTGCTGGCGGCTGCGGACCGGGGTGCGCGCAAGCTGTGGTTGCGCGGGGACCTGACCGTCGACACGCCGATCGCCCTCGGCACCGACCTGGCTCCGGTCATCGTCGTGGTGGACGGCGGGGTCCGCCTGCATGGCGCCGTGCGGATGTGGGGCCTGCTGTATGCCTCCGACATCTCATGGCACGCCGGGCGCGCTGGGGCGGTGACGTCGGCGCGCATCGATGGTGCGGTGGTCTCCGAGGCTCACTTCCGGGGAGACGCCGCACCCGACCTCGTCTACGACCCCCAGGTGATCGCACGCCTGCGGGCCTTGCACGGCACTTTCGTGCGGGTGCCGGGCAGTTGGCGCGACGACACCCCGGCGCCATGAAGCGACCGATTCAGCGTGGCATCGGCCTCGTGGAAGCGATGGTGGCCTTGCTGGTGCTGGGTCTGGGAATGCTGACCTTCGTGGCACTGCAGGTGAAGCTGCGTCTGGGCGCCGAACTCGCCCGCCAGCGCGCCGAAGCCCTTCAACTGGCACAGACGGAGCTGGAGACGCTGCGCATGGCGCCCAGCCTGGCTGCATTCGACACCTTCGGCCCCGCGATCGTCACGTCCGGTCCGGCCAATGCCTCGGCCTATCGCGTGGCGCGCGCAATCGCGCCCGTGCCGGGCGTTCCGGCATCGGCGCCTGCCACGCTGCGCGACGTGGCGGTAACAGTGTCCTGGCGCGACCGCGCCGGCGAGGCCCACGCCGTGGCGCTGCGCACGCAGTTCGCCCGCGCCGACCCTGTGCTGCCAGCCACGCTGGGGTTGCGCCCTGCAAGCGGCCCAGGGACCCCGGTTCGCCCGGCCCGCATGCCCCCCGCGGCGACGGACCTCGGCGACGGCACCAGCGTGTTCAAGCCGATGGCCAGCGGCAGCGTCGCCTACGTGATGGACAACGCCAGTGCAGCCGTGGTGCGTCGCTGCAGCGGCCTGCCCGGCGGCACGCCGGTCGCCGCGCTGGCCGCATCCGGCGTGCGCTGCGAAGCGGTGCAGGCGTGGCTGGTCAGCGGGCTCGTCCGGGCCGACGCCACGAAGCAGCCTGACGCCCGGTCACCGGTCGGTCCGCTGCCTGGGGGTGTCGCGGTTCGCATCGACCTGGACACCACGGCACCGCCGGCTGGCGCCCGCGGGCTCGTGGCACAACTGGCCGCGCCCTACTGGCCCGCGCTGGACGGCGCGGTGGGCCGAACGATCGGCCGCGCAAGCTCGACCTATCCATCGGCCGAATGTGCCGTCGACGACGTCAGTTCCGTGGCGAAGGCGCCAGCGGCGGTGGCCTACGCCTGCCTGGTGCCCGGCATCGACCTCGACGGCAATCCGGCCACGCCGCCCGCCTTCCATGCGCGGCTGACGCTGTGGCCCCAGGAGGGCTGGGCAGTGGGCGGCACGCCAGACACCTGGCGTGTGTGCCGCTACTCCTCGGACCACAACGGCAACGGCTCGGTGTTCAGGGCCGACGCCCACCGCGTGCTGTCGATCGACAACGACGAGCATCCGTATGCGTGGCTCGACGCTGCGAGCACGCTGCTGCACCAGAACTTCCTGCTCGTGCGCGGACACCTGCCGTGCCCCGCGGATGGCAAGCGACCGGAGGCCGGCCACTACACTGACGCCACCACGGTGCCGCATCAGCCGTGACGAGCCACCACCCGCCGTGCCTGCACTTGTCGCCGAAGCCGCCGCGCGCGAGATCGCCTTGCAGGCCGCGTCGCGCGCCGTCGGCCTGAGCGACCCCAATCCTCGCGTGGGCTGCGTGCTGTTGTCCGCAGGCGGCGACGTGCTCGCCACCGGCCACACGCAACAGGCCGGCGGTGAGCACGCCGAGGTGCATGCCCTGCGCCTGGCCCGCGAGGCCGGCCGCGACACGCGCGGCGCCACCGCCGTCGTCACGCTCGAGCCCTGCTCGCACCACGGGCGCACGCCGCCGTGCTGCGACGCGCTGATCGCGGCGGGCGTCGCGCGCGTGGTGGCGGCCGTGCAGGACCCGAACCCGCGCGTGGCCGGTGCCGGCTTCGCCCGCCTTCGTGCCGCCGGAATCGACGTCGACGTGATCGGCGGCGACTGGGGCGACGCCTCGCGCGAGCTGAACATCGGATTTTTCTCGCGCATGCAGCGCGGCCGGCCCTGGGTGCGCATGAAGATCGCCGCGTCGCTGGACGGCCGCACGGCGCTCGACGACGGCACGAGCCAGTGGATCACCGGCGAGGCGGCACGTGCCGACGGCCACGCCTGGCGCCGCCGCGCCGGCGCCGTACTCACGGGCATCGGCACCGTGCGCGACGACGACCCGCGGCTCGACGTGCGCCTGGTGCCTACCCATTGCCAGCCCCTTCGGGTGCTGGTGGACTCGCGGCTCGAGGTGGCGCCCTCGGCGCGTCTGCTGCAGCCGCCGGGCAAGGCGCTCGTCTACACCGCCGGCGCCGACGCGGCGCGCCGAGCCGCCCTGGCCGGCGACACCGTGGAAGTGGCCCAGGTGCCTGCGGACACCCGCGGCAAGACCGACCTCGCGGCCCTGCTGGCCGACCTGGCGCAGCGTGGCGTGAACGAGTTGCACGTGGAGTCCGGCGAAAAGCTCAATGCGTCGCTCCTGCAGGCAGGACTGGTCGACGAGCTGCTGCTGTACGTGGCGCCGCGCCTGCTGGGCCCTGGTCGCGGTCTGGCCGCCATCGGGCCGCTGGCCCGGCTGGCCGACAGCATCGACTTCGACTGGATCGACTGCGAGCGCGTCGGCGCCGACTTGCGGCTTCGACTGAGGCCGCGGGCGAAGCCGGTCTAGGCGCGTGCGGCGCCGGCGGGCCGAGCGCGCGGCGCCAGACACCTGCGCGACAGCGTCGACAGGAAGGCGGCACCTACAATCGTGCCCCTATGCCGATTGCCCCCGTTCCCGAACTCGTCGCTGAACTCGCCGCCGGCCGCATGGTGGTGCTGGTGGACGAGGAAGACCGTGAAAACGAGGGCGACCTCGTCATCGCTGCCGACCACGTCACGCCCGAGGCGATCAACTTCATGGCCAGGCACGGCCGCGGGCTGATCTGCCTGACGTTGACACGCGAGCGCTGCGAGCGCCTGCGCCTGCCGATGATGGCCCGCAACAACGGCACCAAGTTCGGCACCGCGTTCACCGTGTCGATCGAGGCCGCCACCGGCGTCACCACCGGCATTTCCGCCGCCGACCGGGCCCGCACGGTCAAGGCGGCAGTGGCGCGAGATGCGCGGGCCGAAGACATCGTGCAGCCTGGCCACGTCTTCCCGATCCAGGCCCAGGACGGCGGCGTGCTGATGCGCGCCGGCCATACCGAGGCCGGTTGCGACCTGGCCGCCATGGCCGGCCTGACGCCCGCGGCCGTCATCTGCGAGGTGATGAAGGACGACGGCGAAATGGCCCGCCTGCCGGACCTGGAGGTCTTCGCCCGCGAGCACGGCCTGAAGATCGGCACCATTGCCGCGCTGATCCAGCATCGCAGCCACAACGAGACCCTGATCGAGCCGCTGGGTACGCGCGAACTGGCCACGGCGCAGGGCGTGTTCCGCTGCACCGCTTACCGCGACACCAGTGTCGGCAGCGTGCACCTCAGCCTGGCCGTGGGTCGCTGGGGCGACACCGACGAGGTGCCGGTGCGCGTTCACGAGCCGCTGTCCGTGATGGACCTTCTCGACGCCCAGGGCAGCTCGCATTCCTGGCCTCTGCCGTCGGCGCTGGCGGCACTGCAGCAGGCCGGCCGCGGCGTTGCCGTGCTGCTCAATGCCGGGGCCGACGCCCAGGCGCTGCTGGGCCGCTTGCTGCCGCAGGCGCAGAAGGCGCCGGCAGAGGCCGGCAACATGGACCTGCGCACCTACGGCGTCGGCGCGCAGATCCTGCGCCACCAGGGCGTGCGCCGCATGAAGCTTCTGGGCCATCCGCGGCGCATGCCCAGCATGACCGGCTACGGCCTCGAGG
>WBZX01003026.1_pt1 | contig 10983 bp, 7 predicted proteins | sample 5204211 | NCBI WGS metagenome assembly WBZX01 (sample SAMN12344362, study PRJNA552823) | activated sludge metagenome | biome: Activated sludge suspended growth; feature: Nitrification reactor; material: Wastewater; isolation source: activated sludge from nitrification reactor of wastewater treatment...
GCCCGTGCGGGGCGCGAACTTCACGGGGATCGGCTCCAGCGCGCTCTCCAGCGCGATCATCGCGGCGCCGCCCGCGCCGAGGACGAACCATTTTTTCTGGCCGTCGTCGAAGGGCGAGACGAGGAGCACGTGCCGCAGCGCCTCGCCGTCGCCGAGCGCGGCGTAGTTGCCGGGCTTGAGGCCGTCCGTCTGCTTGAGGAAGCGCGTCGTCTTGAGCGCCGACTCGCCGGAGCGCGACTCGCCGTCGACGTAGCGCACGAGGATGCGATCCTTGACGTGCTTCTTCACGACGCCGTGGCGCATCACGCCGTTGTGCTCCGCGACGACGGGATCGCCCGGCTGGATGCGCGGATCGTCCGGCACCACGATCGCGAGCGACGGGTGCACCTTGTACGGCGGGCCGTTGCGCCCCTCGATCACGAGCAGCTCGCCGTCGAGGCCCGCGACGGTGGCGGCGTACATCACGAGCGTGGAGCCGAGCTTCGCGCCCGCGAGCATCTGATCCGACACGGTGAAGATGCGCTTGCCGGCGTCGAGCGCGAGGGGGCGCGGCGGCAGCTTGAAGGGGTTCGGATCGACGAGGGCCGGGGCCGCGGGCGGCGCGCTCGACGACGAGGGCGCCGCGGAGGACGAGGGCGTCGCGGAGGCCGGCGGATCCTGCGGGCGCGCGTCGCCTCCGGAGCCGCACGCGCCCGCGAGGAGGGCGAGGGCGGCGAGGACGGGGGCGATGGGGAGGCGCGCGCGCACGATCGCGGTTTACCATGCCTGCCCCATGAGCCGAGCGTTCGAGAGCGAAACGTTGCTGGATGCCGAAGGCGCGCTGTTCTCCGAGGCGCGCACGGTGCGCTTCCAGGAGGTCGACGCGGCGGGCATCGTCTTCTACCCGCGGGTGTTCGAGTACATGAGCGACGCGTACGTGTCGTTCCTCGGGGCGCGCGGCATCCACTTGCCCAAGGCGATCGAGGCGAACGAGTACCGCGCGCCGCTGATCCACGTCGAGGCCGACTACCGCGCGCCGATGAGGTTCGGCGACGCGATCCACGTCGACGTCGTGGCGGTGACGGTGGGCCGCACGTCGTTCCACCTCGGCTACAGGATCCGCCACGCGGACGGCCGCGTCGCCGCCGTGGGCCAGACGAGCCACGTCTGCGTGGGCATCCCGGGCTTCCGCCCGATCCCGATCCCGGAGGAGCTGCGCGCCGCCCTGGAAAACAAGATGGCTTGAGAAACGAGCACGGTCGTCTCACCGGTCCTCCACGCTCCCCCACCCGGCATGGCGTCAGGACGTCAGGACATCGGGAACGAGATGGCGTGAGGCGAGATGTCGTGAGGCGAGAGTGGCTGGAGCGCCCTCCCCCACACAGGAATCAAGGTGAGCCCGGCCCGGCACGTATCTTCTGGGAGGCATGGTGTGAAACACCCACGACATGCAGCGGAGCCTGCTTCGCATCCCGCGTGGGACCCGCGGACTTTGCCCCCGGGGGGCGGGGCGGAACGCGCGGCACCCCGTGATGGGTAAGAGACAGGAGGCCGGCGTTTTTGCAGAAAACACCAGTCTCCTGGCGTGGCGCCTCACGGGGTTCTCGCACACCGAACCCCGTAGCTTGAGCCTGAATAGCTCGGCGGAATACCCGTGCGGTAGGAAGGGTGGAGGAGCGAAATATTGAAGAACCAGCTCCCGCCCCGGGCAACCCGCCCCGAGCTCCCGTCAACATTGGCACAATCTGCACAGGGCACGAAGTAGTCTCCATACCCGTCGAAGTTCCATTCCACCACGTTTCCGGCAAGATCTGCCTGCCCCCACTTGCCATCACCCGCGGGCTTCGACCCGACTTCCACAATGTCGGTAGACGCGCAGCTCGCTCCCAAACCATCGCCGTTGCAAGCATACGCCGCATAGGCCGGGGTCGGCACTGCCGATCCCCATGGATACCCTCTATGCTCGTCGCCCCCCGCCGCGGCGTAGTTCCACTCTGCTTCCGTGGGCAGACGCCCTCCATCCCACGCGCAGAACGCAAATGCTACATACCAGTTCAGGCAATTCATTGGCCGATTCTCGTTCGCACCCGCCGTTTCCGTCCACGTCGGACTATCGGCACACTTCACCGCCGCCTCGAGCGCTGCCTGATCCGGCGGCAAGGGCCACGCGGGACTCCACCCGCTGTCGGTGACCAGAGGGTGCGCTCCCGCTCCGGCTTTTGGTTTGTTCTCTGGATAGCCTGCAAGAAATTGCCGAAACCTTCCTACGGTGACTTCGAAGCGGTCGAGCCGGAAGTCGGTCACAGTCGCAGGGTAACTCGCGTTGTTGCTTCGGTTGTATGCACCGCCTGTCACGACAGAGCTCGCGCAACAGCTTTCACTATCTCCACATGTTGCTGGCATGTAGGGATTCGAGCATATGCCTGTCGCGGGGTTGCACGTGCCAGCGATGTGGCACTGATTGAGTGATAAACATGTCACTGGGTCGGAGCCTACGCAACTACCCGCCTGGCATGTGTCTGACTGTGTACACGCATCTCCATCCGTGCAGGTGCTGCCTTCCGGCCTGTTGGCGACTTCACATGTTCCCGCGGTGCAGGCTGCAAGGAGGCAGGTATTGGGGGGTGCCGTGCACTCCGCGGGGGTAGCACAGCCCACGCACTTGCCGGCGCCGTCGCACTGCAAGGCCCCATTTACGCCGCATGGCACGCCGTTGCCAGCGTGCTTTACGGCCACCTTCATCCCATCGGCGCAAGAATTCTCGCTGCAGCCGCTCCCATCCACTTCAATGTCGTTGTCGTCGGGAACACTCTCAACTCCACCGTCCCCATCACACTGCCTTCTCAGGCAATCGCCGCTGATCTGCCCCGTCACGCATGTTGTCCCCGGGGCCATTGGCACGGCACCGCAGACGTGTTCCTCGCATGTCCTCTCAAGGCACTCGCCAGGATCATTGCAGTCGGCGGGCGAATCGCAGGCGGTTCCATCACTGATCGAACCGCTGGCGCCGGACTCACCCGTTCCAGGCGCGCCCGAGTCTCCGGTGCTCGCGCTCTGCCCACCACTCCCTGTAACGTTGTCAAAGCCGAAATCACCGATGCCGAGTGCGTCCGCGCACCCGCTCAGTGCGACAAGGACGCACCACATGCTGCACCACAGAACGTTTCTGCTCAACATTCTGGTCCCTCACTTTTCACGAAGGTTGCCGCCACCACTGCCACGATGATATCGAAGCGAAGGATGCACGCAGAGTGACGAGAGCGAGCGTCTGAAAGTTGCTTGCTCTGTTGCCGGGATGAGCCGCCAAATTCGACACGAGCGAAGAAAAAAATGGCGCCCAGGTCGGGGCTTCAGTCAACTATTTGAAAAGTCGGACTTCTTGGCTTCGCTTGGTCCCAGCGAGTCACGGACCTTTGCTGCCGCTCATCGGAGCCCACATCGCAACGGTGTGCCCCCGACAGGGCTCCCGCCCGATCCCGGGCCCCGCGCGACGGCGCGCGAGCCCGGTCACGGACACTTGCTCGAACGAGGAACCGCACGAAGCCTGATCAGCGCACGCAGCACCGATAGGGGCGACTTGCGCTGAGGACGCTGGCTGTGCCAAGGCTTTGGCAGGAGCTCTGCCCCATGACGATGCCCGAGCCCGCACCGCTCGTCTGAGCTATCCATTCCTCATCGTCATCGGCCATGTTCGTGACGATGGGCTGTCCGACGTCCGCCCCTTGCGAACACGCAAGATACCACTCGTCCATGGTGCAGAGGTGCGGTTTCACGTCGTCTGGCGCGACTTGCGACCAGCAAACATCGATGGCGTCGAAGAACCTCTCGGCCTCCTGCTGCTGCTGGGTGATGCAGAATGAGCCCTGCGCGCCAGGCGGGCCGACACGCGAGAATCCCGGCGCACAGTCGACGACGCCCGCGGAGCCGGGAGGCCCCGGCTCACCCTTGTCGCCCTTCTCTCCCTTGTCGCCCTTCTCTCCCTTGTCGCCCTTCTCGCCGTTCTCTCCCTTGTCGCCCTTGTCCCCACTGTCTGCTTCGAGCCCCTGGTTGCCTCCACAACCGGCGAGGAGAACGAGGAGCAGCATCCATGCCGCGAAACCCCCGGTGCCTAGCCGCGTTGCAGCGACCGTGGGAGAAATAGACGCGCCCTTCGAAATGTGGACCATGACAGCCTCCTTGAATGGTGGGCGTGCGATGGAGCCTTGTCGCTCCGACCGCGCGCTGCCGATGGGCTATAACAAGGCTCGTGCCAGCCGCCATCGTCGCGTGCGACCGTAGCACTCCCTTGTTATTGCGGCCACTTGCCCGTCTGCTCAGCGAGCCCAGGATGACGCCTTTCAATCGGTTTGAAGGAATTTTGAACGGCCTTTTCAAACCATCTCTACGTCGGGGCACGATGAATGCCAATCCCCCTGAGGGCAACCAGGGTCTCCATGCGAAAGCTGATCCTTCGAATCGACGAGCACGAGCCCGTGGCCCTTGAGCTGCCAGACGGCGCGAGGGTCCGGGTCGGCCGCGGCCCATCGGGGGGCGAGGCTGGCGTCGCGTTGCAGCGGGGTGAAAATGGCGTCTTCGAGCTCCGGGTGCCAAGCGCTGCCGTGTCCACGGAGCACGCCGAGATCCATCTCGGCGAGGAAGGCGCGACGGTATGCGATCTGGGCAGCACGAACGGCACCTTCCTGCAACTGTCCCCCCGCCAGCCGCGGCTCTGCGCCGAGCGGATCCTGCTCGGCCCGCATGTGACGGTCGAGCTGCGGGACGCTTCTCTGGCCGTGCCTGGAGAGGCTGAACCGGCCTCGCCTGAGGAACTGCGGAGTCGCGTGGCCGCGGTGCTCGGGCTGTCGCCGACGGCGGTACGTCTCGTCCGGTCGCTACCTCCGCCGACGGACGCTCCCCGCGCGGTCCTGCCGATCGTGGGGGGGGACACCCTGCTCGTAGAATGGCCGGAAGCGACGCTCGACTTTACCGCCTTTCGCTGGCTGCGGTCCGTCGTCAGTCGCTTTAACCTGCGAAAGCGGGATGAGCACGAGAGCTGGAGCTTCACTGCGCTTTCGTCGGGGCGAACGGCTGCGTTGCGGCTCGCAAAGCGCGCCGCGCCGTTCGAGTCGCCGGTGCTATTGCTCGGGGCAACGGGCTCGGGAAAGGGCGTGCTCGCCAGAGACATCCACGATCACAGCCTCCGAGCCCAGGGGCCGTTCGTCCGGGTGAACTGTGGGGCTATTCCGCAGGAGCTGTTTGAGAGCGTGCTATTCGGTCATGTACAGGGAGCATTCACCAGCGCGACGCGCCCGTCCGCAGGGCTCGTCGACCAGGCCGACGGCGGGACTCTGTTCCTGGACGAGGTCGGCGAGCTGAGCTTGCCCGGCCAAGCCAAGCTGCTTCAATTCCTTGACAGCGGCGAATATTACCCCGTCGGGAGCCCACGCCTGCGCCGCGCCGATGTTCGGGTCATCACGGCCACGAACCGCGACCTCTCCGCCATGATGCCAGCGCTGTTCCGCGCAGACCTCTTCTATCGAATCGCCGAGGTCACCATCTCGATTTCGGACCCCGGCACCGAGGATTTGCGAGCTTCCGTGCCCGGGCTCCTCGCGGAGGTCGCGACCAGGAACCGGACGGTGGTGAAGCCCGAGGAGGTTGAGCGGCTCTCCGATCTGGCATGCACGCGCATCTATGGCGGTCACTTCCGAGAGCTGCGCGCGGCGCTGGTTCGCTATCTCTTGCTTCGGGAGCCGCAGCGATCCGTGGAGGAGACGTGGCGTGCGGCGGTCGACGGGAAAGAAGGCCTCAACGAGGCCTTGCTCCGCGTGGACTCCCCGCCTCCGCAGGAGCTCACGGCCTTCGTCCGCGGTCTTGAGGGTCTCCTCCGTCTCCAACTCGCGCGCGAGTCGTCCACGGTTGTCGAGCTAGCCAATCGACTTGGTCGGACGCCGGCGGCTGTCTACGCATGGCTCGGTCGGGCGGGGATCTCGCCCCAGGATCTCGGCGACACGCCGCCGGTTCGCCGGGCCATCGAATCCGAGGTGGGCTCTCTGTCACCGTACACACCCTCAATGGAGCGGCTCTTCCGATCCTGACCCGCGGGCGAGGCGAGATCGTGTGCGTACGGAAAGAGCGCGGGCGACTGATCGGGGAAAGTACTTTTTGTGAACGCCCGCGCGCGCCGCTGCAACGATCGCTTGAGTATTCGAGCAAAGCGGCGCCGTCGATGGCGAGAGGCGGCCGTGCGCCGTCCAGGGGAGACAAGCATGAGGACACGCGAGTGGTGGGCTGTAGTGTTCCGGTGTCGCACCTTCGGAAGGGGGCGCGCAGTGGCCGCGCTTCGACGAGTTCGATCTCTCGGGGGCGCCGCCGCAGGATCCCAAGAGCGACGATGCCGGCACCAAGACCTCCTCCGGCGGCGAGCCGGGCGGAGTGTGCGAGGGGCCAGGATGGACACGGGCTCACCGTCCACCCGGGGAGACGGAGGTCCGGGAAGCAAAAGCCAGAAGCTATCGGTCGCAGGATGGACCGACACGCGCGTCCTCGGCGTTTGCGCTTCAGCATGGCAGTGACCGAAGACTTCAACAAGGATGGCCGGATCGATTTGGCCGTCCCCCGATTCTCAACGAGTGTGGCTTCTTCGAAACAACTGTCTACCCTAGAGAGCGCCGACCATGAGCATCGAGACCACTCCGAGCTTCTTGACTCCAGACAGTCCATTCGGTGTCTCACAACTCCCCCGGCGGGCAGCGCCGCGATCTCGATCGACTCCCGTCCTGATGGGGCATCGTGCGAGGTCCACAGGAGACATCCGGCGCACCCACACCGTACCACGCCTTGGCGAGCTACTCGCTGGCAAGTATCTCATCGAGAGCGTCATTGGCAGCGGCGGGATGGGGTTTGTGCTTTCTGCTAGGCACACGGTGCTGGAGACGCAAGTGGCAATCAAACTGCTTCGCGCCCAGACCGCCGTCCACCCGGAGTCCAGGGAGCGCTTTCTGCGCGAGGGTCAGTCCATGGCCGCATTGCGCAGCGAGCACGTGACGCGCGTGATGGACATGGACGAGACCGAAGATGGCGTGCCCTTCCTCGTGATGGAGTATCTCGAGGGCGAGAACCTCGCGCAAGTCATCCGCCAGCGGGCCCCCCTGCCCGTGGACGAGGCGGTCTCCTACATGCTCCAGGTCTGCGAGGCCGTCCTGGAGGCGCACGCCCGAGGCACCTTCCACCGCGACATCAAGCCGGGCAACATCTTCGTCACGACCCGCCCCGACGGCACACCCTTGATCAAGGTGCTCGACTTCGGGATCGCGAAGGTGCTCGCTCCCGGTGAAACCGTCAGCGGGACCGTGGAGGGGATCACCCAGGCAGGCCAGACGCTCGGCACTTCACATTACATGCCTCCGGAGCAGATCCAGTGTGCACGCACCGCGGACGCACGAAGCGACATCTGGTCGCTCGGCGTCGTGCTGTACGAGCTGGCGACCGGAAAGAAGCCTTTCTCGGGCCAAGGCCAGGGGGGCGTCATGGCGAGCGTCGTCCGCGATCACCCGTTGCCGCCAAGGTCGCTGAGGCCTGATTTGCCCGAGGCCCTCGACACGCTCATCATGCACTGTTTGGAGAAATCGCCCGAGAAGCGACCTCAATGGGTCGCGGGCCTCGTCGCCGCTCTCGCGCCCTTCACGTCGAAGCAGATGGCCGCGCCGGTGGCGGAACGTCAAACCCCTGCCCCAGAATCGGAGCCGACGACGTTGGCTGCGCAGACAGCTCCGTCGCTCCCCGCGACCCACCGAGTGCTCGGCCCGGACTCGCCGACTCCCGAGCTGGATCCGCCCACGTCTCTGGTGCGGCGGCTGTCCTGCGAGAAGCGGCCTCAGCAGGAGACCACGTCAGCCACGATGCTCTCGGCGTCGTCGTCCCGAAAGACATTGCTCGTGGTCGACTCGCCGTCCGCGCAGGTCGTGCCGCGCGCGGTCGAGTCCTCGATTGCAGTCGAGCCGACTCCTACCTCGCCAACGGCGCCTGTACACCAGTCGGCGACTGGTGTTGAACCGTCTCCCACGCCCTTGTTGAGGTCACCATCCCCGTCTTCGCCGGGGGCGCTGTTGATCTCGGGGCCTCACCGATTGCTCTTCCTTTCGTGCGCTCTGGTGGTGATCGTCTGTGGACTCCTGCTGGCGCGCCGGGTCTCTTCGAGCAAAGTCGAATCTCCAGCCGTCTCGCAGGTAGCGGAAGGGCAGGTGCTTGCTCCGGAGCCCACGACCAGTCCGGCACCTCTCATGCCCCCGAGCCCGACGGTCGCCGTTTTGGTGGCGCCCACCTCATCAAGCGAGGAGATCGTCAATCAACCGCCGCCGATCACCAGCCCGTCTGCCGAACCGGAGCCGTTGGGACGTCCGTTATCAAGCGCGGCCCCCAAGGTGGCAGGCTCCTCGGCCCCGACGGCACACCCGGCGGCGCCACCTTCGACGCCGAGGACGTCAGCCCAGCACGCGGTCAAGACACCGATCGCGGGCGAGCCTAAACCAGTTCGTGTGTGGTAGGCAGTGGAGAAGACCATGAACCATCGATTCGTTCGCCTTGTCGCCGTGTGGAGCATCTTTCTCGCGTCGTCGAGCGCGGACGCCCAGCCATCGGTTTCGAGTCCACAGCAACAAGCAAAAGCGAAGTTCGAGGCCGGGCTTGCGGCCCTCGATGGGGGCGATCCGTCGGCGGCGCTCCCGTTCTTTCAGGACGCATGGACCCTGAGTAGCAAACCGGTGGCACTGATCAACGTTGCAGTTTGCGAGGCACAGCTCGGTCTCGTTGCGACGGCCTCCAGGCACTATCAGGAGGCCCTCGCGCAGCCTTCCATCACCCCTGCACAGGCACGAGAGGTCAAGAGCCAACTGGCGAGCAACGCTTCCCGCATTCCGACGCTGCGCGTGCGGCTGGATGAAAAAACGCCCGCGGAAACGACGGTGCTCCTCGACGGAACGCCCATGACTGCCTCCACTCTCGACACGGACATCCGTCTCAACCCCGGAACCCATGCGATCATTGCGTCGGCGCCAGACTACGTGGGCAGGCTCTACAGCGTGACGCTGAAGGAGGGTGCCGCGCGGACACTTATCGTATCTCTCCAGCTCGCCCCGCAGTCCCAAGTCGAGTGCGCCCCTCCACCGAGTTCGTCGATGGCAATTCCTGTTCCCTCGCCGACCGCCAAGCCGATGTCACACGTACCGGCCGCGGCCCTTCCCACGTCCTCGGTAGCCACAACAGGCCCGACCGCGCTGTCAAGTCATCTTCGCACGGGGGCCTTCGTGACATTCAGCGTCGCCGGCATCGCCGCCGTCACAGGCGCCGTGACCGGTCGCCTGGCCTTGGATAGGAGCCAAGAGCTCCGCCAAAAATGTCCCATCGTCCAGCAATGTGACCCCGCGCTCCAGCCCATCCAAGCCGAAGCCAAGGCGCTCGCGGACGGCAGCACCGCCGCGTTTGTCCTGGCTGGAGCCGCGTTCGCCGGCGGCGTGACGATGTTTCTCCTGTCGACTCGCGTCGCCAAGCCGAGCCCGCAAGTCGGAGTGACGATCGGCCCTGGAACCCTCTCGGTACAGAGTCGGTTCTGATCAATAGAGAAAATGAGGACAGGCGTGGTCCCCTGTCACCGTTCCTCCCCCACCCAGTGCATCCCCGGCAGAGTGGCACTCTGGAGCGTCACCCGGACGAGAGGAGAACAGGCCCGTAGAGGTCCGCGAGGCCGGCGCGGAGGAGCTTGCCGGAGGAGGTGAGTGGGAGGGCGCCGACGAAGGCCCACCGCCGGGGGCGTTTGTGGGGGGCGAGGGTTGTCGACAAAACGTCGACAAGGCCCTGGAGGTCCGGCGGGGCGGCGGGATCCGGCTCGATCGCGGCGGCCACGAGCTGGCCCCACCTGTCGTCGGGGACGCCGAACACCGCCGCTCGGCGGACGCCGGGGAGCCGCTCGAGGGCCTGCTCCACCTCGACGGGATAGACATTCTCGCCGCCCGTCACGATGAGATCGGTGCGCCGCGCGTGGACGGAGAGCTGCCCCTCTTCGTCCAGCTCCCCGAGGTCGCCCGTGTCAAAGAAGCCGTCGGCCGACAGAGCAGGATCGACGCTCCCATCCGGCCGCAGATACCCGTCGAAGAGGCTGGGCCCGCGCACGAGAATCCGCCCCACGGTCCCCGGCGCGACAGCCGTGCTCGCCGCGACAGCCGTGCTCGGCGTGACAGGCGTGCTCGGCGTGACAGGCGGGGGCGGGGCGGCTTCGGGGGCGATGCGGACCTCGACGCCCGGCAGCGGCGCGCCGGAGCCGGCGCGGCGGATCGAGGGGTCGCGGGGAGACTGGGACGTGACCTGGGAGCACGCCTCGGTGAGGCCGTACGTGGTGAGGGCGGGCACGCGGCGGCGCGCGCACGCGTCGAGGAGCGAAGGGGGCGCCGCGGCGCCGCCGAGGAGGAGCGCGCGCAGGCGCGGGAGGACGCCCTCGCGGTCCTCGTCGAGGAGGGCGTGGAGCATCGCCGGCACCACGGAGAGCAACGTCACGTCGTGCGCGCGGATCGCGTCGAGGACGAGGCGCGCGTCGAAGCGCGGGAGCATCACGACGGGGCGGCGCGCGACGAGGCACCGCGTGACGATCGAGAGGCCGCCGACGTGCGCGAGGGGCATGCAGAGGAGCCACCGATCGCGCTCGTCCCACCCGAGGTTCTTCGCGCTCGCGTCCGCCGCGGCGAGGAAGGCGCGGCGCGAGAGCACGGCGCCCTTCGGCCGCCCCGTCGTGCCGGACGTGCACACGATCGCGAACGGCGCGGCGCCGGCGACGGTGAGCGAGGCCGGCTCGGTGGGGGTCGAGAGCGAGCGAGGCCCGCCGGCGACGGTGAGCGAAGCCGGCTCGGCGGGGGCGCGGAGCTCCTCGGGGGAAGGGAGCGTCAGGTCCGCCTCTTCGAGGACGCGATCCGGGCGCGTGACGTCGAGCACGACGCGCACCTCGGCGGGCGAGAGGCGCGGGTGGATCGGGACGAT
>WBZX01003027.1_pt1 | contig 10978 bp, 9 predicted proteins | sample 5204211 | NCBI WGS metagenome assembly WBZX01 (sample SAMN12344362, study PRJNA552823) | activated sludge metagenome | biome: Activated sludge suspended growth; feature: Nitrification reactor; material: Wastewater; isolation source: activated sludge from nitrification reactor of wastewater treatment...
CCGTTGGTGGCGGGTCTCCTCGCCCATCTCGTGCAGCAGGTAGGTGACGGACGGGTCGGTCAGGTCGCGGGCGCGGGCGACCTGGAGCGCGAACCCTGCCTCGAGCACGGCCTCGAAGCGGATGCCGGCGTCGAACATCGAGGCGACCTCCTCACGGGAGAGCAGCCGACGCTGCGACGCGTCGAGCTGGATGCCCGTGCCGTGGATCGACAGCAGCTCGTCGGGGACGAGCTGTCCGTCGCCGATGCTGCCCGGCAGGTCGCGGTCGGGATCGATGACCCGTCGCTCCGACACCCGGTTCAGTCGTTCGACGCGGTCGGTCGTGGTGGAGGTCGCCATGCACGGACCATAAACCGACGACAGGTCGGATACAACGTGACCCCCGCCACGGCCCATACTTGAGGGCGTCATGAGCAAGCAACGACGAAAGCCCGGTCGACCCAAGGGCGCGACCCGCGACCCACAGGAGCGCCGGGCGGACCTGCTGGCAGCGGCCGAGCGAGCCATCCGGGCCCACGGGCCGAGTGCATCGATGGAGCAGATCGCGGACGAGGCCGGCGTGGCCAAGGCGACGCTGTACGACAACTTCGACGGCAAGCGCGGGCTGACAGATGCGCTCGTCGAGCGCTACGGGACGCGCGTCCTGTCGACGATCGCCTCCGGGCTCGACCAGCCCAGGACACCCCACGAGGTGCTCCGCGGCGGGATCGAGGTGTTCGTCGCGGTCATCGAGCGCGACCTCGCCCTGTATCGCTTCGTGCTGGCCGAGAACGGCGGTCGCACCATGCTCGACGAGTCCGCGCCCCCGGTCACCGCGCTGCTGGGCAGCATGCTGCGCCAGGCCGGTGTCGACTCGGGCGGTGCCGAGGCCATGGCCCGCGCCGTGCTCGGCGGCATCTTCGCCGCAGCGGAGTGGTGGTCGGACCACCAGACGATGTCGCGGTCGGACTTCGTCGAGTACCTCGACGACCTGATGTGGCCCGGGCTGGCCGCCACCGGGATCGACCGCATCACCGACCCGGTCGACCTCTCCCACATCTCGCGACTCATCGGCGGGCTCACCGCCCCCGGGGACGGCACCGAGCAGACGGCCTGACGCCCGCGTCCACCCTTTCTCAGGTCCACGGCGTCGCCGACCGATCCAACCGGTACGGCAGGTCCACGACCGGGGAAGGGAGGCCGATGAGCGACGAGACACTTGCGGCACCCGGTGCACCACCTGCCGTCGCGGCCCCGCCCGTGCAGGTGCTGGTGGTCGTCGACCACCGTCCCACGCGTCACCTGGTCGAACGCGCGCTGCGGGCCGACCCCACCACGCCGGTGCACACCGACTGGGTCACCTCGTTCGAGGCCGCGCGGACCTGGTGCGCGGCCCGCCGACCGGACTGCGTCGTGTCGGTCGCCGATCCCGCGACGGTCGCCCAGCTCGCCACGGCGCTCCCCCACCACCCGCTCGTCGCCGTGGGCAGCGGCCCCGACCACGACGAGCTGGCCGCCCTCGCCGCGGGCGCGCACGAGTACGTCGCACTCGACCAGCTGGAGCCCGAGCATCTGCTCGCCACGATGCTCCGGGCACGCGTCCGCGTCTCGGTCGCGGACGAGGCGGAACGGGCCTCCGCTGCCGAGCAGGCCCGACTCGCGGCCCTGGTCGACCACGCGAAGGACACCGCGATGTTCTTCGACAGCGACGCCCGCATCATCTGGGTGAGCCCGAACTGCGGGCGGGTCCTGCGGCGCGAACCCCACGAGCTGGTGGGCCGGATGGGCTTCGACCTGGTCCATCCCGACGACCGCGAGCGGCTGTGGGCGTGCATCGCCGGGCTCGAGCGTCCCGGTGACCGCGTCGACATCGAGTTCCGGGCGCTGGACCTCGACGGCTCGGTGCACTGGCTCGAGGAGACCGCGACCCGCCTGCCCGACAGCTCCCCCGCCGGCGTGGTGTTCGCGACCATGCGCGACATCTCCGAGCGCCGGGCGACGTCGGAGTCGTTGCAGTTCCAGGCCGATCTGCTCGCCGCGGTCGGCGAGGCCGTCGCCGCGACCGACGCCGAGGGCCGGATCACCTACCTGAACCCCGCCGCGGAGCAGCTGTACGGCTGGAGCCTGGCCGATGCACGAGGCCTCGACGGCGGCGAGATCAGCGTCTCGCCGCGCTCCGGCAACGGGCCCGGCATGGTGCGACGGCAGATCCGCAGCGGACAGCGCTGGTCGGGCGACCTCTGGTTGCGGCGCAAGGACGGCACCGACTTCTTCGGCCACGTGACCAACACCCCGGTGCTGGGCGAGGACGGCACACCCATCGGGCTGATCGGCGTCACGACCGACCTGACCGACCGGATGGAGCTGATGCGCGCCGCGGAGGAGGACCGCGACCGGCTGGCGGCCGCCCAGCGCAGCGCGCACCTGGGCAGCTTCGACGTCGACCTCACCACCGGACACATCACCTTCTCCGACGAGCTGTACCGGATCCTCGGCCTGCCCATCGGCTCGCCCGTCGACGAGACCACCTACCGACGAAGCGTGCATCCCGACGACCTGCCCGACATCGAGGCATCCGCCGAGTCGGCCATCGCGGGCGATCGTCACACGAGCCTGGTGCACCGCATCGTCCGGCCCGACGGCGAGATCCGCTGGGTGCAGGCGGCCAACTCCACACCGCCGAACTCGCCCGACCGGCTCTGCGGCACGGTGCTCGACATCACCGAACGCCACCGCGCCGAGGAGCTGATCGACCACGAGGTGCGCCACGACTCGCTGACCGGGCTGCCGAACCGGGCCGAGATCACCCGGCAGCTCGATGACCTGCTCGCCGCGCAGCGCGCCGGCGGTCCACCGGTCACGATGGCGTTCCTGGACCTCGACCGGTTCAAGGTGATCAACGACGGGCTGGGCCATGCAACCGGCGACCAGGTGCTGCTCGAGGTCGCCCGACGGCTCCAGCTGGCCGCGGGCGACCGCGGGGTCGTGGGCCGGTTCGGCGGCGACGAGTTCGTCGTGCTCGAGCCGGGGCACTCCGACCCCGAGCGCTCCGTCGAGTCGATGCGGCGCGTCGTGGACGTGCTCGAGGAGCCGATCGAGGTCGACCACCGGCGCTTCTTCATCACCGCGAGCGTCGGTGTGGCGATCAGCGCGCCCGACGACGACTCCACCCGGTTGCTCCAGGCGACCGACACGGCGATGTACGAGGCCAAGCGCCACCCGGGCCGACGGGTCGCCTACTTCGACGACGAGCTCCGTTCGCGTGCGCGGCGGGCCCACCAGATCGAGACCGACCTGCGACAGGCGATCGAGAACACCGAGCTCGAGGTCCACTACCAGCCGATCGTCGACATCCCCGACGGGCACTGCGTCGGCTTCGAGAGCCTGCTGCGCTGGGACCATCCCCGCCTCGGCCCGATCAGCCCGGACGACTTCATCCCCATCGCCGAGGAGACGGGCCTCATCGTCCCGCTCGGTGAGTGGGTGCTGGGCAGGGCGCTGTCGCAGCTGCGCCAGTGGCAGATGCTGCCGGGGCGGGACGAGCTGTGGATGGCGGTGAACCTGTCGTGCAACCAGCTCACGCGCATCGACATCGACTCGACGGTCGCGTCGGCACTCGACCGGGCGGGCGTCGCGCCGGGCACGGTGCACCTCGAGATCACCGAGAGCGTCCTGATGGAGCGCATCGACGGCTCGCTCGAGACACTGCACTCGCTGCGCCGGCTCGGCGTGCACCTCAGCGTCGACGACTTCGGCACCGGGTACTCCTCGCTGTCGTACCTGAAGCGGCTCCCCGTCCAGACCCTGAAGGTCGACCGCTCCTTCACCGACGGGCTCGGCACCGACCCGCACGACACCTCGATCGTGCGGGCGATCAGCGCGCTGTCCGACGAGCTCGGCCTGGAGCTGCTCGCCGAGGGGGTCGAGACCGAGTCCCAGCTGCGCGAGCTCGAGCAGCTCGGCTGCGGGCTCGGCCAGGGCTACTGGTGGTCGCGGCCGATGTCGGCCGACGCGGCGACGCTCTGGCTCACCACGAGGGCACGCCCCCGCTGACCCCGGCCCCGGACCGGCGACGGCGTGCCCGTCAGCCCAGGTAGGAGGGGTTCGCCACCGCCACCCGCTCGACGACGCCGGTCGCGAGCACCTCCTCGAGTCGACCGTCGCGCGCGTCGATCGCCCCCGAGCGGATGGCCGCGCACAGCCCGGCCTCGTCGTGCACCCCCAGGCCCGCCAGCGCGAGCGCACGCCGTTGGAGCGGTGGACCGCCAGCGTCGAGCTCACGGCCGACCATCGCCAGCACGTTGGCCGCCACACGGGCGTGGTACGCCGTGGCGCCCTCGGTCTCCGCCATGACCTGGCCCGCCAGGAACTCCCGCACCGACTCGACCAGCTCCGCCGCGGTCGGCCGGCCGTGCAACCCGGGTGGGCGCGCGGCGGCCGCGCCGTCGGCGGCGTGGTGCTCCTGCGCCCGGGCCGCCGCCCCGGGGGCGAGCAGCAGGAGCAGGTCCCACTCGGTCTCGCAGACCCTGCGCCCGATGGCCGCGAGCTCGACCGAGCGGAGGTCCCCACGCAGGTGCACGGCGGTCTGGGTCAGGCAGATCACGCCCCACCGGAGCGTGCCGTAGGCCTCCCACCACCGCAGCGCCTCGGCCGACACCACGGGCCCGCCGGCCGCGGCGTACGCGTCGAGCAACTGCTCCCGGGTGCCCATGCCGGCGACCGGCAGGTCCGCGCCGAACCGCCACGCGCGCACGCAGAGCCACCCGAGGTCCTCGAGCGGATCGCCGATGTGCACCAGCTCCCAGTCGAGCACCGCGGTCACACCCGACGGGGCCACCAGCAGGTTGCCCAGCCGGAAGTCGCCGTGCACGATCGCCCGGCCCGCCACGTCGGGTCGGTGCTCGTCCAACCACCGCAGCGCGTACTCGAAGGTCGGCACCGGCTCGCCGAGGTCGTCGATGAGCGCCCGCATGGCGTCCAGCGGATCGAACTCCGGTGCCCCGGGCAGCAGGTCGGGATCGAGCGAGTGCAGGGCCGCGAGCGCGGCACCGCACTGCGGCACGAACGCAGCCCGGGCCGCGGCGAGCGCGTCGGCCCGCAGGATCCGCTTGCCGAGTGCCTCGCCCGTGAGGCGCCGCATCACCAGGCCCGCGGCACCCCACACCTCGGGGTCGTCGGTGTCGACCAGCACCTCGGGCACCGGCACCCCGGCGCCGCCCGCCAACCGGATCACCGCCGCCTCGAGCGTCATCGCGCCGCTTGGGCCGGGTCGTGAGGGCGGGTCGCGTCGCAGCACCAGCTCGTGGACCCGCCCCGCGGCGTCCACGGCGTCGAACGACCAGATCTCGCGGGAGGCGCCCCCCGTCAGGCGCCGCAGCGACCGGATCTCGACCTCGCCCAGCGTCGTCGACAGTGCAGCGGCGAGCTGGTGGCCGAGTCCGTCCGGGCTCGTCTTCGGCGTGCCCACGGTGGACCCTCCCCTGCGTCGAGCTGGCCGACACCGTAGTCGTCGCCCCCCGACGACGGTCGCTGGCGGCGCTCGGCGCGAAGGGTTCAGGCGGCGGCGTCTGCCGATCACACCCGGGTGCCGACCGACCACATGACCACCGACGAGCCCCTCGACCTGTCCACCCCGCAGCGGGTCGAGGCGCTCGGCCTCAGCCCGTCGCTCATGGAGGACCTGCTGCTGCGCCGCGCCGTGCTCGAGGGCCGCACACCGATGACGACCCTCGCCGACAAGCTGCACATCTCGATCAACGTGGTCGAGTCGCTGCTCAACGAGATGCGGCACCGCAAGCTCATCGAGTACGACGGCATGGAGGGCAGGGCGTACCTGATCTCGGTGACCGAGGCAGGGCGCACCCTGTCCGCGCAACGCTCGCGAGAGTCGCGCTACTCGGGGCCGATGCCGGTCCCCCTGGACCTGTACCGCCGGGTCGTGTGCTCGCAGCGTCCCAGCCTCCGGCTCGACCGCGACATGCTCGCCCGGTCGTTCTCCGACCTGGTCATCTCGCCGGACCTGCTCGACCAGCTCGGCCCCGCCATCCACGGCAACGGCGCGATCTTCCTCTACGGGCCGCCCGGCACCGGCAAGTCCAGCGTGGCCGAGCGCGTCGTGCGCGCCTACGAGGACACCGTCCTGATCCCCTACTGCATCGAGGTCGACGGGCAGATCGTGTCGGTGTTCGACCCGACCCTGCACGAGGCGGTCGAGGACCCGCCCCACGGCATCGACCGCCGCTGGGTCATGTGCAAGCGACCCGCGGTGGTCGCCGGCGGTGAGCTGCACGCCGGCATGCTCGACCTCCAGCTCGATCGCGACACCGGCGTCTACATGGCACCCCTGCAGCTCAAGGCGAACAACGGGGTCCTGGTCATCGACGACTTCGGTCGCCAGGCCATGAGCCCCGACGCGCTGCTCAACCGCTGGATCGTCCCCCTGGACCGGGGCGTCGACTACCTGACGTTGCACGGCCGCAAGATCGAGGTCCCCTTCGAGGTCAAGGCGGTGCTGTCGACCAACCTCCAGCCGTCCGACCTGGGCGACGAGGCGTTCTTCCGCCGCATCCACAACAAGGTGTACATCGGCGCCTGCACCGACGATCAGTTCGACTGGATCCTGGTGCGCGTCGCCGAGCGCAAGCGCATCGAGGTCGACGCGTCCGCGGCCGCCCGGCTGCGGCAGGTGGCGAAGGCCCGCGGCGACGGCGAGCTCCGGGCGTACCTGCCGGGCGTGATCTGCCAGCTCGCGGACGCCGTCATCTCCTACGAGAACCTGGGCCGCCAGCTCACGCCCGCGCTGGTGGACCGGGTGCTCGACCTGTACTTCACCCGCATGGAGGGCCCCCCGCCCCGCACGGCGACCGACGACGCACGCCCCGGCGTCGCCGATGCCACGCAGCGGGCCACCCCGCCACCGCCACCGCCGGTCCCGACCACGACCGAGCCGCCCGTGGGCCCCGCGCTCGTGGGGTCACCCGACGGCGTCGCCGCCGGCTGAGCGCACGAGGCCCGGTCGCGGGCTGAGCGTCCGCTCCGCGTCGACCCTTGTGCGGCGGGCCCGACTTGTTACCCTCGTGGAGCTGTCGCTGGGGTGGGACGACCCCGTGTGCGACGAGGAACGAGGCGAGCAGATGCGAAGCAGTGCGGCGGGAACGACCAACGGCCGGTGGCGGCGTGGTGCACCGGCGGTGCTCGCCGTCGCGGGCGCAGTGCTCGTGCTCGGCGCCTGCGTGCCGCCGACCGCGCCGGGGCCGACCGTACGCCCCCAGCCCGACGGCCGGGGCAAGGTCGCCGAGGTCGCGGTCGCCCCGTCGGCGGGCTGCTCCAGCACCGGTGGCCTGCCCACCGGTGCCTCCACGCTGACCATCGCGGTGGGCAGCGGCCAGCGCAGCGCCCGCATCGACGTGCCGGCGAGCGCCACGGGCGACACCCCGGCACCGGTGCTCGTCTCGCTGCACCCGTTCTCGGTCAACGGCGCGGGATGGGAGGGCTACTCCCACCTGGCGCAGTCGGCCGTCGCACGCGGCTACGTCGTCATCACGCCCACGGGCAGCCAGCCGGGACCCCGCTGGAACGTGCCCGGTGGCGTCGAGAACAACGTCGACGACATCGGCTACGTCTCGCAGCTGCTGGATGCCGCCGAGGATGGCGCCTGCATCGACCGCAACCGTGAGTTCGCCGCCGGCTTCTCGGCCGGCGCGGCCATGGCCCAGGCGCTGTCGTGCACCCTGCCGTGGCGCATGTCGGCGGTCGCCGCCTCGGGGGGCGCCAACCTGACCGACCTCTGCCCGGCGTCGCCGGCGACCGACGTCATGGTGCTGCACGGCTCCGCCGACCCGATCGCGCCGACCACCGGCAGCAACGTCCCGTTCGCGACACCCAACGGACTCCACATCGACGACGTGGTCGCCACCGACGCCGCCCGCGCCGGGTGCACTCCCGTGCCGAGCACCGAGCAGCTCTTCGACGACGTGGTCGTCGACCGCTACACGGGCTGCGACGGTGACGCCCGGGTCGAGTACTGGCAACTGCTGGGCGCGGGCCACACCTGGGCCGGCACCACGGCGCCGCTGCTCGAGATCGTGACCGGGCCGACCAACCAGTCGATCTCGGCCACCGAGCAGGTGCTGGACTTCTTCGACAGCGCCGCCTGACCGCGGCGGCGGACCCGCCTCAGACGTGGTCGGGCCGCAGCTGGGCGTCGGTGCCGCCGTCGGCGAACAGCACGCTGCCGTGCACCGGCTCGCTCTGCGGTGACACCAGGAAGCCGATGACGCGCGCCAACGCCGCCGGGGCGAAGGGCGGATCGCCCCAGGGCACCGGCAGCGCGTCGACCAGCGGCCCCAGCTCCGGGTCGTCGTAGGAGCCCTGCAGCAGCGGCGTCATGACCGGACCCGGTGCCACCGCGTTCAGTCGTGCCCCCGCCGCACCCCAGGCCGCAGCGCGGCGGCGCATCGCCCGCCCGAGGGCCAGCTTCGAGGCCCCGTAGACCAGGGCGCCGACCAGCTCACCGTCGAGCTCGACCACCCGTTGCCGAGCACCGGGCTCGTCCTCGGCAGCCAGGGCGGCGAAGAACTCCAGGTCCTCCACCGGGGTGATGCCGGCGGAGTTCGAGCAGATCACCACCGCGGCGCCCCGGCGTGCGGCCACCGCCGCCGCCAGGCCGTCGAGCGTCGACAGGGCACCGAAGACGTTGACCGCGAGGATCCGCTCGAGCGGTCGTTCGTGCGGGCCGATGCCGGCGCCCACCACCAGCCCGTCGAGGCCGTCGGGCGCGAGACCACCGACCTGCTCGAGCGCGTCCGCCCGGCCATCGACCGTCGCGAGGTCGGCGACGACGGTCGCGTCGTGCAGGTCGACGCCGATCACCGAGTGACCACCCGCGGTGAGGAGCTCGGCGCTGGCGGCGCCGATGCCGGAGGCGGATCCCGTGACGACGTAGGTGCCCATGGGCACAGGATCGCACGGCCATCGCCCGGTCGCGGGCTGGACCGTCCGGTCCTCGCGCGGTTCCGACCACACCGGTGCGACGCGACGCGGCATGATCGGCCCATGAGCCACTCACCTGACGAGGTCCGAGCCGCGGTCGACGCCTACGTGGCGCTGCGGGAACGCATCGAGCGCGGCGAGGCGCACTGGACCGATCTCGCGCAGATGTTCACCGACGACGCCGTGTACATCGATCCTGCCTGGGGTCGCATCCAGGGCATCGAGGAGCTGCGCGTCTTCTTCGACGAGTCGATGCGAGGGCTCGAGGACTGGGACTTCCCGATCGAGTTCACCGCGATCGACGGCGACACCGTCGTGGTGAAGTGGGTCCAGCAGCTCCCGGGCACCCGGCCCGACGGGTCGCGCTACGAGCAGTCCGGGGTGTCGACCCTGGTCTACGCGGGCGACGGCAAGTTCTCCTACGAGGAGGACCTGTTGAACATGGCCCACGTGCTCGAGGACCTCGCCGCGAGCGGGTGGCGCCCCCGCGCCGGGTTCACCCCGCCGCCCCCGGACCCCGACCGGAACTTCGCCCGGCCCCCGACCGGCGGCTGAGGTGACCGACCTGGTCACCTTCGCCGGGTGCGAGCTGTCGTGCGCCCCCCTCGGTGTGGGCACCTGGGCCTGGGGCGACCGCTCCACCTGGGGCATGGGCGGGTACGACACCTCGATGGACGAGACCACGATCGGCGCGGCGTTCGATGCCTCGATCGACGCGGGGGTCACGCTGTTCGACACCGCCGAGGTCTACGGCGACGGTGAGAGCGAGCGCATCATCGGACGCCTGCTCGCCGCGCGACCTGGCGTGCGCGAGCAGCTGGTCATCGCCACCAAGTTCATGCCGTCGCCCTGGAAGCTCGGCGTGCGCGGCGCGATGCGCGCCGCGGCCGAAGCCTCCCTGGAACGGCTCGGCATCGACCGGATCGACCTGTACCAGATCCACGGACCGATCAGCCTGCGTGGGCAGTCCGCGCTCGCGGACGCGCTGGCGGCGGTCCACCACGACGGGCTCGTCTCGGCGGTGGGGGTGTCGAACTACTCGGCGCGCGAGATGCGGTCGATCCACGCGGCGCTGGCCGAGCGCGGCGTACCGCTCGCGTCGAACCAGATCGAGTTCTCACCGCTGCGTCGAGGGCCCGAGACCGTCGGCCTGCTGGCGGCGTGCCGGCAGCTGGGTGTCGTACCGCTCGCCTACTCGCCCATCGGGCAGGGCCGGCTGACCGGCAAGTACTCCGCCGCGAACCCGCCGCCGGGCAAGCGGAACTTCTCCGCGCACCCCATGGAGCAGGTGGATCGCATCGTCGCCGAGCTCCGCCGCATCGGCGAGGCCGCCGGCGGTCGCACCCCGAGCCAGGTCGCCCTGCGGTGGATCATCGAGAAGGGCGCGGTACCGATCCCCGGTGCCAAGAACGCCGAGCAGGCCGCCCAGAACGCCGGCGCGTTGGGCTGGTCGCTCGACCCCGACGACGCGGCTGCGATCGACCGGGTGGCGCTGGAGGGCACGCGCAGCCTGGCCAACCGCGTCTGGCAGCACGGCTGAGCGGCGACGCTCAGCCCGGCTCGTCCTCCAGGGTGGAGATGGGCGGGATACAGCACCAGCCGCGCCGTTCGAGCTCGGCCACGAGCAGGTCGTCGCCGAACGCACCCAGCACGTCGACCTTGCGCTGGGCGGTGCGCGCCCGCTGCGCGCTCGGCGCCGACCCGGTCGGCTCGGGCGCGCGCACGGGCCGCGGCGGTGGCAGGTCCGCCGCCGCCGGAGCGGGTTCGCCCTGCTGGACCAGCTCGGCGGCCTCGAGCCGCTCGATGAGCTCCTCGGCCTCGCCCACCGTGAACTTGCCCGCCGCCTGCCGCTGGGTCAGCCCGTAGGGATGGCGCGCCTCGCGGAACGAGCTGAAGCCGGCGCGCTCCAGCAGCTCCGCGAGCCGGTCCACCTGTCGTGCACCAGCGGGTGGTCCTGATGCCTGTCCGAATGCCATGTCGACTCCTCGCGACCTCCGATCGGCCGCCC
>WBZX01003028.1_pt1 | contig 10978 bp, 7 predicted proteins | sample 5204211 | NCBI WGS metagenome assembly WBZX01 (sample SAMN12344362, study PRJNA552823) | activated sludge metagenome | biome: Activated sludge suspended growth; feature: Nitrification reactor; material: Wastewater; isolation source: activated sludge from nitrification reactor of wastewater treatment...
AGCACGGACCTGGATGGCAACTACACCTTCATGGCCGACCCCGGGACCTACACGGTGGCCGTGAGCTTCGTCGGGTATGATGTGGTGGAACGTCCGGTGACCGTGACCAGCGGCGAGACCGTGACCGTGGACATGGAGATGAAGGCCCAGGTGGTGGAAATGAAAGGCCTGGACGTGGTGACCACCCGGCGCACAGAGACCGAAACGGCCGTGGTACTGGAAACGCGCAACAGCGAGCAGGTGGTGAACGGCGTGGGGCGTGAGCAGATCAGCAAAGGACAGGACCGCACAGCAGGCGATGTGGTGAAGCGCATACCCGGTGTGACCATGGTGGGCGACCGTTTCGTGATGATCCGCGGCCTTGCCGACCGTTACAACACGGTCATGCTCAACGATGTGCTGGCACCCAGCCTGGAACCCGACAAGCGTGCCTTCAGCTTCGACATCCTGCCCAGCGGTGCGCTGGACCGGGTGATGATCCACAAGACCGGTGCCGCCGAACTGCCTGGCGAATTCGCCGGAGGGGTGATCAAGCTCTACACCGTGAACGTGCCCAGCGAGAACGCCACACGTGTGGACTACAGCGGCTCCTTCCGCGTGGGCACCACCTTCAACGACTTCTTCAGCAGCCAGCGCAGCAGCACCGATGCGCTCGGCTTCGACGACGGCCTGCGCCAGCTGCCTGTGAGCTTCCCCGGGAACGTGGCCACCGCGCGCGCGGAACGCGTGGACGCAGCGGGACGCTCGCTCGCCAACAACTGGAGCCCCCAGCAGAGCACCGCACTGCCCGATCAACGATTGAACATCCTGCTGGCCCGTCGCTTCGGCAAGCAAGGAGCGAACACCACGGGGGGCAACGTCACCACCATCAGCTACAGCAACACGCGCCTGGCTTATACCGCCAAGAACTACAACTACAACGCCTACGACCCGAACACGGGCCACAGCGACAGCATCTACAACTACAGCGACAACGAGAACATCGCACAAGCCCGCTTGAGCGTGCTCAGCAACTTCAGTCTGTTGGTGGGTACCCGCACCAAATTGGAATTCCGCAACCTCTTCACCCAGCAAGGGACCGACCAGACCACATTGCGCACGGGCAGCGACTTCGAAGGCGGCTTCGAGGTGCGCAACTACGCCTTCCGCTACCAGCAGCGCACCATCTACAGCGGCCAGCTGCACGGCAGCCACGAGCTGAAACCCGACGTGAGCACACTGAGCTGGACCGCCGGCTACGGCATGGCGCTGAGCAAGGAGCCCGACTTCCGCCGCGTGCGCACCGTACGTGATATCGATGCCACTGATTCGAACGCACCCTTCATGGTGGTGATCCCGCCCGGCGCCACCACGCTCGACGCGGGTCGCTTCTTCAGCGGCACGGATGAACGCGTGATCACCGGCAAGGTGGACTACGAGCACCGCATCACCACGGAGAACAGCGTGATCAAACTGCGCACCGGAGCCTACACCGAACTGAAGGACCGCACCTTCGACGCACGCTGGATGAGCTTCCGCCGTGCCAGCAGCGACCAGTTCGACCAAAGCCTCGTGTACCAGGGGCTCGAGACCATCTTCAGCGCACAGAACATCAACACCACCACAGGGTTCAAGCTGGAGGAAGGCACCAACCCCAGCGACCGCTATACGGCGGCCAACACCTTGATGGCAGGCTATGTGGGCGGCACGATCACGGTGGCCAAGATCACCACCATCAGTGCCGGTGTACGCGCCGAGCACAACACCCAGGAACTGAACAGCCAGACCTTCGGTGGACGTCGCATCCGCGTGCACAACCCGGTGTTGAGCATCCTGCCCTCCATCAATGCTTCGCGCGCGCTGAGCGAAAAGGCGCAGGTACGACTGGCCTGGTCCACAACGGTGAACCGTCCCGAGTTCCGTGAGCTGGCGCCCTTCGCCTTCTATGACTTCAGCTTCAACAACGTACTGCGCGGCAACGACAGCCTGCAGGTGGCCACCATCCAGAACGTGGACGCGCGCTACGAGTTGTACCCATCCGCATCGGAACTCATCAGCTTCGGCCTCTTCTACAAGCACTTCACCAACCCCATCGAAATGTTCTTCCTGCCCGGCGCCGGCAGCGGTGGAACGCGCAATTTCACCTACGGCAATGCGCAACAAGCGCAGAGCACGGGTGCGGAAGTGGAGGTGCGCCGCTCGCTGAACACCCTCTTCACCGAAGGCTACCTGAGTCACCTTGGCGTGAGCTTCAACGCTGCGTACATCCTCACGCAAGTACGCCTCGGCGACCAGGCGAAAGGTCAGGCGCAACAACGTCCGCTTATGGGTCAATCACCCTACATCGTGAACGCTGGATTGTACTGGCAGGACACCGACCGCAAGCTCCAGTACAGCTTGCTCTACAACGTCATCGGCCCGCGTCTGTTCGCCGTGGGCACCTATGGCATCGCGGACATTTATGAGCTGCCGCGCAACGTGCTGGACGTGGCCGTGACGAAAGGGCTCGGCAAGCGCTTCGAGTTGAAGCTGTCCGCACAGGACGTGCTGAACAACCGGGTGCGACTGATCCAGGACGCCAACGATGATGGCAAGGTGACCGACCAGGACCAGGAGATCATGAGCTATCGCCGCGGTGCCTACTTCACCGTGGGCATCGGCATGCGTTTCTGACCCGTGTCACCACATTGAAAAGCCCCGCGACGCGGGGCTTTTCAATGAACGGACTTAACGGAAGCTTAAGACCACACCACACAACGATAAGATAGCGTGGACGCTGAGCTAACAGCATCGCGGTCCCTTTGCGGCATCAAGATCAACAACCAGATAACGATGCGCTCTCTGAAGACGAACACCCTGCTGCTGCTCGCCATGGGCACCTTGGCGGTGGCCATGCCCGCTTGCAAGAAGAAGGAAGGTTGCACCGACCCGGCAGCCAGCAACTACGACCCCGATGCCGACAAGGATTGCTGCTGCGAATACGCAGCCACCCCGAGCAATGTGATCGAGGTGCAAGGCAGCATCACTACCAACACCACCTGGACCAGCGATAAGCAGTACCTCCTGAAAGGCTTCGTGTACGTGGAAGATGGAGCTACACTGACCATCCAGCCCGGCACCATCATCAAGGGCGACAAACCCACGAAAGGTTCCCTGATCATCAAGCGCGGGGGCAAGCTCATCGCCGACGGCACCGCCAGCCAGCCCATCGTGTTCACCAGCAACCAACCCGCTGGTTCCCGCGACCGCGGTGACTGGGGTGGGGTGATCGTCTGTGGCCGTGCACCGCACAACCGTCCAACAGACCCGGTCGTGGAAGGCGGCCCCGATGCATACTACGGAGGCACCAACGCCGATGACAACAGCGGTATCCTACGCTACGTGCGCATCGAGTTCGCTGGCATCGCCTTCCAACCCAACCAGGAGATCAACGGCCTCACCTTGGGCGCCGTGGGCAGTGGCACCACCATCGAACACATCCAGGTGAGCTACAGCGGTGATGACAGCTACGAGTGGTTCGGCGGCAATGTGAACGCGAAGTACCTCATCGCACACCGCGGGCAAGACGATGACTTCGACCAGGACTTCGGCTGGCAGGGCAATGTGCAGTTCGCTGTTTCGCTGCGTGATCCAAATTCTGCAGATATCAGTGGTAGCAACGGCTTCGAGTGTGACAACGATGGCGAAGGCACAAGCGCAACGCCCTACTCCCGCGGTACTTGGAGCAACGTCACCGTGCTCGGTCCCCTCACCGTCAGCAGCACCATCAGCGACCTGTACAAGCGCGCCGCCCACCTGCGTCGCAACACGCAGACCCGCATCTACAACAGCGTGTTCGCCGGCTACGGCACGGGCCTGTTGATCGATGGTGGCACCACCGAGACCAACGCCACCAACAACGATCTTCAGTTCCGCAACTCCATCCTGGCTGGCATCAGCACCACACCGCTCGCCGTGGCCAGCGGTAGCACGTGGGACATCACCACCTGGTTCAACACCGCCGGTTGGAGCAACACCATCCTGGCCAACAACAGCGACCTCGGCATCGCGCTGCCCACGGTGCTCACCGCACCGCAACTGCGCCCGGAGACCGGTAGCCCGCTGCTTGCTGGCGCCGCCTTCACCGGTCCGGTGGCCGACAGCTTCTTCGAACAAGTGACCTACCGCGGCGCCTTCGGCACCACCGATTGGACCAGCGGTTGGACCAACTGGGACCCCCAGAACACGGCTTACTGAGCACGGTACATCGCAAATTGCCCGCTCAGTGCTAAGGAAAGCCCCGCTTCGGCGGGGCTTTCTCATGGCAGGTGGTTCAGCCCAGCAAGGCAAGCACCACGGCATAGCGCAGTGCCTTGCCCACACCCATGAGCAGTGCCGTGGGGACCCACGCTGTACGCCCAAGCCCCAGCGCGATGGCGATAGGGTCGCCGATTACCGGCACCCAACACAGCAGCGCCGCCCACGCCCCATGGCGGCCGATACGCGCCTGCCAAGTGCGTGCCTTGGCTGGATCCGCCCGCAGCCAGCGCGCCAGGCGGTCAGGGTCGCCCAAGCGCCCCAGCCCATAGCTGCTCATGCCACCGAGCCAATTGCCCGCCGTGGCCACCACCAGCAAGGTGGATACATCCCACGGTCCGGCGATACACGCAGCGAGCACGGCCTCTGAACTGAAGGGCAGGATAGTGGCCGCCAGGAAGCAGGCCAGGAACAGGCCCCAGAGTCCAAGATCGGCCCAAGCCGGTGCCAGTTCCATCGCAACGAATGGCCCCAAAAGTACCCGACCACCCGAGGTGGCCCGCCTACCTTCGGCACACCGTTTGGCTACCCGCTGGGCCAATACCGAATGCCATGAGAACCTCCCTCACCCTCACCGCCGCCCTTGTGGTAAGCCTGGCCAGCGCCCAGCAGCAACCCCGGCAACGGAGCGCCTCGCTCAGCGGTGGCTTGGAGATCGGCATTCCCATCGGCGAGTTCGATGCCACTTGGGGCCGCCAATTGGTGGGCCTCAGCGCGAACATGACCGTGCCCATGCGCCGCCTGCCCTTGAGCTATGGCTTCGACTTCGGTTGGGCCCGCATGGGCAGCGAATCGCAGGTGGTGGCCGTGAACGAGGAGAACATCGAAAGCACCACGGGCGACCTGAGCGTGAAGAGCAACGTGTACGGCTATCATGCCCTGCTGCGCCTGCAACCCTTCACCGGCAAAGTGAGCCCGTACGTGGAAGGCATGGCCGGCATGCGCCAGTTCACCACGAGCACGGAGATAACCGTGGATGGGATGGACCAGCCCTTGATGGAACAGCGCAACGAGAACGACTTCATAGGCAGCACCGGCTGGGCCGCTGGCCTGCAAGTGTTGCCCGGCAAGTCGAAGAACTTCTATGTGGAAGGCCGCGTGGAGAGCCTCTTCGGTGGGCAGGTCACCTACGTGGACCCCAACACCATCAAGGTATCCACCAACGGTACCGTGGACTATGGAACGCTCACCAGCGGCACCCGGGTGGTGAACATCACCTTCGGTATCGGCCTGCGCTTCTGACCCCGCAAGTCGCTCTGCGCCTTGTTGGTAACCTTCGGATAACGGTGTGCGCGAATACCCGTGAGGGCCTGCGCCGGTGCTGTAAACTTGCGCCGGAAAAGGGTCCAACGCCCTTACGCAGCACCTCTTGGACGGGCAGAAACGCATTCAGAGCGCACTCCTATCGGTCTTCCACAAGGATGGGCTGGAACCCATCGTCCGCGAGCTGGACCGCTTGGGCGTGCACCTCTACAGCACAGGCGGCACGCAGGAATTCATCGAAGGCCTCGGCGTGAAGGTGACCCCCGTGGAGGACCTCACCACCTACCCCAGCATCCTGGGCGGCCGGGTGAAGACCTTGCATCCGAAAGTGTTCGGCGGCATCCTGGGCCGCCGTGATCTGGAAAGCGATGTGGCCCAACTGGAGGAGTACGCCATTCCACCCATCGACCTGGTGATCGTGGACCTGTATCCCTTCGAAGCCACCGTGGCCAAGGGCGGCACCGAGGCCGAAGTGATCGAGAAGATCGACATCGGCGGCATCAGCCTGATCCGCGCAGCGGCCAAGAACCACCGCGACGTGGTGATCGTTCCCGCACAGGCACACTACGCCGAACTCCTGCGCCTGCTGCAGGAGCAGAACGGCAGCACCTCGCTCGCACAGCGCAAGGCACTGGCCGCGGCAGCCTTCGGCGTCAGCTCGCACTATGACGGCGCCATCCACAACTGGTTCACGCAGGGTGCGGGCGACCTGCGCTTGAGCGCGGGACCCACGCACGTGCTGCGCTATGGGGAGAACCCCCACCAGAAAGGTGCCTTCCACGGCGACCTGCACGGCATGTTCACCCAACTCAACGGCAAGGAGCTCAGCTACAACAACCTGTTGGACCTGGATGCCGCCGTGGAACTCATCGACGACCTGGCCGCGTTGAGCGCTGCCGAAGGAACGGGGGTGCCCTTCGCCATCCTGAAGCACAACAACGCGTGCGGAGCGGCGGTGCGCCCCACGGTGAAGCAGGCGTGGGATGCCGCATTGGCCGCTGACCCGGTGAGCGCCTTCGGAGGTGTGCTCATCACCACGGCGCATATCGACAAGGCCACGGCCGAAGCCATCGATACCATCTTCTTCGAGATCATCGCCGCACCGGGCTACGATGCCGATGCGTTGGAGGTGTTGCGCAAGAAGAAGAACCGCATGATCCTGGAGCGCAAGCCGGCCAAACGCCCCGGGGTGAAGGTGCGCACGGCCCTGAACGGGATCCTCACGGAGGATGTGGACGCCATCGTGCCCAGCGAAGTGGCGATGCGCGTGGCCACCACCAAGGCACCCACCCCTGCGGAAATGGACGACCTGCTCTTCGCCACCGTGCTGGTGAAGCACACCAAGAGCAACGCCATCGTACTGGCACACAATGGCCGCCTGCTCGCCAGCGGAACCGGCCAGACCAGTCGCGTGGATGCCTTGGAGCAGGCCATCGCCAAGGCCGGCAAGTTCAACTTCGACCTGCACGGTGCCGTGATGGCCAGCGACGCCTTCTTCCCCTTCCCCGATTGCGTGGAGATCGCCGGCAAGGCTGGCATCACCGCCGTTGTACATCCCGGTGGCAGCATCCGCGACCAGGACAGCATCGATCATTGCAACGCACACGGCATGGCCATGTGCATCACCGGCCACCGCCACTTCAAACACTGACCGACCCCGGACCATGAGCTGGTTCAACTTCTTCACCCAAGAGATCGCCATCGACCTCGGCACGGCGAACACCCTGATCATCCATAACGACAAGGTCGTGGTGGACGAGCCGAGCATCGTGGCCATCGACCGCACCACCGGCAAGGTCATCGCCGTGGGACGCCAGGCACAACAGATGCACGGCAAGACCCACGAGAACATCAAGACCATCCGCCCGCTGCGCGATGGGGTGATCGCCGACTTCAAGGCCGCCGAGGACATGATCAAGGGCATGATCCGCATGATCAACCCTGGTCGTCGCCTCTTCACGCCGAACCTGCGCATGGTGATCTGCATCCCCAGCGGCATCACCGAAGTGGAGAAACGCGCGGTGAAGGACAGCAGCGAGCACGCCGGCGCCAAAGAGGTGTACCTGATCCACGAGCCCATGGCCGCAGCCATCGGTATCGGCATCGACGTGGAGGAGCCCATGGGTAACATGATCATCGACATCGGTGGAGGTACGAGCGAGATCGCGGTGATCGCCCTCGGCGGTATCGTGTGCGACAAGAACATCCGCGTGGCGGGTGACGAGTTCACGCAGGACATCGAAGAGTACATGCGCCGCCAGCACAACATCCTCGTGGGTGAGCGCACGGCCGAGACGATCAAGATCGAAGTGGGCGCTGCGATGACGGAATTGGACAACCCACCGCCCGATTACGCCGTGCGCGGTCGTGACTTGATGACCGGCATCCCCAAGGAGATCACCGTCACCTACAGCGAGATCGCGCAGGCGCTGGACAAGAGCATCAGCAAGATCGAGGAAGCCATCCTGAGCGCGCTGGAAGCCACACCGCCCGAACTGAGCGCCGATATCTACAAGACCGGGATCTACCTGGCCGGTGGCGGTGCGTTGCTGCGTGGCTTGGACAAGCGTATCAGCATCAAGACCAAGCTACCCGTGCACGTGAGCGAAGACCCGCTCCGCGCGGTGGCACGTGGCACCGGCATCGCACTCAAGAACATCGACCGCTTCCAGTTCCTGATGCGGGAATGACGGCAGGGGCGTGATACTTCGCACCCGGATCGGCATGTGCCGGTGCGGATGTGAAAAGAAGCAGACCAGACGATGCGCGACCTCTTCCGCTTCCTCTTCCGCATACGCAACACCCTGCTGTTCCTGGCACTCATGGCCATCGCCATGGTGCTGCTCTACAACGGCAACACGCACCACCGCGCACAGGCCATCAGCAGCAGCAACGCCATGGCCGCCACGCTCTTCACCTGGCGCAAGGACGTGACCGAGTATGCCAACCTGAAGGAAGTGAACCAGCGCCTGGCCGCCGAGAACGCCAGTTGGAGGAACCGCCACAGCAGCGCCTTCGCGCCCGTGGAGGACCACTTCGTGCGGATCAACGACACCATACACCGCCAGCAGTACAATTACCTGCCCGCCAAAGTGGTGAACAGCACCTGGCACAAGCCGCGCAATTTCATCACCCTGGACAAGGGCAGCGCGAACGGTCTGCATGACGACATGGGCGTGATCGGACCCGACGGCATCGTGGGCGTGGTGCGCAATGTGCGTCCCCACTTCGCATCGGTGATCAGCGTGCTCAACCCCGATGTGAAGACCAGCGTGAAGGTGCGCCGCACGGGCCACTTCGGTCTGCTCTACTGGGATACGAACAACCCCGTGACCGCCTCCGTGGTGGACATCCCGAAACACGCACGCATCCACGTGGGTGATACGGTGGTGACCATGGGCGGCGATGGCATCTTCCCCGCCGACGTACCGGTGGGCCAAGTGACCGCCGTGGAGAACCCGCCCGGCCGGCAGGACCAGGCCATCACCGTATTCCTCTTTGAGGACATGACGCGGGCGGGCTTCGTGTACGTGGTGAACGACCTGCAACGCGCCGAGCGTGACACGCTGGAAAAAGAGCACGTGGTGCCATGATCGTCACCCTCATAGCCAACCTGCTCCGCTTCCTGGCCCTCATGCTGGTGCAGGTGCTCGTGCTGGACCACCTGGACGTGGCCCAGGGCTGGATGGTGCCCTACCTCTACGTGCTCTTCCTGCTCATGCTCCCCTTCGAGCTGCCCGCCTGGGCCGGTCTGCTCGTGGGCGCCTTCACCGGCCTGGTCATGGACATCTTCAGCAACACGCCGGGCATGCATATGAGCGCCAGTGTGGTACTCATGTACGCCCGCATCCGCCTACTCTCCCTCATCGCCCCGCGGGAAGGTTATGAGTACGGCATGCGCCCCACGGTGCCCCGCATGGGTCTCGCTTGGTTCGTCACCTACGCAGCCCTGCTCATCCTCATCCACCACCTGTGGCTCTTCTTCGTGGAGATCCACCGCTTCGACAGCTTCTTCCCCACCTTCGTGCGCGCCGTGCTCAGTGGCGTCTTCACCCTCGGCCTCTGCCTGCTCACGCAGTTCCTCACCTCCCGGCAGGAGCGGGGCCGCGCATGAACTTCGACTCACGCAAGTACGTCCTCATCGCCGCGGTGCTCTTCATCACCGTGGTGTTCATCCTGCGCCTGCTGTGGATCCAGGTGGTGGACGACAAGTGGAAGGCCAGCGCCGCCAACATGGCCGAGCGCAAGGTGACCGATTACCCGGCCCGCGGCTTCATCTATGATCGCCATGGTGCGCTGCTGGTGGCCAACACCCCCGTGTACGACCTCATGGTGGTCCCCCGCGAAGTGGAGGCCTTCGACACCGCCGCCCTCGCCACGCTCATCGATGTGCCACTGGCCGACCTGCGCGAACGCATCCTCGCCGCCCGCAGGTACTCGCTGTACAAACCCAGCGTGATCGAGAAGCAGATACCCGCTGGACAGTTCAGCGCCATCAGCGTGCACTTGCACAAATACGCGGGTTTCTTCGGACAGAGCCGCACCCTGCGCACGTACCCACCACGCACCGCCGCCCACCTGCTTGGTTACCTGAGCGAGGTGGATGCCCGAAAGGTGGAACAAGACCCCTACTACAAGCCCGGCGACGTGATCGGCATCGGTGGCCTGGAGCAGTACTATGAGCCCGAACTGCGCGGACGTCGCGGCGTGCGCTATGTGTTGGTGGACGTGCACAACAACGTCAAGGGCAGTTTCAAGGAGGGCCGCTACGATACGCTGGCCGTGGAAGGCAAGGACCTCTACACCGGCATCGACCTACGCATGCAGCAGCTTGGCGAGCAGCTCATGCGCAACAAGAAGGGCAGTATCGTGGCGCTCGACCCGAAGACCGGTGAGGTGCTGTGCCTGGTGAGCAGCCCCACCTACGACCCCGAACTCCTCGTGGGCCGCGTGCGCAACACCAACTACGGTGTACTACAGCGTGACCCCATCAAGCCGCTCTTCGATCGCGCGTTGCAGGCACAGTACCCGCCAGGCTCCATCTTCAAGATCGTGCAATCGCTCATCGCGTTGGATGAGGGCGTGATCACCCCGAATACCGGTTTCCCATGCAACAAGAGCCTCGTGGGCTGCCACAACCACCCGAACGCGGGTTCCATCGAGCAGGCCATCCAGTTCTCCTGCAACCCCTATTTCTACAATGTCTTCAACCGTATCGTGGAGCGCGACATCGACAAGAAGAGCCGCTTCCGCGATGCCGCCATCGGCCTGGGAGAATGGGAAAGGCGCATGCGCTCCTTCGGCCTGGGCGCTAAACCCGCCTTGGACCTACCCTCCCTCAAGGGCGGCAACATCCCGGGGCCCTCCTACTACGATCGCAAGTATGGTAAGGAACGCTGGGCCTTCAGCACCATCTATAGCGCGGCCATCGGCCAGGGCG
>WBZX01003029.1_pt1 | contig 10975 bp, 21 predicted proteins | sample 5204211 | NCBI WGS metagenome assembly WBZX01 (sample SAMN12344362, study PRJNA552823) | activated sludge metagenome | biome: Activated sludge suspended growth; feature: Nitrification reactor; material: Wastewater; isolation source: activated sludge from nitrification reactor of wastewater...
ACAACAGTGGGAAGACTCGTCAGCGAATACCTTAGCTGCCATTACAGCCAATGGTGCTTTCAAACCTGCATCACTCGCTGATTCAAGTGCAGCGAATGGCACACTATATTACAGCACCACAGCTTCTAAACTCGTTTTCAAAGATGGGGCAGGCGTGGTGAACAATCTCTATTAAAGGAAAACATGAAATACGACTTTATCGACTACGAAAAGCAAAAGCTCAACCTCTTGGAAATCCTCCAAGCGATTGATGCAACACTGTCACAGGTTCCACTGACGAGAGAGCAAGCACTCGCTTACCACATCGCCTTACAGCAGGTAATTGAACGCTTGAAGGAGTCCAATGGATGACAGAACGATTACGGTGCTGTTGGTCGTTGCAATCGGTTGGTTGCTGGCCATGCTGACAACGAGCTTCATGAAAGGAAACACAAAATGAACAAATGGCTTGAGGATGCGATTGAGGAACACTTCTTTGCTGACGATGGCATAGAGCTTGACGAGGAATATCTGGTCACATTGACGGACGATGACATGATTGAATTGATCTGGCAGTTCATGAAGTTGGAAGAGCTAAAGTCTATTCGACCTGCGGGTGAAGGACTCAGTCACTTCACGGTTTAGTGTTGATTTTGTCCTGTCGTCGGCTTAACAAAAGAGCATCAATGAGGCTCTCAAAATGGGTTCTGCTGAAACCTTCTTCAACACGTTCAAAACTCTTGCAAACGACCAGCGATTCGCCTTTGTCGAGCAATTGGTCAGCGAAGCAACTCAGGTTGAATGTGAGTGGCTTGACTACAAGGAGCTTCCTTCGTGGGAAAAGGCGATACTCGCTCCAGACGTATTCAAGAAACATGAAGACAAAATCAAGGAGATATGGTCAGAGGCACTTGGCGGGTTTGCCAACACGCAAGGCGGAGTGTTGATTCTTGGAGTTGAAGCTCCAAAAGGAATTCCTCGTTCGATAAAGCCCATCCCCAACGCAATTGAGAAGGTAACTCGGCTGCATGAACTGATAATGAACGCAACGGTTGAAGCAATTCAAGGTGTTCAGATTGAGGCTGCACTCCGACCGGGGACGAACGAGGGGGTCATCTTCTGCTTCGTTCCATTGAGTGACCTTCGTCCGCATCGTTCTGAGTGGCGTAGCCAAAACTACATGATACGAGTGAGTGATGGCTTCAAGGTCGCTCCCAACGGACTCTTGAAGAACCTCTTCTATCCATACTCCAGACCAAGCTTAGTTGTCACAGACTCAGCACATCATGGATACGAGAACGACCAGTGGACTTTTGACGTGAAGCTTGACTTGACTAACCTTGGCACTTCGTCTGCGGCGGACATCAGTATCGTCTACCTGCTTAATGTAACGACAATCAGTGAATCCCATTCCGAAGAGAATTGCGTCTACTGGGGTTTGAACTTGAAGGAGCGTCCTGATTTCTTGGAGAATGGGATGCTAATTATGCTAAGGCATTCAGTCCACCCATTGATGAGCATCTCGCTTGGACATTTCTTTTTGAGACAGAATTTGCTTAGGAGGTTATGGAAAGCGAGAGCAGACTTAGAGCTTGTCGTCGTCATGTATGCCAACAACGCAAATGCACGGATTACAAAACTAACTTACCCACATGCACTACTATCGTTGCCCTTCCTTGACGAAAAGTATAAGCGAGACACTCCCTTTTCAGGTGTTCGTGAAGAGCTACCCACGATGCCTTCAATTAGCAACTTTGAGAGACCAAATTAATCAGGACTCCCCAGCAATGCCTCTGCATAGGCTCTCTCTTGTTGCTCAGGAGTCGGTGTCTCAGTGAGTTCCCTGTACCTGCGATAACGTCCTCTTCGTTCTGCTTGGATAACTCCCATCGACAGCGAATCAACTTGGTCAGCGTATTTACCTTGAGGAAACGCAAGAAGCTCCGTCTCAAGTTCTCCGTCTGACTCTCGCCACCAGACTGTTCCACTCTCCACCTTACCCTGACTTTTGAACGCTCTGATTTCTTTATCTTCGCCAGGCTTGGGTCGATACCCTCTGATGACCAATCCTCTGGCTCTGAGTTCATCCGTGAGGAATCGGAAAGCTCCAACGTCTTCGACGATGGACACATCAGGGTTCCACTGTCGATAGATTGCCTCTATGGTTGCGACCACGCTGGTCGGCTTTATCTGCTTGCGGAAGTTGTGGAGTAGGATGAGTTCCGCTTCTGGAGTAACTGCCCAAACCTGAACCACGGTATAGCATCCGTGATCCTGAGAGATAGCTGGATCGCAAACGAGCAAACGCCAGCAGTCCTTAGCCTCAACCCATCTCTCTCCTAATTTGTAGCGGTCTCCTTCTTGCTTGTAGTGTCTAAACCATTCACGACGGAAGAAGTCTCCGTCTAAGCAAATCGCCGATTGGTTATACTGTGCTTCGTATGGTCCGTGACCTAACTCTGTCCGCTTCTCCTTAGCCTGCTTCAATCCTCCATTGCGTTGAGTGAGCGGTTCTCCCTTAGAGCGTGAGTCCATCCATCCAAGAAGGTTTGGCTTGTTCTCTTCGTAAGCTTCAAATGGGAGACAGAGATGGCACCAACGTCCAAGCGGATCGTGAGAGAGGATGTAGCCTGAGAGGTCGTCTTCGTGGAGTCTGTGCTGGACTATCAGCCTCTTACCTTTGGTCGTCTCGTCTTCGTCTAATCGAGTGTTGAGTGTTTCCGAGTACCATTGCACACACTTAGCCCGCTCCAAAGGGCTTCGACTTTCAGATGCGGACTGTGGGTCATCCACAATCAACGTCGTGCAACGCCAACCCGTTCCCTGTGAGTCAGTGGACGTGATTACTCGTCCGCCTTGTGCTGTCGTCTGCCAGTTTCCTTTGGATGCTTGGTCGGCAGCGAGAGCTATGGCGGGATAGTATCGCTTGAACTTTTCAGACTCCATCAACCTTCGTTGTCTCAGGCTGTCACGAGTCGCTAAGTTGCTGGCGTAGCTCGCTGAGAGAATCCTCTCCTTCGGATTTCTGACGATGAGCCAAGTAGGAAAGAGGACGGAGCAGATAACGCTCTTGCCGAGACCTGGACAGGTATTGATGAGCAGGCTGTTTATCTCGCCCTTACCCAATGCCTCAAGATGGAAGGCTAAGTCCCTGACGTACTGCTCTTCGACTAAGGGATTGCCTGAGACTACTTCCCAGAACTCACGGATGAAGATGAGGAAGCTATGTCCTGCTTGCTGTCCCGTTGCCTGATCTAAGATTTGCTCTCTGCTAAATTGGCTGAGTAATGCCTGTAACTGATTTGGCTCCATGCAGTATGTAGGGAAGCATCCACGAATTGTGGAGATGGCTCACATCGCCGGACTGCTCGATGCCGACTACGGCAAGTGCGATCTGGTGCTGGAGATCAAGGTGAATTGATGCTTGTTATTGCATACTTTCCGAGAACCTAAGCAGAACACGACGTAAGAGAACCTCGGCAACGGCTACAAAAGAAATACCTCCCCCTCAAAGGAGTCCTTCGGATTTCTTTTGGGGAAAGCTATGTACATCAAGGCCGCTCGTTCAACCTTCATCAGAATCGAAGTGCTTGTTGTCCTGTCTATTCTGCAACTTGTAATCTGCGTTATTGTGTCATGTTTCAGGTGAGTCCCTCAAGGATTCAGAACACCACAGGGCAAACAGAAAACCCCTTGGCGATACGCCAAGGGGTCTCCTCTCGTTGCACTGGACAACCTACACGGGACTACCGCATTTAGTGCAACGATAAGACTTGCAGAGATTGACAATCCAGAGGATGAGCCAAATCCAACTCCACAACCCGATTGTGCAGAGACTAAGGATGAGGTGGAGGACGTGATTGACTTTGTCTTTGACTGCGAGAACCTTCTTCTCGCAATGTGAGCAGAAACCGGAACTCTGAGCCTGCATCGGTAGTCTCCTTTGTGGAGGGTGAAGTATTGTCCACCACCGATGTTAGATTGGCTCCTTGTGCGGAGTAGCTGGTCGGATGACCTTGATTTCAGATTGTTTGACCAGAGTGCTTGGGGTCAGGTGACCAGTTAATCCAAGTCGTTCTCTTCCACGCTGATTACCTCATCGGGTAGGATGTAGTCCGTCACTCGCTTACCTTGCAGCCAGTAAGCAACCTCATACTTGAGATGAGGAATGAGCCACGCTCCGACAATGATTCCTTCGACGGGATCGCTGACGCTGCCAATCACAACTGGTGTTCCAATTTCATGATGTCGTGTTGAGGTCATCTGGCTCCCTTCACCTTGCATTGAATCACCAGCATCCAAGCGGTCTTCTCGTTTTGTGGAGTTCGCTTCGTTGCAATTAAGTCCGCTTTCTCTCCAAAGACAGAACCCTTTGAGCCTGCTCCTCGCATCACAGAGTAACCGTTCTTCTCAAGGAGCTTCCGTAGCTCTCGCTCGAATCTAATTCCTTTGCTCATCTGGCTCCTTCATCTCCTCGTTAGTGTCTTCAAAATACAATGCTGAATCTCTCTCCTCTTCCGTCAGCATCAGCAGATGGTTGAGGCACTTATCAACGGCTTCGCTTGTGTCCTCTCGCCCAGCGTTGTAACCAAGTTGCCACCAGATGTCTTCGGTTGAATAGTTCCAGTCATCAACAACTGCATGAGCGTTACCACCCACGCATGACTCGGCGTAGACTTCCTTAATCAGCCTCACAGCCTCAATCACTTTGTCGTTTACGATCTTGTTACCACGCCAGCAGCTTGCTACGCACATAGTTTCACCTCCTCCACAACTCTTGAAAAATACTCGGCATCCCTCTCCATCCCAATCGCCTTCCTTCCTTCTGCTCGTGCTGCATGCAGGGTAGAGCCACTGCCAGCAAAGCAGTCAAGAACCGTCTCGCCTGGGAGCGTATACGAGCGGATGAGGAAGCGGAGCAAGTCCACAGGCTTAGCCGTTGGATGGAAGCTCTTGGGAGGCTTCGCATACGTCAGCACGTTATGCGGGAACCCTGTCCACTGCTGATAGGTGCGTCCGATCTGCTTCGGCCGGGGACGATGATTGGGACTGTCATCCTTCGTTATCGTTCGCATCGTGCCAGGCGTAGCTCCCTGCGGGTAGTAGTGCATCCTCCTCGTGCTTCGTCCTTGATGTGCTACTGCTCCCTTTGAGAAGACTGCAACTTCCTCAACTCTTGTCATCGGTCGGTTCTTGGCGTGTGAGTGCAGCCCGCTTCGGTTCTTGTTCCAGTACCAGAGGTATTTGAAATTGGAGCGGTTGGCGTTGATGAGGTCGGTGGTGAATGGCTGCTGGGTGAAGAGCAGGATGCTCCCCTGTGGCTTAACGATTCGTGTGAGTTCACGCTGCAAGCGTTCAACGTCGATCTTCTGCCTATCCCAGTGACACTCACTCACACAAAAAGGCGGATCGCTAATCACACAGTCGATAGATTCGTCAGCAATCGTTGGCAACCAATCGAAGCAGTCTCCTTGATACAGGTCGATATCTGAGTTGCTCCAGCAGAGGGTGTCACTCATTGGTCTCCTGATAGGGTCGGCTTTCTCGAAACTGTCCGTAGCTGAATTTCAAATCAGGGTTGTAGTGGTCGTCACACATCGACACGGACACTTCAGTTGTTGCTCCACCGGCAAAAGGTGTCATGTCGTAGACGTTCTCCTTCGTCGCAATCGCATTGCACTTATAGCAACGTTTCACGTTGCTTGGCAGGCATTCAACATTCTGCACTTTGACGTTGATCGTTTCTGTATTGGTCTTTTTCTTGGTCACGCTTCCCCCTTTCCTTTCTTCGTTTCAACTTCGACTCCCCAACCGCAAACCAGTCGTTCGATGACTTCCATAGTCGGCACTGAGGGATTCTTGATTGTAAATACCGCTGCCTTATCACCCTCTCGGTGGTAAGACGTTTCGCATCCTCTGGACTTCGCTGCTTGGACTAACTGGAGGTAGAGACCAGCGGTTAGGTCTTTTGCTCGCCATTTTAGGATTAGGTTTGTCATCGCTTGCTTCCTTTCTTCCTGTTATCAAAGTAATCTGCCTTCAATTTTCTGATGCGTTCCAAGTCTGCTTGTGTGTAGTAGCTGTTGCATCCGTGCCTGTGTGATGGCTTTGGAATAGAGCCTGTCCTTAGCCAGTAGCGAAGCGTAATCACAGGGACACCAAGTCTCTTGGATGTTGCGACCACTGAGTAAAAACCCTTTTGCTCAAGTGCTTTAAGGAAGTGTGCCTTGTATCGGTAAGGATTGGCAATGTAATCCTCAATCGCTTTGACGAATTCGGGTTTGCGTGACAGCAAGTAGAACGCTGTTTTCCCTGCAAGTAACTTTGCCTGTTTCAGAATCGTGTAAACTTTGATGGCAGGAATTCGCATCTCCTTCGCCAAGTCGCTGAGGCGGAACGTCTCGTACTGCTTGAGTTGCTCGTCCCATCGGTCAGCTTCGCCAGGCGTTAGCTTTGACGGGATGTCCAGATGCTTGAGATGTTGCTGGAAGTAGTGGTTGGTCATCCCATGCTTGGCAAGGAGCCTGTGTCGTGCAACGTAGCTGGTGATGACTGGGATGCTGCTTGAGTCGATGAATGCTTGTAGTGACTTTTGGATTCGCTCAAGTCTGCTGATGATGGTGCTTAGTTTCTTCATCACATATCTATGCACCTCGTTTCATTTTCTTCGTGACAACGAAAAAAAATCCCCTCCTTCTGTTGGGGAGGGGTTGAGGTCGATTGGGCTTTGGGATTCTGGAGGCTGGAGGATCACGGAATCTGCTCTCTGTAGGCTTTTAGCTCCAGCAATCTCTGTAACGTATCTCCGATATCCCAGCCTGCCCGCTCACCATCTGTTGCCAACGGGTTGTCTTTGTTTCGCAGGAGCCAGGCGAGTTTGCTACTTTGCTCTCCGGTGAGGCTCTCCACCAAGTTCTCAATGGCAGATTTGAAGTCATATGAATTGGCGAGTTCCTCTTGTGTCCTGCTCCTCTTCTTCTTGACTGGGATGCCTTGCCTACGTCGTGTTGCTCGAATCATTGGTGCCGTCTCCTTAGCTAAAAGTTTTCTCTACCAAATCCATAAAGTGCCAAACCGCATGGCGAGGCAGCACATCTATAGGAGGGTTGTTGCCACAGTCGCAGGCCACGCTCTGTATCGCCTCGTGTGGCTCCCATTTACTGAAGCTCACTTGTCCGTTCTCCATCGGAATGTGGAGGACGAGCTTGAGGTTCTTGTTACCACACTCAGGGCAAACGATGTGGAGCTTTGGTTCTTTGGTTTTCATGGTGCTGTCTCCTTGTTAAGTAGTCTGCCATCTTGAGATAATCCTCAAGACGGTGTATCGGTAGATGGGCGAAGCGATAGCCGTAGCCTTGCTTGTCCACGCCTTTTTCTTCGCTAATTATTGTCGGCTTGACATAACTGTGGAAGCAGTAGTCTTTGCCTTGTACTTGGAAGCGATGCTCATAGAGGGTGTTACTGGAGTAGATACCACTGCCATAACATCGGTCGCAATGCTCGCCCCATCGGTCGCAGCCATCGCCATCGCATCCCCAACACGCTCTTGTCTCCACTCGTGCTACCTTGCCCTCAACAAGCTTGTCTTGGTTGGCTCTAATCCAGTTGTCCTTGTGTACGTAGATGGACTTGGACGAGAGTATCTTGCACAGCTTGTTGGCGATATAGATTAGCTCGACTTGAGCAAACTCCTCGTTACCATCGTAGAGAGCTAGATGCTCCTGCCAAAGTTGCTCTCCTGTGTGTTCCGCTCGTGGGTTAGGCGTGGCTCTAGTGAGATAGTAGGGATAGACTTGGGTGAGCTTACCCTGCGTGACGTGCCACTCTGGTCTCGTCCAATCGCTCGGACTCGACTCCCGTCCATAGACAAGCCAATCCTCCTCTGTGTGCAGGTCAAGTCCTAGCTCCTCGTGGATTCTCGCCAACTGCTCAAGCTCTACCTCGACTCCGTACTTGTCTCTGTAGTATGCCTGCTTATCGAGCTTGGCTTGTAGCTCTCTTGCCTCACGCTCTTGCTGCTCGGCGATCCTCGCCAACTCCTGTTTATGCTCTGCCTCATGCTTAGCTGTGATTTTCGCCTTGAGGGTCGGGTTGCGTAGGCTATTGCGATGGACAACCACGCCTCGTATCTGAGGTGTCCTGTGTCCTCGATAAGGAGTTCCCCAGTTGACGATTGCAGGGACATACTCAATACCTAATCTTTTGCAAGTTAATGATATTCGTGGAATATCAATGTGGATGAAATTTTTGTTAGTAATCGTCTTGATATCGACGTTCCCGTATTCGTTTTTTAACTCTTGGAGTTTCATGGATTTTTCCTTTCGCTATTATTATTGCAAAAAATATCCCCTCTGGCAATCTCTTGCCAGAGGGGTCATCCATGATTGTTTTTGTGCCTAACTCAAATCAAAGCGATATGAAATTGCACTTCGTCAGCATCTTGCCAACACTATTATTATCGGCACAAGTTACGGAAAAGATGAGTATTCGGTGGAAATTTTCTAAAGTTACATTTTTGTTGATAAAATCCTGTAAACCGTCTGGCGACTCAGCTTAACCCGTTTTGCTATCTGGAGAATTGGCATATCAGCCTGTTTGAGCGTTGTCACAGTCGCTACGTCTGCCTCAGTGTATTTCGTCTGTCCCTTCTTGCGTCCGTTGTTCCATTTCTCTCCTCTGGCTCTCTTTGCCTTGAATCCTGCCTGCTGTCTGGCTCTGATGTTGTCCCGCTCGAATTCAGCTAGTCCGAAGAATAAGGTCGCCACCATCTTCCCCATGACTCCAGACAAGTCTATCTGTTGGGTGATACTCACGAGTCGGACTCCCTGCTCGCACCACTTGCTGATGAGGTTGATTCCGTCCTTGAGGGAGCGGCTCAGTCTGTCGAGCTTGTAGACGACGACGGTTTTGATTTTCCCTGCGAAGATGTCCTTTTCTAACTGCTGGAGATGCTTCCTGTCGAGACTCTTACCAGACTCCTTGTCTTGGTACCAAGTTACCTTGTCAGGACTATAGCCTTGTCCTGTGAGCCACTGGTTAAGCTCGTGTGCTTGAGAGTCTGCTGTCTGCTTGTCTGTGCTTACTCTGGTGTAGACTGCGATCATGGGGGAGGTTCCTTTTTGGTGCTGGAATGCGAAGCCCGCAATCCGTTTTTTGTTCTTGCGAAAATGCGGAAGGCCACTCCTCCCCCCTATCGCACGTCGGCTACGCCGACCAAATGCCTTCATGGGAAGTAGGTGGACTCTCATACACCATCGTAGTATCTATGCAGCAAGTGTCCAAAATAAATGTGCTTTTATTGTGAATTATTTCGACTGAGGCAAGGCATTGAATCAGCCTTGATTTGCAGAGTCAGGAGAAGGGGCTTTTTCTTGGACAGTGTAACTTGCTTCGACTATCGGAGCCTGACTTGCCTGCATGTCCTTAACGAGACAAGCCAGTGTCTCAGGGGATAAGGCAGGGAGCGGGGAGGAGCCTGAGCTTAGCTCTATCGACTCCTTCGGTTTGCCAAGCGAATAGGCTAACAGCAGCGTTACCGCTGTCATTCTGTCCCGCTCCGAGTTGAGGCACTCAAGGAGCTTCTGGCTCATCAGGTCAGGAGAGGCAAGCTCGGTCAAAGCGTGTCGGAGCTTTGAGACCTTATCGTGACTGATCCAGCGTCCCGCCTGGTTCCCCGCTACGAATTGTCCCCGCTCATTCCTGCCGTTACTCGGAAGTGTTTCCATGTTGGTATGTAGTGCCAGTGCCTCTGGAATCGCATAGAATGGGCTGGTTGGCAGGCTTCACCCACCATCGGAGTTGGTCATGAAAACGCTTGTAGCAGCTTTGACTTGGACTCTCTTAGCGTCTTCGGTTGTATCTGCTCAGCAATACAACTACCTGAAAGTTGAATTTACTAACGCATCGGATAAGAAAGTGACTTTCGAGATGAGATCAAGGAAACCGGGTAAAAACCCAGCCACAGGTAAAGAATATAATTGGTCTGAATGGAGTCAAAAATACAGCATAGAGCCGGAAAAACAGCACTTCGTTACATGGGAAATCAAGAAGGTAGGAAACGCCAGGGAAGTGCAAATACGTTTCGATAACAGACTCAAAGGAACATTTACACATCCAGTCGAAGTAAAAAAGGTAGAGAAGCGTGACGATGAAGGGAAACAGTATCATTTTGAGATTGATGATAAAGGTAGAATGGGCATGTACAACGACAACTGACAAGGAGAAGCAGGGATGAGGATCATCGAAGCAGAAGTCCAGAACAGGCAAGATTCTATTGTCCTCAAGTGGCTCCATGAGTTTGGGATTACTCCGCCTGACAAGGAGAAGTCCTTCTTCCTCACAATCGAGCTAATTCAGGACATTGGGATCATCGACTACATGGATGCCATTGAGAAAAAGCTCAAGAGGGACGCTAACATGTTCGCTCTTATTGGGATTAACAAGGCTGGACTCGTTCTCCAGTTCGCCCATATGGAATACAAGCAGCGAGTGGTCATTACACACAGGATGGTAGCTGCCATGTACGTCTACAACCAATCGCTGGTCGATGTGGTTAATAAGCAGGCTGAGATGGCAGCGGATCAGCAACAGATTCTTGAGGAGGACTTAGAGATGGCAGAAGAGCGGAATTAGAGTCCAATCGCAGGAGAGCAAGGTGCCAGAAACGATTGAGTTAATAAACAAGCTTGCCCCGCTTACTGCTTCAGGTATTGGAGCTGGAGTTATCCTTTGCGTGATCGGCATTCCATGCCTTTCCGCACATGCAAATTCGAGACGACATAAATGGGGTCGATTCCTCATTGGACTTGGTGTATTGATCACTTTGGTGTCAATTGCGTGCCAAGTCGCATCTGTTTTGATTGGCACAACGGCCACACAAACTGAGATTCAAATTGGACTCACCCACCTGAAGCCTGGAAAAGAAGGGACAACAAATTGGAGAGTAACTCAAGCCAATCCTCATTTTGGTGAGGTTAATTTTGAAAAGGAATTCAAG
>WBZX01003030.1_pt1 | contig 10973 bp, 9 predicted proteins | sample 5204211 | NCBI WGS metagenome assembly WBZX01 (sample SAMN12344362, study PRJNA552823) | activated sludge metagenome | biome: Activated sludge suspended growth; feature: Nitrification reactor; material: Wastewater; isolation source: activated sludge from nitrification reactor of wastewater treatment...
CGTTGAGCTGGGTGTAGCCCGCCGTCTGCGCGGCGACCGGCAGGGCAGCCCAAGCCAGAAGGCAGAGGCACAGGGCGATGAATGCTGTTTTTGCTTTTTTCATCATCAGTTCTCGGTGAGGAGACTGTTCAGCAGTTCCTGCTGAACGGCTTGCAACTGGCCACGGCTCTGCGACGAGCCAGTGCCTTCATAGACGTTGATCGCCAGCGGAAGGGAGTTCAGGAGCGTGATCCCGCTGATTCCAGAAACTGGTCGGCTGGTTTCCCCAACGCTCATGTTCATCCGCATGGAAAAATAGACGGCGTTTCCGTCACGCCCAATAGGCTCAAACTTCATGTCAGATAGGTTGATGTCGCTGTTCTCGAACGACGTCTTCAGGCGTCGATTGATCTCGGCGGGGTTCACCCGTGGACTCGATTTGGAAAGGTTGGACAGGAATGCCTCTCGCGGCATCTCGACTCGCTGGAAGTTTCCCTTCGGGCCGAGAAGCTGGATTTGCAGCCAGTGATCCAGCATGTCCCTGCGCCCCTTCCGGTAGTCCTCCAGTTCGGAGCAGCGGACTGCCGCATGCACGAGGCGGGAACCTTCGCCGAGGGAGCGTCGAGCCAAGTCCATCAGCTCCACTTCCCGTGCCGAATTACCCGGTGTGCAGTAGCCACGCGGATTCGAGAACACGACCTGCTGGCCGAGCACGCTTACGGATTCCGTGGCTGCACTGCGCTGGATGACGGCCTCCGACTGCTGCATTGGCACGGCGGGCGCGGCAGGTGGCGGCGGATAGCTGGGGGTAACCGTGACCGGAGCCTGAGCGGCGGGTGCTGCAACTGGGCGGCTGGACTCATGCTTGGTCGCGTTGACGAAGATGATGAGCAGCAGCCCAATCCCCAACCCGACGCCAACCATCCATTTGCCGGTGGTCGCATCCGACGAGCTGTCGTTCTTTGCTTTGGTCTGCGGAGCAGCGGTGAAGGCGGTCGGGGCTTCTTCGATCCGTCGAGGCGGTGGCTCTGACGGTGGCGGGGCGCTCGGCGGCGGAACAACTTCTGAAGCGGGTTTGCTGACAGGACGGCTGTCTTCGACATCCGAGACGAGCGTCGAAAGACCAGAAAAGCCTGTGGCGTTTCCCTTTTGTTTGTCGTCAGCAGCCATGGCCCCTCATCTTCATTTCATAGCCGCAGCTTGGTGTAGACGGCCTCGACCATACAGTCGTCGCCATCCTCAAAACGTAGCCGTCCGAAGCCGGACTGCGAAATCGTCAGGTAAGCCTCCTCGCCGAGCGCGAGGGACAGGCAGCTCGAAGTCTTGATGTAGGAGTTCGTCCCGAAAACCTCATACCAGTCGTCATCCTCACGGCTGACCGTCACGACGTACTTGCCCGGCTTCTGCTTCGAGACACCAAACACGGCTTTCACGTCGCACTTGTCCTTGCTGTCGAAGAAGATGACCTCGCCGCCATAGCCGGAGGTCTTGAAAATCGCCTCCTCGGAGTAGGCATAGACGTAGCAGTAGCGCGTCTGGATGATGATGTCCTTGCCGTCGATCTTGTAGACGTTGCTGCCCTTACGGGTCAGGTTCACCTCGTAGTTCTCGGCCAGAGAGGGTGCAGCCTGAAGGCTCATCAGTGCTGCAAGTGTCGTCAGAAGCGTCTTCTTCATCGCCATCGTCTACTGAGATTGGGAACTCGACAGGCGGCTCTTCACGAGGTCGAGCTTAGCCTTGTGTGCGAGCGGCCTGTTGAAAACACGGTTTTGGATTTGATCGGACACCTTGCTGATGGCGATGTACGCCATGCTCAGGCCTGATTCGCGCTCGGATGCTTTCTTCTCAACGAAGTCGTAGGGGAAGTCGTCGCAGAACTTGTGGAAGCCGGAGAACTGAGCAACATCCTTTGTGAACCGAAAACCGTCCGGGGTGAGGCGTGAGCGCCGGGGATGGTAGAGATCGACGAACAGGATGAACCACTCGGCTCCGTTGAATGACACGGCCTCGAACACGTCCACTGTGCCGATGGCACCGAGTCGATGAAAGAGGATGCGCTGACCAGATTGGGTTTCGAGCCTGGACAGATACGCCAGTTGGCCGATGGGCCCGTTGACCGGGATCGGATTCGTCTCGATGAAACCAAACGAACCCGTGCCGTTCGGGTCTTTATCGTAGGCTGGCGCGGATTCCAGCATCGCCCTCATTGCTGGATGAACGAGTTCCAGTTGGAACTTCTCATCGTCAAGGATGCGGTGAATGTGCGCCATTGCCTCACGCAACGCCTTGTCTTCCTTGTTGCCTCCGAATAGGTTGGAAAGAAATCCCATAACGCTGCTCCATTGAATTTTTGGGCTAAATCACTGCAACACATCACTCAGTCGGCGCATGCCCGGCTTCTTGAAAGCCATGCGTATGGCTTGCTCCAGAATGTGGGTGTTCGCTCCATGAATGTAGGAAATACCGGCGTTGACCTTCTTGTCGTCCTTGGCTCCGATGCAGAACGAGCCATCGGCACTCCACACATGGACTTGACCCCATGAGCAGCGCACCTTCTCGTTCGAGCCGAGGAACTTGCGCTTCACCAGCGTGATGCCGTCGTCGTGCAGTAGCGCATCGCCGAAGTACAGATCACGTCCAGCCTTCAAGGCTTCGAGCATCTCGGTGAGCAGGCGCACGCAGACCGCCCGCCAGAGCTTGTCAATGAACGTGTTGTAGATATCCTGCTTTTTCAGCTCCACGACCGCTTCGGAATTCCGGTTTCCAAACGCAATCGTGTAGGTCGTCCCCGTGGGTACACCGTTGACGGAATGGTTGACCCCACCCCAGCGAACGCGCGTAATCGTGTCGAGCGGGAAATTCTGGCCTTTCCAGGAGGCGCCTTGGGGCGAGATGCTCAAGGTGTCCTTGAACATGACGCCAATCTCGGCGCGGTAGGTGATTTCGCGCTCCCACTCGCCCTGACGCGCTGCGGCCTGTTTGCGCTGCTGGAAGATGTCTGCGAGCGCGTCCGCGTCTTCCTCGGCGCGATCCGAAATCTCCGGCACTTCGGAAAACAGTTCCTGAATCAGTCCGGTCAGCCGCTGCGATTGGGCGAGCATGTCATGCTCGTTGAACAGGTCGATGGCCAGGCTACGAATCTTGTAGGCCAAGTCGCGGCTTGCCTCGTGGTCGATACCGCGCGCCTTCGAACTCAATTGGATGGGCTGCGCGATCTTGTCCCAATTGCGCGCAACGGCATCGATCTTGTCCACATAGGGCTTGACGGCAGCCTCGCCGGAGCCAGCATGATCTCTGGCGGCCTTGATGAGTTTGTGGACGTTCTCGGCCTCTTTTTGCAGCACGCCTTGGGTTTCCACTTCGTAGCTGTCAACAAGATCATCAATCAGCCCCGGCGCATGATCTTCGCCGCCGGAGGTCACGCCATCCACGGTTTCGGTCATCACTTGGATGAGCGTCATCGGCGGCAGCCGGTCGAGCGCGTCCTTGATGGCAGTCCGGTAATACCGCTTGCGCTCCGTCAGTTCTGCCTCGATTTGGTCGAGCGCGCGTACTTCCGGAAAGCCCGACGCGGTGCGATCCTCATTGATGTCGCGCAGAACCTCCTCGGGTGTCAGATCTTCGGCAAGGTAGGCGGTCTCCATGATGAACCCGGCCAAGTCGTCCGCGTCGTGCTTGCCATCCACGGCTTCGAAGGCGGCGGCCAGCAAATTCAGATGGGCGAGCGTCGGGAGGCTCGATTCCTCTCGGATCGCCATCGGGTCGTTGAGCAGGCTCTCGACCAACTGGGTGGCCTTGCGCGGTGAGACGCCGGGAAGCCACGCGATCTCCGCGCCCAGGCGTGTGCGCGGGTTCGTCAGGTCGGAGCGTGCCTTCTGGCAAACGTCGTGATCCAGTTCCAGCGACTTTTCTTCCGCCAACTCGACGATACGTCTGCGGCTGTCGCGGATCGTTACGCCCAAGACCGCAAACGCCGACTGATGCAGCGCAGTGATGGTGAGGCGAGATTGCGGCTTGACTGGAATTGGCGGCGGAACCGTCCTCTGGGCAGCAGGAGGAACGGGTGGCGGTTGCCGGGGAGCCGCTGGGGCTGATGGTGCAGGCGCGGATGTTACCGATTGAGCGCGAAGCATCGCCAGAAGTTGCGGGTCTTTCAGCGCGTCCAGCGCCTGAACAAGCGCATCACGAGGAACGGACAGTTTCTGGCCATTGCGCAGTTCGTGGCTGTACTGCGCCAGTTGATCTTTGGACGACAGATGGTCGGACAGCGCCAGCGAGACGGCGAATTCGCTATTTGTTTGAGGCGCAGCATCGCATTTCCGGCAGGCGACCAGCGCACCAGATTTTGCAGAACCGCATTTGAAGCAGATTGCCATTGCCATATCTATCTCGTTCACTCACTGCTGGAATACTGAAACGCACCTGTCACCAGCTTTTCGGAAACCTTCTTTGCAATACCAGTTCGACCCAGAGACAAAGGCATTGGCTGGCACAATCAGAGCCTCGCACTGACTACCAACCTTTCGGAATCCCTCCTTGCAGTACCAGTTCGAGCCCGACACGAAGGCATTTTGCGGAACAACAAGGACTTCACACTCGTTGCCAACTTTCCGAAATCCTTCCTTGCAGTACCAGTTCGACCCTGAGACGAAAGCATTGTCCGGAACAACCAGAGCCTCGCATTGATTGCCGACCTTTCGAAATCCCTCTTTGCAGTACCAGTTCGAGCCCGACACGAAGGCATTTCGCGGAACAACGAGGGCTTCACACTCGTTTCCAACCTTCCGAAATCCTTCCTTGCAATACCAGTTCGAGCCTGAAACGAATGCGTTATCCGGAACGGCCAACGCTTCACATTGGTTGCCTACCTTCTTGAAGCCCTCGTTGCAGTACCAATTCGATCCGGAGACAAATGAGTTTGCTGGTGGGCCAGACCTATTCGCGCTTGGCAACGAAGCGGCAGGCAATGGTGTAGTTGTCGGTGATCGTGAGGGGGCCTCCTGCACAACCGGATCGTTGGCATACCAATCACCAGTTGAGCGTGCAGGAGCACGCTGTAGCTGGAGAAGCAACGCTTGATCTGCCACGCCAGTCGCTGCCAGACCTCTGTCCTGCTGGAATGCGATGATTGCTGAACGAGTGCCTCGTCCCATCAGCCCGTCAGCAGCGCCAGCTTCGTACCCAAGCTCGTTGAGCTTGCGCTGGATGGCTTGCACGGTTGCGTCCGGTGTCGGGCGCGACGGAGCTTGAGGCGATAGCGCCCCAGTGGGACTGCGAGCAAATCTGCTCCTGCCTTCGGATTGAAGCTGACTCCGGAATGGCTCAATATCTCGTTGAGCACTATTCAAATCATTGCGCCCTCGATTATTGGTGTGATATCGAAAGGCACTGCAACGGCTGTTGTAGTCGGCCACCATCGCGTTGAAGCGATCCACATCGGCATCGACGTAGTTATTGACGGCGGACTTCGTGGCATCCAGGCGAATGTCTTCGGCCAAGCAATATCGAATCTGCTCCCTTGAGAGCACGAGGTCTTGGCCGACCGGCGGCTTGGTCTCAACCGGCCGTGATGGTGCTTGTGGTTGCGGTGGTGGCGTATAGCTCGGTGCGGCGCTTTGCGTTGGTGGTGAGTAGCTGGGCGCTGAGGAGGTTGTGGGCTTGTCTGCTTGGCCGATCAGCCAGAACACGCCGATGACAGCAGCAATGCCCAGTACCCACTTGCCGCCGGACGAGCCGGAGGACGGCTGCGGAGGTTCTTGATAGGTTTGACGCTGGCTCGGTTGCGGCTGTGGCTGCGGTTGAGCAGGCTGCGGAGCCGGGCGCGGGGCATTCGGTGCAGCGGCAGGTTCCTTCTTGGCAGCAGGAGGCGGCGTCGTATCCACATCGGACACGAGCGAGGAGAGGCCTGCGAAGCCTTTGCCTTCTTCTTTTTTGTCGTTTTCTCCCCCAGCCACACCTATCCCCTAAATGAATCCGATCCGTCGCTTCGTCTCACCACCACCCTCACGTTCCCGCGCCGGTGACGAGTGCAGAGCGGACAGCAGGCTGGCCTGATCCAGCCGATCTTTGCCGCCGCGCGCCGCCAGCCGTGCGCCTTCGCGCACCACGAAAGAGACGTCCGACAGTGGTCTGCCCACCAGTTCCTTCGCCAGCGGCTTGGCGTCCACGTCCGCCTCCTTCGGCAAGGAGGACAGCAGCTTGTCGAGCAACGCCTGCACCTCGACCTCGCTGGCGAAATCCACCTTGATGAGGTGATCGAAACGCCCACGACGCTGGATGGCGGGGTCGATCATTTCGATGCGGTTCGTCATGGCGATGATCAGCACGTCGTTCTTCGCTGCCTCCGGAATGCGGCGCAGGAACTCGGCCACTTCCTCCACACGGTGATGACCCGACCCCATCTCGCGGTCGGCAAGGAATGCTTCCATCTCGTCGATCACCAGCACGGACGGTGCGTTCTCCATCGCCTTGTCGAACACCTGCGCGACCTTCTTGCTGGTCTCGTGGATGTACGGGCTGGCCACGCTGGAGGCGTCGATCTGGAAACTCGGCCAACCGAGGAAGTCAACCAGACGATCAACCGCGAAGGTTTTGCCGCAACCCGGCGGGCCGTGCAGGATCACTGCCGACGGAAACTCGATGCCGAGCGCCTTGTAGCGGTCACGGTGCAGGATGATGTCAACGATGTGCTCGTTGAAGAAGGCCGCCAGTTCTGGACGCCCGGCGAGTTCGAAGACCTTGTCGTGTTCGGGCGCACTGCGCTTGGTCTCGACCTTTTCTTCAGCGGGCGCGGCCTCGGTTTTCTCGGTTGGCGCTTCTGGCTTGCGTTCGAGCGGGATGATTTCGGCAACCTCGAAGCCCGCCGCTTGCACGACATCCTTCAAATGGCCTGCACCGATCCAGCTCATGTTCTGGCGCAACCTGCGGAAAGCGGAGGCCGGAATACTCGTGCCACCCGTCAGCCAGTAGCCGAGCACGACATCGTCGCCGGTGCGGGAACTGATGCTGTAGGTGGGCAATAGACGGGTGATCTTCTCGACGTAGAGCGCATCTTGCAGCGGTGATTCCGCATCGATGTCGCGCGTGGCCTTCAACGCCAAGGCAAACGACAGCGCCTCGGCCTTGTTGTCAGGGGATCTCGCTTCGCTGACTGGCAAAAGGGTCTGGCTTGGCGCGCATGAGATGGCCCGCAGTGGCCGATCTCCGAATTGGAGGGCGTCGAACGTGCCCTCGTCAATCAGCCCTGCGTCTTGCCAGCGCACACCCAGATCATCGTGGATGACCAGCGCACGACCGCCACCTTGGGTTTCGTACACCTGCCAATCCGCGCCCTCGAACAAGGCGACGCGAACCTTCGCGTCGTCTGGCAGTTTGAATCCAATAGGGAGCCATGCGTCGAGGGCCATGAGGATCAACTCCGGACGATATTGGCACCGGCCATCATGTCATCGTCACCCGCAGAGCCCACTTGGATTGAGATGAGTTGGCCGACTATTGCGCGCAACTTGTCGATGTCGTTGGCCTTGATGGCTTCGGTTCCGTGCGCCACAAGCTGTGCGTGCTCTCTGGTGTCAGAGAAAAGGTAACTTGCCTGTGCCAGACGCTTGAAGTGATCGATCACGAACCAATCCTGACGCCACAGGATCATGAAATTGCGACTACGCAGATCGTCCAGATGCGATTCAAAGTCGCTGCTGTTGTTGTCGAGGGCACGTTGCGCCGTTTTCACCAAGTTGTCGAACGACGATGCTTCGGTGGGGCGGGCATGCTGACGCACGGCCTTCTCGAAGAAATCGACCGCCCTGTCCAGTTCGAGCTGACGGATGTCCCTCAGGTGTTCCTTGCGTGTCAGCGCCAGCAGGCGCTTGGCTTCCTGCACGTTGTCCATCGCTTGCTTCGCCGTTTCCGGGTCAGCCTCGCCAGACTCGATGGTGCTGGCCTGTTCCAGCTTCTCGCGGGCCTGCTCCAGACGTGGGTCATCCACCTTTGAGGCCATTTCTTCGAGCCGTTCGAGTGCGTGCTCGGACTGCTCCTGAATGTTTCTGGCCTGATTGGTGTAGTCGAGCTTGCCTTCTTGACTGGAGTAGAAGTTGCGCCCGCTCTGGAATGAGCCACTGATGGAGGGAACCGAAACCTCCAAGATGATGTTGCCGGAGTCGAGCACTTCAAACTCGCAGATCAGTTCCGCGCCTGCCGCGATGACGCCGTCGTCGAAATCCGTGCCCTTGATCTCGAACATGCCGATGAAGCGATTGTCGGTGATGGGGTCGGAGATTTCACCTTCCCACAGCTTGAACTTGATCGACCCGGCGCTTCCGGCCTTGAGGGATTCGCCAGCCTTGAAGGACTTCTTGCCCTTCTTGGGCAACTGGTCGCCTTCGCGGATGAGGTAGTCCAGCACCAAACGCCCGCCGACCTTGTCGCGGGCTTCCACGCCAATGGAGTGCGATGCGGGGATGGCATCGATGCTGGCGGCAGTGCGCGCGATGACGATCTTGTCCTCACCCAAGGAAACGGGTGCGCCGTTCGAGTCGAACACGAACACCTTGAAGGTGTTGCCGCCGGGCTTGGCCAAGCTGAGTTCGACGCTTGCGCCGTCCTTCAGCGCGACGCGACCGGACGACCAGCCCGTGTCGAGGCTGTCGATCTGGAACTCGACACCCGCAGGCGCGTGCCCACCGAGCTTGGCGACGATCTTCGCCCTCGGTTCCGGCGTGCGCGCGATGTAGTTGAACGAAAGGTCAAGTGCGCCACCAGCGCTGAGTGCGCCACGGGCGCTCTTGCGGCCACGGCTTTGCGACGCCCAGTCGATGGATTCGGCAAACACCGCCGCGCCTTCGGCAACCGCCGTCATCGGGTTCACGTCGGTGGATGGCGCAATACCCAGCTCAAAAGCAACTTTGTCGCGCAAGTTTTTGTACTGAGCTGGCCCACCCACGAAGACGATCCGCTCAACGTCGTGAGAACTCAAGCCTGCCTTCTCAATGCTCTCTCGGGTGGCCTGAATGGACTCATCTACCTTGGACGCAATCAAACCGTCGTACAAAGTCCGGCTGATCGGGATGTCGAGGTAGATTTCTTCACCAGCTTGGTCACGTACACCCAGTTCGTTCTCGGCAAGGCTGATCACAGACTCTTCGCTCTGCGACAACGCGATTTTGGCTTTTTCAGCAGCCCAGGTCGCAATGGTGCGGAGTGACTTGTATTGTGAATTGGATGCGAGATCTTCCGGCAGATCAAAGTTGTCGAGCAGCCACGGTTTGACGACGTTGTCGAACAGAATGCGGTCGAAATCCCGTCCGCCGCACATGGCAATGCCGCCATGTGCAAGCAGGTTCACTCGACCGCCAATGCTCTCCGCAATGGCGACATCCAGCGTGCCGCCGCCAATGTCGTACACGACAAAAATGCCATCGTTCTTGCGTTGGCGCATCACGCTCATGACGGCGGCCACCGGCTCTTGCATCAATGCGACTCGCCCGAGGCCAGCCGCATCTGCGGCAGCCATCGTGGCGTCCTTCTGCATTTGGTTGAATGCGGCCGGAACCGTGATGACGGTGCCGGTGTCACCATCGCCGCGAATCTCCTCCGGCAGATAGCCAAAGAGTGAGCGCAGCACCTCGGCGGAGCATTCCTCAGGCGTCATCGTGAGGTTGACCGCTGGCAGCTTGACGGGCGTGCTCGTGCCCATGAGCCGCTTGAACAGCACCGCCGCGTTGTCGGGATTCTTCGCAGCGCTGTTGTAGGCGCGCGAGCCGACATACTTGTTGCCGCGCCGATCGATGAAGATGGCGGACGGGGTGACGTCATGCTGCTCAGGGCTCTTGTAGAGATGAATCTTCTCCCCGTCGAAGGAGCAGATGGCACTGTTGGTCGTGCCGAGGTCAATGCCGACGTACTTCATGCTTCCACCTTCCTGAGCATTACCGTGCCTTCTTTTCGCAGGCCATTCGGCCCCATGATGATCGGCTCCAGCATCTGATCGACAAGCAGCACGTCGTCAGGGCCAAAGTCACCCAAGTTCAAGGCGGATGCCGCCATCCCTGCGTCGTAAGGCTGCCCCTCGACGTTGACCAGTTTCAGTCCGTTCGAGTCGAGGTTCTCCTCGACCTTCTTCTGGAAGTAGCGAAGCTGGTTGATGTAGCGGCCTGACTCGCCCGCGTCGAGCTTGCTGACCACCTTCCCGAACAGACGGGAGAAGCGCCAACTCTCGACAGCGATGTCGATCAGCGATTGCTCCAACTGTTCGTTGCCTTCGGTCTGCTGTGTCATCAAGCCCTCCTGTGAGTTACGTCTTGCCGTCTTCTTTTTGCTGCCGCTGAATCCACTGATTGATCTCTGCCCTGGAAAATCTCCACGTTCCGCCGACCTTGAACGCGGGAATCTTCTTGGCAGCGGCCAGCCGATAAATCGTCCGCTCCGTGACTTTCAGGAAGTCTGCGACCTGTTTGAGGGTGAGGATCTCCCCCTCGTCAGCGTTGGATGTCATGATTGTAGCCAAACGTGAGCAAATGTGTGCAGCATAGTACAAAATTTTCAAGCCGACGACCTTCGCGGAGCGTTCGGCGTGAACTCCTTGGCGCTGGAGGGGCTTTTTCTGCTGGTGAACGCCGACCAAGTGACCGCACCCGTTATCTCACCGACCCGGAGGCTGCGCACCTCGAGCGGGCCGCCCGCAGTGCGGGTGCCGGCTGTGGGTTGATCGAAGTCCCATCCCACCGTGGGAGTGGCGCAGACAGGTGAGTTCGAGCGGATTTGGAATCGAACCGCCGACCGTTCGTTGCCCACGGCAGCGAGCAAATGCGCGGGGGCGTCCCGTTTTCCCTCCGATGCGCGACCTGTGTAGAATCACGCCCACGGTGGCAATGCCCGTGCGGCAGGAAAGTTTCCTCTACCGGGGAACTCCACCACCAAGTTACTGTTCCGGGACGTCCCAAGACGGCTCGGAAGATGCAAAAAGCCCTTGAGAATCAACGCTCTGGGGCTTTTTCTTG
>WBZX01002763.1_pt2 | contig 10971 bp, 8 predicted proteins | sample 5204211 | NCBI WGS metagenome assembly WBZX01 (sample SAMN12344362, study PRJNA552823) | activated sludge metagenome | biome: Activated sludge suspended growth; feature: Nitrification reactor; material: Wastewater; isolation source: activated sludge from nitrification reactor of wastewater treatment...
AGCTGCTCGTCGGGCTCGGCCTGGACCCTGCGCTGGTGGCCGAGGCCATCGCGGACCCCACGACGGGTGACGAGGTGCTCGCCGAGCACCAGCAGGTGCTCGAGCTGTCCGGCTACGGGGTCCCCACCCTCGTGTTCGACGACACCGCGCACGGCCGCCAGGGGCTGTTCGGACCGGTGCTGATCGATCCGCCGACCGGCGACGACGCCGTCGCGCTGTGGCACGCGGTGACCGCCTGGCTGCGCTTCCCGCACCTGTACGAGCTGCAGCGCCCCAAGTCACCCGACGACGTCACGGCGATCGCCACGGCGTTCGAGCCCTACCTGACCGCACGTGACTGGGTCACCATCCAGAAGGACACGCCCTGATGCCCACCATCGTCGAGATCGAACCGATGCGCGAGCTGCTGCGCGCCGACTGGGCGGCCCTCGACGAGGTCTGCTCGGCGCTCACCGACGAGCAGTGGGCCACCCCCACCTGCCTTCCCGGCTGGACCGTGCAGGACGTGCTCGCCCACGTGATCGGCACCGAGCTCATGCTCGAGGGTGTGCCGGCGCCCCAGGTCGACGTGTCGCACCTGCCGCACCTGCGCAACGACATCGCCCGCATGGGCGAGGTCTGGGTCGAGGACCTGCGGTCGCTGCCGGGACCGGAGGTCCTGGCCCGCTTCCGCGAGGTGACCGCGCGGCGCGGTGCCGCGCTCGACGCCATGGACCAGGCCGACTTCGACGCGCCGTCGTGGACCCCGGTGGGCAAGGACGAGACGTACGGGCGCTTCATGCGCATCCGCCACTACGACACGTACCTGCACGAGCACGACATCCGGGACGCGCTCGGGCTGGCCGACCGGCTCGACGTGGCGGCCCTCGAGGCCGCGCTGCCCGAGGTCGACGGCGCGCTCGGCTACATCGTGGGCCGCAAGGCGGCGCTGCCCGACGGCTCCGTCGTGCGCGTCGACCTGACCGGACCGGTGGTGCGCACCTACGTGGTCGTCGTCGACGGACGCGCCCAGGTCGTCGAGGACCACGATCTGGAACCGACGGTCACGCTGGCCATGTCCGACCTGGTGTTCCTGCGGCTCACCGGTGGGCGTACCGAGCCGGGGCCGCACCTGGGCGGCGACCTGGAGATCGCGGGCGACCAGTCGCTCGGGCTGCACCTCGCGTCCAACATGGCCATGACCATCTGAACGCGGCAGCCATCTGAGCGCTGTGACAATCTGAGTGGACGGGCCGAACGTCCCTGTGCCGGCGGGGTCGTGGGCGCGAGACTCGACACGTTCCACGAGGTGGGGGAGGTGCACGGTGGTGCTGCGGCAGTCCCGCACGGTTCGACTCATGATCTGCGCGGTCGTCGCGCTCGCCGTTGCGGCCTGCGCGCCGCCGGCCCCTGCTCCGTCGACCGCGCCGCCGGTGAAGGTGGTCGCGGGCTCCGGCCACAGCTGTGCCCTGCGCGCTGACCGCACGGTGTCGTGCTGGGGCCTCGACAACTACGGCCAGCTCGGCGATGGCCGGACCTTCCCCAACACCAACGCTCCACAGCCGGTGCGCGGGCTGACCGACGTGATCGACGTGGTGGCGGCACAGAACGACGTGTGTGCGCTCAGGTCGGACAGGACGGTGCTGTGCTGGGGCAGGATGACGAGCTCGGCGGTCCCACAGCAGGTCGCGGGCATCGATGACGCGACCGCCCTGACGGCGGGCGCGGAGCACGTGTGTGCGCTGCGGGCTGATCGAACGGTCGCCTGCTGGGGGGACGGCCAACTCGGACAGCTGGGGATCGGCACGAACGTGGGGTCCAGCGCGGCGCAGGTGATCCCCGGACTGACCGACGTGACCGAGGTCGCCGCCGGACTCGGCTGGCACACGTGCGCCCTGCGGTCCGATCGGACCGTCGTGTGCTGGGGCGGCAACCAGTACGGCCAACTCGGCATCGGCACGACGGCGGAGGCCACCACACCCCAGGCCGTGCCCGGGCTGGTCGAGGTGACCAGCCTCGGTGTCGGGTACCAACACACCTGCGTGGTGGTCGCCGACCGGACCGCGCGGTGCTGGGGACGCAACGACGTCGGCCAGTTGGGCAACGGCGGCCCGGGCGACTCGACCCTTCCGGTCGATGTCCCGGGGCTGGCCTCGCTGGTCGGCATCCACGCGAGCGGCTACCGCCACACCTGCGTGCTGGACGCCGACCGGACGGTGCGCTGCTGGGGGGTGAACTACTGGGGCCAGCTGGGCAACGGCTCGTTCGTGGACGACGTCGCGCCGCAGCAGGTCTCGGGGCTCACCGGGGTGGTCCAGATGTCGGTCGGCATCAACCACGCCTGCGCCCTGACAGCGGATCGGGCGGCGTGGTGCTGGGGGTTCGCCGCGGATGGCCAGCTCGGTTCCGGCGAATGGATCGGCCGGTCGAACACCCCTGTGCGGGTCGCCGGGCTCTGACCTCGGCCTGCGCTAGGCGAGCTCCACCAGCTCCAGCATCGACTCGTCGAAGTGGTCGACCTGCCCCTCGGGCATCGTGAGCACGCGGTCGGGGCGCAGCGCCCGGACGAACTCGGGATCGTGGCTCACCAGGATGATCGTGCCCGGCCAGTCCGCCAACGCCTCGCCCACCGCCGTGCGCGACATGGGGTCCAGGTTGTTCGTGGGTTCGTCGAGCAGCAGCAGGTTGTGCCCGCCGACGACCAGCTGCGCCAGGGCGAGCTTGGTCTTCTCGCCGCCCGAGAGGGTGTCGGCGTCCTGGAACGCCTTGCCGCCCGACAGGCCGAACATGCCCATGACGGCCCGGGCCTCGGTGTCGCCGATCGGTGCGGAGCTGCGCATGTGGTCGAGCAGCGAGCGACCCGCCTCGATGCCCTCGTGCTCCTGCGCGTAGTAGCCGATGCTCGTGCGCCGGCCGAGCTGCACGGAGCCCCGATCAGGGGAGTGGCGGTCCGCGAGCAGCTTCAACAGCGTGGTCTTGCCCGCGCCGTTCAGGCCCATGATCAGCATCCGCTCGCCCCGCCCGATGCCGAAGGTGACCTCTTCGAACACACGCTGTTCGCCGAAGGACTTGGCGAGCGCGTCGGCCTCGAGCACCGTGCGGTCCGACTCGGGCGGGTCGGGCAGGCGGACCGAGATCGTGCGTCGGCGCTCCGGCCCGGCGACCTTCTCCGCTTCGAGTCGTGCGGCGCGGGCGTCCAGGCCCTTGGCGACCCGGGCGCGCTTGCCGGACTGGCCGCGCATGCCGTCGGCCCGGCGCGACAGGCGGGTGATCTCCTTCGCCTGGCGTTGGGCGAGCTCACCGATGCGCTCCAGCTCGACCTCGCGCGCCGTGATGTAGGTCGTGTAGTTGCTGCGGTACTCGATCAGGGTGCCGGGCGCGTCCTCGGCCTCGCGGTCCAGGTGCAGGATCTTGGTGATCGCGTCGTCGAGCAGCCCCAGATCGTGGCTGATGACCACCAGCGCCCCGCGGTAGGAGCGCAGGAACTCCAGCAACCAGTCCCGGGCATCCGCGTCCAGGTGGTTGGTGGGCTCGTCGAGCAGCAGCACGTCGCTGCCCGCGAACAGGATGCGGGTCAGCTCGAGCCGTCGCCGCTCGCCGCCCGAGAGCGCACCGACGTGCAGGTCCAGACGATCGGGCTGCAGTCCGAGCCCGGCGGCCATGCGACGGGCCTCGGCCTCGGCGCTGTAGCCACCGAGGGACTCGAAGTGCTCGTGGGCCTCGGAGAACGCCTCGATCGTCGCCATCGACGCGTCCTCCTCGAGCGCGATCGTCAGCTTCTCGATGCGCTCCATGGCGACGTCCAGGCCGCGCCCGGACAGTACGTGGGTCAGGCACGGCGTGCGCAGGTCGACCGCGTCGCTGCGGGGGTCCTGGGACAGGTAGCCCGTCGCCTCGGGCAGCCGGACCGAGCCGGTCTTCGGCGTGGTCGCTCCGCCGAGCGCGCGGAACAGCGTGGTCTTGCCCGCGCCGTTGCGGCCGACCAGACCGACCTTGTCGCCGGCGCGCACGTCGAACGAGACCTTCTCGACGATGCGCTTGTTGTCGATCTCGACCGTCAGGTCGCGCACGATCAGTGCCATGGGGAGAGACTTCCGTCGGCGGTGTGGTGCTCGTCGTCGACGGCGGACCCGCAGGAGCGCTCGAGGCTACCGGGCCACCCGTGTCCGAACCGCTTCGGTTCCGGGTGACATGTGTCGGCACACAGCGCCCACGGCTCGGTCACAGGGGAGCACGTCGGCGCTCTGGTACCCTGACGGGGACGCGTTCGCTCCGGACCCGCCCGTTCGCTCGGGGGATCCCCGTCGGGCGTCGCGTGCGGATCTGCCGCTGTCGATCGACCGCTGCCGCACCGTGGAGCCACTCGGGCTCCCGCCGCCATGCCGGCGGACCATCCAGTTCCCGAAAGCAGACACATGTCGTCCTTCCGATCCCTCGGCGTACCCGCCGGGATCACCGACGCCCTCGACGCCCGCGGCGTCACCGAGGCGTTCCCCATCCAGGCCCTCACCCTTCCCGACTCCCTCGCCGGCCGCGACGTCGCCGGCAAGGCCAAGACCGGCTCCGGCAAGACGATGGCGTTCGGCATCCCGATGCTCGTGCGCTCGACCGTCGCGGTGACCCGCCGACCGACCGCGCTGGCGCTCGCGCCGACCCGCGAGCTCGCGGCGCAGATCTGCACCGAGCTCACCCCGCTCGGAGCAGCGGTGGACCGTCGCGTGGGCGTCGTCTACGGCGGTGCCTCGATGGAGACCCAGGTCGCCGAGCTCGCCCGCGGCGTCGACGTGCTCATCGCCACCCCCGGTCGGCTGATCGACCTGATCGAACGCGGCGAGGTGGCCCTCGACGACGTGGCGATCATCGCCATCGACGAGGCGGACCGCATGGCCGACCTGGGCTTCCTGCCCCAGGTCGACTGGGTGCTGCGCCACGTGCCCGAGACCGCGCAGACCATGCTCTTCTCCGCGACGCTCGACGGCGCGGTGGCCAGCCTGGCCCGTCGGCTCAAGGACCCCGCCATCCACGGCATCGAGGACCGCGAGCCCACGGTGGAGTCCATGACCCACCGCTTCGTGCAGATCCACCACCGCGACAAGGCCGCCGTCGTGGCCCGCATCGTGGGCACCGAGGACCGGGCGATCGTGTTCTGCCGGACCAAGCGCGGCTGCGACCGGCTGGTCGAGGACCTGGTCGATCTGGGAGTGCCGGCATCGGCCATCCACGGCGACCTGGCCCAGAACCAGCGCGAGCGTGCCCTGCGCGCCTTCTCCGACGGCACCCGCCCGGTGCTGGTCGCGACCGACGTCGCCGCCCGCGGCATCCACATCGACGAGGTGTCGGTCGTGGTGCACTTCAACCCGCCCGAGGACCACACCACCTACCTGCACCGCTCCGGTCGCACGGCTCGCGCCGGCGCCGACGGGCTCGTGGTCACCCTGATCGAGTGGGACGAGGAGCTCGTCGTGCGCCGCATCCAGCGTCGCCTGGGCCTGGGCGACATCCCGCAGGTCGAGATGTTCTCCAACGATCCCCGGTTGGCCGACCTGGCCGCGTGGGATCCCACCGTCGCTGCCTGAGGCCGGCCGACGCTGCTCAGATGTTGTTGCGGTGGATCCTGTCCACTGCGATGCGCAGGATGACCCGCTCGGTGGCGATCGGGTTGCCGTAGGGCGCGCCCATGTACTTCTGCGACAGCTCGTCGATGTCGGCGCGTGCCGCCTCGCCGGCCTCGGTCGACACGACCCGCCCCCGCGCCTCGATGTAGCGGTAGGGGTTGTCGGCGTCGAACACGGTGACGGTGACCCGTGGGTCGCGCTCGACGTTGCGGAACTTCTGCCGGCCGACCTCGGTGTTGATCAGCAGGTGCTCGTCGTCGGCGTGCACCCACATCAGCTGGGTCTGCGGCTGCCCGTCGGGCATGAGGGTGGACAGCGCGGCGAAGTTCTTGGCCCGCGCGAGGTCCCGGAGGGTCGGATCGATGGTCATGGCCGCCCGAACCACGGTGGTCGCCGCGTCATTCCTCGGTTTACCCTGATCGACGGCGAACGGCTCTGGGGGACGGGATGGATCGGCGGACACTGCTACGTGGTGGGCTCGTGGGGGTGGGCGGCATCGCCGCGTCCCACCTGGTCGGGTGCGCGCCGATGCCCGACGGCCCGCCGGTCGACCTGGGTGTGTGGGACTGCGGCGTCGCGTCCGGCGTGCACGCTCCCGGTGCGGTCGTGCTCTGGACCCGGTTCGCGCCGGGTGCCACCTCGTCGGTCGAGGTGACCTGGCAGGTCGCGACCGACCCGGCCTTCGCCCGGGTGGTGGCCTCCGGTGCCGCCATGGCCGCGCCCAGGGCCGACGGGTGCGTGAAGGTGCTCGCCGAGGGGCTCCGGCCCGGTGGCACCCATTGGTACCGCTTCTCGGTCGGGGCCGACACCAGCCCGGTGGGCAGGACCCGCACGCTGCCTGCGGCCGGCTCGAGCCCCGATGCGGTGCGCCTCGCCGTGGCGAGCTGCCAGAGCTACAGCTCCGGCTTCTACCCGGCATGGCGCGCCATCGCCGAGCTGGACGTCGACGCGGTCGTGTTCCTCGGTGACTACATCTACGAGTCCAAGAGCGGGGGTGCGGGGCCGCTCACCGTCCGCGTCGACCCCGAGGCCGCGACCGACCTGCCGAGCTACCGGGCCAAGTACCGGCGCTACCGGTCGGACCCGGACCTGCGTGCCGCCCACGCCGCACACCCGTTCGCGCCCATCTGGGACGACCACGAGTTCGTCAACAACTGCAACCGACTGACCAACCTCGCCCAGCCCCGTCGCGCGGCGGCGGCCTACCGGGCGTGGTTCGAGTACCAGCCCGTCATGCGCATCGACGGCGACCGCATCCACCGCCGCGCCCGGTGGGGCTCGCTGGTCGACCTGTCGCTGCTGGACACCCGCCAGCACCGCGATCCCCAGATCGAGGGCCCGGACCGCGAGCCGATCCAGGTGGGCTCGACCGTCGACCCGCCCTTGCGTGAAGTCCACTCGGTGGGCCGCACCATCCTGGGCGACGCACAGCGGTCCTGGTTCCTCGACGGCCTCGGCGCCGCGGAGCAGGACGGCGTCACGTGGAAGCTGATCGGCAACCAGGTGATGATCAGCCCGATCCGCCTCATCGACCTGGACGAACCCGCCCTGCGGGCGCTGCGACCCGACCTGCCCGAGCACGCCGGCGTGTACGCGAACTTCGACGACTGGTCGGGCTACATGTGGGAGCGGGACCAGGTCACCGAGCACCTGCGCGGCGAGGGCATCGCGAACGTCGGGTTCCTCACCGGCGACATCCACTCCTTCTGGCAGTCCAGGGTGCAGGCGGACTTCGACGAGCCGTACAGCCCGGCGGTCGCGCAGGAGTTCGTCTGCGGCTCGGTGTCGTCACGGGGCTTCGACTACGTGGGCGATCTGGCCGGGCCGGTCAGCACGCAGCTGCGCCAGCTGCACCCCGGATTCCGCTACGTCGACCTGGTCCACAGGGGCTACGGACTGGTCGAGTGCACACCGGACGCGGCGAGCGTCGAGTACCACACCGTCGATGCGCTGGTGGCCAACCGGGCCGCGCCGAGCACTCGTCCCCGTCGCCGCGTGCGCTTCGACTGGCCCGCTGGATCCCACGACATCGCAGTCACCCGCAGCTGATCAGCTGCGGCCTACGGTGGCCCGGTGAGCAGCGAGCACCGGCCCCTGTGGCGGCCCGCCACGAACGGCGTGCCGTTCTTCGCCGCCGCGTCGGGTGGTCGTCGGGAGCGCTCCGGGTCCGACGTCCTGCTGCTCGTCGTGTCGTTGCTGCCGGGGCTGTTCCTGGCTGCGGTCGCGGTGCCGCCCTCCGGGTTCGAGTCCGCGCTGATCGGTGTGATCGACGAGGTGCCCGCCTCGCTCGACGTGGTCTGGCGCCTCGGTGCCGCGACCCTGCTGCTGTGGGCGATGGTCGTGGTGCTCACCGCGCTGGTGCGGCGCCGCGGCGAGGTGCTCGTCGACGTGGTGCTGACCTCGCTCACCGCGCTCGGACTGGCGATGGTCGTGCAGCGCTGGCTCGAGGGGTCCTGGCCGAGCGTGTCCGAGGTGGTCACCGGGGGATCGAGCGGCTCGGTGCCGCTCGCCGCGCTGGCGCTGGGCGCGGGAGTGTCGTTCGCCGCCGCGCCCCACCTGTCGCTGCCGTTCCGGAGGTTCGGACGGTGGTGCGTGTGGGGAGCCGCCGGTTCGGTGGTGATGCTCGGCTCGACCACGCCGAGCGGCGCGCTGCTGTCCCTGCTCACCGCGGTCGCCGCCGCGTCCAGCGTGCACCTGGTGCTGGGCTCGCGGGTGGGCCGGCCCTCGCTGCCCGAGGTCGAGGACGCGTTGGCCCAGGTCGGGCTGGAGGCGACCGACCTGCACGTCGCCGCCCGACAGCCCAGCGGTGTGCTCGCCGTCGAGGGGACCAGGTCCGACGGCGCGCCGATCGTGGTCAAGGTCTACGGCCGCGACGCACGCGACACGCAGCTGCTGTCGCGCCTGTGGCGTTCGGTCTGGTACCGCGACGCCGCCCGCGTCGCCCTGACCCGCCAGCAGCAGGTCGAGCACGAGGGGTTCGTGACCCTCCTGGCCGCGACGCGGGGGGTGCCGGTGCCCAGCGTCGTCGTCGCCGGCAGCACCGAGGCGAACGACGCGCTGGTGGTCCTGAGCGGCGGGGCCCGCTCGCTCGCAGAGGTGGCGCCCGACGCGTTGGACGACGACGTGCTGGGCCAGGTCTGGTCCGCGATCGACCGTCTGTATGCCGCGGGCATGTCGCACGGGGCGCTCACCCCCGACACCTTCGGCGTCCTCGGCCGCAGCGTGCAGCTGGTGGACCTGTCCTCGGTCGCGCTGGTGCCGTCGGAGGACCAGCGTCGCACCGACCTGGCACAGACGCTGGTGAGCACCGCCGCGTGCGTGGGCATCGAGCGGGCGGTCGTCGTCGCGGCCGACTGCCTGGGTGACGAGGGCGTCGAGGAGATGCTGCCCTACCTCCAGGTGCCGGCGATGAGCCTGCCGCTGCGCCGTGCGATGCGCGAGTCCGACCTGGACCTGGACGCGCTCCGCTCGGCAGCCGCGGGCGTCGTCGGCGTCGAGGAGCCGGCGATCGCCGAGCTCCGCAGGGTCTCGACCCAGACCCTGCTGACCGTCGCGCTGCTGGCGCTGGTCGGCTTCGCGCTCATCAGCTCGTTGGGCAACATCGATCCCTCCGAGGTCGTGGCCGCCTTCAAGGAGGCGTCGCCGACCTGGCTGCTCCTGGCGGTGGTCGTGGCGCAGCTGCCGTTCTTCTCCCAGGCTGTCGCCACGCGGGGTGCCTGCCCCCGTCCGCTGCCCTACGGGCCGGTGGCCATGCTCCAGTTCGCGATCGGCTTCGTCGCGCTCGCCGTGCCGTCGACCGCCGGTCGCCTGGCTATGGACATCCGCTTCTTCCAGCGCCAGGGCGTGCCCGCGGCGACGGCGCTGTCCATCTCGGGGATCGACAGCTTCTCGGGCTTCCTGGTGCAGATGGCGCTGCTGGTCCTCACCCTGGTGTTCGGCGTCGGAACGGTCGACCTGACGCTGTCGCTGCCGGCCGACGCCAACATCGACGGACTGCTCACGATCCTCGCCGTCGCGGCCGCCCTGGTCGTGGTGGCGGCGGTCGTGGCGCTGGCGCTGCCACGGGTGCGCCAGCGCATCGTGGACCGCATCCGGCCGATGGTGACCGAGGTGGTCGACACCTTCCGCGGCCTGCGGTCGCTCAACAAGCTCCTGCAGCTCTTCGGCGGCAACCTGGTGTGCCAGTTCCTGTTCGCGCTGGCGCTGGGCGCGTCGCTCGCCGCGTTCGGTGGACACCTCAACCTGGCCACCCTCCTGGTGATCTACGTGGGAGCGGCACTGTTCGGCGGCATGATGCCCGTGCCCGGCGGCATCGGCGTCGTCGAGGCAGCGCTGATCACCGGGCTCGTCGCCGCCGGCATCGACAACGCCACGGCCACGGCCACCGCGCTGGTGTTCCGCATGGTCACCTTCTACCTGCCGCCCATCTGGGGCTGGTTCGCCATGCGGTGGCTGCAACGTCACAGCTACCTCTGATCCAGCTCACACTTCGCTCACATCCGAGGTCCAGACTCGTCCGCATGCGACCCCTCGGCCTGCTCGCGACCATCATGGTGCTCTCGCTCGGTGCGTCGGCGTGCTCCGGACCGCAGCCCGACCCGGACCCGCCGACCACCACGACCGCACCCACCACGACAGCACCCACCACGACCGCACCCGACTGCGCCGGCGCAGGCGTGGGCACGCGGACCGTCGAGCAGTACCGGGAGGTCCCCGGTCCGGACCCCGACCTGACCACGCTCGAGGTCATCCGCCCCGCCCTGCCCGACGACTGCGCCCCCACGCCGGTGATGGTCTGGGTGCACGGCGGCGGGTGGGCGATCGGTGACCGCCGCAACCAGCTGGACGCCAAGGTCGACCTGTTCACCTCGATGGGGTGGACGCTCGTGTCGGTGAACTACCGCCTCACCCCCGACGTCCGGTACCCGGTGCACAACGACGACGTGGCGGCGGCGATCGGCTGGGTGATGGACCACGCCGACGAGCTGGGTGTCGACCCCGCGCGCGTCACCGTCATGGGGCACTCCGCGGGTGCGGGCATCGCCGCCGCGGTGGCGGTCGATCCCCAGCACCTGGAGCTGGTCGGCCGTGCGCCCTCGGAGCTGCGCTGCGCGGTGCTCGTCGACACCGAGGGCTACGACGTCGAGCGCATGGCCGGCGACGGCGTCGAGATCTACCTCGACGCCTTCGGCGACGACCCCGCGGTGTGGCGTGCGGCCAGCCCGCTCCACCAGATCGATCCGTCGACCGAGACGCCCCGCTCGCTGGTGATCACACGCGGCACGCCACGGCGGATCGAAGGCGCCACCGACTTCGTCGACGCGTTGGTGGACGCGGAGGTCGAGGCGCAGCTGCTCGACGCGTCGCCGCTGACCCA
>WBZX01003031.1_pt1 | contig 10970 bp, 9 predicted proteins | sample 5204211 | NCBI WGS metagenome assembly WBZX01 (sample SAMN12344362, study PRJNA552823) | activated sludge metagenome | biome: Activated sludge suspended growth; feature: Nitrification reactor; material: Wastewater; isolation source: activated sludge from nitrification reactor of wastewater treatment...
AGACAGAATGATAGTTTTGGAGCATTAGGTTCTGTTTTACTCATTTCGTTTTTGCTGATTTACCTGATTATGGTAGCACTCTATGACAGTTTTGTTTATCCATTTGTAGTTTTGTTTTCTATACCAGTTGCAGCAATTGGGGCGTTTTTCGCATTGAATTTATCGTTAAGCAATTTGAGTTTGTTCGCTTTACTTGGTTTAATTATGTTAATGGGCTTAGTGGTAAAAAACGCTATTCTAATTGTAGATTTTACCAATCAATTAAAAGCAGAAGGCAAACATTTTAAAGAAGCCTTGATCATTGCAGGAAAAGGGCGTATGCGACCAATTCTAATGACAACGCTTTCAATGGTTGTTGGTATGCTTCCCATTGCAATGGCAACAGGAACAGCAGCAGAATGGAAAAACGGACTTGCTTGGGTAATTATAGGCGGACTTCTTTCCTCATTAATTTTGACCGTATTTTTAGTGCCTATGGTCTATTATTTAGTTGACACAGCGAAAGAAAAAATAAACAGAAGGAAATAACCATCGCACAGGTGTAAGCACATTTGCAATTCGCACAAGCCAACGCACAAACCAAAAATTGCAAAAGAGCTTTCACCTTTGCCACACAAGGAAAAATTATTTTTAAAATCTCCCCTTCTAAAAATTTTAAAACCGCAACAGCACAGCCGACAAAAAAGCAGCTCGACAATTACAGCAAAATCAATGTCAGACAAGAACTTTACAACCTCGACAGACAGAAGGCCAGCTTATAACAGCGGTTTGGCAAAAGTGGCGGTTTAGTGCTTCGTATGACAGTTTTTCGTAAATTTGAAGTGTGTGCTTCGTATGAACATTTGTGGTAAAATCGCCACCTTCGCCAAGCCGCAAACCGTTATGAGCCATATAGAAAATGATGTACAATAATGGGAACATGGGGAACAGGGATTCTTGATAATGACTTGGCTTTAGATATAAAGGCTTTATGGAATGAATATCTCGCCGATAATTATTCGCCTGAAGATATTTCTGAAACAATGATTTCACAAGCTCAAGAGGAAGGCATGCTCTTGGAACGTGAGGACCAATATGAATTTTTTATACCCTTTGCACTAATTCAATGGAAATCAGGTCGTTTACAGGAAGATGTTAAAAGATTAGCCTTGGAATTCCTGGAAGATGAGACAATTTCCAAGATCGAAGAAACTCGATGGGACAATCGAAAGGACTTTCTAAAACGTATTCAGAATCTTACTAATCTCAGATCTCTTTTAGAATCTGAGCAACCAGCACCCAAGAAAATTAAAAAACCTTATAAGCAAAAAACAAGCTTGAATCCTGGAGATCTATTCACCATTCTTCTTAAATCTGGCCATTATGCTTTATTAGAAATTATTGGAATTGAAAGTAGGAACGGAGAAACAACGCCTATATCAATTTTATACAAATATCTTTCGCCTAATAAACCATTACCTGAATTTGTAAAGAATCTTGAAATATTGTGTTTTAAAGATCAAGAATTTGAAAGGAACAAATTCTCAAATTTTTTACTTGGTGCTGTGAAAAGGAAACAAGACGAACCAATAGCCAGGATTGAAATTCTTGAAAGAAATCGTAAAAGTAAATTTACTAGACAGATGCCAATGTTTCTTTGCTTCTGGGATGAAATAGACACAAAACTTGAAGATTGGATTGAGAGATACGGCTCATAACATAGTCTACTCATCAGCAAGGTTTACAATGCAGACAAAGAATTACTTATATTTGAAGGTAAACTCATGGATACAGAACCCTGCCAGTCAACCTGCCGACGAATAGACCTGGGCGTCAAAGCCAGATGACCCCTCAGCACTTCCTCCCCCTAATTAAATTTGACCCAGAACAATATTATCGTTTGAAACTTCATTACCTGGTGATACTTCCATCCAATTTAACTGATGACCCATGACACAGATTCCGGAGATCATTATCAGAGCTTCTTTTCATTTTTCGGTTTGGATCATAGAGCAGTTCCATGACATGAACGTATACGAAGACAAAGTGAATAAATGGAGAGATCTCCAGCAGGGAACTTTGGGAAGGGACGTTGCTGACTGCCTGGATAGTAATCACCTTAGATTGGTGCCTGGCTATGAATCGCATGACTTAAAGCATGTGCTCCTTGGTTATAAAATGACTCCGGTAGATGAGATCAGGATGCAGGCTTTTATGCTGGGCAATGGAAATCTCTCCATACCAAGCATTGCCATATTCCTTTTTGGTTTCATATTACTCCCGCATATGTGGAAGCAATTCTTTAAGGATTTCAAACTGGGTTATTATTCTGAACCAATAAAGAAGTGGAGCATGGAGCAATTCGCGGATAGACAAACAAAGGAGTTGAGGGCATTGGTAATTAACACCCGGCAAGAAGTGGATCTTATGAAGAAGCTGACAACCATTGGATCATGTTCAGCAATCTTAGCCGGGTTGTTTGGTATGCTGTATTGCCTGCCATACCTGTTCTCACCTATCCTTGAAGACCTGGTAGGGGCTGGATTTCCTTTTGTCGGGGGAGCTATATTGTTTGCTTCAGGCCTTATAAGCCAGTCGATACAGCGTAAACAAATGGCATCTATCCCAACCGATGGTTACAAAACATACCTTGCGGGGTAGTTAGCTTGAATAAGTGGTTTAACTAAATCCAGGTCACCATCAGATCAGAAACTATTGCTTTTCTTGAACGACTTCTTTACGTAATCTCTGCCTCTCTCAAAGCAGACAGGATGGTTGTTATTGGACAACGATCTTGCTGTGATATATAATATTCTTTAGAAGCGACGTTATCCCATTAAATCTCACTGCCTATAGAACAGAATTTGACACTAAAAACTCAGCCCATGAAAATTAGTGTTCAATTTATTCTGCCCCTATCCTGTCTGACACTGTCAGGATGTGATCGTGACCAACAGCACCTGGATCACGCGTTTGGCTTTCCAACAATTCTTAATTCCAGTATATCGGATACGCTTGTAAAAGCAAAAATGAGTGTGGACTGCCTGGTGCCCTCAAATCCTTTATACGCCGGTAAATACACAATGGATGATGTCATTGACATAGCCCATGACCAGGATACCAGCCGGAGAGTGGACCAAATGTCCCCGGGGCCTGATAGCTGCAACGCCACCGGTCTTGAGCTTTATGTGGATTATTCACAATCCGTCTACATGAATTGGGGACAGCCGGATACTACATACGCTTATTACCCTGTCATTGTTGCCAACCGTACGCCGTCAATCAAAATATTCCGGGGTAAAGACTCCCATGTGTCTGGCCTGCAGGAAGCACGAAATGATGATTTTATGGGATTCTGGCATCCGATTGAACACAAGTGTTCTGATTTCTGTGGCAATGGGGGATGGTGGACATTATTACATCCGGGTGAGATTATCCTGTTGTTGCTGCAAAAGTATGAAGGGGATATTGTAACGGATATGCGGGTAAGGATTGTCAACCAGGGCAATCTTTACCAGAGCCAGCCATTTACAGGGACAATCCACGCCGGTCAATTCAGGTTTTGCGGCCGGGACCAACTATCTGTAGATGACATCAACCCATATGATATAAAGTGCAGCTTCTATGGGGCCATTCCTTTTGAGATCGATTCGATCCTGATGGCGGAAAATTAAAGGGATATTTTGAGTATATGGATTTACTTTTGTTCTATTGTGCTTGAAGCCAAAATCTTTCATGAAGAATAGTTTAAGAATAATATATTTTGTTCATATCCTTGCTTTAGTCGCTGTCCTTACCTGGTCATGCAACCCCAAATCCGAATGCATGGATATTGATTATGGCACTTATTGGCTTATGGATTCGATAGCATCTCCTTTCCCATATAAGCAAGGAGATACTCTCTTTTTTAAGGAGGCATCAGGGCAAGAACTCATGTTCATTATGCCGTCATATACACATAGCGGTTTGGTTTACTGGAATGATTATTCACAGGATCTCGAAGAAGGTGATTGTGCTGGCAAGGCAAAAATTATCAGCCGCCGGGAAGAAAAAATTGTCAACTTTAGATCTGACTCCCTCAATTATTTTGTGATATGCCAATATTTTGTCAATTCAAAAATTGTCGATAATAAGCCCGTATTTTTTGATGTCATAAACGCAACCATTTTCCAAATGCCTAACTTTTCAAATTGGGGTACTTACATCGGCCATTTAGCGGATGACAGGGGGAATGATGTCTCTTTTATTGATACTACTTTGTCCTATACTTTGGAAGCGGACCAAGTCCTGGGCATGAAGGAATTTCATAATGTCTATTCCAAATATGACCCTGATGGCAGTGAGCTCCATTTTAATCATGAACTTGGCGTAGTTGCGTTTAGGGAAAGAAACAACCCACTATGGGTGCTGGACAGGATTGAATAGCGTGGCCCTATGATTACTTTCCAACACTTTCTTCCTGCAGTTAAAAACTGCCATCGGTGATTTTGGATTAGAAACACTTTCTTATGATCCGTAGTACGCGGACGTAGGTACAACCTACGCCCAACTTTGTTTTTTACAGCGGCCTACGGCCGCTATGTTCCCTTCCGCCTTTCTCCTATGTTTTCCATACATTCGACTCCACCAAGAAAGTTTTATAAGCACATGCAAGTACAACCACTAGGACAAATTGATTTATTACATATTCCTGACCTGCTCCCGCCAGGCTGGGATACCGCTATGCCTTCCATTACGTTTTATACTACCTCCCATTTTTGTTTCCCATTGAAAGTAGTGGTTGACCACGTGATTGCAGGTACAGGAACAGCTATCATCCATAATGACGTAGCCTGGCTAGCCCATATCATAGTTCACCCTGACTTTAGAAACCAGGGTATCGGTCAATTTATCACCAGGAAATTAGTGGATATCGCAAAGGCTAAAAACTGTGTTACCATCTATCTTTTAGCCACAGAACTTGGAGAGCCTGTGTATAGCAAGGTTGGATTTGAGCCCGAAACCGAGTATTTACTTTTTAAAGGTGAGCCCCAACCCGAGGTGGATATAACCTCTAAACACATTGTGGCATATACTACAGGTTTCAAAGAGCAGATTTCGCGATTGGATCAACATGTGTCAGGGGAAGACAGGATGTTTCATCTGGAACCACAACTTTCGACAGGATATGTGTATCTGGAAGATAGCAAAGTGACAGGCTGTTATTTGCCAGGCATGGGTGATGGCCTGATCATAGCTGCTACGCCGGGGGCAGGACAAGAACTCATGAGGTTGCGGCTGAAAACGAAAGATTTTGCTGCTTTTCCTTCCGACAATTTACCGGCGATTGAATTTATGCGCCTGAATCACTTTATAGAAACCAGAAGGCAAAGGCGGATGCGATATGGCCAGCGGCGAAAGTGGGAGCCAGCTATGATGTACAACAGGATAGGTGGAAACCTCGGTTAATCGACGCCAGGAAAACGAAGGAGCTACCGCTTCCCTTTATTGGGGTCACGCTTTGTCAGGTGCCAGCCATTGGAGTGAGGACATTGGTAAGGATACAGTTGTATTTTTCTTTCCTTGCGCAAGTAGTCCGCAGTGCTTTGTGCTTCTGCCCTGGAAGGATAGAGATCCTTTAGAAACAAGCCACTATCTGTACACTGCATACACTGCAGGCGGGACTTGGTCACCCCAAGATGCCAGTATCCGCAGCCCCGGCATTCGTAGGGGGTGAGTTTATGTCCATATTTCATTTGGGTTTCTCCGGCCGCCTGTGTAGCCGCCGCCTGGCTGTGGTACTCCGCCAGATATTGCCCGTTGCTTCCTTTGCAGGTAGTGCTTCTCATACGGCAGGAAATGGGTAGCTCAAGGTGTTCGCCCTGACTTGTGGAGACAGTATATAGGGTATCACGTACACAATAGTCAAAGATATGCTTTCAGGGAAGGGCTGTGGGGGCGTAAGGGGAAGAGCTGATTAAAACATCTTAATATCAGTAAAAATATATTGAATAACAATAAATATATATTATATTTGCGTTATCATCATAAAATAGCGACCACATGAAAAAAATTTCAACCGCATTTCTGCAGGTAGTCCTCCTGCTTATTGCCATTATAACCCTGGCCATTTTGATTTGGTTTCCCCTGACCGAAGGCAGGGCTCCCAACCTGGATTTGTTGAGCATCTATGCTGATCCGCTCATCCTTTATGTATACGCAGCCTCCAGTGCATTCTTTATAACCTTATACAAGGGTATCAGGCTCCTTGGATATGTTGGTCAAAACCGGGTGTTTTCACCGGAATCGGTCAGCGCTTTGAGGAGCATCAGGTATTGTGCGATCAGCCTGGCCATCATGATAGTGGGGGCCGCCATCTTCGTCAGCATTACACATCCAAAAGATGATGACGCCGCGGGGTTTTTGTCCCTGTGTATCATCTCCACATTCCTGACTATTGTGATGGCAACCGCAGTGGCCATTTTTGAAAAAATCCTGCAAAACGCCTTGAACCTGAAATCTGAAAACGATCTAACCATCTGAGCCATGCCCATAGTTGTAAATGTAGACGTGATGATGGCCAGGCGAAAAATTTCGCTGAATGAACTCTCTGAAAGAGTTGATCTGACTCTGTCAAACCTGTCCATCCTGAAAACCGGTAAAGCGAAAGCCATTCGTTTTAGCACCCTGGAGGCGATTTGTAAAGCACTGGACTGCCAGCCAGGCGATATTCTGGAATATGTGGAGGAAAAGAAAGAAACAACAACACACTGATTGACTGATATCAGGCTGACACCATCGTGCCCCCAACCCGCATATCCATATGTCGCTGGTCAAGCAAACGATGTGACCGGCCTGGCCATCTATATCTTTTCATTAACTTTATTTCGATGAAATACTGCGCTATACTAATTGCACTGTTGCTGGCGGCTCAATTGAAAGCCCAGCCTTACCTCAATGAAACCAGCCAATGGAAGCAGTACTACAGGCATAGCGTATTCCCTCCCGGACTCGCATTTGTTGAAGATGTCATCATCCGGTTGGATGGTGATACGCTAGTTGGTACGACCACCTATCACAAGGTGTTGAAGACCGGACAGGCCACGACCTATTACGTCCAAAGTGGAGACACCACCTACCATGGCCCTATACATGAATACCTGGATCCGATCCGTGAAGTTGATCATTTTATGTATGCCTATGACCGGCAGGCAGGCCAGGAGTACTTATTGTATGATTTCAGTGCGGCGGTGGGGGATACCTTGCTGTCCGGCAACTGTGCGACAGATACCGTCGTCAGTATAGATACAGTGTACCTGGGAGACCAGCCTCGGAAGCGGTTTCATCTGACACCAGGTCCGCATGGCGAAATATGCACGCTTATTGAGGGAGTGGGTCCGACTTTTGGTCTCTACTGGCAGCCGTGTAACGTCGTCCCTGATCCTCAGATCTATCTGCAATGTTATAGCCAGGATGGAGATGTCATGCCTTTTGATTCCACCTACGATTGTGGCGGCCTGATCCTGGCCGATCAAACTGTGGAGGCTGATACATGGTCTGTTCGTCCCAATCCATTTACCGATGAGATTGAAATTGAGTTTCCGGACGAATTTCAGCAACCTGCCTCCATCTCTGTGGTAAACCTTATGGGTGTTGTTGTTTTTGAAAAGCAACTGCTTCCTGTAAATTCAATAGAACGAATTGACCTTCCTGATATGCCTGCAGGAATATACATGGTCATGCTTCGCTATCACCAGGGCATCATATCAAAGAAGATGATGAAACAATGATTCGGAGTAAGGTTGCACGATTGGATCCCTTTTAGGAAAAGTTATTTCTCCATAATCCCATAAGCTTTATAACCCTATAAACCCATACCCTCTTAATCTCCTAACCACATAATCCCTAAATCTTTACATATATTTATATTCCTCCACCTTGACCTATATTTTTTCAAAATATGAAGCGTATCTATCCACGAAAACATGCTCCGGGCTGTTAACTATCCCCTAAGCCCCTAATGCTTAACTTATTATGCGTACCTTTGCGCCCCATATGGCCGATCGTTGGCCATTGTTATGCAGATTTTATGATGACGTTTCAACAGATGGACCTCAGGAAGGAAGTCCTCAGCGCGCTAAGCGAAATGGGATTTGAAAAACCCACCTCCATCCAGTCCAAGACTATTCCCCAGATTATTTCATCTACGCAGGATTTGATCGGAAGAGCCCAGACCGGCACAGGTAAGACCGGAGCCTTTGGTATACCGATCCTCAACAACCTGGATCTCAAATCAGATCATGTCCAGGCCCTGATCCTTTGCCCTACACGCGAACTCTGTCTCCAGATCACCAAGGAAGTACAAAATTTTGCAAAGAACCTTCCCGGTGTCAAGGTGGTCCCTGTCTATGGAGGATCAAGCATGGACACCCAGGTCTTTGCCTTGAAAAATAAAGCCCAGATCGTGGTTGCTACTCCAGGAAGAGCCCTCGATCTGGTCAATCGCAAAAAACTAAAACTCGATCAGCTTCAATGGCTGGTGTTGGATGAAGCAGATGAAATGCTTTCCATGGGCTTTAAGGATGACATGGACGCTATCCTTGCCACAACACCTCCTGAAAAACAAACTTTGCTCTTTTCGGCAACCCTGCCTCACGAAATCATGCGGATCGTCAAGACCTACATGAATGATCCGATCGAGATCGCCGCAGAGAAGGTACAGACCGGTGCCGATAACGTAACACACCACTACTACGAAGTACAAGCCAAGGACCGTTATGTAGCCATCAAGCGTATCCTGGATGTACATCCGGATATTTATGCCATCGTTTTCTGCCGCACACGGGCCGAAACAAAAGAGATCGCAGAGAAACTTTCTGCTGATGGATACAACTCCGATGCATTGCATGGTGACCTGAGCCAGCAGCAACGTGAATACACAATGAGCAGGTTCAGGAACAAGACACTGCAGCTGCTGATCGCAACAGACGTGGCTGCGCGCGGACTTGACGTCAACGACCTTACACATGTCATCAATTACAATCTTCCCGATGACCCGGATGTATACATCCACCGTAGCGGTCGTACAGGTCGTGCACATCGCAAAGGCGTCTCGATCACGATCATCCACTCACGCGAACACAACCGCCTGAGAGATCTTGAGCGTCGCATCGGTAAGCCATTTGAAAAGAAACTAGTCCCGACAGGAAAGGAGATCTGCGAAAAGCAACTCTATCACCTGGTGGATAAAGTGGAAAATGTAGAAGTGGATGAAAGCCAGATCAAGGATTACCTGCCGGTGATCTTCAGCAAACTCAGCTGGCTCGATCGTGATGAACTCATCAAGCGTTTCATGTCGATTGAGTTCAATCAGTTTCTCTCCTACTATAAGGATTCGAGAGATATCAATCTGGATAGTAAGAATAGAAGTGATGATCGCGGAAGAGGCGGAAGAGAGCAAGGAGCAAGGGGCAGGGAGCAAGGAGGAAGAGGAGAAAGGGAACCATGGAAGAAGAAGGAGTATGGTTCACGGGATGACAGAGGGCAAGGAGCTGGAAGCAAGTCGAAGCGCAGCGGAGATCCCGCTATGGAGCGGAGCCATAGGGCGGGAGAGCAAGGAGAAAAAAGTTACGGTAGAGAAAGGGCTGATCGCTATGGTGACAAGCCGGCTCCGGCAAAGCGAGGAGAGGACAGGCCAAAAAGTAAATTTGCTTCACTCGTGATCAATGCGGGGACGGTCAATAAGTTCAATCCAAAGACACTGCTGTCACTCATCAATCAATATCTTCCTGACCAGGAAGCGCAGATCGGTAAGATTGATATCCAGTTTTCACACACCGTATTTGATGTGGATGAAAACTACCAGGACCAGGTGATCAAGGCGTTTAAGAAAGCCAAGTATAAGGGAACAACCCTTGTGGTGGATAAGTTAAAGGGAAAGAAGAAAAGCGAAAAGTGAATAGTGGAGCTTTAGTTGCGATCAGCAAGTCGTTTTTGTTGCCCTCTCCTCATTTTTTCTCTATTTTACCCTTCTATGTCGCGCTACACCACTGCGATCCTGACCCTGATTTTATGTGGATTCCACATAAGCGCGGATGCACAGTATGAATCTGCCTTCACGCTTCCTTTGCCTCAACGTATTAAAGCGATAGACACCCTCTTTCTTCACTTTAGCACCACGCAGCCACCAGCTGAACAAGCAGTCGCTCTTGGGGCTTTGAAGAAAATGGCCCGGTCACATGACGACCTCCAGTCACAGATTAAAGCAGAAGCCCTTGAATTTGAACTCACCTTTCAATCCGATCGATCCGCGATAATAAACAGCATGGAGCGGATCTTTCAGCTGATCCAGGTTTGCAGGATCAATAAATTCCAGGAACTTGAACTATGGTTACTGATCAAGGCGGGAGGGTGGTTATTCTCTGTTCAGCGGCCAGGCGTAGGAACCCACTATTACATGCAGGCCCTGGATATGTACCCTATGGTAGATTCATCCTATTGGCCCGTATCCTATGAGGCATTGGAGGGCAATATTATAGGGGCATTGTATTATAGTGAAGATTATATCCGGGCAAAAGAGTATACAGAGCGATCCCACCTCATGACCTTGACAGGATATAATGGTATGCGCACCTGGGATTTGTTGTCCCAGATATACCTCAATCTCGGTGATTACACACAGTCCGAATATTACATCCATAAGGCCGAAAAAATCTATGAGGCTGCTGATACGACAAAATGGCCTTTTGACGGATGGCGCGGAATCTTTTATGGCTATTACGGAAAGATCCGGTTCAACCAGGAACAATACCAGGCAGCCATTCCTTTTTTTAAAGATGCCGTGCGGATATGCGATGCGGCTCACCAACCCACCAACGTATCTTCCTTTGGTATCCTTCTGGCTCAATGCTATATAAAAGTGGGTAAGGCGGATAAGGCCCGGGAACTGATCCCCCGGATCAGGCATAATCTCCATCTCGAGCCCAGGGACAAAATCGCGATGGACTATTACG
>WBZX01003033.1_pt1 | contig 10958 bp, 11 predicted proteins | sample 5204211 | NCBI WGS metagenome assembly WBZX01 (sample SAMN12344362, study PRJNA552823) | activated sludge metagenome | biome: Activated sludge suspended growth; feature: Nitrification reactor; material: Wastewater; isolation source: activated sludge from nitrification reactor of wastewater...
GTCGACACGCAATTCGTGTGCGGACCCATGAGGGCCGCTCCGGCGGGTCCCGGTGAACCATGCTCGTCGCTGAACGACTGCGACGACGGACTATTCTGCGCCGAGCCACCCCTCGTACCGGGCTGTACCGATACTCTCTGTTGCACCCACTTCTGTGACCTCGATCTCGGCGATACCCAGTGCGAGATCGAAGGGACCTCATGCCTCCCATGGTTCGAACCTGGCACCGCACCGCAGGAATGCCTCGCGGATCTGGGGCTGTGCGTCGCGACGTGACGCCGTCGCACGCTCTCGCGCCGACGCGCCACCGTGACGACACCACGACATGACGAAGGGGCGGATCCTCGTGGAGGACCGCCCCTTCGCAGAGTCTACCGTTACCGTTGCTCGAAGGACGAAGGACGAAGAAGACGTTCGATCAAGCCAAGCCAAGTGCGGGGCGCTGTCGCGCCCCGGCATCAACGGAAGAAGCCGTTCTCGTCGCGGCGACGCAAGAACGCGGGGATCTCGGAGGGATCGGCGGCGACCTCGGCACGCGACCACGAGGAGGTCTGCGCGGCATTGTTGACGGTCGGCGGGGTCACCGGACGGCTGGGTGCGGGCGCGGGCGCCTGGACCTGTTGCACGCGCGGCGCGTGCAGCTGCGTGCTCGAGAAGAGCCCGCCCTGGCGGGTGGTGTTGGCCTGGGCCATGTCCTTGCGGTTCACGGGCCCGGTGCCGGGGCCGATCGCACCGGCGGCGACCATCTGCGACTGGCGGCGACGGCCGCTGTGGCTGCGGATGGCCTCCTCGAGGTCCTCGTGGGCCGGCAGGTGCAGATCGAAGCCGGTCGCGATCACGGTGATGCGCAGGGCATCGCCCATGTTCTCGTCGATGACCGCGCCGAAGATGATGTTGCAGTCCTCGTGGGCGGCTTCCTGGATCAGCGACGCGGCCTCTTCGACCTCGTGGAGCTTGAGGTCGGTGCCGGCGGTGATGTTGATGAGGATGCCGCGAGCGCCGTGGATGGTGACGTCCTCGAGCAGCGGGCTGTTGATGGCCTGCTGCGCGGCCGCGACCGCGCGGCCCTCCTCCGACGCGATGCCCATGCCCATCAGCGCGCGGCCCTGGCCGGACATGATGGTGCGGACATCGGCGAAGTCGACGTTGATGATGCCGGGGATCGTGATGAGGTCCGACACGCCCTGGGTCGCGTGCTGCAGCACCTCGTCGCAGAGCTTGAAGCTGTCGAGCAGGCTGGTCGACGTGCTGGTGACGTCGAGCAGGCGATCGTTGGGGATCGTGATGAGGGTGTCGACCGCCTTCTCGAGGTTGGCGATGCCCTCCTCACCGATGCGCAGGCGTCGCTTGCCCTCGAAGCGGAACGGCTTGGTGACCACGCCGACGCACAGGGCCCCGATCTCGCGGGCGACCTGCGCCACGATCGGCGCCGCGCCCGTGCCGGTGCCGCCGCCCATGCCCGCGGTCACGAACACCATGTCGGCACCGCGCAGGGCCTCGGTCAGCTCCGGCACGCTCTCGAGCGCGGCCTCGCGGCCTCGCTCGGGGTTGGCGCCGGCCCCGAGGCCGCGGGTGATCTGCGAGCCCAGCTGGAGGCGGACTCCGGCGCGGCTCTTCTCGAGCGCCTGCACGTCGGTGTTGGCCGTGATGAACTCGACGCCATCGACCCCGTGGCCGATCATCGTGTTCACCGCGTTGCCGCCAGCACCGCCGACGCCGATCACCTTGATGCGCGCGTGATCCGGAAACGCCTCTTCGAGCTCGAAGTACGCCATGGTGGGTTCGCCTCTCCACAGGCTCCGGATCGGATCTCGAACCACGATCGCGGAGTCGGTCTTCACGCCCCCTATCAGTCGGTGATCACCGCGCGCAAGAAATCGGCGCGCCGGCGGGGGGGCGGCCGCTCGGGCCCCCCTTTGGCCCGACCGCTTGGGGGCCGAGCTCGGCTCGGCCGCTTGGGTGCCGGGCTCGGCCCCAAGCGGCGCAGGGCTCGAAAGGCCCGCGCCCCTGGCCCCCGGCGTCAGTTGCAGCCGTCGAGGTCCGGGTCGCCGGGGCCGAGGTCGGCCCACTCGATGGGCCCGTCCTCGACCCCGAAGCGGGCGTCGGTGAAGGACTCGAGGTCGACCAGCGCGTCCGCGCTGCCCCGGTTCTCGCTGCAGCAGCCGTCGCAGTCGCTGTCGGCGCAGGTGTCGACCACCGTCACGACCCGCACGTGACCGGCCGCCCGCACGCAGATGCGGTGCAGCGCGAGCTCACCGAGGGGGAACACCGCCGCGAGGTCGTGCTCCATCACCCATGCCTTGGGCATCGTGTTCGCGCAGGCCGCGAACTGCCCCACGTACGCGCAGCCGTTGTAGAGGACGCACTCGTCGCTGCCTGGATCGGGATACGACTCGTAGGTGGTCTTGTTGCCGCTGCGCCAGACGAGCCCGGGCTGCTCGCACTCGGCGACGGCGCCACCCTCGGTGCCGCTGGCCGCCGCGCCGCTGGACTCGGCGGCGCTGCCGGTCGCGACGGCGCCCCCGCTCGAGCCCCCTGCCGCACCGTCGTCGGCGCGGCCGCACGCGGCGACGGTGAGGGTGAGCACGAGCGCGAGGACGGTGAGAGGTCGGCGGGGCATGGCGATCGAGGATCCGAAGCGGCGCTAGCGGTTGAGCGCGCGCCGCATGGTCGCCACCACCGAGGCCGGCAGTGCGATGCCCAGCCACAGCTCGAGCGCGCGCACGCCCTGCCACAGCAGCGTCGCGAGCCCGTCCTGGGTGCGCGCGCCCAGGCGAGCGGCATCGTCGAGCAGCCCGCCGTTCGGCCGCGGGTAGACCAGGTCGACCACCCGAGCGCCGCGGCCGAGGCGGTCGAGCGGCAGCGGTTTCGCGAAGCGATCGGGCCCGCCGCGCATGCCCACGGTGGTGGCGTTCACGAGCAGCTCGCAGCCGTCGAACGCGGTGGCGATGCCGTCGTAGCCGCAGCGTGCGACGCCGTCGAGCACGGGCAGGCGCCCGGCCTCGCGGCTGACCCAAACGACGTCGGCCGGGACCTCGCAGTGCCGCAGCGCGTCGACCACCGAGCGCGCGGCCCCGCCACCGCCCAGCACCACCGCCCGCTTCGGCGAGTTGCCGCCGAGCTCCGCCAACGCATCGAGGAAACCCGAGCCGTCGGTGTTGTGCCCGACCAACTCGCCGCGCCGGATGATCACCGTGTTGATCGCCCCGATGCGCGCGGCCTCGGGCGCCAGGCGATCCATGTGCGCGACCGCGGTGCGCTTGTGGGGCACCGTGAGGTTGAGCCCGCCCAGCCCCATCGCGCGGGCACCGGCGAGCGCGTTGGCGAGGGCGTGCGGCCGCACCTGGAACGCGAAGTACCGGTGGGGCATGCCCATCGCCGCGAACGCGGCGTTGTGCATGTCGGGCGAGCGCGAGTGCCCGATGGGGTCGCCGAACACGCCGAAGCAGCGGCCGGGATCGTTGACTGGTTCGCTCACTTCGCCGCCTGGCTGTCGGTCGAGGCCTTGGACTTGGCGTCGACGCGGAGGTTGAGGATCTGCACGAACAACGAGAAGCCCATGGCCGAGTAGACGTAGCCCTTCGAGACGTGGGCGCCGGTGCCCTCGGCGACCAGCATCACGCCGATCAGCACCAGGAACGCCAGCGCCAGCACCCGCACCGACGGGTGGCGTTCGATGAAGTCGCCGACCGGACCGGCGAACACCATCATCACCACCACCGCGATGATCATCGCGCCGATCATCACGGGGATGTGCTTGGCCATGCCCACCGCGGTGATGACCGAGTCCAGCGAGAACACGATGTCGAGCACCATCACCTGCGCGATGATGCCGAGGAAGGCGCCGCGACCGGACTTGCGGGCCGCCGCGCGATCGGCATCGTGCTCGACCTCCGACTTCTCCTGTCCGGGGTGCTCGACGGCGACGAAGATCTCGTGGGTCGCCTTGTAGAGCAGGAACAGGCCGCCGCCCACCAGGATGAGATCCTTGCCGTTGAACTCGCGCACGAGCGTGAACAGCGGGTCCTGCAGGTGCATCACCCAGCTGATGCTGAGCAGCAGCCCCAGCCGCGAGAACAACGCCATGAACAGGCCCAGCCGCCGCGCGCCGAGCTGCTGCTCGCGGGGCAAGCGACCGCACAGGATCGTGATGAACACGATGTTGTCGATGCCGAGCACGATCTCCATCACGGAGAGCACGAGCAACGAGACATAGACCTCCGGATCGGAGAGCAGCTCGAGCATGACGGCGTCAGTCCTCGGGGTCGACGGCGATGTCGTCGACCGTGGCGCGCAACATACCTCGCATCAGCCGCACCCGGATCAAGTCGCCCTGGGTGACCTCGTCGGCGGCGGTCAGGGCCCGCCCGGACGGGCCCTGCACCACGGCATAGCCGCGTTGCAGCACCGCCAGGGGCGACAGCGCGTCGAGCCGCGCGGCCGCGCGGGCCAGCCGCAGGCGGGCACCCGACGGCAGGCGAGCCCCCTGCGCGAGCACCCGCCGCGTGAGCGCGTCGAGCCGCGCGGCTGCGACGATCGGCAGCCGCGCCCCGGCACGCTCGAGCCGCGCGGTGAGCTCGCGCAGCCGCGTGCGCGCGGCCGCGAGGCGAACCGCGGCGAGCCGCGCCAACGCGTCGCGCAGCACCGCGAGCCGCCGACGATCGCGGGCGATGCGTGAGCGCGGATGATGCTGCGCGATCGTCCGCTCGAGCCGCGCGAGCGCGCGCCGGGGCCGGCCGACCAGCGCGCGCGCCAGCGCCGACATCTGCATGCGCAGCCGCTCGAGCTCGCCGCGACGATCGAGCAGCGCTCGCTGCTGCGCGCGCACGGCCCTCGCCGCGAGCACGCGCAGCCGCGAGCTCGCGGCCGCGCGATCCGGCACCACCAGCTCGGCCGCCTGCGACGGCGTGGCGGCGCGAACATCGGCGACCAGATCGCAGATCGTGACGTCGACCTCGTGCCCGACCGCCGACACCACCGGGACCGGGCACGCGGCGATGGCGTGGGCGAGCGCCTCGTCGTTGAAGGCCCAGAGGTCCTCGGTCGAACCGCCGCCACGGCCGATGATGATCACGTCGACCTGCGGCCACGCCTGCAAGCGCACCAGCGCGCGCCGCAGCGAGCGCGGCGCGTCGTCGCCCTGCACCACCGCGGCCGCGAGCAAGAACCGCGTGGGGCAGCGGCGACGACCGACCTCGACGATGTCGTGCAGCGCCGCGCCGTGGGCCGACGTGATCACGCCGACGATCCGCGGCCAGCTCGGCAGCGGTCGCTTCCGCTCGGCCGCAAACAGGCCCATCGCGGCCAGCTTGGCCTTGCGCTGCTCGAGCTCGAGCATGCGCGCGCCGAGCCCCGCGGGCTCCGCCCGATCGGCGTAGAGCTGGAAGCGGCCCTGCTTGGCGAAGATGCCGACTCGGCCGCACACTCGCAGCGACTGACCGTCGCCGAGCCGGAAGCGCAGCCGCTCGATGCTCGAGCGCCACATCGCGACCGGCAACATCGCGTCGTCGTCCTTGAGCGTGAAGAAGGCGTGACCGGCCGCGCCGATGCGCAGGTTCGAGACCTCGCCCTCGACCCAGACCACGCCGATGCGCCCGTCGAGGGTGCCGTGGGCGAGCCGCACCAGCGCGCTCACGGTCAGCACATTGGGGCCGTCGCCGTCACGTGCGGGCCGCCCGGGTCGGAAGGACAGCTCGGTCTGCGCCATCTCGGAACGTCTCGGCTCTTGGGTGGGGCGGCCGTCGGCGCCGCGGGTCGTCAAACCACGGCGCGATGCGCCGACTCCAACAAGCCTCGGAGCTCCCGCAGCTCCCGCTCGAGTCGCGCGACGCGGGCCTCGTACTCGCCGAGCACCTCGGCGAGCGTGCGCCCGGCGGGCAGCCCCAATGCGACCCGCATCTGCTCCCGGCCCGACGGCGCCGTGGCTCCGCTCGGGGTGCCCGATGGGGTCCGTTCGGGGTCGACCATCGGTTGGACATGGTAGGGCAACCGCGAGCGTCGCGGCAGCCCCACCGACCCAAGCGGCGGCTTTGGCCAGTTATTGGCCTGGAGGCGAAGCCGGGGGGTCTACTGCCGCCGTGACCACGCACCGAACCGCCCGCGCGGCTTCCGTCGCCGCGGCCCTGACCGTCGGCATCGCCGTGGCCGGCTGCTCGCTGTTCCAGGAGCTGCAGTCGGCCGACTCGTCGACGCCCGCCACCGACGGCAGCAGCGGCGGCAGCGACGGCAGCGGTAGCGGCAGCGGCAGCGGCAGCGGTGGCGCCGAGGCCCACGCGTGCGTGATCGCTAGCGACGATCGCTGCGAGAACCAAGACACCCTGCGCAGCTGCGATCCGAGCACCGGCGAGGCGACCGTCTACTCGTGCACCGACGTCTGCGGTGGCAACCTCAACTTCTCCTGCCTGCTCGCGAGTACCGAGGGTCAGCACGCGTGCTGGTGCGTGGTGCCGGGCGCCGGCAAGCAGCTGTCGTGCACCGGGCTCGAGGACTGCCTGCGCGCGTGCGAGGCCAGCCAGTCGGCGCCCGCCGGCTGCGCCGACACCTGCTTCTCGCGCACCAACGCCGAGACCATCCGCAGCTACGGCGCGCTGGTCTTCTGCGCCAACGAATACTGCGACACCGCGTGCCACGAGGACCAGGCCGCGTGCGGCGACTGCGTGGCCGAGGCGATCCAGTTCGGTGGTGGCGACTGCACCCTCGAGCGCGCGCTGTGCGATCAGGACGACGGCACCGACGATCCCTGGTGGCCGACCGGCTGACGCCGCAGCTCGGCAGCGCCGCGCGGCCGCGGCCTGCTAAGCTCGCGCCGCTGCCATGCCCGAGTGGATCGATCTCGCCCGACGTGGCGGCCGCGTGCGCGTCGACCGACGACCATGCGAGGCCGACGACCGCCCCGCGCTGCTGCTCATCGGCGGCATGACGCAGACCCTCGCGAGCTGGGGCGCGCACCTGCGACCGCTGTCGGAGCGCCGCGAGACCATCGTCTACGAGGCCCGCGGCCAGGGCATGACCGAGCTCCCGCTCGACGATTGCTCGCTGTCGCAGCAGGTCGAGGACTTCGCCGCGCTGGTCGACGCGCTGGGCCTGCGCACGCCGGTCGACCTGTGCGGGTTCTCGTTCGGCGGGCGCGTCGCGCTGGCGATCGCCGCGGCCGCGCCGGCGCTGCTGCGGCGGGTCGCGATCTGCGGGGTCGGCCTCGATCGCAGCGTGGTCGCGCGGCTCGTCGTGCAGGGCTGGATCGCCGCGCTGGCGACCGGCGACCTCGAGGCGCTGGCGCGGGTGAGCCTGCCCGACATCCTCGGCCCGGCCTACCTGGCCCGGCATGCCGGCTCGATCGAAGCGATGGTCCGCGCATCGATCGAGCGCAACCGCTACGAGGGCGTGTTGGCGCTGATGCGGCAGACCCAGCAGCTCGCCGACGACTCGCCGTGGACCACCGCCGCGCTAGCGGAGCGCGCGGGCGCGGCGGGCGTGGACGCACTGTGCATCGGCGGCGCGCTCGATCGCCTGGCGGCCCCGGCCGACGTGCGCGCGCTCGCCGAGCGCCTGCACGCCGACGCGATCATCATCGACGACGTCGGCCACACGGTCGCGATCGAAGCGCCGCAGCCGTGGCGCGCGGCGCTCGAGGAGTTCCTCGATCGCTGAAGCCAATCGCCGTCGGCGGCGTCACTTCTCGACCACGGCCGCCGTCCGCAGCGCGAGATCCAACGCCGAGCGATCGATCACCACCGGCTTGGCCTCGACGCCGGCGTTGCGCAGCTCCATCACCTTCAGCGGCGCATCACCGGTGCGGGTCGCGAGATCATCGACGCGATCGTGCCGCCGGTCGGCGAGCCGACGCAGGTTCTTGGCGTCGGCGACCTTCGCCGCCGCCATCGCGGCCTCCTGCGGGTTGGCCTTGGCCTTGGCCTCGGCCGCCGCGGCGTCGCGCTCGGCCAGCTTGGCCTGCTGCTCGGCGCTCTCGGCCTCGGTGACCGCGGACTCGTGCTCGACCCCCAACACGTCGAGCTTCTGCTCGACCCGCGCGAGCTCGCCCGTGGCCCACATCCCGACGGCATCGTCGGCATCGAGCGCGACCAGGAATCGCAGCACCTGCGCGCGGGTGGCCTCGGGGGCGGCGGCGTCCACCGCCAGCTGCAGATACGCCAGGGTCTGCTGCTGCTCGTGCTCGCGGTGGGCGAGCTCGTATTGCCGTTGGTTCTGGAAGTAGCTCGACACGCCGGTGACCAGTGCGGGCACCAGCGCCAGGACCCCGCCGTAGGCGACCACCAGCGGCGCGTTGCGCCACCACGGCGAGCGCTCGGGCCGCGCCTTCTCGAGCACGGCGATGCGCTCGTCGATGCGGAGCAACGTCTCGAGTCGCGACAGTCGTTCGTCGTCGGCCATCTGCAGCTCGCAGTGGATCACGAACGCGGCGCGGCTGTCGAGTTCGCGACCGCAGGGCCGCCCCCGCGGGCCGGCTGCGGGCCTGCTACACTCGCGGGCGAACGGCGATTCGTGGCGGGCAACTCGATCGGCGAACGATTCCGCGTCACCACCTTCGGCGAGTCGCACGGTGGTGCCGTGGGTGTGATCGTGGACGGCTGTCCATCCGGCCACCGCTTCCCCCACGAGCGGATCGCGGCCCAGCTGGCGCGGCGCCGACCGGGCCAGCCGCTCGGCTCGCAGCGCCGTGAGGCCGACACCATCGAGCTGCTGTCGGGGGTCGAGCCGGCCAGCGGCCTCACACTCGGCACACCGATCGCGATGATGGTGCGCAACACCGACGCCAAGGCCGGCGACTACGCCGAGCTGCACCGGGTCTACCGGCCGTCGCACGCCGACTTCACCTACGACGCGCGCTTCGGGCTGCGCTTCGTCGAGGGCGGTGGACGGGCCTCCGCCCGCGAGACCGTCGCGCGCGTCGCCGCCGGCACCCTCGCGGAGGACCTGCTGGCGCTGCGGGGGATCGAGGTCGTGGCATGGGTCGAGCGCGTGCACGACGTCGATGCCGGGCCCATCGACGAGGCGGACCTCACCCGTGCGCACGTCGACGCCACCGACGTGCGCTGCCCGGACCTCGACGCGGCGGCGGCGATGGCCGCGAGCATCGAGCACGCGCGCAAGCGCGGCGACACCGTCGGCGGCATCATCCGCGCGATCGTGCGCGGCGTTCCGGCCGGGCTCGGCGAGCCGGTGTTCGACAAGCTCTCGGCCACGCTCGCGCACGCGATGATGAGCCTGCCGGCGAGCCGCGGCTTCGAGCTCGGCGAGGGTTTCGCAGCCACGCGCATGCACGGCACCGCCCACAACGACGCGTTCGTGCCGGCGCCCGAGCGCGCACCGCTGGCGGTCGCGACCCGCACGAACCGCAGCGGCGGCATCCAGGGCGGCATCAGCAACGGCGAAACCATCCGCTTCGCAGTGGCGTTCAAGCCGGTCGCGACCGTGTTCGTCGAGCAAGACACCGTGACGCGCACCGGTGAGGCCACCCGCTTCCGCGCGCGCGGGCGCCACGATCCCTGCGTGCTACCCCGGGCGGTGCCGATGGTGGAGGCCATGGCGGCGCTGGTCGTGCTCGACGCGCTCTTGCGTCGCAGTGGCGTGCGCGTGCAGGAGCTGCAGCCGTGACCCTGTCGGTGCTACCGGGCGGCAGCGAAGGCGGCGGCGGCGGCGGCCGACGCATCCTCGCCCACGGCGCACCGCCCTCCCCCGGGGTCGTGCCGCTGGATCTCGCGCGTCACCTCGAGTTCGGCGAGGCGCTGGTGTGGTGGGGCGAGAAGCAGGAGATCGAGCGGGCCCCCATCGTCATCGGCGCGACGTTGGTCGGCGTCGCGCTGTTGCTGGTCACTCTGGTGGTGCCCGAGTTCTGGCTGCAGCCGCTGTCGTCGCTGTGGCAGCCGCTGGCGGCGGTCAGCCTGCCGGTGGTGTTCGCGATCGTGCGCGAGCGACTCTCACGACGCTCGGTGATGGTCACCGACGGCGCCATCCTCGACGTCGATCCCGCGGGCCGCAGCCAGCGGCTCGGCTTCGACAACGTCCGTAGCGTGCGCCGCGATCTGCTGCGCGGCGGCATCGCGCTGCACGGTGCCAAGGCCTCGGTGCGGATCCCGGCCGCGATCTTGAACGACGCGCGACAGGCCATCGCGAGCCAACGCCGAGGCCGCGTGCAGACCCGCGAGGGCCTCGACGATCCGATGGGATGGCTGCCATGAACCTGCCCGGTCGCCCACAAGTACCCGCGCGCAGCGAGCTGGCGGCTGCGCGACGCATCGTCGTGAAGTTCGGCACCCACGTGGTGACCCACGACGGCATCGAGCTGGCCGCCGGCCGCGTGCACGCGCTGCTCGAGACGCTCGCGCGCCTGCGTCGACGTGGGCTCGAGCTGGTGCTCGTATCGAGCGGCGCGGTCGGCATGGGCATGCGTGCGCTGTCGCTGCAGGAGCGCCCGCGATCGCTGGGCCTGCGCCAGGCCTGCGCAGCGGTCGGTCAGGGCCACCTGATGGCGCTGTACACCCAGGCGTTCGCCCAGCTGGGGGTCACGGCGGCGCAGGTGCTGCTGACGCAGGACGACCTCGCCGATCGCGATCGGGCGTTGTGCGTGCGCACGACCTTGATGCGCCTGCTCGAGCTCGGCGCGCTACCGGTCTTGAACGAGAACGACAGCGTCAGCGTGCGCGAGCTGATCGAGATCCGCATCGCCGACGGCGGTCAGGGCCCCGAGGTCGCGTTCGGCGACAACGACGGCCTCTCGGCGCTCGTCGCTCGCGCGCTGGATGCCGACCTGCTGGTGCTGCTCACCGACGTCGACGGGCTCTACACCGCCAACCCCCGCATCGACCCGGGCGCGCGTCGCATCCCCGATCGCCTCGGGGTCGCCGACGACGATCGCGGCCGCGCCGACGGCAGCAGCGGCGGCGGCACCGGCGGCATGGCCAGCAAGCTGGCGGCGGCACAGCTCGTCACCGAGGCCGGGA
>WBZX01003034.1_pt1 | contig 10948 bp, 8 predicted proteins | sample 5204211 | NCBI WGS metagenome assembly WBZX01 (sample SAMN12344362, study PRJNA552823) | activated sludge metagenome | biome: Activated sludge suspended growth; feature: Nitrification reactor; material: Wastewater; isolation source: activated sludge from nitrification reactor of wastewater treatment...
CCGGCCGCGAGGGGGTCCGCTTCACGCTGCGCCTCGTGCTCCCGATGGGCCGCACCACGGACGATCAGGGCGCGCCGGCCGGCGTCGTCGCGCTCTTCGATCAGGACTTCCCCGATCGCGAGCGCCGCTCCACCGCCGACGACGGGCTCGGGCGCGACGCGGCGCACACGTTCCTGGAGCAGGTCGCGCCGATCGCGTGGGGGAGCTACCCGCAGGCCTTCGCGCAGAAGGTGGCGCGCGAGCTCTCGGATCCGATCGCGAGCGCCCCCGAGAGCCCCGAGCACGTCCTCGCGCGCGCCGCCGAGATCCTCGTGAACCGCACCGGCGCGGACGCGGTCCTCGTCTACCGCGGCGATCACGGCCGCATGGTGATCGCGAGCACCGCCCCCGAGCGCACCGAGCTCCTCCAGACGGCGGCCGGCGCGCACACCCTCGACGTCCTCCACAGCGGCCGGATGCACGCCATCCGCGACGCGGAGGACAGCCGCGATCCGTTCTACAAGCGCATCGATCGCAAGACGCTCAACAAGATCTCCCACGCCTACGGCTGGGCCGGCGTGCGCTCCTGGCTCTGCTACCCGCTCGTCGAGGGCGGCCGCACCCTCGGCCTCCTCAAGCTCCTCACCAAGCGCGGCGGCGTCTTCCTCGACCCGTGCGCCACGGTGGTCCTGGAGGCCGTCGCGGAGCGCGCGACGGCCGAGATCCGCCGCATGAACCGCGCCCTCATGCTCGCGGGCCTCAACCAGCTCGCGCTCGACATCGGCGGCAAGGAGCGCCACGAGCTCACGCGCGCGATGGCGGTCGGCCTGGAGCGGTGGGCGCGGCGCTTCATCCACCCTTCGATCCACGTCGCCATCGTCGCCAGCGTCCGCTCCCCGCAGCCGCGCCTCTTCGCCTTCTGCGCCCACGTCCTCCCGGAGCGCTTCGACGCCGACAACGCGGAGCGCCTCCTCGCGCTCTTCGACGCCGGCCGCCGCAAGGAGCGCATCGAGTCCGTCTCGGTGTCCCCGCCGTGGGTCCTCGAGGGCAAGGCCGCCGGCAAGCACCAGATGATCACGCCCATCGACGCGCCCGGCAACATCAGCCTCCTCGCGTGGGTCCTCCTCACGAGCGACGAGCCGTTCTCCGGCGAGGATCTCCAGGCGGCCCGCGAGGGCGCGCGCGAGGTGTCGATCTTCCTCGACTACGAGCACCGCCGGCAGGTCTGGGCGCACCAGGTCGCGCGCTTCCGGCACGCCGTCATCGGCCCGATGCAGGGCCTCACGTCGGCCGCCCGCATGCTCGCGCGCGTCGCCTCGGACGGGGCCAGCGAGCGCGATCGGGAGCGCGTCCGCACGCTCGCGCTGCGCGTCGAGGAGGAGGCCGAGTCGACCCGCCTCTGGCGCGAGAACCAGCGCATCTACATGGCCGAAGAGGTCGAGATCGTCCCGAAGCACCAGCCCCTCCGCCCCATCGTCGAGAAGTGCATCAAGCGCTTCCTCGAGATGCTCCAGGCGCGCGGCATCGGCCTCAACCTCGTCTGGAAGCCGAGCGGCTCGGTGGACTTCGCCTTCGACGCGGCGGCGCTCGATCTCGTGATCACGAACCTCCTCGACAACGCCCGCAAGTACGCCTTCTTCAACCGCGACATCGAGGTCGGCGTCGAGATCGAGGGCCCGCTCGTGCGCCTGTGGGTCGAGGACGTCGGCCACGCGATCCCGGATCGCCTCGCGCGCTCGGTGTACCGCGTCGGCGAGAGGCTCGACTGGAAGGATCCGATCCGCGCCATCGACGGCACGGGCCTGGGCTTGCCGATGGCGCGCGCGCTCGTCGAGGCGCACGGCGGGACCATCCGCCACTCGAGCCAATCCCTCGGTCTGGCCAAGGAAAAATCGGGTGAGCTACAACCCCATCGCGTACGCTTCGTCGTGGAGCTGCCCCACCAATGGAGGCAAAGGTGACCTCAGATCAGATGAAACCCCATGTCCTTTGGGTCGATGACGACGATCCCGAGCGGTTCGTGTACGAGCGCTATTGCCTCGAGCGCGACGGGTGGAAGGTCACGTGGGCGCGGGACGTCGCCGAGGCGGCGAAGGCCCTCTCCCGCGAGCGCTTCGACGCGATGATCCTGGACCAGATGATCGCGGGGAACGGCGTCGAGGAGCAGTTCGTCATCTGGGCCGGGTGCCGCCTCCTCCGCTGGCTCCGCGGGTCGGATCCCCCCGCGGCGCACCACCGCGAGGACACGCCCTGGCCCGCGCTGCAGCGCCTCGTCCCGCACGACGCCAACAAGCAGCTGCCCGTGGCCATCCTCTCCGCGTACCACGACGCCGACGTCCTCCGCGCCACGCAGGGCGCCAGCGAGCAAGATCGAAAGGCCCTCTTCCTGGGCAAGCCCGTCAAAGAAGCCGAGCTGCTGGGTTTTCTACAGAGAGTGCGCGCCAAGCCTCAATCCTCGTGATGCCCTCCAAGACCCTCCCTCCCGACCACCGCACGGTTCACGAGCAACGCGTCCAAGACAGCCTGTCGCGCTTCCTCGAGAGGGTCGCCGATCCGGTCGAGGCGAAGCCGCGCAACGTCGAGCCAGTGTGCTTCGTCCTCCAGGCGTTCGCGAAGGAGATCGGCCGCCTCCTCGTCGACGGGACCCTCTGGACAGTGTGGCAGTCCAAGCGCCACCTCGCGGGCGCCCTCTTCGACACCGAGGATCCGGACGCCGGCGCCACCCAGATCGCCTCCCCCCACAGCCTCACGGTGATCGAGGCCGGCGCGATCCTCGACCAGCTCAGCCTCGACTCCCTCATCATCACCTGGATTCGCCGCCTGGATGGAGCCGAGTGCATCCGCGTGTCCACCGAGGGCCCCACCGCGATGGCCCTGTGGCTCATCCGTCCGCCCGGGGACACGGCCTCTCCCGTGTGGCGCTTTCTCCGCTCGTACCTGCCGGGTCTCAAGAGCTATTTCATCGCCGTTCGCGCCTTGATGCAGACCATCGCCACGGTCGAGGCGAGCGCGCGCCGCACGGGCTACGAGGGCAAGCTCAGGCAGCTCCGGACCGAGCGCGAGAAGGACTTCACCCACCGACTCCGGGACATCGATCAGCTCCTCGCGGACATCGCGGGCGAGGACGAGCGCGAGATAAGCTGCATCGATCTGGCCGAGGATCTGGGGGTGATCCTGCTCCAAGAGCTCATGGGCACCGGCTGGGCCGTCCGGCAAGTGGGCAGTCTCCAGCGCGATCGCCCTTCGTTCCCGGGCTATCTCCCCGGCGGCGCGGGCGACGGCACGGGCGCGCCGGCGGACCGGAGGTTCGCGGACTCCCTCAAGCTCAGCGGCGTCTGCGACGCCCTCGCGACCATGGTGAGCCTCGCCCTCGAGCGCACCCCTCCCGGCCCCGATCGCGCGGCCAAGGAGCTCATCTGCCGCAGGCTCGTCCAGATCATCCGCTGTCTCCGCGCCCTCCTCGGGCTCTCCGCCGAGCCCGAGCCGCCGCCCCTCGTCCGGGGCGAAGAGGCCCTGGGGTTACTGCCAGTCTGGACGCGCGTCCACGAGGCCTGTCGCGCCCTGTGCCGCACCCGCCCCGGCTCGGATCAAGAATACGAGATCGCGACGGATCTCTGGGGCCCCGCGGTCAAGGAGACGCTCGTCCTCCTCCCCAAGCACCTGGAGGTGTATTCAGCCATCCCCGGCGCCGGAGGCGGCCCGGAGTCGCGCCGCCGCGGCAGCCCGTCGGCCCGCAACTGGCTCTCTCTCTGGTTCACCCTCCGCGTCCTCACGTCCATCGGCGAGGTCCCCCAGCTCGCCGATCGCGAGAGCTGCGCGCTCCACGCCGACCTCGCCTTCGTCCTGCGCGAGGCCCTCCGCTTCGCCTGCTTCGGGAGCCGGAACGACTACTTCTTCCAGCCCTCGACGTACGCCGCCGCCCTGCGCCGCCTCGTCGAGTACCACGCCCAGGTGATGGTGGGGCTGCCCCGCGACTACAACATCGCCCACCTCCTCGAAGAGATCGGCGAGCAGGACGGCCTCAATCGCTACATGGCCGCCGAGCACCTCCAGCACGTCCTCGAGGTCTACGTCGCGGGCCATTTCGTCCTCTCCGTCAAGATCGAGGTCCCGAACCCCCAGGGCGCCGGGGCGCTCGTGGCCGAGCTCGCCGGCCAGACCATCGCCGAGGCCCTCACCTCCGGCGGCCCCAACAAGAACCCGGAGCGCGCGCGCCTCCTCGCGCAGGCCTACAGTCTGGCGTCCCTGTTCCACGACGTCGGACACCTCCTCTTCCCGCGGGACTCCGTCCCTCACGACAGCATCGACAGGGACGATCCCGAGATCTCGACGGGCCTGCAAAAGGTCGGAGATCGCGTCAACGAGGCCGGCGGCGAGATGGCGCAGGCCTGCATCGAGGCCCTCGGCTTCTCGTACTATTCGCGCGAGGAGCTCGCCCGGTTCCGCGCGGAGCTCGCGGGCGACGGCGAGCCGAACCACGGCCTCCTCGGAGCGTGGTATTTGCACCGCGTCGGCCTCGGCGTGCTCGGCCGCTCCGAGGACATCGACGGGTTCTCCGAGACGCAGACCGAGATCCTCCGCATGGCCGTCCGCGCCGTCCTGTTCCACGGCGCCTCGACAGGGCAGATCCGCTCCGACGTCGACCCCGTGGCGACGATGCTCATCGTCTGCAACGAGATCTTCGAGTGGGACCCGGGCCGCCACGCCGGCCCCGCCCCGAGCAGCATCGGCCGCTCCTTCCACGTCATGGCCGCCGACGTCCCCTCGCGCGAGCCGCGCGACGCGTGGATCAAGATCCCGAGCCTCGTCGTCCGCGCGCCCGACGACGCCCCGGGCGCGCTCGAAGCGGTGCTCCTCGTGGATCCGAAGCAGAAGACATGGCCCGAGATCCACATCGGCCTCCAGGTCCCGCAGCGCCTCGACGTCCCCGTCCTCCGGCTCTGGCTCGTCAAGGCGCAGAGCCTCGGCCGGCTCGTCGCCACGCGCCACGGCCTGTGCCCCACCGTCGTGATGCGCTCCCGCATCGACGTCGGCCTCCTCGCGCGCCGCCTCACCACCAAGTCGCTGCTGGATCGCGTCGTCGAGCGAAAATCCCTGTCGGCCGTCCGCCCCGCGCTGCGGGCCTGGCTCGCCCTCCGCGATCGCTTCCAGGAGACCGAGAGCGGCGATCGCAGCGAGGAGAGCGTGCGCCTCGGCCCGCTGGAGCAGCGCTACCTCTTCGAGAACCTCTTCGTGTGGCTCCACCGCATCGAGGAAGAGGCCTGGAACGTGGTCCAGTCGATCGACGCCGAGGACGACGACCCGCCCAGCTCCAGGCGCTTCGGCCGCTGAGCCGCCGTCCCCGCGCGAGGCCGCTCACTTCGCGAGGGCCATGCAGATCTGGACCATCATGCCCACGGTCGCGAGCAGGCCGACCCCGAAGAAGAGCGTCCGCCACGGCTGCTTCTCGAGCAGATACACCACCGAGTGCAGCACGCGCGCGGCGGTGAACACCGTGAAGTAGATCATCGCGCCGCGCGCCGTCGCGCCGGTCAGCACGTACACGAGGCCCACCGCGAAGAACGGCACCAGGTTCTCGGTCGCGTTCCGGTGCGCTCGCAGCGCGCGGGCGACCTTCGGGTGCTCCGATTTCTGCTCGACGTAGCCCGCGTCCTCCGGGTTCGCGAGCGCCTTGTGCTTCGTCCGCTGCACCGCTGTCACGGTGCCGAGGACGAAGACGTTGAGCGCGAGCACGACGGTGCTCAGCGCGTAGGCCTTGAAGGCGGGGTTCTGCATCAGCTCGTTCATCGTGGGCTCCGTGGGCGCACCGGCTCTTTGTCCATCCAAGCCCGGCGTGGGCCCCGAGCGTAGGTCGAACGGCTCCGTCGCGGATCGACATGCGGGCCGTTTTTTTTCGGAGACGCGGGCGCATCCGCGTGCCGCCCCGGGCCGGGAGGTGTTAGAACGGGGCTTCACCGAGGTGTGCTGCCCGGGGGGCCCCGGCGGCAGCGGTCTTCCGAGCGCATGAGTCCCACCTACCAGCAGCTCCTTCACATCCTCCGCGGGTACCTCTCCCCGACGAACGCCGAAGGGCTGCTCACACGCACCGTCCGGGAGATGGACATCCACCCTGCCGAGCTGTCGCCGTTCCACATCCCGCCGATGCTCCCGACCATCGAGCGCCGCGCCCGCCTCTACGTCGACACCATGCGCCTCGCCCGCCTCGTCGACGAGATCTCCGCGCTCGGGGCGGATCGCCCGTCGCGCCGCTCGCGCACGTTCGTCGTCCAGCGCGAGCCCGACATCAGCGACGCGCGCCGCACCGCCAAGGCCATCTGCGAGGGCGCCGGGGCCCGCTCGTTCATCGTCCACAAAGTGGCCACCATCGTGAGCGAGCTCGCGCGCAACATCGTCTCTTACACCCCCGGCGGCACCATCGAGATTACCATTCACCGCGACCGCCCGGCCCGCATGACCATCGTCGCGGTGGACCACGGCGGCGGCATCCCCTTCCTCGACGACGTGCTCGCCGGCCGTTACCGCAGCAAGACAGGCATGGGCCGGGGCATCCTCGGCGTGCAGCGCCTCTCGGACAAATTCAATATCACGACAGGCGTGATGGGCACCAAGGTGGAGGTCGAGGTCCGCATTTGAAGCTCTCCTACCACCACGTGAGCTTGCCCAAGGAGGGAGAGCGGGTCTCCGGCGACGCCGTCGTCGTCCGCGAGCAGGACGGGATCACGCTCCTCGCGGTCATCGACGCGCTGGGCCACGGCCCCGTCGCCGCCGTCGTCGCGGATCGCGGCCGCGCCTTCCTGGAGGCCGTCACCCTCGCGCGGGACGTCCGCCACATCACGGAGGGCCTGCACGACGCCCTCAAGGGCACGCGCGGCGCGGCGGGCATGTGCATCCTCCTCCGCAAGGGCCGCGTCGAGGGCTGCGGCGTCGGCAACGTCGAGCTGCGCAGCACCAAGGACCGAGTCCCCGTGGTGCTCACTCCCGGTATTCTGGGCGGCTCCACCTTCCGCCCCCGCGTCTTCGAAGGGTCCGTGTCGAGCGGCGCGCGTCTCCTCATGTTCTCGGACGGCATCTCCCCGCGCATGGACCTCGAGCGGTTCGCCAAGCTCACGGCGGAGATCGCCTGCAAGACGCTCGTGGAGCGGTATCGCCGCGCGCACGACGACGCGACGCTCCTCGTCGTGGACGTTCAAGGCATGGAGATCAGCCCGACGTCAGGCGGCCAGAACCTATAGATTTCCAAGCCCGGCAGAAGTAGAAGAGCCCGGGCGCAGTCGAGGGATCCATGGAGACGAACGAGACCATCGCAGCCGAGAACATCGAGGAGGTCTACGGCAAGATCGCCGACATTCTCGTGGCGCTGTCCGAGGTCGGTGGGGGCGACTACTCGGTCCGGCTGGAGTCTTCGTTCCCCGAGTCGCACCCGCTCGGAGCCCTTTGCGCCGGCATCAACGAGATGATCGCGTCGCTCGGCGACGAGCAGGAGCGCGGCGAGAAGTACCGCAAGGATCTCGAGGACAAGCTCGCGACGATCGAGCGCCAGCGCGAGGCGATCCGCGAGCTGTCGACCCCGATCATGGAGGTCTGGGACAAGATCCTGTGCCTCCCCATCGTCGGCGTCATCGACAGCATGCGCAGCGCCGAGATGACGGACGCCCTCCTCCGCGCGGTCGTCTCGTCGGGCGCGCGCTCGGTGATCATCGACATCACCGGCATCGAGGTGATGGACACGCGCACGGCGGATCACTTCGTTCGCATGGCCAAGGCCGTGGGCCTGCTCGGGGCCGACTGCGTGCTCACCGGCATCAACCCGCAGATCGCGCAGACCATCGTGCACATGGGCATCGACATGGCCGGCGTCCGCACGCACCGCAGCCTCCGCGACGCCCTCTACCACTTCGTCCGCCCCAAGCGCAGCCGCCCCCCGACCCTCACGATGCCCCGCTGATCGCGGGCGCCTTCGTCTCTCTGTCTCTTGGGGGCGCGGGAGTCCTCTTCCGGCACACGTGTCCGTCTCCACCGCGTCTCCGAACCGCCCCGCCCCCCCGGTCCGGCGAGGCGCCGCGGACGGGCATTCGGAGGCCGTTTCTGGCCGACGTCGGGAGACGCATCGCCTGCGAGTGCGGTAGATGTGGATCATGCAGGAGGTCTCGGTGGAGCACCCGGCAGACGTCCTCATCGCCCAGCGCGTCGTCCGTCAGAGCGCTCTCGAGGTCGGCTTCTCGCACACGGCGTGCGCCGAGCTGATGATCGTCGCGAGCGAGCTCGCCTCGAACATCGTGAAGTACGGCCGTCGCGGCGTGCTGCGCGTGGAGGGCGTCACGCACCCCGAGCACGGGCCCGGCCTCCGCCTCGTCGCCGAGGACGAGGGCCCGCCGTTCAAGAGCTTCGAGACGGCGCTCCTGGACGGCTTCAACGACGAGGGCCCCATCGACCTGGCGAAGCTCGTCGCGCGGCGAGGCACCGCGTCCGGCCTGGGCGCCGTCCACCGGATGACCCACGAGCTCACCTGCGAGCCCCACCCCCGCGGCAAATCCGTGATCGCGACGCGCTACCTCAGGCCGCCCCGCGCCCGCTGAGCGCGCTCCGGGGGGCGGCGTGTCGGAGGCGCGCCGTGGGGGGCGCGTGTGCCGGACGAAGGACACCCGCGGGCCCAAGAGACCACGCTCCACGCGGCGCGCACGACGGCCTTCGGTGACTACTCGGCGCCCATGAACGGGTAGCCGAGCACGCGCGGCGGCGTGAAGCTCTCCTTCACCGTGCGCGGCGAGATCCAGCGGTAGAGGTTGAGCGCGCTGCCGGCCTTGTCGTTGGTGCCGGACGCGCGGCCCCCGCCGAACGGCTGCTGCCCGACGACGGCGCCCGTGGGCTTGTCGTTGATGTAGAAGTTGCCCGCCGAGAAGCGCAGCGCGCGGCTCGCCTTCGTGAGAAAGCCGCGATCCTCGGCGAAGACAGCGCCCGTGAGCGCGTAGGGGGACGTGCTGTCGCAGAGCGCGAGCGCCGCGTCCTCGTCGCCGTCGGGATACACCCAGACCGCGAGCAGCGGACCGAACAGCTCGCGCTGCATCAGCACGTGCTTCGGATCCAGCGTCTCGACGAGCGTCGGCCCCACGAACCACCCGCTCTCGCGGCTCGTCCAGCCCCCCGCGACGATGGAGCACGCCGCGTCGTTCTTCGCGAGATCGATGTGCTCGGCGAGCCGCGCGAACGCCCCGGGCCCGATGACGGCGCCCATGAAGTTCCTGAAATCGGCGACGTCGCCGACCTTGATCGACGCCGTCAGATCCGCGAGGCGCGCCTTGAGCGCGGGCCAGATCGAGCGCGGAACGTAGGCGCGCGACGCGGCCGAGCACTTCTGCCCCTGGTACTCGAAGGCGCCTCGCACGAGCGCGACGGCGAGCGACTCCACGTCGGCGCTGCGGTGCGCGAACACGAAGTCCTTGCCGCCCGTCTCGCCGACGAGCCGCGGGTACGTGCGGTAGCGCGCCATGTTCTCGCCGACCTTGCGCCACATCGTCTGGAACACAGGCGTGGACCCGGTGAAGTGGACGCCCGCGAGATCCGGGTGATCCAGGCACGCGTGCACGAGCGGCTCGGGCGGCCCCTGCACGACGTTGATGACGCCGTCCGGCAGGCCCGCCGCGCGGAGGAGCTGCACGATGTAGTGGGCCGAGTACGACGCGAGCGCCGACGGCTTCCACACGACGGTGTTGCCCATGAGCGCCGGCGCCGTCGGGAGGTTCGCGGCGATCGACGTGAAGTTGAACGGCGTCGCCGCGAAGACGAAGCCCTCCAGCGGCCGCGGCTCCAGCATGTTCCACACGCCCGCCGAGGAGAGCGGCTGCTCCGAGGCGATGCGCTGCGCGAAGTGCACGTTGAACCGGAAGAAATCGATGAGCTCGCACGCGGCGTCGATCTCCGCCTGGTGCGCCGTCTTGCTCTGCCCGAGCATCGTCGACGCGTTGAGGAGCGCGCGGTGCGAGCCCGCGAGGAGCTCCGCCGCCTTGAGGAACACGCTCGCGCGATCGGTCCAGGACACGGACGCCCAGCCGGCGTGCGCCTTCTTCGCGGCGGCGATCGCCTGGTGCACGTGCTCGACGCCGCCGACGTGCGCGCGCGCGAGCAGGAGGTCGTGCCTGTGCGGCGCCCGCACGTCCTCGAGCACGCCCGTGTGGACGTCCTTGCCGTCGATGACGAGGGGGATCTCGATGGTCTCTGCGCTCATCGCGCGCAGCGCTTCCTTGAGCTTCTGGCGCTCCGGAGACGCGGGCGCGTACGCGAGCACGGGCTCGTTGGTGGGCGGGGGAGGGGAGACGATCGCGTCGAGCATGCGGCCGAGCATAGTCGCACCCTCCGTCGGGACGCGAAGCCGATCTCGGCCCCCCGCGGCGGTCCATCGCCAGGGTGGCGGGGCGCCGAAATTCGCGTCGGGGCGGCGGCGCGGAGGGCCGATGGGCGCGCGCGCTCGGCTATGCTGCGGCGCGATGTCCGATCCCAGCGCGCCCTCCACCGTCGTGTCCCCCGCCACCACCCGCGTGCTCGCGCCGCCGATGAGCGACGTCATCGATCCCGCCACGCGCCTGCCGCTGCTCGGCTCGTTCGCGGGGCCGCTCCCGCCGGTCGACTACGCGCTCCTCCGCAGGTCGCGGTCGTTCCGCATCGCGCACGAGAAGGCCTGGTACTACGCGGCGATCGCGTCGCCCGAGGTCTTCATCGGCGTCGCGATCCTCCGCTTCGGCTACGTCGCGTCGACGTTCGCGTTCCTCTTCGAGCGCAGCCCGAGCGGCGGCCCTTCCGGCCATTTCCTCGTCGATCGCTCGATGCTGGCCCCGCCGTTCGCGGCGCGCTACGCGGGCGACGACGGCATCGCGCTGCGGTGGCTCGGCCAGGTGGCGCGCTTCGAGCGGTCGCCGGGCGCTGCGTCGTTCGATCTCGAGGTCGACATCCCGGGCTTCCGCGTCCAGGCGCGGAT
>WBZX01003035.1_pt1 | contig 10948 bp, 9 predicted proteins | sample 5204211 | NCBI WGS metagenome assembly WBZX01 (sample SAMN12344362, study PRJNA552823) | activated sludge metagenome | biome: Activated sludge suspended growth; feature: Nitrification reactor; material: Wastewater; isolation source: activated sludge from nitrification reactor of wastewater treatment...
GTCGGCCCGGATGGCGCCTGGACCACTGGTCAGGTGATCGACGTCAGCGGCGGGACGAAGCTCTGATTTTGGGGGCTAGAGGCTAGAGGCTAGAGGCTAGAGGCTAGAGGCTAGAGGCTAGAGGCTAGAGGCTGGGGATCAGGGGCTGGGGACTTGGGGACGCAGTTTCTGCGCCAGCCAGCCTAGCCACTCGTGCAGCGCCCAGCCTGACTGCTGCAGCGCGCGCGAGGACGGGATGAAGTCGCTGAATTCCCATGTGCCCGGGCGGCGGATCATCGTTGGCGCAGCGACCGGGTCCAGTCCGGCGCGGCGGAATTCCTCCATCGAGCGGCGCATGTGCATCGCATGCGTCACCAGCGCGACGCGGGTGACGCCGGCGTCGCGCAGCAGCAGCGCCGACAGCCGGGCGTTGTCGGCGGTGTCGCGCGAGGCCGATTCGACCCAGCGCACGTCTACGCCGAAGTCGCTCATCGCTTCGCGCATCAGTTCGCCTTCCGGGCGTCCGTCCCACACCACGCCGCCGCTGACCAGCACCGGCAGGCCGCTCTCCTTTGCCAGCCGCGCACCGGCGCGCACGCGTTCCAGCGCCCAGCCATTCACCGTCTGTCCGTCATAGTCCACCAGGTTGTCGGCGGTGCCGGCTCCGAGCACGACGATGGCGCCCGCACCCGTCAATGGCTGCGCCGGACCGTTGTAATAGGTGCTGCGCTCCAGCCATCCGGCCAGCGCAGGCAGGCACAACGCATACAGCGTCAGTACCCCGGTGGCGGCCAGCGTCATGCCGATGCGGCGGTGGCGGCGCATCAGCAGCAGGCCGAGCACGGCCAGCAGCAGCAGGCTGGTCGGCGGCAGCAACAACACCGCCACGGTCTTCTTCAGCAGGAACAGCAGAGAACTCGGCATGGGCGCGTGCCAGTGAAAAAGCCTTATTATCCGGGCCAACACGCCGCACGGCGGCGTCGCATGCACGCAGCGACGCGCCGGACATGCGCGCAGACCACACGGAGCGGGGATTTGATCGATCTGTCGGCAATCGGCTGGAAGGAAGCAGCGCTGGTCGCGCTGGTCATTCTCGCCGGCTACATGGGCTATGCGCTGGTGCGCCTGTCCATGCTCAACGCCCGCCGCACACCCGAAGCCGAGCAGGCCGCGCCGCCCCCGCCTGCACCCGTACCGGTGCAGGCACCGCCGGTCGACCTGCAGGCCGAACTCGACATGTTGCTCGATGCCCGGCTGGCGCCGCTGATGCAGGCGCTGGAAACCCGGCTCGACCTGATCGAGGACAGGCTGGACGGCGTGAGCCGCCGGCTCGAAACCGTCAATCAGCTGCCGCCGGTCGCACCTCAGTACAGCGAGGCGCTGTCGCTGGCGGCGCGCGGCCTCAGTGCCGAGGACATCGCGGAGCAGTGCGACATGTCTGTCGGCGAAGCCGAACTGGTACGTACTCTGGCGCAGAGCCGTGGCATGGGAGACAGGACATGAGTGCGACCGACAGCGTGACCGTGCAAGGCAACGACGAGCAGGACGCGGCCGAGCAGCGCAGCGCGCTGCTGCGCCGGGTGATCGTCGCCGGCGGCCTGATCGCGATGCTGATCGGCGGCCTGGCCCTGTTCGACGCCAGCCGCCGCGCCCCGGATATCGACGACGAACCGGTGGCCGCGGTCACGCCGCCGCCCGCCGAAACGCCGGCAGCCGAGGAGGCCACCGCGTTGCCGACGCTGCCGCCGGAGGAAACGCCCGCGGTCGACGCGACGACGGCGGCTATGCAGGACACCCCGCCGCCGCTGCCCGATGCCGCCACCGATGCGCAGCCTGCTCCGGCTGCGCAGCCGGAACCGGCGGTGCCCGAATCGACCGCACGACCGGGGGCGCCGCTGCCGGCCCGCGCAGCGCCCCCCGCTGCCGCGCCTGCTGCCGCGCCGCCGTCCAGGGCGGCTGCCGCGCCGGCCGACGCCGCGTCGCAGCCGGCACCGGCCATTGCCCGTTCGCCGGCGGTCGCCGGCTCCGGTTATGTCGTGCAGGTGGGCGTGTTCAGCAACGTCGCCAATGCCGAAGAGATCCGCGCCCGGCTTGCGCTGAACGGCATTCCGTCGCAGATCGAGGCGCGCGTGCACATCGGCCCGTTCAAGTCGCGCGCCGAGGCCGACCAGGCTCGTCAGCGCCTGCGCGCGCTCGGCATGGACAGCGGCCCGCCGACCGCGCTGCGGCCGGCCTCGGCGCCACGCTGAGTGCCGACGCCCCTGTCGCCACCGAATCCGCGATAATCCGGCATCGTCCGGCGTGCCGCCTCCGAGGCGCTACGCTGCCAGAATTCACCCACAACGTTTCCGGAGACTTCGCATGTCGCGCATCATCGTTTCGACCCCCGACGCACCCGCCGCCATCGGCACCTATTCGCAGGCGGTCAAGGTCGGCAACACCGTCTACATGTCGGGCCAGATCGGCCTCGATCCGGCCACCATGACCATGGCCGACGGCATCGACGCGCAGATCACCCGCGTGTTCGACAACCTGAAGGCGGTGGCCGCCGCGGCCGGCGCCACGCTGGACAACGCGGTCAAGGTGAACGTGTTCCTGACCGACCTCGGCAACTTCGCCAAGGTGAACGAGGCGATGACCCGCTACTTCAACCAGCCCTTCCCGGCGCGCGCCGCGGTCGGCGTGGCGGCACTGCCGCGTGGCGCGCTGGTCGAGGTCGATGCGGTGCTGGTGATCGACTGATACCGCCCGGCCGGGTCCGTCCCGGCCTCCCGCCCTCCGCATGAGTACCCGCAGCGAAGCGCTGTCAGCCGCGCTCGACAAGATGGGCCTCGGCTCGGATGCCGCGCTCGTCCTGCACTTTCCGCTGCGCTACGAGGACGAGACGCGCATCACGCCGGTGGCGCTGGCGCGCGCCGGCCAGCCGGTGCAGGTCGAGGTCGAGGTGACGCAGGCGGAAGTGAAGTTCCGTCCGCGCCGCCAGCTGGTGGTGACCGCGGCCGACGACAGCGGCACCGTCACGCTGCGCTTCTTCAACTTCTATCCGTCGCAGCAGAAACAGCTGGCACCCGGCAAGCGGGTGCGCCTGTTCGGTGACATCAACCCCGGCTTCTTCGGTGCCGAAATGCTGCACCCGCGGGTGCGCAACGTCGGCGACGACACACCGCTGCCGGACCGGCTGACGCCGGTCTATCCGGCCACCGCCGGCCTGTCGCAGGCCAGCCTCAGGCGCGCGATCGACGACGCGCTCGAACGCACCGATCTCGCCGACAGCCTGCCCGACGCGCTGCGCCGCCACTACGCGCTGGTGCCTTTCGGCGCCGCGGTGCAGGCACTGCACCGGCCACGGCCGGGCGAATCGCTGCGCGACCTCGATGAGCGGCTGGCGCCGGCCTGGCGGCGCATCAAGTTCGACGAGCTGCTGGCGCAGCAACTGAGCCTGAAGCGTGCGCACGCCGCCCGGCGCAGCCGCGACGCGCCGGTGCTGCCGCAACCCGCGCAGATCGACGGTTCACTGATAGACCGCTTCCTGCAGCAGCTGCCGTTCGCGCTGACCGGCGCGCAGGCACGCGCCTGGGCCGAGATCGCCGCCGACCTGTCGCAGCCCTATCCGATGCAGCGGCTGCTGCAGGGTGACGTCGGCTCCGGCAAGACCGTGGTGGCGGCGCTGGCCTGTCTGCGCGCGGTCGAGGCTGGCTACCAGGCTGCCTTCATGGCGCCGACCGAAATCCTGGCCGAGCAGCACTTCCGCAAGCTGGCCGACTGGCTGGCGCCGCTCGGCATACAGGTGGCCTGGCTGTCCGGCAGCCTCAAGGCGCGCGACAAGCGGGCGATGAAGGAAGCGATCGCCAGCGGTGCGGCACCGATCGCGGTCGGCACGCACGCATTGATCGAGGACGCGGTCGATTTCGCGCGCCTCGGTGTCGCCGTGGTCGACGAACAGCACCGCTTCGGCGTGCGCCAGCGGCTCGCGCTGCGCGCCAAGGCCGGCGCCGTGAGCCCGCATCAGCTGATGATGAGCGCGACACCGATACCGCGCACGCTGGCCATGAGTTTCTACGCCGACCTCGACGTGTCGGTGATCGACGAACTGCCGCCCGGTCGCACGCCGGTGCTGACCAAGCTCATTTCCGCGGCGCGGCGCGAACAGGTGATCGAGCGCGTGCGCGACGCCTGCGCCGCCGGCGCCCAGGCCTACTGGGTGTGCCCGCTGATCGAGGAGTCGGAAACGCTGCAATTGCAGACCGCGATCGACACCCATGCGCAACTGCTGGCCGCCTGCCCGGAACTGAAGGTGGGGCTGGTGCATGGCCGCATGAAGCCGGACGAGAAGGCGGCGGTGATGGCCGGCTTCGTCGCTGGCGATACCCATCTGCTGGTCGCCACCACGGTGATCGAGGTCGGCGTCGATGTGCCCAACGCCAGCCTGATGGTGATCGAGCACGCCGAGCGCTTCGGTCTGTCGCAACTGCACCAGCTGCGCGGCCGGGTCGGGCGCGGCAGCCGCGAATCGGCCTGCGTGCTGCTGTACGAAGGGCCGCTGTCGCAGACGGCACGCGAACGGCTGCGCGTCATCCATGCCTATACCGACGGCTTCATGATCGCCGCCGAGGATCTGAAGCTGCGCGGCCCGGGTGAGTTCATCGGCAGCCGCCAGTCCGGCCAGCCGCTGCTGCGCTTTGCCGATCTGGTGATCGACGAGGCGCTGGTCGAACTGGCGCGCGAGGCGGCCGACACGCTGCTGCGCGATCACGTCGCCGCCGCCGACCGGCATCTGGAACGGTGGCTGGCCGGGCGAGAGGATCTGCTGAAGGCGTAAAAAAGGGAGGGCCGAGGCACTCCCTGTCGTCTTGCCTGTCGGGATCGACCAATGTCCGGTCCCTGCCTCACACCGCATTCATCCGCGTGCGACGCATGGATCGGGTGTCGACCGACCCCTTCAGCAACGTTCAGACGCGCGTGCGACGGCGCGCGATCATGCCCAGCAGACCGAGGCCGGCGAGGAACATGGCGTAGCTTTCCGGTTCCGGCACCGCGGTGATCTGCAGCAGCGTGTCGTTGCCGCTGTTCGGGTGCTGGATGTTCACATAGGCGACGTTGGGGTTGAACTTGTCGAAGTACAGGCCCGTCGGTTCGGCACCTTCGGTCGACAGCGAAGCCCAGCGGCTGACCGATTCGGCCACGCCGTCGCGGTCGGCATCCTGCGCGAACCAGATGTCGGCACGACCGCCCGGCTGGTCTTCGATGATGTAGATGTTGCCGTTGGCATCGATGGCCAGGTTGTCCGGGCTGGTGAATTCGCTGCCGACGGCGGCACCGGTGACCGAGTTGAAGGTCTCGCGGCTCGCGAACAGCTTCATTTCGTTGGTTGCGAGATTGAGCGAATACACTTCGTTGGTGGTCGTGGTGGCGATGTAGAGCACTTCGTCGCCGTTGGCCAGCACCTGCAGTTCGAGATCTTCCGGACGCTGGTAGTTGGTGCCGCCGACCATGTCGGCTGCGGCACGGCCATCCATCGAGAAGGTGCCGCCACCGACGTTCACCATGGCATTCAAGGTGCTGGCCAGCGGGGTGCCGGTCGCGGTGGTGATGGCTTCCCAGCTGGCGGCGACGACGGCGTTGGCGTTGTTGCCGCCATTGGCCTTCAGCACGAAGGTCTGCCCTTGTCGAAGTAGCTGTTGCCGTTGCTGGCGGTCGGTGCGGCCGACACGTACTTGTAGATCGAGCCGCCGTTGAATTCGTCGATGAAGTAGAAGCTGTTGCTCTTGTCGAAGGCGCCGCCTTCGTGCGACACGCGCGGCACCACGTTGCGATGCACGAAGTCAGCGCTCGCGGTGTCGGCCAGCGGGTTGGTCACTTCGAACAGACGGCCCTTGTTGCTGCCGCTGCCCCACGACTCTTCTGCGGTCATGTAGGTGCCCCACGGCGTCCAGCGCGAGAAGTCGCCGGAGACGAAGCCCTGGGTGCCCGACTGCACGATGGTCTTCGTGATGCCGGTCCACAGGTCGGTGCGCTGCACGCCGCCGGCGCCGGTTTCGAAGGGCATGAACAGGTAGCGACCGGCGTCGGTGCCGGTTTCGTTGGCGGTGATCATGTCCCAGTTGCCGCTGTTCGACTGGCCGTTGGCGAGCTGGGTGACGCGGTCGGCCAGCACCTTCTGCGAGAACAGCGGCGAGGACAGCTGCAGCGGCGCGCTTTCCGGCAGCGAGCCGGCGGCGACGTTGCCGGGCAGGGCGGTGAAATTGTCGAAGTGGGTGTTGTCGGCCGCGTAAGCCTGCTGGGCGGAAACGCCCATCAGGCCAATGGCGGCGGCTATGGCGAGCTTGCGGGGCTGCATTGTCGGACTCCCTGATTGATTGAACGCCTTGCAGAAGACAAGGTGAGGGTCAGGGTAGCCAGTGCGCGTTCAATTCCCGTGATGCAGATCGGCCGGCGCGCTGCGCCGATCGGCGCATGATTTGTTAACCGTCCTTAATGCGCTGGCCGGCGATCCGTGATGCAGGTCGGTTGGCGCTTCAGTCGGCGCGGCTGCGCACACGTATCGGTTCGCGTATGGCCTGGGCGGCAAGCAGGCGACTGAGCGCGGCGATCGCGGTATCGGTCAGTTCGTGGCCGCGCGACAGCACCATCATGCCGTTCGTGCAGCGTACGTCTTCGTCCACCACCCAGCCTGGCACCAGGTCGCGCACGCGCGCCGCGCGGTGGTGGTTCACCTCGCTGCGGAAGTCGGCCAGTGCCCTGACGATGTAGTCGGGCACCGGCGGCTGCACGGTGCGCAGCACTTCGCGCGGGCTGCGCGTCCCCTTGGTACGCGCCCAGTCGCGCTCCAGTTCGAGCGCCGCGCGCAGCAGCGGCGCACCGCGGATCACTTCGAGCGGCGCATCGGGCGGCGGGTTGTCCGACTGGTAGCGGATGATCTCGGCGGCCAGGTCCAGCCGCGGAATGGCGGCCACCAGCCGGCTCGCCACCTCGGGGTGTTCGCGCAGCAGCTTCTTTTCGTCGGGGCCGAGATGACGTTGCGCGGCATCGGCCTGCATCAGTTCGGGCGGTATGCCGACGCAGCCGAGCTGGCTCAGCGCAGCGGCGATGCTGTAAATCCAGCCGTCCGACCAGTCCAGCCGCGACAGCGCGTGCTGCACTGCCGAGTGCGCGAACGTGGCGCGCTGGAAAGCCCAGGGCGCCACCATGGCGAGCACTTCAGTCAGCGTATTCACCGCCGCGGTGAGCGTGGTTTCGAGCAGTTCGCGCTCGGCCCGCATGCGGTTGTAGTGACGCACGGCGTCGTCCAGCGCAGCGATCAGCACGTCGGACGGGCAGGGCTTGCACAGGTAGCGGAAGATGGCGCCGCGATTGATGGCGGCGATCGACGACTCGACGTCGGCCTGACCGGTGAGCAGGATGCGCACGGCATCGGGCGCCTGTTCGCGCGCTTGTGCGAGGAAGGTGGCGCCATCCATGCCCGGCATGCGCATGTCCGACACGATGACGGCGAAGGGCTCGCCGAGCTGGATGGCGTCGAGCCCGGCAGTGCCGCCATTGGCGGTCACCACGTCGAATCGGCTGTGCAGCGTCCGTTCCATCGCGGCCAGCAGGTTCGGTTCGTCATCGACGCAGAGCACGCGCGGCAGGGTGTCTTCAGTCATCGTCATGGTCCGTGGTGAGTGCTGCGTTGTAGGCCTGCCACTGCGGCCACTGATCGATCACGCCCGCTCGTTCGAGATAGGCGAGGTCCGGCGTCTGGCCGTTGGCCAGTGCGACCGCGACGTGCACGGTGCCGGCCAGACCGAAGCCGGTGGCGGCTGCGCGATCTGGGTGGGTGTGCCGCGCGACGGCGTCGACGATGTCCATCGGCAGGCCCCACAGGCCCAGCAGATAGGCGCCGACCGCGGCGTGCAGCGGTGTGTCGCAGACGGTGGTGGCGTCCTGCATCGTTTCGCTGCGCAGCGGCTCCACCAGCAGGCCGATGCGCGCCAGCAACGCGGCCGTGGCGGCGACACCGCCGCGGCGGCCGGCGGTGATGCGGTCGGCCAGGCAGGACGCCTGCAGCGCGCGTCGCTGCAGGTGATCGACGAAGGGATCGGTCGCGGCGTCGGCGAACACCTGCGAGGCGAGCACGAGCAGCCGCACCTGATCGATGCCGAGACGGGTGATGGCGTCGTTGATGCTGGTGATGCGCGCGCCCAGCGTGAAGTAGGCGGAACCGGCCAGTTGCATGATGCGCGCGCTGAGGGCGGGGTCGCTGCTCAGCAGGCGGGCGACGTGACGGCTGTCGCTGGCCGGATCGGCAAGCAGCCGGGTCAGCTCGGCAAAGATGCGCGGCGCGCTGGGCAGCCGGTTCACGCGACCGATCACGTCGATCACCGAGGCGTCGCGGAACATCGCGCGCAGCGCCAGCGCCGCCTCTACCGCGGCCAGCAGCACCGCGTTGTCGCAGGGCTTTGATACGAACTGGTGGGCGACGTCGAGCATGCGCAGCGTCGACGCGGTGTCGCACTGGCCGGACAGGATGATGCGCAGCGTGCCCGGCCAGCGGTCGCGCACGGCGCCGAGCAGTGCGGCGCCGTCCATGAAGGGCATGCGCATGTCGGACACGACGACGTCGGCCGGCTCGGCTTCCAGTGCGTCGAGCGCCGCCTGGCCGCTGGTGAAGAAGCGGCACGCCCAGTCGGTTTCGCGCATCACCAGCGTGCGCTCGATGCCGGCCAGCACGCGGCTTTCGTCGTCTACGAACACTACCTGCATGACGCTGCCTCGTCGTTGTCGATGCACAGCGGCAAGCGCATCGTGAAGCGGGTGCCACGACCGACGTCCGATTCGCACAGGATTTCGCCGCCGTGCTGGTCGACCACAGTGGTGTAGACCATGGCCAGACCCTGCCCGGTGCCCTTGCCGACCGGCTTGGTCGTGAAGAAGGGCTCGAAGATGCGTTCGCGTATGTCCGGCGGGATGCCCGGGCCGTCGTCGGCGACGCTGAGGTCGATATGCCGGTCGCCGAAGCGCGTCGCCGTGATCCGGATCAGCCCCTTGTCGCGCACGCCCTCGGACAGCGTTTCGGCGATCGCGTGCGCGGCGTTCACCACCAGGTTCAGCAGCGCCTGGCCGATCAGGTCGCGTCGGCAAGGCAGGTCGGGCAGGTCGTCATCGATCTGCGTCTCGATCTCGGCCACGTACTTCCATTCGCTGCGGGCAACGGTGACCGTGGTCGCGATCACCTCGCGGATGTCCACCGCCACCTTGTCGACGCCCGACGGATACGAGAAGGCCTTCATCGCGCTGACGATGCGCGCGATGTGCGCCAGGCCCTCCTTCGATTGCGCCAGCGCGTCCGGGATCTGCCGGCGCAGGTAGTCGAGCTTGGTGCGGCGCAGGGTGGCGTCGAAGTCCGCCAGCAGCGCGGGATCGGGCTCGCCGGCATGCAGGGCCGCGATGACCGCGACGCTGCGGTCGGCCAGCGCCAGCAGCGAGGTGGTGGCCATGTCGATGAAGCTCATGTTGTCGGCCACGTACTGCGTCGGCGTGTTGATTTCGTGCGCGATGCCGGCGGCGAGCTGGCCGATCGACTCCATCTTCTGCGACTGCAGCATCTGCGACTGCGTCTGGCGCACTTCGCGCAAGGTCTTCTGCAGCGCCTGCCGCTGTCGCTCGAGTTCGCCGGTCTTGCGCTCGATCACGCTGCCCAGGCTGATGTTCTGTTCGAGCAGTGCGAGCGGCGAGCTCAGGGTGCCGCCGCCCTGCTGGGCGAGCCGCCGCTTCAGGGTTTCTATCGTCTTGTCGCGTGCCTGGAGCTTGCGCTCCAGTTCACGCTCCCGTGACCCCGCATCGGCGGGCGTCGAGGGGGCGGCTTGCGGAACGGGCTCCCCGTCGGTCGAGAGCTGGCTGGACATGTCTATCCTCCGATGGCGACGGCAGTCAGTGTCTGGTTCACATGCAGACCGTTGTACTGCTCGCCGTAGGTGTAGAAGCCGAACAGTCGGTTGGCTGCCATCAGGCGGCTCATGTCCCGACCGATCGCCGCTTGCTGGAAATCGAGCTGGCGCAGAACGCAGTCGCAGCCGAGTACCACCGCGGGCTGGGGAATCTCGCGGCGCAGGTCGGCCATCGCGGCGGCCATTGTCCGGATCGGATCCAGCGCATTGCCGATCGACACGATCAGGCCTTCGTCGATCGCGCAGTAACAGGACAGCGAAAGGTCGGCATTCACACGCTGGATCGAGCGTACATAGGGTTCGCCGCACAGGGTCAGCACCAGAGGATGGCGTGAGAACACCGTCGGTGTGAGGGCGTCGACGTTCAGGCCGATTGCTTCAGCATATGCCACTGCCGCCGGTTCGCCATTCATTTCGAGAATGAGGCGACGTTCCGGGTCGGCTTCGGTAATGACCAGCTCGATGTCACCGGGTGCGAAGTGCTGGGTCTTGATGGTGGCCACCGGATGGACCGTCTCGAACAGGGTCAGGGTGGCCGCATCGCTCAGGAAGCGCCCGTCCGCGTAGACGCAGGTACGTTCGAACTTCATGTTGTCGGCGGCCGAGCCACCGATCAGCGGCAGGTTGCCGACACGCTGGTAGAGCGTGGCGACCAGGGTCTCCTCGGCCATCGACAGTCCGTCGATCAGCAGCAGGCCAAAGCGATTCAGATGGGGCTCGGCTTCGGCCCCCGCGGCGATCTCGTCGGCGATCCGCGCGATCTCCTCCACTGCCCCGGACAGCGGACTGATCAGATAAGTCCGCAGTCGCAGACCGCCGCCGTGGAAGGCGACACCGATGATGCCGTTACGGTGGCTGCCCTCCGGGCTGAAATGGCCGGCCGAGGTACAGCCGAAAATCGGGCACGTGTAGGTGCGGGACAGTTCGTGCCCCAGTGCATCGAGGTCGACATCCGGCGAGCAGAAGAACAGCAGTCCGTCCTTGTCGGAGCTGCCGGTCTGCGCCGCCAGTTCGGCGACCGCACGCACCGGATCGGCCGAAGT
>WBZX01003036.1_pt1 | contig 10947 bp, 9 predicted proteins | sample 5204211 | NCBI WGS metagenome assembly WBZX01 (sample SAMN12344362, study PRJNA552823) | activated sludge metagenome | biome: Activated sludge suspended growth; feature: Nitrification reactor; material: Wastewater; isolation source: activated sludge from nitrification reactor of wastewater treatment...
CTGGGTGCACGGACTGCGCGCCCGCGCCGCCTGGCGTCGGGCCGACCACGCGACGATCTTCGCCGCGATCGCCGGCTCGGCCACCCCGCTCGCGCTCGTGACGATGGCGCCCCGCACCGGGCTCGCGCTCGTGATCGTCCTGTGGGCGACGGCCCTTCCCGGCGTGCTGCTGAAGCTCGGGCACTGGCACCACGGCGACGTGGCCGGCACCGTCCTGTACTTCGTCCTCAGCGCCGAGTGCATCGTCCTCCTGCCCGCACTGCATCGGGCGGAGGGTGCGTTGCCGGTCGTGCTCTGCTTCGCCTCCGGCGGCATCTACATCGTCGGGGCGATCCTGTTCGGCCTGAAGCGGCCGGCGCTGCGCCCGGGCGTGTTCGGGTTCCACGAGTTCTGGCACCTGATGACGGTGATCGCCGCCGCCACCCACTTCGTCGCTGTCTGCATCACCTGCGCCTGAGGCCCTGTCCGGGCGATCGCCCCAGGAGTACGATCCGCGCGGACGACGGCCGACCGTCGTCGAAGAGAGGGTGAGCGATGGAGATGACCTCGTACCCGCCCGGGACCCCGTCGTGGGTCGACCTCGGGACACCGGACCTCGACGCCGCAGCCGCGTTCTACGGCGCCCTGTTCGGCTGGACCTGCGATCCGGGGCCGCCGGAGTTCGGTGGCTACCGCATGTGCCTGCTGCGTGGTGCACCGGTCGCCGGCATGGGCCCACAGGGCAACCCGGACATGCCGCCGTGGTGGACCACCTACGTCTCGGTCGCCAGCGCCGACGCCGCCGCGGCCGCGATCGAAGCCGCCGGCGGAACGCTCGTGGTCCCACCGATGGACGTGATGGACGTGGGGCGCATGGCGGTGGCCGCCGACCCCGCCGGCGCCCTGTTCAGCCTGTGGGAGCCCCGAAGCCATCCCGGCGCAGCACTCGTGAACGAACCCGGCACCCTGTGCTGGAACGAACTCACCACGCGGCAGCCACAGGAGTCGATCACGTTCTACGGCAGCGTGTTCGGCTGGACCGCCAGCACCACCACGACGGATCCGATGCCGTACACCGAGTTCCAGCTCGACGGCCGAGGCATCGGCGGGATGATGGTCATGGATGGCGACATGTGGCCGCCGGAGATCCCCAACCACTGGATGGTGTACTTCGCCGTCGCCGACGTCGATGCGACCGCAGCACGGTGCGTCGAGCTCGGAGGGGCCGCACCCGTACCGCCCACCGACATCCCGCCCGGCCGGTTCGCTGTCCTGAACGATCCCGCAGGTGCGGTCTTCAGCGTCATCCAGTTCGCACAGCCGATCTGACGGGCACTCGGTCTCGCTGCGTCAGCTCGACAGCGAGTCGCGGAGCTGGCGCTTCAGCACCTTGCCGGTGGCGTTGCGCGGCAACTCGTCGGTCGAGATCCAGATGCGCGACGGCACCTTGAACGCCGCGAGCCGAGCGCCCACGTGAGCGCGCACGTCGTCGTCGCTCAGTGCCGACCCCTCGCGCACACGGATGACCGCACCGACCTCTTCGCCGAGCCGCGGATGCGGGATGCCGACGATCGCCGCCTCGGTGACGTCGGGGTGTTCGTACAGCGCCGCCTCGACCTCGGCGGCGTAGATGTTCTCGCCGCCACGGATGACGACGTCCTTCAACCGGTCGACCACGTACAGGTAGCCCTCGTCGTCGAGCTTGCCGGCGTCGCCCGTGCGGAACCAGCCGTCGTGGAACGCCGCCGCCGTCGCTTCGGGCAGATTGAAGTAGCCGCGGATGACGGTCGGTCCCTTCAGCCAGATCTCGCCCACCTCGCCGACGGGCAACGGATTGCCGTCGTCACCCGCGATGCGCACCTCGATCACCGGTGAGATCGGCAGCCCGACGCTGTCGGGACGGGCGACGTAGGCGGCGCCGAAGTTGGCGATCGCCGCACCCGACGTCTCGGTGAGGCCGTAGCCGTTGCCGGGTGCGACCCGTGACTTGCTCTGCTCGTCGATGCGTCGCACCAGCTCGGGCGGCACCAGCGTGGCCCCCGACGACAGGCCGGTCAGCGACGCCAGCTCGACCCCCTTGGCCGCGGCCGCCTCGAGCAGTTGGAACACCGTGGTGGGCACACCTGCGAGCGAGGTGACCCCTTCGCGCTCGATCAGCTCGACGGCCTCGTCGGCGTCCCACTTGTACATGAGCACGACCTTGCCGCCGCTCGCCGTGAACGGCAGCAGGAACGATTGCAGGCCGCCGACGTGGAACAGCGGCAACGTGAGCAGGGTGGCCGGCGGCAGCGGCGGTGTGCTCGGCGGCGGCGCTGCAGCGGCAGCCATCGCCGTGCGGTACACGCCGTTCATCAGGAACGCGCCGAAGTTGCGATGCGTCTGCACCGCACCCTTCGGCCGGCCGGTGGTGCCCGAGGTGTACATGATCGTCGCGTCGTCGTCGGGCGCGATCTCGACCGGCGGAATCGGCGGAGCGTCGCCGGCGACAGCGGCGTCGAAGGATTCCGAGTTCGCGAGCTCGCGTGACGATCGGATCAGCACCACGGCGCGCACCGCGGTGTCGCCCACGTGCGGCGCCAGCCGTTCGGCACGCTCGTCGTCGGCGAACAGCACGACGGCGCCCGAGTCGGTGAGGCCGTACGCGAGCTCGGGTCCGGTCCACCACGCGTTGAGCGGCACGGCCACGGCACCGATCGCCACCGTGGCCCAGTACGCGATGGCCCACTCGGGATAGTTGCGCGTCGCGATCGCGACCCGGTCTCCCTGGCGCACGCCGTGCACGTCGAGCAGACGGTGTGCCAGCACTCGCACCATCCGATGCGCCTCGGCGAAGGTGATCCGCTCGTGCTCGAAGACCAAGAAGTCCCGGTCGCCGAACGCGGCCGACAGGTCCCAGATCTGGCGCAGCGATCCGGGCTGGTGGGCGAACACCTTCATCGGCACGCCGAGCACCTCGGTCTCGACGATCTCGAACGGGTTCACGGGTGCGTCGGTCATGACACCGGAGTACCACGGCGTGTCGGACCGGGACGAGCCGTGCGCGCCGCTCCGGAACTCGTCCGACGGCGGGAGCGCCGTCGTGGAACACTGGCGCGGTGAGCATCGAGATGACCCCCATCGGCACGGTGCGCAACGAGCGCACCGAGGCGATCGACGACGACTGGGACCGCGTCGACAGCAGCATCCAGCTCGACCTCGAGCTGCTCGGTGCCGACGCCACCGCCGGGCTCCGCGACTTCTCGCACGTCGAGGTCGTGTACGTGTTCGACCGCGTCGATCCCGAGGGCGTGGTGCGCGAGAGTCGCCACCCCCGCGGCAACGCCGACTGGCCGAAGGTCGGCATCCTCGCGCAGCGGGCGAAGAACCGGCCGAACCGGATCGGCATCACCGTGTGCGAACTGATGGCGGTGCGGCCGGGTGGCGTGGTCGAGGTGCGCGGGCTCGATGCGATCGACGGCACGCCGGTGCTCGACATCAAGCCGTACATGACCGAGTTCGGGCCGCGCGGCGACGTGATCCAGCCGGCCTGGAGCCGCGAGCTGATGTCCGGCTACTGGACGCTCGGCCCCGCGCCGGAGCAGCACCAGCAGGTCGACCCCGAGAGCTGGCTGGCCGAGGTGCTCCGCTCGCCCACCGACCATGGCCGACTCGAGATGGTGGTCCGTCGTCCCGAGACGAACACGCGCGAGGTGCTCGCGTCGGGCGAGCTCGACCTCGCGGTCGGTCTGGTGGGCGACAACTGGTCGGCCCGCGGCAGCCGCAGCACCGCCGACGGCAGCGCCGAGATCGACGCGCAGCTCAACATCATGAACTGGCGCTGCGCCCGCCTCGTGGCCGGCTCGGACGACCGGGTGCCGCTCGCCGGCGACCAACTGTTCGTCGACCTCGACCTGTCGCCCGAGAACCTGCCGGCGGGCACCCGCCTGCAGATCGGTACCGCGGTGATCGAGGTGCGCCAAGTTCACCCGTCGCTTCGGCCTCGCCGCGCACCGCTGGATCAACGGCATCACCGGCAAGCAGCACCGCCTTCGCGGCATCTGCGCCAAGGTGGTGGTGCCCGGACTGGTCACCCCCGGCGACGAGATCGTCAAGCTCACCGCGGCCTGACCGCATCGCCACGGCCGTCGAACGTTCTGGGCGCCACGGCCGACTCACCGCCGCAGCTCACCGCCGATCACCGGCACCCAGGACCGATTCCCAGTGGTCCTGGGCGCCACCTCCGACTCGCAGACGCAGCTCACGGGCGACGACTGGCGCCCAGAACCGACGGTCGTCCTGGGCGCCACCTCCGACCCGCAGACGCAGCTCACGCTCCATCACTGGCACCCAGGACCGATTCCCGATCGTTCTGGGCGCCGCCTCCGACTCACCGGCGCAGCTCACGCGCGACGACTGGCGCCCAGGACGATCTCGTCAGGGCTCGAGGATCACCTTGATCGAGCCTGATGCACGGTCGCGGGCGACGGCGAAGGCCTCGACGGCGGCGTCGAGCGGGAAGCGGTGCGTGATCAGCGTCGGGCCGAGTTCGGGCCGCGCGGCCAGGATGCGAGCCGCGTGGTCGAAGTCGCGGCCGTGCGCGTCGCTGCCGTACACCATCGAGGCGATCAGTCGGATCTCCTTCATCCCGAACAGGAAGCCGGGCATCGACACGCCGCCGTCCCAGTAGATGCCGATCACGACGACGCGACCACCGGGCTTCACCATGTCGAACGACTGGGCGAGCGACTCCTCGGTACCGACCGCGTCGAACACGACGTCCCAGCGCGAGCGTGCCGGCTCGACCACCGTGGCGCCGAGCCGTTGCGCCGCCTCGATCTGGTGACCGTGACGCGCGACGAGATCGACGGGATCGACGCCGACCGCCTGCAGCGACGGCACCGTGCACAACCCGACCGTGCCGCCGCCGAGCACCACGCACGACGAGCCGGCGAGCGACCCGGCCATGCGCACTGCGTGCACGGTGACGGCGAGCGGTTCGACGAGCGACGAGTCGCGCGGGTCGACCCCGGCGGGGATCGGCACGATCGTCTCGGCCGGCACCACGCACCGCTCGGCCATCCCGCCGTCGAAGGCGGTGCCGAACATCTTCAGCCCGCCGCGCTCGCAGTGGTACGGACGACCGTCGAGGCACGCCGCGCACGTGCGGCACGCGCCGAGCGGTTCGACGGCGACCAGGCGACCGTCGGGCAGGAAGCCGGAGAACTCGTGACCGAGCGTGACCGGCAGGTCGAACCGTTCGACCATGTGCAGATCGCTCCCGCAGATGCCGGCCGCGGCGATTAGCACCACCACGCCGTCGGCGGGCGCGGTCGGGTCGGGCAGGTCGACGACGTCGACCCGGTGGTCGTGGCTGCGGACCGCGCGCACGGCGGGATCAGCCGCCGTAGTTCATGCCGGTGCTGCGCAGCACGAGCGGCGTCGCCGACTCGTCGCGCACGCCGGCCTCGACCACCTCGGCCACGAACACCGTGTGATCGCCGCGGGCGACGGTGTCGGTGACGCGGCACTCGAACCAGTACGGGCACGCGGTGATCAGCGGGCTGCCGGTGGCCGGCCCGGGCTCGAAGGCCTGGCCGTTGAGCGTGTCGCCCTCGACCGTCGTGCTGCGGAAGAACGCCTTGCCGATGTCGAGCTGGTCGTCGGCGAGCACGTTGACGGCGAAGGCACCGGTGCGCCCGATGATCGCCGCCGAGCCGCTGTCGGCCTTCACCGCGGCGACGACGAGCGGCGGGTCGAAGCTCGCCTGGGTGATCCAGTTGACGCCGCCGGCGCCGTAGTCGGTGCCGTCGGTGGTGGTGAGCACGTGCAAGCCGTAGTTGATCGCACGCAGTGCCAGCTTCTTCGCCTGCGGGTCCATGTGAGCCTCCCTGGGGTCGGACGGTGGGATCGTAGGCACCGGGCCCGGCGGTGCTCTGATCAGCTGGTGCTCCGGCGAGCGACGTAGTCGGTGAGGGCCTCGTCGATCGCCGGGTCGAGCTCGGGATCGGACGCCTGCTCGAGCAGCTGGCGCCACACGCGGTGCGCCCGCTCGGTGGCGTCGACCGAGCCGTGCTCGCTCCACGTCTCGAAGTTGCGCCAGTCGCTGATGAGCGGCCGGTAGAACGCCGACTCGTACCGCTCCATCGTGTGCGGCGAGGCGAAGAAGTGACCACCGTGGCCGACACCGGCGATCGCCTCGAGCGCGAGCGACGCCTCGTCGACCTCGATCGGCTCGAGATACGACGCAATCATCTGCAGCATCTCGGCGTCGACGATCAGCTTCTCGAAGCTCGCTGTGAGCCCACCCTCGAGCCAGCCGGCCGCGTGGTTCACCAGGTTGGCCCCGCCCATCACCGCACCCCACAGCGACATCGCGCTCTCGTACGCGGCCTGGGCATCGACGGTGTTCGAGGCCGTCACGTTCGACGACCGGAACGGCAGGCCGTAGCGACGTGCGAGTTGACCGCTCGCCTGCGCGGCCTTGGTGTACTCGGGCGTGCCGAAGGCCGGCGAGCCCGACCGCATGTCGACGTTCGAGGTGAACGAGCCGTACACGGTGGGGCAGCCCGGGCGCACCAGTTGTACGAGCGTCGCGCCGGCCAGCATCTCGGCGTTCTGCAGTGCGAGCGCGCCGGCCAGCGTGACGGGCGCCATCGCGCCGGCCAGCGTGAACGGGGTGATGCACACCGCCTGTCCGGCCTCGGCGAAGGTGATGATCCCCTCGGCCATCGGCACGTCGAGCGTGAGCGGGGTGTTGGTGTTCGCGATGCCCAGCAGCGCCGGCTGCCGCGCGAGACCGTCACGATCGGTGCCGAGCGCGATGGCCGCCATCTCGATGCAGTCCGTCGCGCGACGACGACCGAGCAGGATGCCCTGCCAGTTCTTGTCGAGGTGACGGATCGCGGCGTGCACCACGTCGAGGTGACGGCTCTCCGCCGGCAGGTCCATCGGCTCGAACGAACCGCCGCCTTCGTGGTGGACGATGTCGAGTTGCTGGATCACGCGGTAGTAGTCGCGCAGCTCGTCGAGCGTGCCCGAGCGGCGCCCGCGTTCGACGTCGTGCACGAACGCCGGCCCGCCGACCGAGCCGAACACCACGTGATCGCCGCCGACCACCAGGTCACGCTCGGGGTTGCGGGCGCGCAGCGTGAACTGTGCGGGTGCGTGGGCGATCGACTCGGTGACGAGCTCGGGGTCGAAGCGCACCACCAGGTCGTCGACCACGCAGCCGGCGGCTGCGTAGCGCTCGCGGGCACCCGCATCGAGCACGCGCATGCCCGTGTCGGCGAGCAATCGCAGCGAGGCCCGGTGGATCTGCTCGACGTGGTCGTCGCTCAGCACCTTCACCGGCGGATACGGATTGCGCACCCGACGCCAGGCCATCGTCTCGATCGACCCGGCGCTCCGCCGCTCCCCCCGCTTGCGCATCGAGGGATCGTACCGGCGCCCGGGTGGCCGACGATTCGGCCGGTGCTCGTGCAGCGCCACGAATGCTCCGGACGGTGGCGTCGGGTCGGCCGTTCCTCGGTGTTCGGCGGCCGACCTCCGTTCTCGTCATGGACGACCGTCAGTGGCGGTTTCGGCTGACGAGAACGTGCCACCCCCGTTCTGTGGTGAGTTTCGGTCGTAGACGACGGAAACTCACCACAGAACCACCGCGCGACGGCCGAGCACCCGAGTCGGCCGACCCGCCCGCCACCGTCCAGAGCATCACGGACGCCGGAGGAGGGACGACCGAACCGGACGGCGTCGACGACGCGTAACCTGACCACATGAGCGACATCACGGTGCGGCGGGTCACGTTCGAGTTCCCCGAGGAACTCGACGACGTGCTGCCCGGTGACGACCTGCTCGACGAGGCCTATCTGGTGGCGTTCTCGTTCACGATGCCGGCGCTCGAGCCGTACCTCATCCGCACGTGTCGGGCCGTGGCCGACCGGGTCACCGACCCCGTGCTGGCTGCCGACCTGAAGGCCTTCATCGGCCAGGAGGCGCAGCACTTCCAGAACCACCGCCGCGTCAACGAGATGGTGCTGCGCCAACTCGGCGAGCCGGCGGCCACGAAGATCCGCGCCATTCTCGACGAACTCGACGCCGACTACCACCGGTACAACGACACGAAGTCCGACCGGTTCAACCTGGTGTATGCCGAGGGTTTCGAGGCGATGACCTGTGCGATGGCGATGAGCATGTTCGACCGCACCGCCAGCGGCAACTCGAAGTTCGGCGGGCGCTTCGGCGAGTGGCAGAAACTGTGGGCGTGGCACGCGGCCGAGGAGATCGAGCACCGCACCGTCGCGTTCGGCGCGTACGAGCACCTGGCCGGCGGCTACCTGCGCCGCATCGTCGGCACGTTGCGGGCGCAGTGGCACTTCCAGCGGTACATCGTGCGGTTGCAGCGAGCCGTGCTCGAGACCCGCGGGGTGCGCACACGTTCGGTGCTGCCGCCGTGGATCCACGAGCCCGACGGCCGTCGCCGCTACCTGCGCACGTTCGCCCCGGGCTACCGGCCGTCCGAGCTGCAGCCGAGCGAGCTCACCGGCATGATCCTGTCGATGTACGGCGGCTGAGCGTCAGGCCGCCGAGGGCGCGCAGCGAGCGTGCACCTGCAGCGCCGGCTCGAGCCAGTCGAGTGACACGTCGGCCGACGACCAGATGCGCACCTCGTCGCCGACCGACCGAGCCACACCGACCGCACGCTCGTCGAGCAGTGCGACGTGCACGAGCCCGTCTGCCGACGACGCGCCGGTGATCGCTCGCACCTCGGGGTCGTCCGCCGACCGCACCACCATCACGAGCTGCGCCACCTTCTGACCGGTCTCGAACCCGTACGGCGTCGGACCGTGGCGTCGCAGGAACTCGAGTCGTTCGACGCACTCGCGCAACTCGGGGATGGTGCCCGCCGGGATCCACCACATCACCGCGCCGGAGGCGTCGAACCACTCGGCCCGGCGGCGGAACACGTCGCGGTGGAAGCCCTTGTACGCGTAGTCGCGCAGTGCGGCGAGGCTCTCCCACACGCTGGCGTTCACGAGCGTGAGCGGGTCGTCGTACACCTGGGTCGAGCTGTCGCGCGAGTCGATGCCGTGCCGCCAGACGAACCCTGGACTGGCCTCGGCACGGGCGTTGGTCTCGTCGAGCAGCGCCACGTAGCTCGCCGACTCGGGGTGATCGAGCGGGCGGCGCAACGTGGCGGTGTTGAACTGCGCGAGGTGCACCTGCACGGGGCGATCGTAGGCCCGCGACCTCGCTCTGGCACAGTGGCCGCCGTGACCTCACCGATGGACCCGATCTCGTTCGCGCACGGCCCGGCGATGCCCAACCGGCTCATGCTCGCCCCGCTCACCAACCGCCAGAGCCACGCCGACGGCACGCTGTCGGACGACGAGCACCGCTGGCTGACGCTGCGAGCGCAGGGCGGGTTCGGCCTCACCATGACCTGCGCCGCCCACGTGCAGGCCGTGGGCCAGGGATTCGGCGGACAGCTCGGCGTGTTCGGCGACGAGCACCTTCCCGGCCTCACCCGGCTCGCCGCGGATCTGAACACGACCGGCACGGTGTCGTACGTGCAGCTCCATCACGCCGGGATGCGCTCGCCCGCCGATCTCATCGGCACGCAACCGGTGTGCCCGAGCGAGGACGCCGCCACCGGCGCCCGCGCGCTCACGACGGACGAGGTCGAGCAGGTCACCGCGGACTTCGTGGCCGCCGCTCGTCGCGCCCAGCTCGCCGGGTTCCACGGCGTCGAGCTCCACGGCGCCCACGGCTACCTGATCTGCCAGTTCCTGTCGCCCGAGATCAACCGCCGCGCCGATCGTTTCGGCGGTTCGCTCGAGAACCGGAGCCGGCTGCTGTTCGACATCGTCGACGGCATCCGCGCCGAGTGCGGACCCGACCTCGCGCTGGCCGTCCGCCTGTCGTCCGATCGCTTCGGCATCGTCACCGAGGAGATGGTCGAGGTGTACGAGCGGTTGATCGCCACCGGCGCCGTCGACCTGGTCGACATGTCGCTGTGGGACGTGCGGCGTCCCGCATCCGACGGCGTGTTCGCCGGCGAGCCGTTGCTCGACGTGTTCACGCGCGTCGAGCGCGGCCCCGTGCGCCTGGCGGTCGCCGGCAAGATCCACGAGCCGGCCGACGTGCACGAGATGCTCGACCGAGGGGTCGACATCGCCGCGCTCGGCCGCGTCGCGATCCTGCACCACGACTACCCCCGGCAGCTCGCCGTCGACGAAGCGTTCTCACCGCGTCACGCACCGGCGACCGCCGAAGTGCTCGCATCCGAGGGCGTGTCGGCGTCGTTCGTCGACTACCTGCGCACCTCGTTCAAGGGCTTCGTGGCCGACTGACCCGGGCCGCCCGCCCGGTCACAGCAGGGTGTGCACCACGCCGATCGCGACGCCGACACCCACGAGCCACGCGGAGTTGAGCTTCGTGCGCACCAGCACGACGAGCGCGACCGCCGCCACCACCACCGTCACGACGTCGGTGAGCGCGTCGTCCGCCAGCTGGACGAGCACACCCGCCATCAGCCCGAGCGACGCGACCGTGACCCCTGACAGGAACGCCCGTGCCACGGGACGGCGCCGCATCCACGGCACGATGCGGCCGAGGAAGCCGACGAACACGAACGATGGGGCGAAGATCGCGATGGTCGCGATCGCCGCCCCCGCGATCCCGTGCACCTGCCATCCGACGAAGGTGGCGGTCGTGAAGACGGGGCCCGGCGTGAACTGGCCGACGGCGACCGCGTCGAGGAGCTGCTGCCCCGTCAGCCAGCCGAGGTCGTCGACCAGGTGACGTTGCAGGAACGCGAGCAGCACGTACCCCGAGCCGTAGAGCACGCTGCCGATCTCGAGGAAGACGAGCCCGAGCCGCCACAGCGACACCGCTGCGGATGAGCGCGAGGGGTCGGCCGACATCGGTACCAGCGGCAGCCCCACCATCGCGAGCGAACGCAGTCGCCAACGGTCTCGGAGGTGCCACGCG
>WBZX01003037.1_pt1 | contig 10946 bp, 6 predicted proteins | sample 5204211 | NCBI WGS metagenome assembly WBZX01 (sample SAMN12344362, study PRJNA552823) | activated sludge metagenome | biome: Activated sludge suspended growth; feature: Nitrification reactor; material: Wastewater; isolation source: activated sludge from nitrification reactor of wastewater treatment...
GGGTACAGAACACGCCGGTGAAGATCGAGGTCGCGATGCCGATGAGCAACGTGACCGCGAACCCGCGGATCGGACCCGAACCGTACTGCCACAGCACCAGGCCCGCGATTGCGGTCGTGAGCTGCGAGTCGAGGATGCTGGTGAACGCGCGGTCGTAGCCGGCCTCGATGGCGGCGCGCGCGGTGTAGCCCTCGCGGACGAACTCGCGGATGCGTTCGTAGATGATGACGTTGGCGTCGACCGCCATGCCGAGCGTGAGCACGACGCCGGCGATGCCGGGCAGCGTGAGCGTGGCGCGGAAGAACGCCATCGCCGACAGCATGAACACGACGTTCATGACCAGCGCGAGGTTGGCGACCCAGCCGGCGCGGCGGTAGTAGACGCCCATGAAGAGCACCACCGCGACCAGGCCGATCGCGAAGGCCTTGGCGCCGCTCTCGACCGCGTCCTTGCCGAGGTCGGCGCCGACGCGCATCTCCGACTCCTTCTGCAGGCGGGCCGGCAGCGAGCCGCTCTTGAGCACCTTGGTGAGGTCGTTGGCGGCCTCGCGGGCCGACTGACCGGGCCCGCCGCCCAGGGTGATGCGGACGTTGCCGCCGGGGATGCGCTCGTTGAACACCGGATCGGAGCGCACCAGGTCGTCGAGGATGATCGCCATCTTGCGGCCGACGTTGTTGCCCGACATCTCCTCGAAGAGATCGGCGCCGACGCGGTCGAGCTTGACGTTGACCTCGGGCTGCCCGGTCTGCTGGTCGAATGCGACCGAGGCGTTGACGATGCTCTCACCGGTGACCTCGGCGCGGGCCTTGATCACGTAGGTGCGGTAGAGCATCTCGGGTGGCTGGCCGCGGCGCGTGGTCACCGGCGCGGTGCCGAACGCGACCTTCATGTCGGCGGGCAAGCGCCAGGCCGGCGGCAGGCCGGCGAAGAAGTTCTCCAGGGTCGCGAGGTCCTTCGCGTAGTAGACGAACGGGTCCTTGACCGTCACGCCGCCCTCGCGGCCGTACTCGTCCTCGACGTTGACCGAGATGCCCATGCCCTGGGTGACCATGCCGGCGTCGAACAGCGCGCGCAGGTAGGGCTTGCCGGTGCTCCCGAACGGGGTCTCGTCGTCGACCATGTGCATGCGCAGCACGGCCTGGCGCTCGATGATCTTGAGCAATCGGTGGAACTCGCTGGCACCGGCGAGGATCTGATCGCGCGCACGCTCGGTGAGCGCCAGCGTGGCGGTGCCGGGATCGGGCTGGGTCGGATCCGGCGGCAGCAGCTGCAGCTCCGCAGGCAGGCGGTCGTCGACGATGATGCCGTCCTCGGTGATCTGCGCGGGAAAGGCCTGCTGCAGCAGCGCCCGCACGTCGCCGTCGGGGATGGTGAGCTTGAGCGCGCCGGCCTGATCGCGCACGTCGGCGGTCGAGACCTGCGCCGCACCGGCGGCGGCGAGGATCTGCCCCAGGCGCGCGCCGGCGTCGCTGGCCGCCGCACGCAGCTCGGTGCTCTCGTCGGCCAGGCCCGGCAGCTCGACCACGATCTGGCGGTTCTTGGGATAGATGTTGGGCTCGGCGACGCCCATCGCGTCGACGCGCTTGCTGATGGTCTCGAGCGCGTTGGCGACCGCGGCCTTGCGGTTCTCGGCCAGCGCGGCGGCGGGCATCTTGAGCACGATGACGTTGGCGGCCTGGCCCTCCTCGGCGTCGAGCCGATCGAGCACGCCGTAGGTCAGACCCATCACGTCGTCGGTCGCCAGCGCGACGTCCTCGGCGCTGGGGAACGTCACCACCAGGGTGTCGATGCCGTCGCGCGTGATCTCGACGTCGAGGTTCTTCTTCTCGCGGAAGCCGATCTCGAGCTCGGCGGCGATCTGGTCGAGCTTGTTCTCGATGGCCTCGTCGACCGCGACCGAGTACTCGAGGTGGAGCCCACCTTGGAGGTCGAGGCCGAGCTGGAACTTGCGCGTGAAGGTGTCGGTGAGCCAGGTCGGCAGGCGCTCGGCCGGCAGCAACGAGGGCAGCAACGACATCACGCTGACCGCCAGCAGCGACATCAGGAGCAGGGTCTTGATCTTGAGGAATCGACGCATGGTGGTGGCTTCGTGGGGCGCGAGCCGCAGCGGCTCGTCGTCAGGGGGCCCTTGGAGGTGCTAGGCGCGGGCCTCGGCCTCGTCCTTGTCGTCGATGTCCTTGTCGGCCTTCTTCGTGGCCTTGGGCTCCGGCTTCGCGTCCGGCTTGGCGTCGGCCTTGGGCTCGGGCTTGGTGCCGGCGGGGTCCTTCATGGCGGCCTCGGCTGCGTCGAGGATGTCCTTGCGGAGCACGCGGATCTTCACGCGGTCGGCGATCTCGACCACCGCGACCTTGGGATCGTCGAGGTTCGAGATGCGCCCGAGGATGCCGCCGCCGATGACGACCTGGTCGCCCTTCTTGAGGCCCTCGACCCGCTTCTTGCGATCCTTCTCTTGTTTGCTCATCGGCCGCAGCACGATGAAGTAGACCACCGCGAACATCAGCACGAGCGGCAGCACACCCGAGAGGCTCGAGGCCGCACCCTCGCCCATCAACACGGCGCGGGGCGTGAGCGACACCAGGGACACGAAGGAGTTCAACGGCATGTACGGCTCGCTCTCGTCGGCCCGAATCGTAGAGCACACCTCGGCCACGTCTGACCGGTGGCTTGGAGGGTCATGGGGCCCTGACCGCCGGCGGACAATTGGGCGGACCCGAGGACGTCGGGGTCCCTCGGGGCGGCAGGGGTAGCAAGCGCGCCGCGGGGGGTCAAGGGCCGCCGGGGGGCCATCGCGCGCCGTGGAGGCACGGCCGCGCCGGGGCGCCCCACCGTCCGGCGACGCGATCCCGCGTCGGGGGCACGGCCGCGCGCCTAGTCGGGCGGCGCCAGGGTCGAGAGCGTGCGCCTGGTCTCATCCCGCACCGTCGGATAGTCGCCGCGGCGCAGCGCCGCCCGCAGCCGTCCGACCAGCGCGTGGAAGAACCACAGGTTGTGCAGGCTGGCCAGGCGTCCGAACAACGGATCGTCGCAGGCATGCAGGTGGCGCAGCCATGCCCGCGCGACCGCGGTGGGTGCGGCACAGCTCGGGCACCCGCACGCGGGATCGATCGGCCGGGGATCGTCGCGGAACGCGGCGCGCTTGATCGACATGCGACCGGCGTCGGTGAAGAGCTGGCCGTTGCGTGCGTTGCGGGTCGGCAGCACGCAGTCGAACATGTCGACGCCGGCGTCGATCGCCGCCAGCAGATCCTCGGGCATGCCGATGCCCATCACGTAGCGGGGCTTGTCGCGGGGCAGCAGCGGTGCGACAGCGGCCATGGTCGCGTGCATCTGCGCCGGGCTCTCGCCGACCGACAGGCCGCCGAGCGCGAAGCCGTCGAAGGGCAAGGCCGACATGGTCGCGACGTGCTCGCGTCGCATCGCGAGGTCGATGCCGCCCTGCACGATGCCGAAGCACAGCTGCTGCGCACCGAGGATCGATCCGCGTGCCGCCGCGGCGCGCTCGGCCCAGCGGGTCGTGCGATCGACCGCGAGCCGCAGCTGCGCCGGATCGACGCCGGCGGCCGGACAGTGATCGAGCACCATCGCGATGTCGGTGCCCAGCAAGGCCTGCGTGCGCAGCACGCTCTCGGGGGTCATGCGATGGGCCGAGCCATCGAAGTGCGTGCGGTAGTCGACGCCGTCGTCGTCGATGCGCTGCAGCCCCTGCAGGCTGAAGACCTGGAAGCCGCCCGAGTCGGTGAGGATCGGGCGCGTCCAGCCGTTGCACGCATGCAGCCCCCCGAGCTGGGCGATGCGCTCGGCACCGGGGCGGTGCGCGAGGTGGTACGAGTTGCCGAGCACGACCTGGGATCCGACCGCGCGCAGGTCCGCCGCGCGCAGCCCCTTGACCACGCCGTAGGTACCGACCGGCATGAAGCACGGGGTGTCGACCGGACCGTGGGCGGTCCACAGCCGCGCGCTGCGGGCGTCGCCGTGCTGCGCGAGCAGCTGGAAGCGGCCGGGCGGCGCTCGCTGCAGCTCGGGATCGTCGCACGACAGCCCGGCGGTGGGGTCGAAGGGCTCGGTCACGGTGCGGCCTCCACGAACATGCAGTCGCCATAGCTGTAGAAGCGATAGCCGCGGGCGACCGCCTCGCGGTACGCGGCCATCGTGCGGGCGTGCCCGGCGAAGCTGCACACCAGCATCAACAGGCTGCTGCGCGGCAGGTGGAAGTTGGTCAGCAGGTGGGTGACGGCGGCGAAGCGATGGCCGGGCGTGATGACGAGCTCGGTCGCGCCGTCGTAGGGCTCGATGCCACCGCAGGCCCGCGCGACGTGCTCGAGCGCGCGCACGACGGTGGTGCCGATCGCGACGATGGGCCGACCTGCACGCTGCGCCTGGGCGATGCGCACCGCCGCGGCCTCGCCGACATGCACGCGCTCGGCCCCGACGCGGTGGTCGCGGACGTCCGCGACGTCCATCGGCAAGAAGGTGCCGGGCCCGACGTGCAGCGCGATCGCGACGGTGTCGAGCTGCGCGAGCACGTCCGGCTCGAGGTGCAGCCCGGCGGTCGGCGCCGCGACGCTGCCGTCGGCGTCGGCGTAGACGGTCTGGTAGCGCTCGAGGTCGGCCGCGGTCGCGCCCTCGGGGCGCACGATGTAGGGCGGCAGCGGCACCTGCCCGAGCACACGGCAGGCCGCCATCAGCTCACCGGCGCAGACCTCGAAGCTGCGCTCGCGCGCGGTGCCGGCATCGTCGCAGACCCGCAGCACCAAGGCGCCGACCTCGAGTGTGTCGCCGCGGCGCAGCCGACGGCCGCCGCGGACCCATGCCTCGACCCGGGCGCCGACGCCGGTCGGCCGCGGCGCGGTCACCAGCAGCTCGAAGCTGCGGCCGTCGGCGCGGCGTCCGAACAGGCGCGCAGGGATCACCCGCGAGTCGTTCAGCACCACCAAGGCGCCTTCGGGCAGCAGCGACGGCAGCTCGCGCGCGACGTGATCGACGTTCACCCCGTCGCGGCCGACCCCGAGCAAGCGCGCGTCACCGCGGCGCGCGGCGGGTTGCTGCGCAATCGCGGCCGGCGGCAGCTCGAAGTCGAAGTCGGCGGGTTCCACGGGCGGGGCGCACTTTGGCCGCGGCCCTGCCCTTGTGGCAAGCTCGCTCGACCGATGCCTGCCTTCGTGCCCGCGTGGCTGCACCCCGTGGCCGTGATCCTCGCGCTCGCCACCGCGGCCCCCGCGGGCTCGGCCGCGGCTCCCGCGGGCATCGCCGCCGCGCCAGCGGGCGCCGCCCGGTCGGGGCCCACCGCACAACCGGCCGTCGACGCGGGCGAGTACGACGCCGCACGGGCCGAGGCCGACGTCACCGTGGTGCTGACCGACCAGAGCCGCGCCTATCTGCAGGCACGCGCGCGCCTCGTGCAACACGCCGAGCTGGGCAAGGCGGCCCTGCTCGCGCGGCTCGGCGCCGTGCCGCCGCCGACCAGCGCCGAGCGCAAGCGCCTGTTCGACGTACTCGCCGAGTGCGGCGGCGCCGACGTGGCTGCGCGCGTGGGCGACGAGCTGCGTGCGGCCGTGCTGCGCGAGGCCGCGGAGGTCTCGGCGCTGGCAGCCGCCGAGACCTGGCGACCGGTGCTGCGGGATCTGGGCGAGCACGCCCACGCCGCGCTCGCGAAGCTGGTCGCCGATCGCGAGCTGCCGCTGGCGATCCGTGCGGTGCTGCTCGACGACCTCGTGCAGCTGACCCCCGACGCCGGCGTGGCCGAGCTCTTGGTGCTGGCCGGTCGCGGCGAGACCAGCCTGCGCCAGCAATTCACGCGCTCGATGCGACGACGCCTGCGGGGCTCCGCGAAGGCCAGCGCCGCCGTGCTCGCGGCGATCGACGGCGAGCTCGAGCGGGCCGAGGCGACGCGACTGCCGGCGCTGATCCAGCTGCGCGCCGCGGTGATCGACGGCGCCGACCCGGGGTTCGTGCAGCGGCTCGCCGGGTGGTCGCTCGATGACCAGCGCACGTTCGCGGTGCGGGTCGCGGCGGTGCGTGGACTCGCCGCCTTCGCGGGCGACGACGACGGCGAGCAGCGCGAGGCCGCCCGCGCCGCGCTGCAGCGGGTCGCCGCGGCCACGCTGCCGGCGACCACGCAGGCGCACGAGATCCTCGCGTGGCTGTCGCTGCAGGCGCTGCCCCCCGCGCAGACCGGCGCGCTCGCGCAGCGCCACGGCCTCGATCGCTCGCCGGCGCCGCGGCTGTCGGCGCTGGCGTGGGCGACCATGCCGCTACCCGGCGGCACCACGTGGCTGTCGCGCGCGCTCGACGACCCGTGGCCGAGCGTGCGCACCTCGGCGCTCGACCGCGTCGCGGGCCCCTGCGAGCGCAAGCTCGTGGGCAGCCTGCGCGCACGGGTCGGCCGCGTGCAGGACGGTGCCGACGCCGAGCCGATCGTGCAGCGTGCGGCGATCGGCGCGCTGTCGCGGTGCGGCGACGCGGCCTTCCCTGCGCTGGTCGACATGCTCACCGACGACGCGGTCGCGACCGAGCTGTCGACCGAGGCCGCACGTGCGCTCGCCCGCAGCTTCGGCGCGCGTGGGGCCGACGCGGTCGCCAAGGTCCTCGCGGGCCGCCCCGAGGCCGGCTACGCCCGACGCCTGGCCCAGAGCCTGCGTCACGCCACCCATCCCACGCCCAAGGTGCAGGCGGTGCTGTGCGCGTGGGTCCGCGAGGGTGGCGAGGTCGGTGGCGCCGCCGCGGGCTCGCTCGACGCGCTGTGGAGCGAGGGCGTGGCGGTCTGCGAGGAGGACGACGACGACGACGCGCGTCGCTGTGCGGTCAGATCCGCGTCAGCTTCATCTGCGACGCCGTCAGCAACCCACCACCCGACACGCCCACGCCGATCGCCGCCGGCACGGTGGCGGTGACCGGGCAGCGCGCCACGCTGACGCCGCCCAGGCGCACGTCGATCGAGCCCGGCCGCACGTAGATCTGCAGCGGCCGCGGGCTCGTGACGAAGTCGACCGGATCCGCGGCGCAGGTGAAGCGCGTGACCTCGCCGAGCGCGTCGCGGCCGAAGCCCTCGATGCGCTCGCCGAAGCGGATGCTGGTGCGTGCGACCGCGCCGTGGGACAGCACCACGTGCACCGCCGGCGGATCGACCACGCCCTCGGCGTCGGGCACCACGCCGAGCGTGACGTCGAAGCGAAAGCTCGCGCTGGTGAAGCTGCGCACGTGGGCCCAGACCGCCGGGAACTCCCGCGCCGAGCCGCTCGCGCGCAGCTCCACGCGATCGCCGGCGAACGCGACGCGCGAGGGCTCGTGCACCACCAGGCTGCCGGCGCTCAGGGTGTCGACGCCGGGGATGTTCTCGTCGGGGCCATCGAGCCGCGGCCGCAGCCGCACGAGGAACGGCTGCACCGGCTCGAGCGTGTCGGGGTCGCGACCGCCGGCCGCGAGCACGCTGCCATCGGCGAGCGCGACCATGCTGGTGGCCGTGCGGCGCACCGGCGGTACCTGGGCCAGCCCCAGCTGCGCGCGCGAGAGGTCGACGGCGTCGTCGGGCTCGACCGCCAGGGTCGGGAACGGCAGCAACCAGGTATCGGCGAAGAGTCGCTCGCCCGGCAGCGCCAGCAGCTGCCGCCGAGGGTTCGCCAGCGCCAGCGGACCGTGCTCGTGGAAGCAGGCCCGCTCGTCGACGCCGTCGCACCAGCCCGGCCAGCGCCCCGCGGCGTCGTCGGTCGCCCACGCCAGCGTGCCATCCGACAGCGCGATCGCCAGGAGCCCGCCTTCGAGCAGCGCTGCGCCGATGATCGCCTGGGTCTCGCCGTCGGTGCTGCCCTGCACGCGCTGCAGACGGAAGTCATCCGCGTACGCGGTCCACTCGGGCGCGTCGGGGTGCCAGCGCTCGATGGTCGCGACCCCGTTGCCGTCGCCGTTGCGCCCGCCGACCGCCAGCACGGTGCCGTCGCGGGCGAGCAGCAGCGTGTGCTCGTAGCGCTTCTGCGCCATCGGCGGCGCGGCCTCGAAGTGCGGCGGCGAGGTGCTCGGGTCGACCACGAAGCCGGTCGCGAACACGTGGCGATCCGAGGGCACGCAGCGCGACTGCAGGTCCAGCGCATTGCACCCGCCGGTCACGAGGATGCGGCCGTCGGGCAGCACCACACCGGCGTGATAGCCCCGGGCGGTGTCGATGCCGTCGACGTCGATCCGCAACGCGGGCTGCACCGGCGTGCTGCGATCGAGATCGACCGGCACGTAGTGATCGAGCGCGCGGCCGTCGGCCCGCGCGCCGCCGATGATCGCGAAGCTGCGGGCGCCGGTCGGCACCACCACCACCCCGGTCACCGGTGAGGGCAGCCCACGGTCGAGCGGCGTCACGAGATCATCGTCGTCGCGGGCGTGGATGACATCGTCGAGCAGGCGGCCGTTGCGATCGCGGCCGCCCGCCAGCAGCACGTCACCCTCGGGACCGACCGCGAGCCCACCGACGTCACGGAAGTCGACGCCCGACGGCAGCGCGCACAGCTGATCCTCGGGCGCGAAGTAGACCGGCAGCGGGCCGCGGACATCGTCGAGTCGCGCGGTGCGACCGACCGCGACCGTGAAGTCGCCGAACTGGCCCTCGACGGTCAACGCATCGGCGGCCTCGGGCAGCTCGGGCAGCGTGCCCTGCCCCGGCCCGAACACCCGCGCCGTCGCGGCGCTGATGGGGAAGTCGCCACGGGGCACCACCCGCACCGCGTTGAGATCCAATTCCTCCAGGCCGCACCCGGGCAGCGCCACCAGCGTCGCGCGGATCTCGTCGCCGCAGCCCCCCGACGCCAGCCACAGCGCCACAGCCCACGCCCGCGAAGGCCGGCAGCGCGCGCGCAGGCGGGCATCGGCGTGCGTCGCGGCCGTCACGTCCCTGCATGCTACCATGGCGGCCTTGTCCGCGGTGAGCAGCGACGACTCGCGCACCGACTTGCTGACCAGCAGCGAGACCTCGCTGTCCTTCGGCAAGTACCGGCTGACGCGGCTGTTGGCCCGCGGCGGCATGGGCGAGGTCTACCTCGCGCGACTGGTCGGCGAGCTCGGCTTCGAGAAGAAGCTCGTCATCAAGACCATCTTGCCCGAGCTGGCCGCCAAGCCCCGCTTCGTCGACATGTTCGCCGCCGAGGCCAAGACCGCGGTCGCGCTCTCGCACGGCAACATCGTGCCGATCTACGAGCTGGGTCGCGCCGGCGACACGTTCTACATCGTGATGGGCCACGTCGACGGGCCCTCGCTGTCGAGTGTGCTCGAGCGCTGCCGCGTCAGCGAGCGTGCGCTCGAGCTCGGCGCCGCGCTGCACATCGCCCGTGGCGTGCTCACCGGCCTGGCCTACGCCCACACCGCCGAGCCCGGTCGCCCCGCCGTCGTGCACCGCGACATCACGCCGCGCAACGTGCTGGTCGACCGCTCGGGGCAGGTCCGCATCGTCGACTTCGGCATCGCGGCGCCCGCCGACGCCGAGGTCGACATGCGCGGCGGCTCGACCGGCTACGCCGCGCCCGAGCAGATGCGCGGTGACACCGTCGATCCCCGCGCCGACGTGTTCTCGGCGGCGTGCGTGCTGTACGAGCTGGTCACGCTCGAGCGCGCGTTCCCCCGCGAGGGCGTGTGGACCGCGCCCGATCTCTCGCTGCTACCGAGCGAGCTGCGCGAGCCGGTCGGCGCGGCGCTGTCGCTCGAGGCCGCCGCGCGTCCGGCCGACGCCGGCGCGCTGCTGTCCCGGCTGGGCCCCGCGTTCGCCCGTCACGCGGCCAGCTACGTGGACTCGCAGCTGGCCGCGCACCTGCGCGAGCTGTTCCCCGAGGGCTTCGAGGGCGGCGCCACGCAGCCGGCGATCGCCGGCTCGGCGGTCAAGCGCGGCGCGAAGGAGCGCCCGTCGACGCAGACCTTCGCCACCCGGCTCACCGTGATCACGCGCTCGCTACCGGTCGACCCCCCGGCCACCGCCGCCGCGGGCGGCAGCGGGCGCACCAAGACCGTCGCGGTCGCGGCGGTGCTCGCCCTCGGCGTGGCCGCGCTCGGCTGGACCCTCGGTACGCGCAGCGGCGCCGAGGAGGCCGCGCGGGCCCCCATCGCCGTCGACGATCCCTCGACTCCCGCCGCCGGCGTCGGTGCGGCGCGCCCGGCCCCGCGGCCGGTGCCACCGGAGCGCGCGCCGAGCCTCGACGCGACCATGCCCGAGGGCAGCGGGCCGGCCGAGTCGATCGCCGCGTCCGAGGCCAGCACCCCCGGGTCGAGTTCGGCCGAGGCGAGCCCGCCGCCCGAGGAACCGCCGGCGCGGCCGACCACCGTCGCGCTCGCGGTGACGCCGGCCGACGCGATCGTCACCGTCGACGGACGGGCCGCCACCGACCATGGGGCCATCGAGATTCCCGCCGGCGGTGCCGAGGTCGTGGTCAAGCGGGCCGGCCACCTGCCGCGCACCTTCACCGTCGACGCGACGCATCCGTTGCCCGCGGCGGTGGTGTTGAAGCCGCGAGGGCCCGCCGGCGACGGCACGCTGGCGGTGTTCGCGGGCAGCGTCGCGTGGGCCGAGGTCACCGTCGACGGCCGCCGCGTGGGCGCGACGCCGATCAAGAAGCACGCGCTGCCCGAGGGCACGCACCGCGTGGTCGTGACCTGCACCGACGCGTGCCCGAGCCGCCAGGTGCTGCTGCAGCGCAGCGTCACGATCCGCGCCGGCGAGCTCACCCGCGTGGACGCCGAGTAGCCGAGCGTCAACGGCCGAGGAAGGAGTCGGTGTCGATGCCGTAGGCGGATTGCTTCGGCAGCGTGCCGACCACGGCGCCGGTGACCACCGCACCGACCACCACGGTGCCGAGCACCGTCCACACCCACGCGCGCCGGTACCACGGCTTGGTGGTCGGCGACGGCGGCGTGTCGCTGCCCGGACGCACCAGCTTCGGCCACGCGTCGTCGCTGGCGATGCGCTGCGCGGGATCGGGCGG
>WBZX01003038.1_pt1 | contig 10942 bp, 8 predicted proteins | sample 5204211 | NCBI WGS metagenome assembly WBZX01 (sample SAMN12344362, study PRJNA552823) | activated sludge metagenome | biome: Activated sludge suspended growth; feature: Nitrification reactor; material: Wastewater; isolation source: activated sludge from nitrification reactor of wastewater treatment...
GCGCACACAGATCGGTGTGAGCATGGCGGACTGGGACCGCTGCGTGCTGAAGCCGGGGACCTGGCCCAGCACCTGGACCTTCGGCGTGGTCTTCCGCACGCGCGAAGGCAAGGTGGGCGACATCCTGGAACGCTGCTACACCATCCAAGGCGGACGACCCGGCACCATCAACCTCTTCGATTGGCACCCACGCGTGCGCAAGAGCCGTCCTGATCTGAAAGTCGTGGGGCGCGGCGCGTGCCCCGGTTTCGTGGAGCAGCAGCGCAAGACCTGTGCGGACCGCGAGCGCTAGCGCCGCGTCACTCGTCCAGGTCCATCACGTACCGCTGCTCGCTCTTCGAGCCGGCAACCGGAACCAGCGCCTTGCCATCCCAGCGCAACTGCTCACGCAGGAGCAGGCGCGTCAATGTGTTCGTCGGTTCCTCCCCTTCCTCGTTCGGGGCTTCCGTCTCTTCGTAGGTGCTGATCACCTGGATGATGGCATCCGGTAACCCTTGCACGTCGGCCGGGTAGATGAACATCCTGTTCTCACTGTACGCACCATCCGGTGTGCCCATGAGGTCGGTGGCATGGTGGAAGCGCCCACCGCTCCAGAACACCACCACCTGGCCCGTGGTGCAACCGCAACCACCCACGCACGGGACGGATAACGTGATCACGTCATCCACGTTCTTCAAACCCAGATCGCCGTTGTTCCGCACGTCTTCGAAGCCCCAGGCGAAGCTGCGCACCACGATACGATCCACCTCCTTCCCTCCTTTCACGGCCACGAGCCGGTAGCTGAAGTCGTAGCGGCCGGTATCCGACGGGGTCACATGGTCGATGCCTCCGTAGAACTTCACCGTTGGATCGGCGTGGCTGCCAGCGCTCCATTGCGCCAGACCGCCACCCCAGGTCCATCCCTGCACCGCTCCCACTTCCACTTGGTACCAATAGCTGCCAATGCCTTGGAACATCAGCGTATCGGCCAGCACCTCCACCACGCTAAGGGCCGTGCCGCTGGTCGCACGCAACAACACGGGCGCCTCCAAGGAAGGAGCGTCGTGCACCGGGGTGCCATCCACGAGTACATAGGTGATGTCCGCTTCCTCCGGAAAGAGGTATTGACTGCGCGGAGTGTGGTGGATGAAGACCGGATCCTGCGCCTGAGCCTGAGCGGCGATCAAGAACAGGAAGGAAGCAATGGCGCGCATGGGTGTTGGGGCAGCCAAAGATCACGCCAAGTAGCCAACCCTATGACCGGCTCATTCCCGGCTCAATCGGACGGCACGTCGTTCACTGTCGTGCACGGTGTACAGGCCCACTGGCAGTGCGGAAAGGTCGAGGTCGATGACGCCGGTGGCCACGCGGGTCAAGGGCACCTGCAGGCTCCGTCCCACTACATCACGCACGACCAGGTTGCCGCCCATCCCCTCCAAGCGCACCCAGCCGGTGGATGGGTTGGGATAGGCGCGTGCCACGGTGACGTGCTGTTCCTTAACATCCATGAACTGGGGTACACAAATCCCCGGGGTCTCCGTGTACCAACCGTCCCAGAAGGTGGTGTCGTTGTGACTGAAGCAGTCCAGCCCGAACCAGTATTGCGACACGTTGATGGGGTTGAAGTTGAAGAGGCCGTGGACGCAGCCCATGCCCTCGATCCACTCGGAATCCACACCGATCGACGGGTCGATGGCCTGCACCTGCAAACCGATGCGGCCGCCGTAGTTGGGGTTCGGTGCGGAGGTCACCACCCTTACGTCCACCAGTCGTGCACCCATCCAACCAGTGCTGCCGCCGCACCCAAGTTCTTCGTTCACGTACACGCCGTGTAGTGTGTCGTCGACCGCAGCGCCGAAGTCATAGAGCAGGTATTCCTGGGTGGAGTCGGCCGGGAAGAAGTACACCGCACCATTTTCTTCGCGAATTCCACCAACGTAGTCGGCCCCGCAATGACGCAACTGGCTGTAGTCCGTTCCTGCTATCAACGTATCGGTGCCATCCACACAGAAATTGGCCGTGGTCGTCCACTCGAACTGAGGTATGGGCGGTGGCGTTACCATGACCTCGAAGTACTGCACCCACGTGGCGTTCTCGAAAGGGAACGCGAAGTTCTGTGCAGCGAGTGCGACCGGAGCGATCAGCGAAGCGAGGAGTAGTGTTCTACGCATGGGAGGTTTGTTGGTGTGAAAGATGCAGCGTTAGGGCGTTGCCTGATACCAAGACACGCCAGTTCACCGAACGCTGCCTGTGTCCGAATTCCGATACTCCTGGCCGAGTTGGTCATCCAAAAGGTGAGGACGAAGGAGCACGAGCGCTGTGTTCCGTCAGAGATAGCTCAACCACCACTTCTCCTTGTGCGCCGCGCGGTAGCTGGCGAACCAACGGCACGGGAAGTAGATGGTGACCACCACGGCGACCCATACGAGGTACACGACCCACAGTGGGAAGCCGTTGTCGGCATGCACCGCGGGGTCGAGCGAAACGGAGAGGATGGTCTCCTGCCAGGGTTGCCCTTGCAGCACCATGGCCAGTGTGGCCAGCACATGGATCAGGTAGATGTGCACCATGTAGTAGAAGAAGGGCACGCGACCGAGCGTGATGAAGGGCGTGCTCCAGCGAAGGGTGCGTCCTTCGGCCCAACCGAGGAAGAGCAAGGCCGGACCCAGCGTCATGCACAGGTAGAGCAAGGAAGGCGGATACTTGGTGAGGTTGAGGAACGAGAGCACATCGTACACCGCCGTGGGTCGATCCTCCCAGGGATACGGATCGCCGTAGCCATTGATGGCACGCAGACCGATGAAGAGCACCACGGTCGCAAGACCCAGTCGGTACAAGGTGCGCTTGCGTTGTTGCGCCGCCACGTCGGGCACGAACAGCCGACCGAGCGTGTAGCCCAGTGCCATGGTACCGATCCATGGCAGCACCGGGTATTGGATCAGCAGCACCCGATCCGGCGCCAGTTGGAAGAACCCCTCCCGGTGCAAGGCGCTGAAGAGCATGCCCACTGCGCCCTGTTGCGGCAACACCAACCCATCCAGCAGGTTGTGACCAAGTACGAGGGCCAGACCAACACCGAGTATCGCGCGCCATGGCAGGTGCACGAGCAGCGCGAGTGCGATCATGCTGACGCCGATGGCCCAGAACACCGCCAGCACGGTGAAGGAGAACGACACATCGAACTGCCAACCGAACCCGACGATGACCACTTCCACGAAGATCATCCACGCACCGCGCGTCCACAGGAAGCGGCTCAACTCCGCCTTCGTGCGTGTGCGTCCGTAGAGGAAGGCGCTGGTGCCGGCCAGGAACACGAAGACCGGCGCGCAGTAGTGCGTGATCCACCGGGTGAAGAAGAGCACCGGCGTGGTGGTGGCGAGGTCCGTGGGGCTGGGACCGAAGAGCAGGCCGTGGTGGAAGAAGTCGCGTACGTGGTCCAGCGCCATCACCACCAGCACGAGTCCGCGTAGCAGGTCGATGGTGGAGATGCGGGCAGTGCTCATGGCGGGAAGGTAGCCGGAACGCACACACCGCCTACGGCACGTACAGGTCACGCCGCTGCTCGTTGCACGGTGTGATGCCGCTCTCGCAGAAGGCGTACTGCCTCCAATGGCTCTTGATGGTGGTGCTCGCCGTGCCCAGCGTCCGCCGTATGACGAGCTCGCCGAAGGCCTCTTCGTTGCAACGCTTGATCTGCACCGCATTCCCTCGGTCGCACGTCACGCCGCTGATGGTCACCCGGTAGTGACCCGTGCTGTCGGTGGTGACGAGTTGCTTCCCGATCATGAGCGGCGTATTCCGCAGCACGTCCTTCGTGGTCTGGTCGTACGCCACACCCGTTAGGTGGTAGGACCATCCCCTGCCCTTCGCGGCGACGGTAGCGCTCAACGCCACCAAGAGAATGAACAACAGCGTTCGCGCACGGACAAGTCGCATGGACCGAAGGTCGGAAGAAGCCAGCGCACGCCGACGGGGTTCCTGCGAGGTTCCGTAGTGTTGTGGTGGCAATGGCTCCCAGCGTCACCATCACCGATACCGGTCGCGAAGGCCGGGTGCAGTATTCCGAAGGACCGCAGCACACCATCGGTGGCTACTGGGAGTTCGGTGGCGGTGAGGTGGTCACCATCGTGAGCATGGGTACGCTGGAAGAGTGGCAGCGCGATCACGCATGGGCGGTGGAGCGTCGGTCGAGCATCCTGCGTCGCGTGGCCGATGAAGTGGTGCGGCAGCGCGCTCCGTCCTGCACGGCGGAGGTGGACGAGGTGCGCGGCGACATCCTCGTTCGCCGCGCGGAAGGCACAGCGACCACGGAGGCGCACGTCACCACGCCGCAAGCGCAAGCCGCCAGCTTCACACGGCGCTATACCAACATCAAAGCCATGGTCGGCATCGGCGTACTGGTCATCGCGCTCGTCGTCGGCGCTGTCCTGTGGATGGGAAAGAAGGTGCTGACGGTGGCACCGGCCAGCGGCGTGCCCTTGAACGAATGTGTGCGCACCGATACGCACATCGCCTCCCTCATCCAGTACACCGACCCGCACCTGCCGCGCATCAGCGGTCGCGGCGGTAACACCACCACCAGCCTCAGCATCCTCTTGATACCGCTGGATGGCTCCCGGCCGCAGGTGGTGCCCATCGTGGGCCAGCTCGATGGCAACGGCTACCAGCTCGCACGCATCCTGGGCAGCGATGGCCATACCCTGTGGTTCGATGCCAACGGCTTCCACGGTGTGCGCCTGCACGACTACACGCTCATCACCCCCGAGCACCTGCGCGACGCCAACCCCGGCGTGGACCCTTCGTGGTGGGAGGATGCGCGCGGCATGGACATCGTCGGTGGCCGACTCCATATCATCAACGCCGACCGCAGTGCGGCCCTGGACGTGGACCCCGCCACTTGGAAGGCCACGTCCGTGGCACCCATCGTTAGCAACGCACGCTTCGAGCGGGACGAACCCACGGACCACCTGGCGGCGGGTTCCCTCACCACGCGTGGCACCTGGCTCGGACTCCATTCCGCCGAAGACCTGCAAGGCGAATACAAGGTGGGCAAACACGTGCGCACGGTGGAAGCGGCCGAGGACGCCAAGCAGCTACGTCGCCTGTACAGCGCCACGGTGGAACCCAGCTCCGATGGAGCGCACCTGCGCATCCTGGGCATGGAACCGCTCAGCGATGCCGAGTACCTCAACGCCGCCTTCCTCCGCATGGAACCCACGGCCCTGCCCATTCCCGTGAGCGATCCGGATGGCGTGCTCATGGTGTACACCAGCAAACCCGGCCTCGGTGGCACGCTCGTGGTGGCCCGCGTGGACCTCGATGGCACCGTGCGTTGGAGTGTGGACACCGGCATCGAGCGCTTCGGCCTGCAACAGATCCTCCCCGGCATGGAGCAATGCGCCTTCGTGGGCACACGCCCGCCCGTGCCCGACAAGCTGAGCGAACCACTGGTGGTGCTCGTGGACAATGCCACCGGTGAACGCATCACCCATTCCTTGTGGCGGTGACCACCGACCGTTCCCGCGCCAACGTCCTGTACGCACCCGCTAGGGTGGCACGCGTCGCGCGCCGCTGTGGGCTCTTGATGAGCGCATGCTGCTTCCTCACCGTTGGCGCCAAGGCCCAGCGACAGCCGCCCGCCGCCGTCGGTTACCTGGATACCGTGCTCTTCAACAACGAGCAGCACTACGCCGCCTTCGGCTACGATGGTCCCGCGCCGCTCTTCGTGCAAGGGTGGTTCCCGCTGGACGATGGACCGATGACGCCCCCGCTGAGCCTGGCACAGCTGCGACAACGAAGGCTCAGCGGAGCATTGCAACGCGTGTACGACGAGCTGCTGTCGCGCGCGGACTCCGCCTTCATCGAATACGACCTGCGCTATGTCTTCAACAGCGATAGCACCATCGACTACGCGCCTTTCACCGAGCAGCAGGTGAAGGACAGCCTCTTCGCACTGCCCACAAGCACACATGAGCTGAGCGGTGCACAGGCGCTCGACGTTCCGGTGATCGTGTACCACCACGGCTCGCAAGGCTTCAGCGATGAGAACCTGCGCATGGCCGAGCACTTCGCCGCCAACGGCTTCCTCTTCCTTGCGTGCAACTTCCACTGGCCGCTGGAGAGCAGATCCTACGGCTACCCGCTCACCTGGGAGCCGGACCGCAGCAGCATCCGCACCGTGGTGCGCCTCGCACGACAGCTCGCCAATGGCAACCCGGTCTTCTACATCGGTCACAGCTGGGGCGCGCAGGAAGGCTGGTGCACGCTGTACGAACCCGGCCTTGCCGATGCATTCGTGAGCTTGGAGACGACGATGGAGTGGAAGACCGATACCGCGGAGGTGCTCGACAAGTGGCCACATGTATTCGAAGCGATCACCTCCCACAGCTACCCCCTGCCGATCCTGATGGTGGCCGATACCGACGGCGAACCACCGTTCCCGCTGTTCAAGGGTGTTCGCGCGGACATCCGCTACCTGGACCCCAAGCAACCCTTCGCACACGAGAGCTACACGAGCGCCTACGTGATGCGACTGCTCGGAGAAGGACGGTACAACGTACCCGATGCCGCGAACTTGCGAGAACAGGAAGCGATCCACGATGCGCTCTTGGAGGAGCTGCTAGCCTTCTTGCGGGAAGCGGCGGGGGCGCCTGCTTCGACACCGCCGCACGGTGACGTGTTCCACCGCTCCGCACAACGCAGGTCATCGAGCACCCTCGCCCGGTAGCGCTTCGTCCCCAACGTTCGCTTCACCGCGCCCTTGCCGGCATGACCTTCCAGCAGGTCGATGGCCGTGGACCGACGAACTAGACAAGGGCGCCAGGCGCCGGAGGCCCCTGTGCTCCTGACCACGTAGCGGTGCTTCACTCGTTCCACCGGACCGGACCATCACACGGTCCTGTGCCCGTACGCACACATGCACCATCTTCGCTGCACATGCGCAACCTCCTCCTCCTCCTGCTGCTCCCCACCTTCACCGCTGGCATCGCCCAACCGTTCGACTGGCAATGGTCACGCACGGGTACGGGCGACCTGATGGAACCCTTGGTGTTGGACATGGCCGTGGATGCGGTCGGCAACACCTATATCGTGGGCAACTTCTACGGCACCATCAGCTTCGGCGCACTGCCTTCCATCAGCGCCGTGGGGCAGAGCGATGTGTTCGTGGTGAAGCACGCGCCCGATGGCACCGCGCTGTGGCTGGCCCAGGGCGGTGGCAGCAGTTGGGACGAAGCCACCGCTATCGCGGTGGATGCGGCCGGCAACGCCTACATCACCGGATCCACCACCTGCCCCACGGCCGACTTCGGCAGCACCACCCTGAGCCTGCAAGGCACCATGGACGTGGTGGTGGCCAAGCTCACGAGCAACGGACAGTGGCAGTGGGCCAGGCACTTCGGCAGCAACTACACCGGCGATGAAGCGGGCCAGGACATCGTGGCCACCGCCGATGGCGGCACCTACATCACCGGCGCCTTCAAGTACTACTTCGAGTTCGATGCGCTACCGGACCTCGAAGGCTGCAGCACCATCCAGGACCTCTTCCTGCTGCACCTGGATGCGGACGGTACGCCCGTGTGGGCACGCAACCCGGACTGCACCCACGATGCCAGCTACGGCGTGAGCACCGGACAGCAGTTGGCGCTGGACGGCCTGGGCAACCTCTACCTGGGTGCCCGCTTCCGTGGCGATACCAGCTTCTTCGAAACGGACACCTTGGTGAACACCCAACCCAGCGGTCAGGCGCATGATTGCCTCCTGGCGAAATACACCCTCGATGGGGACCACCAATGGGTGCGCTGGATAGGTGGCTACGGCTACGATGATGTGAGCGACCTGGCCACCGATGCCGCCGGCAACTGCTACGTGGCCATGCACCGCGAGAGTGAGTACGACCTCCCCGAATTCCAGATACCCGTGAGCGGCACGCAAGGGATCTACCGTGCCGTACTGCTCAAAGCATCGCCCACCGGCGAGTTCCTGGACTGGAAGCGCTTCGGCAACAGCGGCTACGACCACCGCATCAACCGCGTGGAAGTGGATGCGCAGAACGACATCCTCCTCACCGGTTGGTTCGAGGACCGCCTCGAGTTCGATGCGGTCGTCTTCGATGGGGCCGGTCCCTACCACGGTTCGTTCCTGGCGCGCTTCGCGAACGACATCACCGTGCAAGAGGTCTTCGCCACGCGCGACAACGCCCCCCGTCGCTTCATGGCCTTGGGCCTGGATGGCGCCGACAACCTCTACCTCGCCGGCGGCTTTGCGGATACGCTCACCTTCCCCGGCACACCCACCTTGGATGTGGTGAACACCGCCGCCTTCCTGGCGCGCAGCGGCGATCTGAACACGGGCATCGCACACACACCCGCGCCGGAGCTGCCGATGGTCTTCCCATCGCCGAGCAGCGGCCATTTCACCGTTCGTCAGGAGCTACCCTTCACCGCCCTGCGCATCTGGGATGCTGCCGGGGCCCTCGTTGCGGAGCAGACCTTCACCCCCACCCGCACGCACGACCACTGGTTGGATACACCCGGAGCCTATACCCTCAGCATCACGCTGTCCGGTGGCGAGGTGCGCCAGACCAAGTTGATGGTGGTGCGGTAAGGTGCGGCGGGCCACCGCGCGTTGATGGTGACCATGCAACTGCATCCATCGAAGGACCGGACACGGTCTGCGATCACCAACGTGATCACTCCTTGATGAAGCGCACCGTGCGGACCTGCGCACCCGCATCCACCCGCACCACGTAGGTGCCAGCGGTCAAACCGGAAACGTCCAATGTGCCCTGTGCCGTGATCGCGACCGCACACACCGAGCCACCCAATGCGGATACGACCGTGGCCACGCACTGCTGCGCAGGAAGGCCCGCGATGGTCAGCTGGTCCGCACACGGGATGGGGAAGGCGGTGAGCAACTGGGTGTTCGCTTCCTGGACGGACGAGATCACCTCATCCTCGGAAGCCTCGATGTAGATGTTGTCGAAGGAGGCGTAGCTGGAACTGATCTGCGTCAACCGCAGGGCCACCAGGCCGTCCGTGGAGCCGGACACGTCCAAACTGCCTTCGGCGTGCGCCCAGTTGAACACGAAGCTGTCCGTATTCGGGCCGATGCCCACCAGCGTATCCGCATCGAGCGCGGGTGCATTGCTCAGGTTGAACACGCCACCCGGCGCATCGAGCACTTCGATCTTGAAGATCGCCGTGTCCATGGGCAGCGGGCCACCGCAGGTGGTGTTGATCGCCGAGATGTCCATGCCCACGTTCACGAACGGCAGGCCCTCGGTATCGATCAGCAGACCGAGTTTGTCGCCGAAGTTGGCGTGCAGCATGCCGATGGAGAAATCGCCGCCCGTGCCGGCCGGGTCGTCGTACACGTCGCCTGGACCAGTGATCAGGATGGTCTCCACGGTATTGGTGTTCACGAACTGCCCGGACGAAGTACCCACGCCCGTGCCGGCCCACAGGTCGTTCACGGGGTTCACGCCGAAATCCTGCTGGCAGGCGGCGATGGACGGTGTTGCGATCGGCGTGAGGAACTGGTTGCTGTACACCACCACGTCTTGTGCGTGGATGCTCGGAGCGAACAAGCCCAAGCAAGAAATGAGAAGAAGCGGGGCGTAACGAAGCAGCATGTGTGGCGGTGTTTGTGTGCCGCAAAGCAATCGGCGCTGCCACCGTGCATCAATAGAACCTTGGTTGACGGCGACGACCGGATCGCGCGTTCGCGCCTTGGCTTCTGGCGCTCTTCGCAGGCACACGAACACTCAACGCTCCGGAAGAACTCCGCGATCAGCGCGTGCTTCTCAACCGATCCCACCAACTGCCTCCCACTGCGCAAGACCATCGGAGCGGTGCACGTCCGATCATCCTCCTGCCACCGGATCCCGACAGAATACGATCTTCAACCACCGGACCTACGACCGGCCCAACGGCCACAGGGCGCACCCGGAACAGCGAGCATGAACCCGACCATCGCCCAACAGATCATCGGCACCATCAGCGCCGGGCTTGCCATATTGCTGTTCTTCCTGCGGCTGCAACCCTTCCTGTGGGAATGGACGGGCAAGCAGACGAGCAACGACCAATGGGCGGCACCCGCCCTTGCCATCCTCGTCCCCATCTGGGGGCTGATGCTGGTCGCGCTGCTCTGCATGACGGCTGCCGGCGGCTTCGACTGGATCCGTCTGGGACGCGGCAAGCTCTACGTGCTCACCGTGGCCGCTGCGTTCGCGCTGGCGGTCGTTTCGTACGTGTTCATCGCCTTCTACCTGCGCCCCGGTTTCACGCCACGCGGCCTCTACAGCCCGGTCCTCTACCTCATCCTGTTCTCCACCGTGCTGCTGGTGGTGGTGAGCTTGAACCAGACGCTGATGCCGAGGTTCTCCGTTCAGTGGCTGCTGCGCCCATGGACCTGGTCCACCGCGTTGAGCCTCGTGGGTAGCCTGATCTTGGCAGGTAATTGTATCGCCAACAACGGCGTTCGCGGATTTTCCGATGTCGCCATGCTGATCGTCCGGATGCTACCCGCTTCTGAAGAGGAGTTAGCGCAGATCGCACGGCTTGATCCGAAGACCGATTTCGACAAGCTGCTCTGGCATGCGAACGGTGATGAGAAACCGGCCGTTTGCGCGGCGGCCACAACGCGGTTGCGTTCGGATCCAGAGTTCGTGGAACGATTGGCCATGATGCTGGATTCCGGCTATGCGGAACCTGCGCTGGCCTTCGTGCGCGATAACGCCGTGTTGCTGGGTCTGACGCCTGCCGATGTGGCCGAATACGAGCGTCTCAAGTTGCGCTTTATTCTCCAAGCCGATCATCTTAAGGGTCGCAAGGCCATTGTGATGCACCCGTTACCTCGCGTAGGTGAAATCTCAACCGATATTGATGCTCTCCCCAACGCCGCCTACTTCCGTCAGGCGCGCAATGGCGTGCCTATGCGTATGGGTATTATGGCCTTACTTCTT
>WBZX01003039.1_pt1 | contig 10940 bp, 7 predicted proteins | sample 5204211 | NCBI WGS metagenome assembly WBZX01 (sample SAMN12344362, study PRJNA552823) | activated sludge metagenome | biome: Activated sludge suspended growth; feature: Nitrification reactor; material: Wastewater; isolation source: activated sludge from nitrification reactor of wastewater treatment...
GAGCACGTTCCCGGCCGCCGTGAAGCGGTCGCGCAGCGTGCCCAGGTCGGGGATGAGGCCGACATACCAAAAGAGCACCGACACGGTGCCGTAGGTCGAGACCGCAAACACGTCCCACTCCAGCGGGGAGCGGAAATTCTGCCAGATGCCGTTCGAGTTGGGGAACGGGAACAGCCAGCCCGGGGTGACGGCGAACCAGACACGGCCGACGTGGAAGACCGGGAAGATGGCAGCGCAAACGACCGCAAAGATCGTCATGGCCTCGGCCGGGCGGTTGATGGAGGTGCGCCACTTCTGGCGCAGCAGGCACAGGATCGCGGAGATGAGCGTGCCGGCGTGGCCGATGCCGATCCAGAACACGAAGTTGACGATGCCCCAGGCCCAGTTGACCGGATTGGCCAGGCCCCACACGCCGACGCCCGTGGCGACGAGGTAGATCAGGCCGGCGACGGTGAACGAGGCGACAAAGGCGGCGGCGCCAAAGCACCACCACCACCACCCCGGCGTTTTGCCTTCCACGAGGCCGCAGATTTTTTCCGTGATCCAGTGGAAGTCGCGGTTGTTCGCGACCAGGACCGGGCGCGGCAGCACCGCCGGCTTGACCTCGGCGAGGATGGCGGGAACCGGATGATCAGAGGCGTGCGCACCCATTACTCGTGCCCTCCGTGCTTGGCCTCGGCGCCGTGGCCATGGCCGGCATCGTGCGCCGGATGGTTCTTCTGGTTATACTCGACCCGGCTGAGCGGGAGTGTGGAGTAATCGGGCATGTGCGGGTTCGGATTGCGAAGCTTGCCGAGGTAGGTCGTGCGCGGGCGGATGTTGAGGTAGCCGAGGACCGCGTAGTCACGATCCTGCGCCTTGAGGCGGGAGACCGCGCTGGCCGGATCCTTGATGTCGCCGAAGACGATGGCCTCGGCCGGGCACACCTGCTGGCAGGCGGTCTGGATCGTGCCGTCGGGGATATGGACGTCGCCGCTGGCGCCGGCCTTGCGCTTCTGCGCGATCTTGGCCGATTGCACGCGCTGGACGCAATAGGTGCACTTCTCCATGACGCCGCGCATGCGCACGGTGACATCGGGATTCTTCACCATCTTGACCAGTTCCGGCATCTCGCTCTGGTGGCCGAGCGGGCCCATGTAGAGGGCGTCGGTGGCGCGCTTGTTGAAGTCGAAATAATTGAAGCGGCGGACCTTGTAAGGACAGTTGTTCGCGCAGTAGCGCGTGCCGATGCAGCGGTTGTAGGCCATCACGTTGATGCCCTCCTCGTCGTGGACGGTGGCGTTAACCGGGCACACCGTCTCGCAGGGGGCGAGTTCGCAGTGCTGGCAGGTCATGGGCTGCATGGAAACCTGGGGATCCTCCGGGAGGATCTTGTTGCCCTCGGCGCCGAAGGCCGCCGCGTCGGCCTGGCCGTCGGAGTAGTAGCGGTCGAGGCGGATCCAGTGCATCTCGCGGCCGCGCAACACCTGCTCCTTGCCGACGATCGGGATGTTGTTCTCCGCCTGGCAGGCCACCACGCAGGCGTTGCAGCCGATGCAGGTGTTCAGGTCGATCGACATGCCCCACTGGTGCGTGCCGGTGAAGTCGGGTGATTCGTAGAGCGAATTGCCGCGCGGCGTGGTGGTGGCGATGAAGGCCGGATCCTTGCCGGCATCCGCGCCGAGCACCGGCGGCGAGTGCGCATCAATCGTGTTTTCGCGCACGAAGTTGGCGTTCGCCGCGTAGCCCTGCTCGCCCTCGAGGTTGGCCTCGCGCACGATGTCGCGGCCTTCCATGGACCAGTGTTCCTGGGTGTTGGCGAGCTTCATGCGCTCGCCGGTGTCGCGGAGCGTGGCCCCGGTGGCGTAGGCCATGCCGTCCGTCGTGCGGAGCGGGTAGGCGCTGAAGCCCGTGCCCGTGCCGACATGGCCCGCTTGCGTGCGGCCGTAGCCGAGCGGGAGCACGATGGTGTAATTGGCCAGGCCGGGCTGGATGTGCACCGGCCCGCGCAGCGTGCGGCCGTTCAGCGCGACCTCGAAGATGCGGGCGTTTTCCTTGCCCTGCACAAACTCGGCCTCCTCCTTGCGCGCGACCTGCAGCATGTTGCCGGCCGGCACGATGCCGAGTTCCTGGGCGAGCTTCGGGCTGACGAGGATGGCGTTGTCCCACGAGATCTTCGTCATGGGATCCGGGCACTCCTGCAGCCAGCCGTTGTTGGCGAAGCGACCGTCGTCCATCTTGTGGTCGGTCGTGAAACGCACCTCAAGGTGGCCCTTCGAGAGGACGGCCGGTGCCGGGAACTTCGCCAGGACGGCGGAAACGCGACCCATGTCGAAGGCGACGCGCGCGACCGGATAGGCCGAGCCCGCGACCAGGCCGTCGTGCAGGAATTTCTCAAACGCCTTCTTGTCGCCGCCGCGGGTGGTGTAAACCTGCTCGTAGGCCTCGGGACTGCCTTCGCCGGCCAGGCGGGCGAGCAGCTCGACCTCCATCAGGCCGTTGAAGAGCGGCATGATCATCGGCTGCACCGGCACGATGGTGCCGTCGACCGTGCGGGCGTCGCCCCACGACTCGAGATAATGCGTCGCGGCGAGATGCGTGCCGGCCAGCGCGGACGTCTCGTCGTTATAATATCCGTAGCGGATGACCTCCGGCACCGCCTTCAGCAGCGCGCCGAAATCGAGATCGGCGGGGGCGTTGTAGGCGGGGTTGCCGTTGAGGATGAAGAGCGTCTTGACCGCGCCGGCCTTCATGGCGGTGGCGAGGGCCGGGAGCGTCGAGGCCCCGGAGGGCGCGACCTCGACGAAATCAACCGTTTTGCCGAGGTTGCCGAGCTTCGCGTTAATTGCGTAGGCGAGGCAATGCACCGCCACAGGCAGGTGCGCACCGGCGACGACCAGCGACTCACCCGGATGGGTCAGCAGGTCCTTCGCGCATTCCTCAATCCACTTCGCGTTCACCTCGGCTCCCGGGGTCGGCACTCCGAGCGGATTCGTCCCGGTCACGCGCCCGGCCAGGGCGGCGGCGAAGGCGAGCATGTGGGAGCTCGCGAGGCGCAGGCGATGGTCGGCCATGCTGCCGGTGAGCGAGAAGCCGCTCTCCGCCACGTATAGGCGGTTCATCGTGTCGGTCGCCTTGGCGACGCGGCGTCCCTTGGAGAACTCGCGGGTGTAGTAAAGCGACCCCGCCTCGGAGTGGAAGAAGTCGGCGTCGAGCGAGAGGATGCGCTTCGCGGCGGCGAAGCGGTAGAGCGGCTTGACGTTGCGGCCGAACGCGGCCTGCGCGGCGGCGACCGGCGGCTCGTCCTGCACGGGCTCGTATTCCGCCCAGATGGCCTTCGGGAACTGCTGCTTCAGCTTCGCCACGAGGCGGGCGCGCGTCGGCGAGGCGGATTCGTCGGCAAGGAACGCCAAGCCCTCGCCGTGGCCGGCGTAGGTCTTGTTGATGCCCGCGAGCAGGTCGTTGACCTGGGTGGTCGAGAGCGTGTCGCCCTTCCGGGTGTGCGCGGTGGCGCGCTCGGGATCGTAGAGGTCGAGGACGGAGGCCTGGGCGAGGAGCGAGCTGGCGCCGCCGTGCGGCAGGTAGCTCGGGTTGCCCTCCAGCTTGGTCGGGCGGCCGGCGTGGGTCTCCGCGAGCAGCGGGATGGCCGACTTGCGCAGCGGCATCGCCGTGGCGAAATAGAGGGGCAGGCCGGGGACGGTGTATTCGACCGACTTGCCGTAGGGCAGGATGTGCGCCTCGGGGCGGCGGCACCCGGCCAGGCCGAGACCGCCGAGCGCGAACGAGGCCGCCATCAGCTTCATGAACTGCCGGCGATCCACTCCCTCGAGGGTGGACGCGCCCTCGGGAAACTCGCGCGCCATGTGCTCGCGGAAGCCCGGCGTGTCCGCCAGCTCGTCGAGGCTGCGCCAGTATTTCGGGCCGGTGGGAAGGCCCGCAGGGGCGGAGTGGTCAAATTTGCGTTTCATCAGCGGTGACAGCCGGAGCAGCTCTGGGGCGGCATGACCTTCCAGTCATGAATGTATTTCTGGGCCTGCTTGAGACCCTCGGGGCCCTGGTCGGCGAGGCGCGCCGAGTCCAGGTTATAGACATCCTTCGGCTCGCGGATGCGCGCGGCGGGGTTGCGATGGCAGTCCAGGCACCAGCTCATGCTGTGCGACTGGTCCTGATGGACGGCCGGCATCTCGTTGACCTTCCCATGGCACTCGACGCAGCTGACCCCGCGGTTCACATGGACCGAGTGGTTGAAATAGACGTAGTCGGGATTCTTGTGGATCTTGACCCACGGCACCGGCTCGCCGGTCGCGTAACTCTGCCGCACCACCTCCAGCAGCGGGCTCGCCGACTTGATGATGCTGTGGCAGTTCATGCAGGTCTGCGCGGCGGGAACGCTCGAGGTGGCGGACTTCTCGACGGAGGCGTGGCAATAGCGGCAGTCGATGCCCAGCTGGCCGGCGTGCAGGCTGTGGTCAAACGGGACGGGCTGCACCGGCTGATAGCCGACGCGCAGGTAGGCAGGCGTGGCGTAGTAGGTGATGCCGGCCGCCGCGACGCCGCCCAGCACACCCAGGAAAATGAGGATCTGCCGCGGCAGGGCGTTGGCAGACTTCGGGAAGATCTTCGACATGGCGGAGGTGAGCGCGAGGGCCGGTGGTTAGCAGGTGCCGGACTGGCGCGGCACGGCGCGGGCTTCCGGCCGCACGGCCACGGGAGCGGTTTTAGTGTTCGCCGCGGAGCGGCTGAACAGTGCCGGGGCCAGACCGAGGGCGGCGATGGCGCCTCCCAGTTTGGCGAAGAATGATTTGCGCGAACAAGACGAACTCACGGTGTGTGTGCGATTCAAAATCCCCGCTAGAAGAAGAAGCCCCGCATCCAATGTAAAACAAAATTTCCACTCAACCCCGCCACCGGATGCTTATTAGCAAGGTCGCGGCCGGAAATTCTGCGGCTAATCGCACGGCCGCGCCCACCGCTCCACCCTCCTCTGCACGGTCGCGCGGTGCGGCGAGAAGCTGGGCTTGCCACTCCGCATCGGTTTCGCAGTTTTCCGGCCTCCGCATGCCATCGCTGCAAACCCTCCGCGCCCTGCTCTTCCTCCTCACGCTTTTGGCCGGCCCCGTCTCCGCCCAAAACGCCCCGCGCCCCGGTTATCTGACCGGCGAGGCCCGCGACGCCGCCGGCGCGCCGCTCGCCGACGTGCGGCTCCGCGTCTTTGGCACCACCGACGCGGGCCAGCGCTCCAGCCTCAACACCCGCAGCAAGGCCGACGGCAGTTTCTCCCTGCGCCTGCCGGCGGGAAATTTCAGCCTGCGTGAGGCCATCTGGCGCGTGATGCATGAAGGCCGCGAATACCGGCTGCCCCTCTACCTCGAGGGCGAGGAACAGGACGACTTCGACTCCACCGAGGGCGCCACCGCCCGCCTGACCCTGCGCATGGCGGGCAAGATCGCCGCGCGCAAGGCCGACACCGACGAGAACGCCTGGTTCGGCGGCACCGTGGAACTCGAGTTCATCAACAGCGACGGCACCACCGCGACCGATCTGCCCTCCAACGCGCAGCTCACCGTCACCCTGACTCCGCGCAGCCCCCGCCTCGACGGCACGCCCGCCGCGCCGGTCCGCTCCACCCGGCCGCTCGCATGGACGCGGTCGAGCCGCGTCCTCCTCGATGTGCCGCTGGCCACCTACGAAGCCCAGGTCTCGCTCACCACCGGCAACACCACCGCGCCGCTGCTGGTCTCGTCGCGCGAAGGCCTCGCCGGGGCCCAGCGCACCCCGCTGGCCGTCACCGCGCCCATCCGCTTTGCGCCGAAATCAGGCGAGGCCACCTTGCTCAACACCAGCGGCGTGGAGAAATGCCTCCTGCAAGTCGTCGTGACCGCACCGGGCCGCGTGCCCCGTCCCAACGGCGCAATCGCAGTCCCCCCGGCGGCACCCGCCACTCCCGCCGTCAACACGGACGACGCGGCGGATGCCGGCGGCGACTGGAAAGTCGGTGACCACCTCAACGTGCTGCGCACACCCCACCTGAAGCAGTGGCACGCCGGCACCATCATCGCGGCCAAGGCCGGGCTCTACCTCATCAAGTTCGACGCCTTCGGCGCCGAGCACAACGAGTGGGTGGACGCCTCGCGCCTGGCCCCGCTGCCGGACAATGCCAGCGCCGACGACACAGGCGGCCGCTGGAAAATCGGCGACCACCTCAACGTGCTGCGCACACCCCACCTGAAGCAGTGGCACGCCGGCACCATTCTCGCGATCAAGGAGGGAAACTACCTCATCAAGTTCGACGCCTTCGGCGCCGAGCACAACGAGTGGGTGGACGCCTCGCGCCTGGCCCCGCTCTGAGCCGATAACGCCCGTCGCGCGCCGCTCAACCCCATACCGTTGGGCGCGCCTGCAACCGATAGCGGCGCGGACTCATGCCGTGGCGGTGGCGGAACAGCGCGTAGAAGTGCGAGAGATTGTTGAGCCCGCAGTCGAGCATGATGTCGATAATCGGCCGGCTGGTCTCCGTCAGCTGGCGCGCGCTGTAATCCAGGCGCGCTTCGTTCAGCAAATCCGTCGGCGTGCGCCCGAACCAATGCCGCACGGCACGCGCGAGGTGCGATGGACTGCGTCCCGCCGCCCGCGCCAGCGCGGGCGTGCCTCCCGCGAACACTTCGGGGCGCGCCAATTGGCGTTGCATCCGCGCCAGCCAGCCCGGCAGCGGTCCGGCCGGCGCCTGCGCGCCGGCGGGGCGCAATTGCGGCAAATCCATCAAAAAGCCGTCGAGGTCCACCGCCGGGCGATGCCCCGCCGCGAGCCGCTCGCTCCAATGATTCAGCAGGGCCAGGGCGCGCGCATCCACCGGCCACACGCGCTTCGCCGCCGCGAGCTCGAACCAATCGGGCTCCGCCGCGAAATAGCGGGCCCGGATCCGCCGCCAGGCCGCGCTGCGGAAAGCCACATTGACGATGCGCATCGGCGCATGATCCGAGCCCATCACCCGGTGGCAGTCCGAGGGGCGGATCAGATGCAGCGCGCCCGCGCGCAAGGCCTGCGCCTGCCCGTTCCACCGGTGCGTGCCCTCCCCGCGCAGCACCCAAAACACCTCGTGGTAATCGTGGTCGTGGTAGCGCGCGCTCTGGCCCAGCGTCAAATCGGTGCACGCGTAATGATACGCTTCGCCGGGACGCACAAAATCCCGGAGCCGGAACCGCTGCGGAGATGACTTCATGGCAATATAACACAAGATATTGCCGCTTTATGGCAAGATTTGCCCGGGTGGAGCTGATATAACACAAGCCATGGTCGCTCCCTCCCTGACTGCCAATCCCCGCCACCGGCTCACCCCGGCCGAGGTGGAAACCTACAACCGCGAAGGCTACCACGTCTTTCGCGGGCAATTGTTCCCCCAGGCCAAGTTCACCGGCCTGAAGCGCAGCTTCGAGGACATCCTCGCCAACCTCGACACCGATGTGCGGCCCGAATCGATGGACGTGCCGCACTTCCAGCATCCCCGGCTCTTCGAATGGCTCTTCGCCGACGAGGTGCTCGACCTCGTGGAGCCGATCATCGGCCCCGACATCGTCCTTTTCTCCAGCCACTTCATCTGCAAGCCCAAGGGCAACGGTAAGCGCGTGCCCTGGCACGAGGATTCGCACTACTGGCAGAAGATGATCACGCCGATGGAAGTCGTCACCGTGTGGCTCGCCATCGACCCCTCCCTCAAGGCCAACGGCTGCATGAACGTCGTGCCGCTCACGCACAACACCGGCAAACAGGGTTTCTCCGATTACGACGATCTCAGGCCCGGCGAGGCCGTCTTCGCCGACGAAATCAAACCCGCCCAGCGCCACGCCGAGCGGGCCATCGCGATCGAACTGGAGGCCGGGCAATGCAGCTTGCACGACGGGCGCATCATCCACGGCAGCGAGCCCAACACCAGCAACCTCCGCCGCTGCGGCTACACCATGCGCTACATGAGCAGCCGGGTGAAGCTGAACCAAGACATGGTCGGCAGCTACCACCACATCTATCTCGCCCGCGGCCGCGATCTCGGCGGCAACACCTACGGCGACCCGACCAGAGCCTATCCCGAACTCGCCCGCTTCCGCGCCAAGCACGGCAAGAACGGCCACTGAGGAATTCTTGGCTCCCCAAGCGCCCTGGTCTTGGCCGGTCGGCTGTTGCCGAGGTTACCCCGCGCGACGCCGTGGTCCGTGCGACTGAAGACGCACTCGTCCGGCAATCCCTTGCTGGCTGTCACCTCTGCCCCAATCAGACGCCGAACGGGCCAGGTCCCTGGGGTCCCGCCCTATTTGACGAACTCCCCGTCGCGCATCGGCCGGATCTCGTCGCAGCGGTTGGCGATGTCGGGGTTGTGCGTCACGAGCACGACGGCCTGGCCGTTTTCCTTGGCCAGCCGGGTGAGGAGGTCGAACACGAGGCCGGAGTTCTTCACGTCGAGGTTGCCGGTGGGCTCGTCGGCGAGGATGATGGCCGGCTGGTTGGCCAGGGCGCGGGCGACGGCGACGCGCTGCTGTTCGCCGCCGGAGAGCTGGGTGGCGAGTCGGTGGCCCTTCTCCCCCAGCCCGACGTCCTTGAGCAGGGACTGGGCGCGCGCCACCATCGCCTCCTCGGTGAGGCGGCCGAGCTTGCGCATGGGCATCATGACGTTGTCGAGCGCGGAGAACTCCTGCATCAGGAAGTGGAACTGGAAAACGAAGCCGATGTGCTCGCAGCGCGCCGCCGTGCGGTCGAGATCGCTGCTGTTGGACATGAGCTGGTCGCGGATCCAGATGGAGCCGCCGTCGGGCTGATCGAGCAGGCCGAGGAGGTAGAGCGTGGTGCTCTTGCCGCAGCCGGAGTGGCCGACGATGGCGGTCACCTGTCCGCTGCGGGCCTCGAAGGAAACGCCGCGCAGCACATGCACCCGGCCCTCGCCCTGTCCGAGATAGCGGTGCAGGCCTTCGCAGCGGAGGGCGACCTTGGCCCCGGCTTGGCTTGGCGCACTCATTGCGACGTCCCCCGGATGATGTCGCCCGGCTCCAGGCGGGCGGCGCGGCGCGCGGGGATGACGGCGGCGGTCATGACCACCACCGCCGCGGTGACGGTGGCCACCACATAGTGCCAGATGTTCCAGGAGACCTGGAAGCTGTCGGCGGAGAAGATGCCGCGGATGCGGATGGGCATCTTCGACACGCCGTAGGTCACGCCCGCGCCGAGCCCCCAGCCGCCGATGGTGCCGATGACGAGCACGATGGCGCCGAGCCAGATGAAGATGCGCGAGATATCGCGCCGGGTGTAGCCCATGGAGCGGAGAATCGCGATCTCCTTGGTCTTCTCGATGACGATCATCGCAAGCGTGTTGAACATGCCCAGGCCGGAGATGAGGATGATGGTGGAGACGGTGAGGGCGGCGGAGATTTGCAGGGCCTTGAAGGCTTGGAGCCAGCTCTCCTCGCGCTCCTGCCAGCTCTTCGCGCCGTGGCGAAGCACCTCTTCCATCTGGATGGCATCCTGGGGGGCGCGCTCGCGGTCGAAAAGCGCCACTTGGATGAAGGAAGCCCCGGCTATCTTCTTCAGGAGCGAGCGGGCCTCGCCCAAGTGCAGATAAATACGCACCCGATCAATGTCGCTGACGCCAGTGGTGTAGATGGCCGAGACCCTGTAGCGGCGCTGCTCGGAGCCCGCCTGGATGATGAAGGAATCACCCACGGCGAGCATCAAGCGCTCGGCCAGTTTCGAGCCGATGAGGGCCCCCTGCGGGGAGCTGCGAAAATCCGCGAGGCTGCCGCTGCCATGCCGCACCTGGTCGGCGAGATCGGAGACCGCCAGGTGGTCATCGAGCTTGATGCCGTAGACCTTGGCGGAGTCGTTCTTGAAGGAGCTGTCCGCGATGACCGAGCCCTCGACCACGGTGGAGACGCCGGCAACGTTGCGGAACCGGCGCAGCGCCTCGGTCAACAACTCGGGATCCTCGACGCCCGCGATGTATTTGCGGGCCGAGCGGTCGGTGCGGACCTCGAACTTGCTGCTGCCGGCATCGTGGCCGGCCGCCGCCATGGCGAACATGGTGTCCTGCATCTTGTCCTCGATGCGAATCGCGCCGTTGGTGCCGAGGATGGTCCGGATGAAGAACTGCTCGAAGCCGCTCGTCTGCGCCTGGGTGACAATAAAGAAGCCCACGCCAAAGACGATGCCCGCGAGGCTCATCAGCATGGAGCGCTTGCGGGCCGTCAGAAACCGGAGGGCGATGCGGAGGTTGGTGGACACGGCGCGTCGGCCCGGAGGCGTTCAGTTCGTCGGCAGGATCTGGGTGCGCACGCGCTCACCCTCGCGAAAGCGATCCTGCTGCTCGACGACGACCTCCTCGCCTGCCTTCACGCCGGTGAGTATCTCCACCTGATTCAGGCTTTCGTAGCCCTTCTGGATCTGGCGGCGCTCCAGCCGGCCTCCATCGGCCACGTAAACGTATTCGCCCACGAGAGCGCGGCGCGGGATGGTGACCGCGTTCTTGCGCTCGGCGATGATGATGCTGACCTCGCCGGTCAGGCCGGGCCTGAGATCCCGGCCTTCGGGCAGGAAGATGTCCAGGAACACGCTATAGCGCTGGGTGGCGGCATCGGCGGAAGGGAGGATCTTGGAAATCACCGCGTTGTATTGCTCGTTGCCGTAAGTCAGGAAGCGCACGGTGGCCTTCTGGGCGAGCTTGATGGCGGCGAAGTTCTCCTCGCTGATCTTGGCCTCGACGATGCGGCTGAGGGAGATGATGGTGGCGATGGGCGAATTGCTGCCAATGAGGTCGCCCACCCGCGCGGCGACGCTCGTGACGATGCCATCGGAGGGGGCGATGATCGTCATCTTGGATTTTTCGCGGAGCTTGGTGCTGAGCAGGTTCTCGTTGGTCTGGAGCGTCAATCGCAAGTTCACCTCGTCCAGCTCCATGCGCTGCACGATCTGCTGGTGGAGCCGGC